>Ga0210043_1000147_pt1 | contig 77428 bp, 132 predicted proteins | sample CryGeymet201501t_FD_183990 | JGI IMG/M metagenome (GOLD analysis project Ga0210043, IMG submission 183990) | Groundwater microbial communities from Crystal Geyser aquifers in Utah, USA - Crystal Geyser metaG 2015-01t (SPAdes) (version 2) | ecosystem: Environmental > Aquatic > Deep subsurface >... | reverse complement strand
TGGCACGACTATACTTACGAACCCGGAAGTTATCACAGTGAAAAACTATCCGCTGATAATTTTAGAAACTATTTTGTAGAACACTTTGATTTAACTTATGAAAACGAAGTGCTCGAAAAAGTGTACCAAGAAATTGTAAAAACAAAATATGATTTCTCTAACTTAAAACTGAAAACATTAACCCAATGCGTAGACTTTATGCGTATGACAGAAGTTAGTAAATCCGCAGCAATAAAATATACTAATCAGGTTTATCATGAATTTTCTCAAGTAGTAGATAGATTAGAATTTTTGAAAGGTAGACTAGACTGGTTAAACTCAATGAAGGGTGCTGAACCTTTTGAGCATTGGTACTTCAAAGAATATAACGAGTCCTTTAAACAAAGAGTGACTATTGAAATAGAAGCGACTGAAGAACTTATCGAAAAAGAAACGATTATTAAAATCGACGCTAACTTTACCAAAGCCCTACAGGATAAAGTTAGCAAGGGAGAAGTTTTTATTCTATCGGGTGAACATACCTTTAAAGTAACTAAGGCGTATTTGAGTAACGGCCTGCTTATTATTAAGGATTAGAAAAGGGGGCTTAATTGCCCCTTTCTTTTTTGGAGACAAAAATGATTACTAAAACAAAGTATCTTTATATAGCATCTAGTAGAAAAGCAAAGGACACAGACCGTGTTGTAAACTTAGACACGGCGAATAACCAAACTCCTATTGTTATTACTAAAACCCGAGATACCGGCTACACTATTTTAGACACAGCCACCGATAGAATTTATTTAGCAAAAGAAATTCATATAGTGTCTACCTGTAAAATGGTGTGCGTGAATAACACTTATTATTCTGTAATTGGTAAAATGAAATTTCTGCTTAACCCAAATAAAGGAAAAGGCTTTTCTCCCGGTATCCTGAAAATAAAGACTGTTATTAAAACCAAGAAAAAAGAAAAAGAAGTAATTGAAGAAAAGGCCAGTGCAGCAGGCTTTGTCTATATAGTCACAGGACGTTAATTATGCCCAGTAAAAAAGACAGACTTAAAGATAAATTAATTGTTTATGGTGAAACCTTTTTAGACCCTGAATTAAATAAATCAGAGAATACTAAAAAATATCCTGTGGTAATTACTAAATTGCGCGGGCGCGGGTATGCAATTACAGATACGGCTAGAGATATTTATTCTGTGTGTTCCGGCTTAAAGCTAAAAAAGGCGGCTGTTTTTATACCCGGCAAAAACAAGTGGTATAAAGGCCGCCTTAATTTCGACCATTTGCCGGATTCTGGGCCTACTATATATAGACAGGATGGCACCCCCCGCCTAACTGAGCGTTTCGGCCTATTAACCCTGACCTATAAAAAGGCAGGCATTAAAAAAAGCCGGGAAATACCCCTAAAAACAGGGGATACCCTATTACTGGTCATTTTTTGACCACCTTATAGACAGGGGGTTGACAGGGTATCCATACCCCTTTAAACTGACGTTGCGGGGAGACTGCCGGGGAGCCTGTGGCCCGGAACCGTGACCCAAGGAAAACCCCTACCTTATATAGGAGCGCCGACGATGGCCCTTACCGTTACCGACAAGAAGCTGGCAAGGCTTGCATCCACTATTGCGGATTACATGGACTGTAGAAAAATTCAGTGTATGTGGCTTGAAGAAAATCCTGAAAAAATGTTTCCTAAAGAAGAGTTGAAAAATAAGTTTGCGCAGCTTATGAGAGACAATCATGAAGCTGTTGTAGCCTTCTGGAAAGACAGTGTATTCATCGCATTCCCTAAAATGTACTACACACATTCAAAAAAGGTATCAGAAATAGAACAGTGGTTTGAAGAACAAACTTTCTAAGTTTTCAACTAGAGCAACTTACGGGTTGCTCACTGATGAAAATTCCTTTCGGAGAAATAAAATGATTAAGCAAATTATTAACGACTACAAAAACCTTGATAGCACTGCAAAGGAAATGGTTAATGTATCAAGTGCTTTCGGTATTGCCCTTGTCGTTGGTATTATTCTTGATGTACTAACTAAAATTTAAGGAATAAAAATGTCTACTGTATTCACAAACGGAAAAGTATCCATAACGAAGTGTATTGTTTTTGGCTTGTCTGTTTTGTCAGAAGACGGAAACTGGTATCCGTTAGACCAGTTAGACAAGGAAGACTTTCTTATGGTGGACGGCCTAATTGACAATAACCCGACCTTTCCATGGAAATCTGAACTTCAAACAATCAGAAAAACTTTTTTGGAGAACTGAAATGAAACTTACAAAAAAGGAAGCTGAAAAAGAATTTCGTGAGATTTGGAAATCTGTTATTAAACACAAACCCCACTTAAAAGGGGATACGATAGCAAAACGTTAAAGGATTTTAATCTGAGGTTATACGTTAAAAAATTTTATTCACGTGAGGATTTTAAAATGAGCAAGCAATATTTCGCAGCAATCGCACAGCAAGATGCAGCTTTGAATATCAAAATGCGTATTGGAAAAAACTGGCCGAACTACGCAAAAAAAGTTTACCGGGAAAGTTATTTGAATGTGTCTCTGCGCAACGTAAAGAAAATTAAGGTAGACACTCCTAAAACTCGGGGCGAACATAAAGAAACTGTTTTGTCTTATTCTGTTAAATGCCTCGGATACAAAACTCTGAAAGCAGGTCTTCGTTTTATTAAGGCAGACGATAGAATGAAAGACAACCGTTTTCTTTTGAAGCATCTGCGAGACTCTGACTTCCTCACAGATGACCTGAAAGGAAAACTGAAGGTGTTGCGTCACGAAGCTTGCACAGAAGTTTATTTGAAGTCTTGCAATCAGTTAATCCTGACTCTCGACTTGCCTAATGAACTAACGCACGAAGAAAACTCGAAAAGGTTTTTGTCAGCTAACCAAAAATAAAGGACTACTGAAATGAGTGTAAAAAAGAAGGGTGATATTGTTCGAGTGTCTTCAACAGATGCCAAAGGAAAAAAGAAAGTATCTTATTTCAAAATCATGGAGCAAGAATATAAAAAGTCTATCACTATTGCTATCTGGGAAGTTGATAAAGAAGGTAATACGCTGAAAGACTATCCTCTGGTGGCTTTTGGTGCCGCAAAAGCAAAAGTTATTTCAGCATTCATTGAAGAAATTTCTGCATTTGCAAATAAATAAAATAAGTACAAAAAGGAATTAGTACAAGGACGTTTTAACCCCAACACTGAAAGGAAATTTATATGCTGATTATTAATTACTTAATTGCAATGTTCCGTGACCTTTTCTGCAAGCCCAAAGAAACCTATTTGTTTATTGATATGCACGGCCCTGCATTTTCTTCCGGGCTTGGAACAAAGCCGTGGATTGATCTTGCTCTGTTGTCTCATGACTTACCTGATTTAAATATTGTTTTAATTGGCAGTTACCTTCAGGACTATTACCTTCTTGAAAATAATATAAGGCTAGATGAAAAAGGGCCTTATATTATTTCAAAAGGTCTTCGGGTAGACGTACCTCATGATTTTTACGCACTGTACTGTAATTATGCAAAACATGGAATTAAAGTAAAAGGAGTAATTGAGCGCTATTTTAATGGTCAGGCGATGGCCGCATGTATAGGGCATTTCATTGAAAAGAATGCCATAGATAAGAGCATAGCAATAATGTCCCCTGAGTTTAAAGCCAATTCTTTTTATTTTACGGATATAACTGACACCTGTATTTTCATTACATGGTTTGCTGGTGTACATATCGACTTAATTTACGACATTATTAATAAGGGGGTTTTATCGAAATAAATAAATCTGTAAAGTAATTCGCAAACCGTCAATTAGGGATTTTAGCAATTTACCTTAATTGATTAATTTAAATTGCTAACTTGCAAGTTACACCCAAACCTTTATATTTCTGGAGATATACAAATGGCAACTGTTAAAAAAACCGGCGCTGTAGTTTCCCGTGGTCGTGGCCGTCCTGCTAAAACCGAAGCTAAAAAGCGTGGACGCCCTGCTAAAGCAGAAACTACCAAGACCAAAAAGACGACTGCTAAAGCAGCACCAGCAAAACGTGGACGCCCTGCTAAAGCAGAAAAAGCCGCTCCGGCAAAACGTGGACGCCCTGCTGCCGCAAGTAAAAAAGAAAAAGCAGCACCAGCAAAACGCGGTCGCCCTGCTAAAGCCGCAGCTCCGAAAGCAAAAGCTAAAGCATCACCTGCAAAACGTGGCCGTCCGGCTAAAGCAGAAAAAGCAGCACCAGCAAAACGTGGTGCAAAAACTAACTCAACTGTTGGGGAGTCTATGAGCGTTTCTTTCGCCGGTATTAAAAATGTTGAAGTAAAGGGTAAGAAAGTAATTATTACCTTTGCTGATGGTTCGACAAAAACTATTTCTGGCGTTGTAGAATTTACTGTTAAAGCAGGTTCTGACTTTTCAGTAGAGTCCGACGAGGCTTCGGAAGAAGAAGAATCGGAAGAAGGTTCTGAGGAAGAGTCTGAGGAAGAATCGGAAGAAGGTTCTGAGGAAGAGTCTGAGGAAGAATCGGAAGAAGGTTCTGAGGAAGAGTCTGAGGAAGAATCGGAAGAAGGTTCTGAGGAAGAGTCTGAGGAAGAATCATCTGATTTCTAATTAAAAATAAAGTTAGAGTTATTGCAGGGGTTTCGGCCCCTGCAATTTATCTTGGAGAAAAAAATGGCAAACGATGATGTTGATATTGACGGTCTAGATGATGTTGATCTTGACGATGTTGAAAGACAAATGCAGAAAAAAGTAAATCCACTTGCTGATGTAGAATCACAACTAATTGAAGCAGACAACAGTGGAAAGACAGAATTATTTCTCCATAAAGAAAAATGTCTTAGCTGTTCTCATTTGTGTATCGGCTTCCCGAATACGGTAGTAGAGACTTGTACTGTAGAAAACGGTAACACTAACTGTCCTGCACAAGCTATTCAGATTTCAGTCGGAGTAGACATTACACACATAGCTTCAAAGATTTATTCAGCTAAAGTAAAGATGGAAATTGACACTTACGCACGACGACTCAAACTGATTCGTAAATTTCCAAAATCGACGCAAAGAAAGATTTTGGACGCTGTTGATAAAATGTCGGCACTTTGATTTTTTAGCCCCTAACCTTAACAGGCAGGGGCTTTACTTGTCTAAGGGGTTAACAAATGCGAGTTTCAAGAGAAAAAATTATTTCATGGATGATTGCAAATTATAGGGCGCGCCCCATTTTGAAAAAGGATTTTGATACTTTGTTTTTTGGTAGCATACCCAGTAACGTAAAGGATCATTATAACTCTGAAAAAAATTACTTTGATAACCTGATTCTTTTACCAGACTTTACGTGTATACATGCGCATGTATACGGGGAGCACGGTAAAGCATTAATGTTCGGTTTGTCTTACTGTCTGTTCACTGCCCTAAGAGAGCAGAAACTAACTGAACTCCGTGCTGCCCCAAAAGGCCCAAAAGTTTTCTTTTCAAATTTTGTAAGAACACAAAGAGAACTAGTGGCTGAACCAGACCTACTAAAACGATTGTTAATTATTCAAAGGGCAGACGACGCTAACGAAAACGTTGCCGCACGGTTTACGTATGGCGTAGACAATAATCACTGTTTTAGCGGTTATGATGTAACGAAGTTAAAGTTTTTAGTTCCTACGGAAAAAAACTTGGAAAAATACAAACCTTCAACCACTAAGGTTTTTGGCTATGAAACAGAGAAAACAAACAAAGCAGAAAAAGAAACCTGTTGAACGTGTAGTATTATTTCCAGAGTACGAAAAATTACAACAACTAAAAGCCCCAGACAACAACTACGGAATGTATGTAGTTCCTAAAGCTGACGGAATTGAATTGCTCTATGTGAAATTAAAACTACATGATGATATAGATAAGGAAGTTCCAGAGACTTTAGTTGTAGACGGTAGAAAAACAATTGTAGGCAGAAAAGAAAAGTTTATATTTGTTGTTGGTTATGAAACAAAAAAGAACTTCTATGCAACAGACCTTTATTTCGCAGAAGATGAAAACGGTAAACGGTCAAAGTTTTTCCCCGGAGTGAATCTATCTTTAGCTAGATCAATTTTGTTAGGTAAAGGTTTTAAGTTGCTTCCATATCAACTAGCAGGTCGTGTGGACTCTCCTGATAATAAATCCGAACATAATAAAGCAATGTATAAATGCCTTTTGGAGAACGCAAAGCACTTTAAAATACCTGTTCATTCAGTACAAATATTAAATCAAAAAACCCGTGAAGTTGTTTATAAAAAACTACTGGAGAAATAAAATGGCTAAAAAACCTGCTTTACCCAAAGCGCTACGCATTTCATCAATAGATGTAAGAAAAGCTGTAGGCGATGAACCTACGTTAATTCGTTTTGGTGACGCACCCCGAGGAATCGAAGATCACAAAGCTAATTGCTTAATAAAGTATCCTGATAGTATTTGTATTTTCGGCGGAGACGATGCAATGTCCCTAGAAGAACGCATAGAAGGAATTGTAAGCGGTGACGATGAAGACCTTTGTATTCGTATCTGCAATGTAGAGGATGCAAGAAATTTACAAAAGGCTCTAGATAAAGCAATTGAACTTGGTTGGTTAAAATAATTCTCTGGAGAAATAAAATGGATAAGAAAACTTTTCTTAAAAGTGTAAGCCACCTTTGTTCAGAAATGAGTCATGAAAAGAAATCAGGATTCATGGAAGCCATGGAGTTGCTACATGATTTAAATACGGACGCTGCTGTAGGCTGCTTGGCTGCAAGAATGCCCCAAGACATTAAAAAGAGTCAGGCAAGGTACGCTGTATTCAATCTTCCTAATTCTATTCATGCAGAACACTCTGTTTTTATTTTTAAAGACCACCTTAATTCGATTATGCTAGATATCATGTCTGATCTTGAACGTTACCTTAACAAAAACAAAGTATGTGGAGAGAAATACAGAGTAAAAAGTACTTCTGTACAAGAATCTCACGTAACAGTTTTCCTAGTAGACGAGGAAATGGAAGAACCTGACGAGAACTTTTCCTCAGACGAAAGGTTTGACGATTTTCTTCTGAGTCTTAATAATAAATACGGATGTTACGTCAGTGTGTGCTCCGATTATTTTTCAAAGTGAGGTAGTTATGTTTGTTCTGAAAAAGTATTACGAATTTAGTTCTCGACATTTATGTACCTCAATAGGAGAACATAATGTCGCGCACTTACCGCAAAAAAGGTTTCTCTCGCAAGCGGGCAAACCTGTTTGAGTCTGACTACGGAAAGATTGGTCAGGTTACGAAAAAGAACCGCCCGCGTTATATTTGGTCTGTTGTAGAAATTGATGAAAAAGAGAAACGTAAAGAGAAAGCACGTTTTTACAGTGACAACGTTCGCTCTTACGGTAATGTTTCTTATCTGAAGTTTTTGACTAAAAAAGCACGTAGGGCAAACGAAGACAACTACTGTAAAAAAGTTTCGCATTACGAAACAGACTACATTCCTGTTTTTAGTGACGCAAACAATAAACGATTTATCTGGACTTGTTTTTAACAAGGGGAGGCAACTCCCCTTTACCACTAAGGATACTTACCATGAGCAAGATTGCCGTTTTCTTTCATTACCCCTGTAACGATGGCCTCGCTGCTGCTGCTGTTTTTCGTGCGTCTCACTCCGAACGAGCTTTGGAGTTTTTTCCTGCTAACTACGACGCCGCTTCAATTGATAGAATGACACAGACCTTAAAAGAAAATGTTTTCAGTCTTGTTTACTTTGCGGATTATACACCGCCGGAATGTGTTATACTTGAGTCAAACTGTGACGTTATTATTTTGGATCACCACAAAACAGGAAAGGAGCACTTTGATTCTTATTCTGACGCAGCTAAAGAAAAAGTAGTTTCCTTTATTTTCGATACTGAAAAATGCGGTGCTACCCTTGCGTTCGACTTCTTTGAAGAAAGACTTTCTTTTTATTATGACACTGTTTTTAAATCGCCTTACACTTTTCTCAAAGAAAACATTGAGCTTATTAATATTCGAGACACTTGGCTACAGCCGCCTGTTGTAACAGAAGAAGAAAAACTGCGTAGCGATGCTTTGTCTGCGAACCTTATTGCTGTTTCTTCTGGAAAACTTATAGGCGTAGCAGTAAATAATGCGTATATCCTTTTGGTTAATGAACTAAAGCTTGAGCCTTATATCAATTCCATCCTTGAACGTAGGTCACGTTGTAAGAACTATGCAAAGGTGGCTTTGATTATTCCTGCTAAGAAATTCTTGCATGAAGTATTTTCAGACGTAGAAGAAAATATTGCTTTGGTAAACGTGGCTCTCGATCACTGTGGAGAAACTGCACAAGAAATTTACGAAAACGAGAGTTTGAACTGCCCTTACGTTGCTACTTATTGCATAGCACACGAAGACGGGACTACACAGTTGCGGCTTTCTTTCCGTAGTAGAAAAGGTTTTCCGATTCGTAAAGCCGCTGAATATTTTGGTGGCGGCGGTCATGACCATGCAGCAGGGGCGCGAGTTACTGACAAAAGTAAAATTGAAGCTTTTCTTTTTGGACAGGTTTATCTGACAGGGAGTTAAAAAAATGTCGGTTAATTCTTTTATTCTGATTAACAGGGCAAAGGACTTATTTAAGGAGTGTAACTTTTCAGATACAGACTTTGAGAGCCTTTTATCTGAAAACGATGCACGTACTCTTATTAATATTGTAGAGTATTTAAAAGACAAAGAAGAACTACCAACATTTGAAAAGCCCTTAAAAAAGAAAATAATTCTATTACTCTCAGATGTTGGTCTAGAAATGGTAGCCCACGTACTAAGACGGGCTAAAGGCGTCTCTGATAAAGAGACACTTCAATAATCTGTAAATTAAGGAGATAGATATGTACGGAACAACATGGAATTATCGGGTTATTAAAAGGACATTTAAAGACTCTGAAGGAAACGACGAAATTGAGTACTCTATTCATGAAGTATTTTATGACAAAAATAATAAGATAATATCTTGGACAGAACAACCAGTAGCCGCAGTCGACAGTCACATAGTAATTCTAGGTGACGTACTGGACAGAATGAAAGTAGCTTTAACAAAACCTGTTCTAATTGAAGTTGATAATAAACTGATTGAGGAATAAAAATGAAAAAGTGTATTGTTGTAACTCGGCATCTTAGTTCAGCATGGCCGGTTACACATTCCGTTACTGTAGTTAATACACAAGATAAAGACTTTGATATTGATGACTATGCTAAAGAACTCCTTGAAAGTGAAAAGAAAAAGTTCCTTAGTAACTTTCCAGAATTCCAAGGCGCAGACTGGTACGTTGCTGTTGTTAGCGCAAGTGAAATATTTATTTAAACTTTAACGGGGGTATAGCTCAGTTGGTCAGAGCAGGCGACTCATAATCGCTTGGTCGCGGGTTCAAGTCCCTCTGCCCCCACCATATTTTATTGGAGTTCAAAATGAAAAACTTTCTGATTGCTTTAAAACTTTTGTTCACTAACTTTGAAGAAATTAAAGAATACATACGGAAAAGACAAAACGAAAAAGATGATATTGAGCGTCGGAGTCGTATGTATAACTTAGACTTGTGCTTTGAACACAGACAAGAGCAGAACAGGTCACACTACGCACATCACAATTGTGCTTATTGCAAAGCTCTGGCTAAACTCGCTATTGAAGGTGACACTGAAGCACGAAAAGAACTTATATCAATTGGTGCAGACAAAAAGCTGCTTTTCACTAGAGAAAAAACATGAATACTTATATCTACAGAGACGGGAAGAAAAGTACCATAATAAAAGCTTCTAGTATTTTAGAGACAGATAAAAAATTTGAAGACAAAGCAAAAAAGAAAGCAAGTTCTGTTAATTGCACTCCTTTGGTCAACGAGACAAATAAAAAATGGTTTGAGACTAACAAACACAAAAGGAAAACATCATGACTGTTTTAATGATTGATCTGAAAGGTGTATCTGAAGAAGCATTAGTAGAACTTAAAACTGCACTGGTAGCTGAGTTTAATTTTTCTGATTCTGATCTAGTAGACACTTCTGATATTCCAGAATGGACAGAAGAGATTTTTGACAAAGCAGTTAAAGGGAGATTTTTCGATTCAGAAAAGAGGTCGTGGTCAGAATTCAGAGAAGTTGGCTTGCTGTGGTACGTAAATAGAATACTCCACCTTTTCGGTTGGGCCTTAAAATTTCAACTAGTCAACGGCGAAGTTGTTGATGTATACCCTTCTAAATGTAAATTTCGTGGGTTTAGTGAGGAAGTTGAAACTACAGGATTCAAAAGCCTAACAAAACATCTTTCAGAAAACATGGAAACGCTTTTGAAAGACATAGAAGATTAGCTTAGAGGTTTGTATGGGAATCAAAATTATAGTTTGTGGTGGAAGAGACTACGCAGACAGAGACTACCTATACGCAGCCTTAGATAAGATTCACAAGAAAAAGAAAATTGATTTGTTAGTAAACGGATATTGCACTGGTGCAGATCACCTAGCAGATGCTTGGGCGAGAGACAGGGGCATAGACAGAATTATTTTTCCTGCTAATTGGACAGGTAGAGGTAAATCGGCAGGCCCCGTTCGTAACTATCTTATGCTACGTTCAATGAGAAAACTTGGAATTGATGCTATAGTTGCTTTTCCGGGTGACAAAGGCACAAAAAATATGATGACGCTTGCTAAAAAAGCAGGCGTAACGGTTGTCGAAAGGCCAAAGCTTTGGACAAAAATCAAAACAAAGAAGAGGCGAAAACTATAAAATGAAATACGAACTGAAAAACCTTCGGAATTCAAAAACCGGAGAGAAAATTGTTCTTGACGTGGAAAAAGGAAAAGAAGGTGATTTTTATTCTACTCTGTTTAATATCCAACATTGGAGTAGAAGATTGAAAATACAATTCCGCAGAATAATGAACCGGAGTAAAGGAAATGGCCCAGCGTAAATATACGGAAAGTGATGTTACCTATTTCAGTAATGACATTGAAAAAATCCAAGCCAAACCTAACATGTATGTCGGTAGCACAAGTGCTATCGGCATTTTTGGCATCTTCCGTGAAGTATTCGATAACGCAGTTGATGAACACCGTGCAGGACGCAACACAAAAGTAGACATTATCTTTGATAAAAACAAACAGGAAGTTTTTGTAATTGACGCTGGTGTTGGTATTCCAGTTAAGACACACCCTAAAGCAAAAATCAGTACGCTTACTCATATCGTAACTGCGCTTCAGTCTTCTGGTAAAATTAATTCTGAAGCTTATAAGAATGCGGCAGGCACACACGGCGTTGGTATCACTGCAACTAACGCACTGTCAGAAGAATTTGAAGTTTGGACTTATAGAAAAGATTCAGGTGGCTGGCATCATACTCTTTTTAAGAACGGAAAAGAAATTAGCAAGGTAAAGAAAACAAGCAAGGTTCCTTTTAAACTGAAGTCGGGAACTGTTGTACGTGTTATTCCTTCCAAGAAGTTTTTTGGCGATGCGAAACTTGATATTAAGAAAGTTGCAGAATGGTGCGAATTAACTTCTTTCTTGAACCGTGGCCTGAAACTTTCTTTGCAAGTAGGCGACAAGAAAAAAGAATGGGTATCCAAAAACGGCATCACTGATTATCTTGAAAAGAAAGTTGCGGACTTAAAATGTACTCTGGAACATAAGAAATACTTTACGTACACAAGTGAAAACATTGAAATCAGTTTGGCCTTCACAGATGCAGAAGGTGCTAACATTGATTTTTTCACTAACACTGTCAGAAACATTGAAGGCGGTGTACACGCAGACGCTATGATTAAGGCAATGAAAGCTGCTCTTAAACCTTTTGGGCCAAAGCTTTCTTACACAGATAAGGATTTGTTTGATGGTGTTGTAGGTCTGTTGAACTACAATATCAATGACGCACAGTTTGACTCTCAGACAAAAGAAAAATTAGTAGACACCCGAGTTGCAAAACCCGCACTCGACGAATTAACCAAAGCATTTACTGAATTTTTTATGAGTAACCGTACTTTTGGTTATGCTTGGGTAAAACGCGCCGCTGAAATTCGTAAACGTACTTCTGAGTTTTTGAAAAGCAAAAAGCTTGTTAAGAATGTAAAAGATGCGAAATTAAAAATTAGTACGAAGCTTGCAGCAGTAAACGGAAAGGCGAAACCTGAAGACTGTGAACTGTATCTAGTGGAGGGTGACTCAGCCGCAGGCACCGCAAAGCTTGCTAGAAATCATGACACACAAGCAGTTTTTCCACTTAAAGGAAAACCTCTTAATGTAATGGAAGCACCAATTGATAGAATTCAAGCAAACGTAGAGATTGCAACTATCTTGGCTGCTATCGGTCTTGATCTGTCTTCTGAAAATCCTACGGCTAAAATGCCGTATGGAAAAATTATCATGTTAGCAGATGCAGACTCTGACGGAAAACACATTACTACTTTGTTGCTAACTGTATTTTGGAAATTCGCGCCTGAACTATTTGAAAAAGGTTGTATTTATTCTGTTAAGTCTCCCGAATATCTTACACGCTGGAAGGATAAAGTATTTTTCGGGTCAAGTAGAAAAAGTGTTTTGGCCAAGGCAAGAAAGGCTGGTGCTCCTAAGAATGCAAAACTTGTAGTAAACCACTTGAAAGGTTGGGGAGAGATTGGCGCAAAAGACTTAAAAGTTTCTGCAATGCTTCCCGGAAAAAGAAAACTCTATAAAGTAAACCCCCCTAACACAAAAGACGGAAAGATTCGTTTTGAGTCTCTTATGGGAAAAAATGTAGAGTATAGAAAGTCTCTTATGGGAGTAGCGTAATGTATACCGAAATTCAAAAGGACGTTCGGCTTGATGCTTTCGCAGAAAAAGAGTATTTAATTTATGGTATTAGCGTTAACGAAGACCGTGCGATACCTTCTGGTATTGATGGACTAAAACCTGTTGCGCGGCGCCTTCTTTGGGCGACGTATGAAATGAAACTAACTTCAGTAAAAAAGTGCGCGAGAATTATCGGTGACACAATTGGTAAGTATCATCCACACGGAGACAGCGCTGCATACGAAGCACTTGTTAATATGGCAAACTCTCCGACACCTACTTTTTTTGGAGTTGGTAACTTTGGTAATTTTGCTGATCCTGCTTTTGCCGCACAACGTTATACAAACGCAAAGCTTTCAAAATATTCAGAGAAAGTTTTTTTCGATCCGTTTTATTTGAACACAATTGAATACGTTCCCAACTTCGACGGCGAAGAATCTGAACCTTGTTTGCTGCCTGCACTACTTCCAAATATCCTTTTGAACGGAACTTCTGGTATTGGAGTAGGGGCATCTACGGAAATTCCAGCATTCTCTATGCCATCTGTTATTTCTTTACTGAAGGAAGTGTTTAACGGCGCAGAAATTACACCAAAACTTTGTGCCTCTAAACTAAAGTTCGTAACGAAGTATGGGGCTGACTACGATGCCAAGTCTCAGAAGGAACAAATACTCTCGATTATGAAAACAGGTAAGGGCAGAATTGTTTTTAAACCTGTTTATAAGTTGGATGAAAAGAAAGGAACAATTACTGTTCTAGGGTTTCCCCAGAACTGTATGGAAAAGGCTCTGGAAAAAGTAGTGGGTATGAAAGAACTAAAATCTGCCCGTGACGCTTCCTCGCCTGAAGAAAAAAGTGGTAAGCTTTTTATCGAAGTCAAACCTGCACTAAAAGCAAATTTTGAGGAAGTTGTAAATAAAGTACAAACAGCACTTTCCTCAGCTACTAGTTTTAGTATTTTAATTACGGACAGAAAAGTAGTTAAGGATACTGTAGAAGTTAAACTGCGGAGAACTACTGTAGTAGAAATTCTCAAAGACTGGTATGAATACAGATTGGAAATAGAAAAGAAAGCCTGCCAGTACTGGTTAAAGAATACAGAGGATAGAATTCATTATCATGAAATACTGAGACTGGCAGTTGCTAATTTAGACACTGTGGTAAAAGCACTGAAAGAAAAACATCCGTCGTTAAAAGATTTGAACAAAAGAATTTCAAGTCTGTTAAAAATAACTGAGGAAGAAGCCGCAATTATTACTGATCTAAAAGTGTATCGTCTTTCTTCTATGGAAGACGCTAAACTTGTACAGACAATTAAAGACTTACAAGAAAAGAAAAAGACATTAACTGGCCGTTACAAAAAGCCTGCCGCCTATGTGTTGTCCACCTTAGACTCCTTGGCTAAGTAAGCCAAGACCTAGACCAGACAAGCACTTAGCGGCCCCCTTGACTCCAAGGCTGCGGCCGCTATCATGGCGGCGCAGCCTCTACTGCCGGGGACTCTGTGGCCGCAAAAAACAGACATAAGAGGGACTATGAATATACGCAGAAAATTAAATACGGAAATTGAACGTGTTATTTTTTCAATATCTTTGAACTTCAAAGATGAATCTGCACTGAGACTATACCACCCTGAAATTGGTCAGTCTTATACTGAAATGGGTTTTAGAGAACTACGTAGACGAACTCTAAGGAAAATTAAAAATGCAGACCGCAAACGAAACTCTTCAAAAAACAAGTGACGCCCAGCTATTTATCCAATCTTCTATTTTCTCTATTCTTACAATGAGTAAAAGAGTGGCAGCTACATTAACCTCTGCCCCTGCCATGATAAACTCTTTTACCCAAATTATAGAATTAATAGATAGTGCTTCTGAATACTATAAGGATGCTTTTGGTGCTTATCGTTTTGACGAAATCGCCAGAATTAAAAAAGGATTTAAAATTATGAGAAATCATTGTACTTCAATGATTGACCATGTGGAGTCACATGAACTCACAAAAAAGGATTTACGTCAGTTTAGCGAAAAACAAGAATCTCGTTGTGTTAAAATAAATAAGCTAATTTCATCGGTATCTAGCAAAGTGCTGGAAAAGAGAGAATCTAAATTAGAAGTGGTGGCTTCTTCGGAACAGCAGGACACCGCCCCTAATGAAAAAGAGGATACTGATGTGAAGGTACTATCAGGAAGTAAGCCGTTAGATGAAATACTAAAAGAATCTGCTCCTTTAATTAAAGACCTGCAAAAGTTTGCAGTTCAATTACCTACGGCGGAAGATAAGAAGAAACCTTTCATTATTAAACGTTTTCCAATTATTCCAATTTTAGCAAATATACTGTCAGAAGAAGAACTACAGACCGCCGGGTTTAAAACAAGGAAAGTAGGAAATTACGTTGTACTAATGGATCAGCTCGTAGTTGGAGAAAATACTAATGTTCTTGCCCAACGTAGCTGGACAAAAGTAAGGGATGAAGAGAACAAAAGGAAAAAGGTATTACAGTACGTAAAAGATAAAGAAGATATGCCTGACATTGAGGAAGTTATTTCCGCAATAGAACAAAAGCTTGGGAAAAAACTAATCAATGTTAGCAAGCAAAAAGTCCCGAGTCAGCACGGATTCAAATGGTACTGGCTAGTAGAGGAAAAGAAAATTTCCGCAGTAAACAGAAAGAACAAACACTTCAATGTTAGAGATTGGAGTTTTGCTTTCAACAGGTGATAATATGATTCACAAAAATAATCGAGTTTCTTTGAAGCTTGTAGAATCAGATAGAGTCTCTTTGGCAAATATAGTAAGTCAGTGCCCTTTTAACAATCCTGTTAAGGCAGAAGACTTCAGGGTAACCCTGCTATATTCAAAGACATCAATCGAAAACTTCGTTCCTGAAAACAAAATGCACAACACTGTAATAACAGGGGCCTCTATCTGGTATGATGATTACTACGGAATTAATTCTTTAGTAATTACTCTTGATGCCCCTACATTACATAACAGAAGACAAGAAATAATTAAACAATATAACGCAATGCCTTTGTCTGAAAACTACGTTCCACACATTACTTTAGTTTATAACCTGCCTCCTTGGAAGCGCCCCAAATACAGATGGTGGGTTAATCAGGTAATTGATAATTTTGAGATGAATTACAAAAATAAAATTATCAGATTGTACGGAGAAGAGATTCAATCAACTGATGATAAAATTTTCACACCTTTGTCTAGCAGAGAAGGTTTGGAATAAAAAGTTTTCCACGTTTATAAAAATGTGGCTCTTTGCTGGCAGAGTATGTTGGCGTTTCTTAACTTCCCTAGAGGAAAAGTAAAATGGCTAAAGTTAAAAAGCAAGGCCGTGGTCGTCCTAAAAAGTCTGAAGAGACTGTAGAGAAAAAAACCAAAGGCCGTCCGGCTAAAGCTAAAAAGGAAAAAGCAGTGAAAGAAGCGCCAAAAAAGCGTGGCCGTCCTGCTAAATCTGAAGACACGCAAGTACCTGCAAAAAAATCACGCAAGCAAAAAGTGGAAACTGCTAAGGCAGAAAAAACTAGCAAACGTGGTCGTCCCGCCAAAGCACAAAAAACTGAAAAGCCTAAAGCACAAAAGAGTTCTAAGAAAACGGAAGTTGCCGCAACTAGTAATGCTGCACTTACGAAAGCTCTTAAAGCTCTTGATCGTGCAGTTGCTGCTGTTAAGGCCGCAGCACAAGGCTAAGTTTTTTGTGGTCGCAAACGAAAAGGTAGACTGTGTAAAATCAGTCTACCTTTTCCTTTCTTTTTCATAACGCATTAGGCGCGATATGAAACGTCCTTTAGGTTTTCCAATAATCGAAACAATTAAGTCAGAAGAGTGTTGGGTGTGTACAGCTAACTTTAAAAAAGTTAATGTAGAACATCATCATATTGTTCCCAGATGCTACGGTGGCGAAAAAGGGCCTACTGTTTCTATCTGTACGGACTGCCATACAAATGTACACGATACGGCAGACGCTTTATACGCAAAGAAATTTATTAACCTGAATTATACGGATCACATAAGCAGGGAACGCTGTCTGTACTTGGCAACTATTGTAGTAAATTCAAGATTATCACTGGAGAACATAAACAATGAAAATAAAAGATTCGTTTATTCTGGATTTTTTACAGGGAAAGTTCACAAGAAGTTAGTACGCTTGGCTAAGTATTTCAAAATGTCACAACAAAAAGTAATAGTCCACGGAATCGAACAACTATACAAAAGACATTTTAAGGAGGAAGAATGAAATCAACAACACGCAAGCTCAGAATTGGAATGAAATGTGGTGATTGTTTGCACTACACAAAAATATCCAAGTTTGAAGACGTTTGTTGCAAGCTCGGAGTCAGTAAGAAAACAAACGCACCTGATTGTTTTCACCCTGACTACTACCGTCTCAGTTCTAACAAGACCCCTGAGAAAGTTAATGACATTGCAAAGGTTGTATCTTCTTTGCGTCCAGCTCAACTTAGGATTCTAGCTTTCACTTTGACGAAAACTGCAAACCATCTTAAAAACTTTGGTTTTTATTTTGGTCAACGGGTTTATTTTACTTTGGGAAGAGACTACCTTTCTCATTATTTTAAAGGATACGTAATCGGAGTAAATACAGAAAATAATACACTTATTGTCACTGCACGTTTGAACAAGGACAATCACAGCACAGTAGGACAGTTCATAGCAGACTCCCTTTATAGCTCAAAAGACTTTAAGAAGAAAAAGAAGTCTTTGATGGACAAAGGAAGACTAGTAATGCCAAACACTGATAAGAAATATCTTAGCAAACTTCCAATAGGAGAGTTGATAGGAGCAGACGGTTCCTTACCAAAATTTGAAGAAAAGAAAACAGACTTTGATTATGAACCGCCAACTTTAGACTGCGCACCAAAGGAATGGTTTGATAAATCACAGAAGAAAGAGAAAAGGAAGTCTAAGAAAGTTAAGAGCTTTAAACCAATCACAAGACTCGAAGACATTCCAAGAAACAAATCGAGATTCAAGAAGTCTGGTATGTCTTTCCATTCAGAGTGAGGATGTGTTAGTGAACTACATAGAAGAGATACTAACAGAAAGATTCAAACTTAGTCTTACCAGAGCACAGTCAAAAGAAATAACTATCGAAACTCTTAGGTATATTTTCAAATTCATTGATGCAACAAAGTATAAACGCTTTCTTAAAAAGACTTTGGGGGACTTTGATCGTGTAGTGGATATTCAACGAGCAATACTATCAGAAGGTTACTTGCTTAAAAATGTTAAGCTTTGGTATTACTATGTTGTAGCAAATGGTCTAGTACGAAAGAATAGAATACACTATGCTGAAATGTTTAACATAGCAGACGAAGACATAGAACTTCTTAGCCTTGCCGGTGCTTTGACTACAGACTTTGATAAATTAATAAAGAAGAAATACCCAGCATTGACGATTCCTGACTTTGAAAAAGTAGTTGTATATGCTTTGAAGAAGTCAGACTCGTTTACAAAAAAGTTTGTTAATAGAAAAATGGCTTTTATTATAAGGACACAAGGAATAGAAGCTATGGATTTGGTTAACGAAGTAAAAGAGGCTGCGATACACTCCATAATGTTCACGTATCCAAGATTCAAAACCTTCGACCATTGTTTTAACATTACCAAGAGAACTATTCATAACCGTGGCGTTAACCTGATGGAGTTTTATTCAGGGCCTAATAGAAGCAAGCTGATTAAAAATGAAAGTGGATTTACAAATAAGTCAGTACCTTTGACTTTTGCAGTTAAGGATGATGTTTGTTCAGAATTTATGCAGTGTAATCTTCAAAACAACGAAGAAGACTTGGATGATGTTATAACAGTCAAACAACTATTGAGGTCTTTCTCGGGAAAACGTCAGTACTTGCTTAGACTTATGTTAGACTACGATGAAAAGTTTACAGAGTACCTTCAACAAAATAAAATAACTAAAGGGACTAACGACGACTATAGGGATAACTGTCGAGATTTTAAAACCTATACTAACCATTGTTTGGACTACTTGGGCGTGAGTCACGAAAAAGGCGAGCGTTTCTTACAAAAGCTCAAACAAAAAATTTCAGCATAAGGAGAAAAGAATGTTTGTAGTAATCGAAGGCCCTGACGGTTCAGGAAAAACTTCTGTACAGCAAGAATTAGAAAGACTTATTATCGAGAACAATCTGACTCTACAAAACCCATACTTAACTTTTTTACTTTCTTTTCCAAAGGTAGAGAAAATTAGAACAACTTTATTACATAGAACTACAAGGCTTTCAAAGTTTCAGGAACTCTGTTTATTCGCGGCAGACTTTTTTATTCAAACAGATGGACGAGCTTTTGACGCGAAAAGTGTTATCTACATTGCGGATCGTTACTACTACTCTACGCTAATTCATCAAATCCTTGCATTGAACGTTAACCGTGTAGGTTTTCTTGCACAGGTTGTTAGAAGTATTGTTCTTGATTGTCCTGCTCCAGACTTTCTTTTCCTTTTACACACAGACAATGAAACTTTAGATAAAAGACTTTCAGAAAAAAACAGGGACGTAATGGAAATAAATTCCGATTATGTTTATGCCGTTAGAAGGGAGTACGCAAAACTAGACTCTATTATAAGAGATCGCAGTGAATATATCCCTAACCAGTCTGGGGTTCGTATTCATAATTTTGATTCTGGAAAATTAACAACAAGCGAAATTGCAAAAGAAATGTTGAAAATTATTTTGTCAAAAAAATAACGCAAAAACCAAGGCGGGAAATTCCCGCCTTTTTTGTGCCTAGCGTTTGCCCCCGCCTCGTGGTGTTTTGTGCCTCTGCTACAAGACACCTCCCCAAACTACGTGACCTAGAAACCCCTTCCCCAGACACCCCGCCAAGACACCAGACGGCCCAGAATGGGCCTGATTGGTGCCTACCCTGTACCCTACTAGCTCCCCATACCCTAAACCGCCTCCTAGAGGCTTACGGGGCCTTCTAGAATTGGTCATTTTTTGACCAATTCTGGCGTGTCCGGGCCTCTGGCCACGCCTGCCAAGGGCCTGAAATTCAGGCAATAAAAAAGCCGCACTGAATTAACAATGCGGCCTTTAACTATTTCTTTTCTTTTCTTTTTGATCCTGCTGGAACACTATGTTGCTTTACTGTTACTTCACTCTTAGGAATTATATTTTCTAGTCTAGCTTCTATTTTCTTTCTAATTTTTTCATAAGTTACCCTGTTGAATTAATAAACTTAATATCTTTTATGGTTATCCCTGAAGGAGTTGGATACGCCTTACTCCTTGCTCTGTGAGTATGGATAAAATATCCATCAGGGCAAACCCCCATATCAAATCCACTGCGTAGTCCTTTTTCTTTAATCTTTTTGGTCAAGTCAGGATGTAGTTTTAAACTAAAAGCAAACTTCTTTTTGTAGCTTGTAGAGTTTGTCATGTTTTCTAAAGCGTATTGCTTATATTCTTCAGGTAGCTTACACTTCTGTAGTTTGTCCTTTACTTCAGAAAACGATTCTAATCTGGCTTCAATCTTTTTCCTTATCATGTGTTACTCCAACTTAGTAATTAAAGACATGCCCGGAATATCAATGTTGATAATTTTTGTTTTCTCTTTGTCACGCCTAAGCATAAACTGACAGCCAGTATAGTCAGGACTCTTATCTGGATTCGCAGTGTAGATAGGATCATTTTTCCAAATATTAGTCATGCGCCAGTTTTCATCAATTTTCTTCAACTCAGATTCAATTCTAAATAACATTGGTCTAGTAAGAGTTCCGATTCTCCCGGAGTACATTACCATCGTATTAGTTAAAACAGGGTGACGTAATACTCGAATGTTTCCGAAGAAAACTCTTAGAGCCTGAAACTCTCTTTTAAAGTCTCGACCTGAAACAACAACCGGAGATACGTTAGAAAAATTACTTTCTTCTTTAGACTTCATGACTTCTTTAACGATAATGCCAGCCACTCTCTCCATAGCGCTTTCTTTATCGTTATCGTCCCAAAAAGAACTATCACCTTTCAGCTTGTCCTGAGTAAATTTCGCCATTATTCTTGGAACCAATCCTGTCATCTTGTCTTCTTCAACTGCATCCATGCCTTTTTCTTTCAACATTTTTACAGCTAAAGCAACTATAGCAGGAATGTCTTTGTTGATTAGTTTGAAGCTTTTCTTCTTTTCTTTTTTGGGTGCGTCCGTAGTCTTTTTAAAACGTTTTAAATCAGAGTCAGGATTCTTTTTCAGATAATCTTCCTGACTCTTTTTAGACATTTTATCAAACCACTCAGGCGCTTTCGCTTCCTCAACACTGGCGTTTTCCGATTGAATTACATAAAACAACTCATTTGCATAATATCGTGCGATGTCTTTTGCAACTTGTCGAATATCTAGTTTAGAAAAAGCAACGTCCATACCTTTAGGATATGTTTGTACTGCACGTTCTACGTGCTTAATAAGTTCCTGAGTGTAAGGAGTCAAGTTCATTTTATCTACAGACTTATTAGCTGCAATCAACTTATTACATTCTTTACCCATCTTTTTTAGAATAGGTTCTATTGCTTTGTAAGTATCTGCATCGTTTATTGTGAATAGATATAGTTCGTTTTGACTTCTGTAATCTGCTTTTTGTTTTGAGACAAGCGCTTTCATTTAATTCTCCTTATAGATATTGTTCACAATAGTCCAGTGCGAAACACACTTTCATTAAATACCCACCAAGCTTTTTAACAGAAGACTTAATAGAGAAATAAACCTCAAGTCTTACATTCTCTTCGTTGTAAGCTACAACAGACACACAACCGTAGTTTTTATCTTTGTCATAGTAAAAGCCAGTTTCAATACAACGAGTGGCTTTAATATTTTCAGGGTCGATAAACTTTTCGGCCTTACCAAAAGACTCTGGCGTAAATCCAAGCTTGCGAATTTCATGCTCTAAGTCTTCCTCATAAGCAAGCTTAATAAAGTCTTCAACTTTTATGTCACGCTTAGATTTCCCTACAAGATATTTTTCAATATTAGTAATGCGATCAGTGAAACCTCTGCTGTTTACATTAAAGTCTTCTTTTTGGTTGTTGGCGTATACAATTTCAAAGTTGTTTAGTTTGTAATCTGAAAAGATTTTGAAAATCTCTTTAGCTTTATAAAATTGAGTATGTTCGTCATTACCAATACTATCCTTTTGCACATTGGTAATTGAAGGTGCGTCTAAGTCTTCGTCACCTGCTGTTTCCAAACGAGCTTCAATTTTCTTTTTTAATTCAGTACAACCGCAACCGCAGCTACCTAATACAACTAACTTAGCTTCCGCAAGTAAACGTGCTTGTGCTTTCTTTTGTGCAATGCCGATTTCTTCTGCAAAATCATTAGTCATTTTCACAAGGGCTTTGATATCTAAATCAACTTCAATAATATCCATTTTAACAGGATTAGGCAGACCATCGGCCATAGACAAACCTACCATTGCAGCCCATCTATGATGACCGTCTAAAACATAACCATCTTTTGAAACGAAAATAGGCGCAGTGATGCCTGCATTCTTAGGGTCTTTTTTCAAAGCCTCTAACATGCCTGCAACTTTTGAACCTACTAATTCTTTTTGTGTTGCTCTTAATTTAGCAGCATCAACTCTTTTATTTTTAAGCTGCACACCTTCTTCTTTCAACATCTTTTTGAAAGATGCCTCTCCATCCACTTCGCCTTTAGAGTCTTTTTCAAGATTCTTGTCTCCCCATGAACCGGGAACAGGCTTGCCTTTTAACTGAGGCATGTCTTGTCTTTCAATTCCTTTATTTCCACGACAGAAAAGATTTGTGCCCGGAATAGACACTTGGCATAAATCATAATTAGGAGCAGCTTTTCCTTTCTTTTTCGCGTCCGTCGAAAGGTCAGCCAACCTTTTTAAGAAAGTAACGATCTGCCTTTCTTTAACCGGGTTATCGCTCAAAGAATCCTTAGAAGTCTTCGGGCCCTTGAAGTTCGTAGGTGAACCTTCTTTCTCTAAAATATCTACAGCGTCTTTTCCAGTAGGGACAGTATTAGGTTTCTCTTTCTCTACTTTTTTCTTTTTTGCTTTGGGATTTTCTTCAACCTTAAATGGATTCTCTTTTACTTCCGTTTCAAGTTTCTTTCCAAAGCGTTTAGCCAATTTAGAATTAGGATGTTTTTTCAAGTAATCTTTTTGCATTTCCGGTGTCATTTCTTTAAACCACTCAGGAACCTGAAATGCTACTTCTACATTAAGTGCTTTCATTGTTTTTCTTCCTCTACTTGTTCTGTTGAAAGAACATCCATCATATCTTTAAACTTGTCCAGTGTTCCTGTAGCCGCTGCAATAACCAAACCCAGAGCCGTTAGTACGCCAGCTAAAGCTAACGCATACTTTTGCCACAGTTCTAATTTTTTAGTTTCTTTTTCCGTGGTCATTGTTTGTCTCCTGAAAAATTAAAAACTGTAATATAAACCATAATTCCTTTTTTTGATTTTAGCTTTTCAGGGAGTCTTATTTCTACTGCTATATTTTTATCAACGCTAATATTTGCGCCGTTCTTAGCTGCCAACTGTTTAATGCCGTTGGCAAATTTATTCATTCTAGTCGGCGAGAAACGAATAACTGGTATGAATAGACTTATCTTGTATGACTCTGACCCGTCGTAAAGTTCACCTTCGTCCCATAAAAGCGCTTTCTTACTAAAGTCTAATTCCATTAGTCTTTTTATATCCCTAGATAATTGTGTTCTGGGCATTATTGATAAATTTGAAGGGAAACCGTCAGGTCGTTTTCCAGCTAATACTTTCATGTTATCACCTTATCCTTAGTTCAGATATTCGATCTCTAAGTTTTTTACCTTCTAACCTGTTATTTATTACTTTGCCGTTTAACTTTATTTCGACAACTCTGTCAGCCCCGTCACCATCCCAACCGAATTTTTCTCCGTGAGACGTTTCAATTCCAAAACTGTGACCTACACCACCTATACTTTCAATATACAAGGTCATTTCGATAATTGGAATTAAATTTCCTGTAGTTTCAATTGTATTTACCAATACTATACGATTATCTATCTTAAATTCTTCTAAACTAGATTTTAATTTAGGTGTATTGAAGAAAAATGCTTTTGAACAGTCCCAATCATCTTTATCAACAATAACGAAAGTATTTTTAGTTAGTGACTTAAACAGCCTATAAAGGTCTTTACCGCCGTCGTAACCTTTGGTTTTTATTTCAATAATGTTGCTGGGCTTTTCTTCGTTGGCTAAAATTTTTATAGTCATATAAAGTCCACCGTATAAGTTACACCATCTATAAAGGTTGGAATGGTTGGGAGCAAAACTTCAGTGTAGTCTGTCCCCGCATAATAAGTTACTGCACCTAACGCATACTCAGTATCGTTTAAATAAAAACTCTTTCCTGCCAATATAGCTGTAACGTCACCAGAGAATTCTGCTAGTCTGCGAGTGATGCTTCCATTAAAGGCTTCTACATAAAGGCCGCGCATTACAGACCCTTCTAATGGAATACCACTTATACTTCCTATTCCTTGAGAAACTAGATAGCCCCAAGCTTCAGCAAGATTTTCACCAACTACAAGACTAAAATATCCAGCAACCATAGAAGGTGTTGCACCAACAATTAAATTACCGCACCAGTCTTCATCTTTTCCTAGTGCTAATCTATCTGTCATAAGATTCTGACTCGTTACAAAATCTCCTGAAGCTGTTAATGGCCCTGCCGTTCCGCTCCCATCAATCATTCCAATTCCAACAAGGAATGTAGCACCTGCAACTATTCCACTAAATCCCGGATTTAAAGTAGAAGCTGCAACGACTTCGCCGGCAACTCTGTCGTAAAAATAAATTTCACCTTCAGAATCTAAAGCTAAACTGTAAGAACTCTGAACTTGCGGTAAAACTGCATTAACAGAAGTATAAGCACCCGTAATGGACTCCACGCGAATAGAACCAACACCATTTTCTCCTTCAGCCCCTCCACCTATGATCTGTACAAGTCCTAATGACTGACCAAGATTCGACACAACAGAAAAACCTATTCTTACGTTTAAACCAGAACCCGGATTAGACGTTAAGAAATTTTTTCCTTCAATCCACACTCTTTTACCAGAAGCTGGCATGGCGCGTAATTCTGCAAGAGGCGTTCCTGCAATATATAGTCCTTGTGCTGCGTCTGTAATACTAAAACTTTGTCCATCTATGTCTGGAACTAAGACTCCCGGAACACCCGCAGCGGCGTCCCCGTTTAATATTACATTGCACACAGGCACAGGTATTGGCGCGGCTTTTGAAGAACTACTCGCGATAATTCCTAAAATACTCATGGCGCTGCCTCTAAGTCACCAATTAAATCAAAAACATTATCACCCAAATAAATAAGCGTTTGGGCACTTCCTTGTTTTCTACTAATTAAAGTTTCTGACGTATTAATAGTAACGCCGCTTCCTGCTACATAAGTAATTTTACCAAGACCTGCTTGCTTAAAATGAAACTGAGACTCAGGAACGAATTGTTCTGCTGTATAATTATTAACAGTTACTTGAATTGGATCGCCTGATGTAAATCTACGGTAAGTATTTTCATGAATTGCTTTTAGTGTGTATGATGTACTAGAATCTTCAACAATCTTACTTCTTAAACTTTGATATGTTTCTGCTGTTGCTTTAACTAGTACTAGTCTACTGTTAACAGCACTTTGCAAAGCAGCGGCATTAAATTCTGCGGTTTTTGTACCAAAAGGTTCAATGCCAACGTTGCCAATAAATTGAACGTTTGGTGTTAGATTAGTTACCGTTAACATTTTTTTCTCCTTTATTTAAATAGGTACGGGAGAGCCTTTCGACTCTCCCTATTATTTTACAGACGTGATTCAACAAAACTAATAATGTTACTCTGATTAGCTGCCAGAGTTGCAATAGCATTTGCAGCAGTTGCAACATCAGAAACTGCACCAATAGTAGCACCACCTGAAGTACCAGTAGAACTATCAGTAAGAGCAGTCAAAGATGATGCCGCACTAGGAGTAATACTTACCAGTGTAGTTGCTGCCTGCAATTCTGCATTTAAAACAGTAACGGTTTTAGACTGGCCCGGTTCCAGTACCAGACCACCAACCGAAACCATATCGCCGGTTTTGTTTTTAACAGTATACATTTTTATTTCCTCTCGTTGTAATTACAACATGATATACGTTTGATTTCTCAAACGACACGATCACGTTAATCGTGCTCTGCTTATGATATTAAATTAGCCTGATTATTTATTCCTCAGTTAAAAAACTTTCCATGTACCATGTATATTTGTGCATACGCTCACCTAAAACTCTAGGCGCATACTTTCTATTAATCTGAAAGAAAGATTGATTACCATAAGCAGGTTGCGGAGTTTTTGATTTAACTGAATCTAGTTCAACGTGACCAAACCATCTGCTAGGGTCACAACCTTCTTTTCGTAAACAAATCTGGCGATCTTTTAATACGTGACCTGCACCGCCATTGTAAGCAGACAATAAAAAAGCAATTGCTTCGTATTCATCTGCTTTTTCAAACTTCAGAAAACTATCTGTACTTCTCAACTTAACAATTATTCCACGTATCTGATACTTGGGATTAAAACGATCATTCCAGTCCCAATCCTCAAAACCTTTTTGCGCTTTCAGTTCCTTGAATATATTAAATCGTTCTGAGCCGTCTGTATTATACGCAACTGTTATTTGCCCTAAACCAAAACCATATTCACGACTTGTCTTTAACTCAGCGGTCGGACTCCAACAACGACTGTGCCTTAAAGTAATACAAGATTCTTGCTCAATTAATCCTGCAACAAACTGAGGCAAATAAATAGGGTACTCTAATTCCTTAATTACTCTAGCCAATTCAGGAATGTGAGTGTAAGCATTCTTAGGTAATTCAGCTTGCTCTGGTTTTTCTGTTACTTTGTCATCTTGAAAGATAAACTTAATCGTTTTTATTTCAGGAATAAAAGCCTCGTGCGCGGGCGCAGGTACGTGCGCGTGTGTGAGCGTATGCGCGGGAGCTTGTGCATCCCGTTCGCACCCGTACAGCATTAACAGAAAAACCAGACATAGTTTTTTCATAAAGCACCTTAGTTTAATATACGACTAGGATATTAACTTGTTTGTCCCCTAAGCTTAATATTACTTTAATATCTGTTTCCCCCAAGAGGCGATTAATTTTTTGTTCAGCCGTTTTAATAGCTTCCCAGTCTGTCATTGTGTTGGAAAGCTTTTTTACTGTAAAAGAATGATCGCCTGTTTTGTGTATACCTGAGTAAGAAACCGAACGAGTGTCAAGTACCATCTTACCGATTATCTTACGAATTTTCTCAAGGTTTTCTTTACTAATATCATACTTTGCTGTTTCTTCAAGACGTGCTTCAATCCTATCTTTGACGCTCACTTTATTTCCCTCAGTCTTTTAAGTCGAAGTGGACAACAACGTGCATTTCACCTTTGGCACCTGCATTAAACTCTACTTCCCTAATACCATACTTACTAATCAGCTTCATTACTTTATTAGAGTCTTTTACGTTAAAGCCAGTAGTAACAACGTAGGTTTTCAGACCTTCGTCTTTAAATGCTAAAAACTTTCCTTCTTTTACTTTCGTGGCACCAAAAATCTTTTTCAATTCTTTGTGAACATCTGACAACATACCGTCGTAGTAATTTTCATCTTTGATAGATGCTTTGTTTTCAAGACGCGCTTCGATCTTGGTTTTAATGTCCATTTTATTTCCCTCAGTCTTTTAAGTCGAAGTGGACAACAACGTGCATTTCACCTTTGGCACCTGCATTAAACTCTACTTCCCTAATACCATACTTACTAATCAGCTTCATTACTTTATTAGAGTCTTTTACGTTAAAGCCAGTAGTAACAACGTAGGTTTTCAGACCTTCGTCTTTAAATGCTAAAAACTTTCCTTCTTTTACTTTCGTGGCACCAAAAATCTTTTTCAATTCTTTGTGAACATCTGACAACATACCGTCGTAGTAATTTTCATCTTTGATAGATGCTTTGTTTTCAAGACGCGCTTCGATCTTGGTTTTAATGTCCATTTTAACTTTCCCCCACGAAAGCATCTGAGGTAAATACAATCTGGTCATTAGAACTGTCATTGAACTGAATAGTAATCCCTGAAATCTTGTACTTAGACAAAGACGTTTTAATTCTAGCCAAGTCTTTTTCAGTTAAGTTTCCACCACGATTCGAGTCGATTTCAATAAAACACTCGCCTCCGCCAACTTCGCTTTTCTTTTCGATAGGTGTAAGTGTACTGTTAGCTTTAATGGCCTTACTACAGTCTTTAATTATTTGACTATCTGACGCGGCAGTTTCTATATTTAATCGAGACTCAATTTTATTTTTAATATCCATCTTCGTTTTCCTGTGTTTGATTAATTAGGAAGGAATGTAGCTACCATTCACTCTAAAACAAATGCCTAAGCAGAGTAAAAGAAACGTAAAGCGCTACATCCCTAATTCTTATTTCTTGGCTTTATCTGAACCGCTTGCAACTACAACAACAAGCTCCAGTTTATTAGCGTTCATCGGCGCAATAAATACTTCCGCCACATAAGCACCAGTTTCAACGTAAGGTTCAGCGTACATGCCAAGCAAAGACGCAATAATAGTGCGTTTGTTTTTACCAGTTACCAAACTAATTAATTGATTCTTGTATTTAGGTTTAGAGGGATGCTGGAAAATAGAAATACCCATTTCATCTGTTTTAATTTCAAAACAGATGTCGTGAAGGGTTTCTTCGCCGTTCGGGGTTTCATAAGGGCCGTCAATTTTACCCTTAGTAATTTTAACACCTTGCTTCATAAAGATAGGGCGCACTTTAGCAAGGATTTCGTCTTGGATTTTCTTCGGGTCGATCATGTTAATTACTCCGTTGGTTAATGACTAAAATTAGGCTTATTTGTTAGCTTCGCCGACTTCTATCAGAACATCTTTGTTCTTTTTAAACCACTCAATTAATTTCTTAGTGGCTTCCATCGGAGTTTTACCTTTAATCTTTCTGTACGTTACACCTGCACCACGTTTACCTAACTTATAACTCATTTGCAGCATTTCAATTTCAAAGCTAGTCATATCTCTTTGTTTGCCCGATTTGTCTGTCAGGTGCATTATAAATTGAGTATACGTATTAGAGTTCTGAATAATCGCAGGTCTGTCATAAGCAAAACCAAAACCAATAGCAGCAGGTTCGCCACCAAACAGTCTTACTTTTGCAACAGCAAAGTCTGCTTTAGGGAATATCTTTTTCATTTCTTTGTTGAATAACTCAGTAGCCTTTTCAGCGTCTTTATTGTAGTCTTCTGGCGCCATAGCAATAACCATGTCAGTTTCTTCTAGACGCGATAGAATTTTCTCTACTTTACACATTTAAATCACCTTATCAATAGTAATCTGAATTTTGTTTTTCGATATTAGCAAAAAACTGTCTACATTGCCTAACATGTTTTCTACATACTCGTTATATTTACTGTCTTTCGCTACTATTTTACCACCGGACACTTTCACAGGAATAATCAAAGTATTAACTTTAAGCGTTTTTACTTTAGGCTCTAGAGCTTTTGGTATGTCACTTGAAGTATCTATGCAATAGTAGCAATTAAGACTCGAATACTTTTCTATTAATTTTTTCCAATATCGAAACCCTAATTCAGTTTGCTCTGTGTCGCTTCCAATTATTCCATGCTTTTCCAGCATGTGCTTAAAACTAATTAGAGCGAACCTTTTGTCTTCATCTTTTCGTTTTACAACGTAAGCTTGAAAATAATGACTAGGCGCAGGTAGCGCAATTCTTTTTTGATACTCAGAGAGGAAAATCAGATCATAGGTATTTTCTATTTTTTCTCTTAGTCCTATATACCAAAGTTCGTTGTAGTATTTACACTCGAACAGAGTGTCTTTACCTGAGCTTTCTATAACCTTAACTACTTTATATTTCTCTTTGGTATTGGTTTGGGGTATTAAATAATCACCGTCTTTTTTCCAAGGCTTTTTAAACCTAACTTCTGCATTAGTAGTTACAGAATCGTCTCTGAGCTTATACATAAGTTACCCCAACATTCCACCAACTGAAATAATAAGGCAGCCGATAATAAAACAGATGCTTGCAAAAACAACGGCAGCGCCTGTAGGACTTTCTTTAGCTGCTTTTGCAATTACGCCCATATCCAGATAAGGGAAAATAATACGGCGAATAAAATGCGAGAACAAAGCAATGACTAGCATTAAGCTAATCATATAAGTTACAACACTAAATCCAGTGGCATCAGAAAAATACATGTAGGCCAGAACTAGAATTAAAGCCCCGCCACGAATCATGTCTCTTTTTGTCAATCTGCTGATTAAATCAATTAAATCTTTCATTTAAATCCCCTTTTTGTATAACTTTTTTAACTGCGATATAGAACGTAGGCATAGACGAAGCTGTCTGTAAGACTGGAGTAATTGTAGTATCGTCTGTTAACAACCTTCCATCGAACGCAGTATTAATAAACATACCGTGCCACACTTTTCCAGAACGCACAGTTTGCCACATGTCTTCATAAACTTCGTCATGTGTTTTACCAGACTTATAAAATCCCGGATTTTTACCAATAGCTTCTTTGTACGAATACCCTGTATGCTCGGTAAAAGCTTTATTGCAAAAAATAATTTTATTATTTGAGTCTGAAATAATAATAACGTCAGTAGCTTCATCTAAAGCTTTAGACAGTACTTCAAACTTAGTATCAGAATCAATTAATGCAGACTTCATTTTCAGTATGTCACTCATATCACGAATTACGAAAACGTATTCTATTTTATCTTTACCGTGTTCTACTTCAGTGACCGACAGAGAAGCGTCGAAATATCTACCGCTAAGGTTGAACATTTTCAATTGATTCTTTCCGTTGGTATTCAACTCTTCCAGTAAGTCTTTTAATGACAGACCGGCAAGAAATGAAATACTCCTACCTTTACACATAACTCTATCAGCACCGAACAATTTTTCTGCGGTGGGGTTCATATAAAGAATACTACCATCACCACTAACTCTAATAATTGCGTCATTGAGAATATTAAATACACCAGAAAGAACAGTAGAGTCTTCACGGAACCTTCTAAGAGTGTCCGCGAGTTCGTGAGCCTCTACGTGAAACTCAAATGACAATTTCCTTAATTGGTGCATAGCTTCAAGATTAGTTTTTGGTAATGAAATGTCAGACGCTTTCAGTAAAGTAACGTTGCCTTTCATTTTCTTACTCCGACTTTTTCATTGGTTGCTTGACGACAACAGATAATAATACTTTTACTTCTGTTAAAATTAATTTAGTTGCTTCAAGTGACGTGCCTAGCATTCTTATTTCATGATTATGTTTTTCTTGTATCTCTTCTATAGAATCACTGTACCTAGCAGACAGCTCTAACATTTGTTTATTAGACTCTACGATTAATTCATCTGCTCTTTTTTTATTTTCCTCACTGTTTTTATTTAGTTTCCAACTTAGCAATCCTAACAAAATGATTACCAGTAGCAGGACGGCAATAACTGCATCTGATGGCCCCCCGGTAAATAAAGAATTTACCAGATTCTCGATAGTATTACCTGACCCTACGCTGACTTTGACTTCACTACTCATATCCGTTTCTCTCAGCTTAGGTTTCTTATTCGCACAGAGCGCTTATCTATTAAAATTAGTTGTTTGTTTAGGTTTTCTACCTTTTACAAACAAATAGGATTGTACTTCGTAACTTTGCACGAGACGGGCTTGAATATCCCATCCGTGATTATTTAAATGATTGTCGTTAAATAGATTAGCGTTAGTGACTCGCCATAATTTACCGAAAACCCCATCCGCAATAATATCCCAAGGCTTTAAATCTGTAACTTTAGGACTAGCCACCAGTGTTACAGAATCAATTCCCTCTATTACAGATACATCCCCCGTTTTGGTAATTCTTGGATATTCTATTTTAGTGTCTTCATAAGTAGCCGCGAACTGTAATTCTACGTGAGTAAATACAGCCAGTTTAGAAATACGAATACTGCAAGGTAATCCAGTTGCAAAAGAAAATACATTACTAGTATTTAAATCAATAAAGTCCGACATACTGGAATTTTTAATTTGAATTAGAGCTTGAGGTATAACGTCAAAATTATTAAAGACTCTAATGAAGTGAACGTCAATTACATTTTTCGGAATAACAATATCAAATTCCACGTATCCGTCTATATCGTTAATCTCAAAAGTATTAGGAGCTTGAGACTTATTGATAGTTGCTTTATAAGTTTTGCTTGTACCCTTTTGGTTGGAATCAAAATACGTTGTGTCGTATACCAAGCGTATTCCGTTAAATAAATTATATCCACCCACGTAACTTGAAGAAAAACAAACTCCACAACGACCCATTGAACCCATCGCAGCATCTTGTTCTAAAATAAAATCATCATCATTAAATTGTTCAAGCTCTACTGCATTAACATCATCTGGCGTAATATTTCTATTAGTGGACTTTTCCTCTAGTATAGGAAAATCGTCTTCGTTAGGCGCAGGTGACGTGTACGAATTACCTGTAGTTTTATTGTTAGGCTGACTTCCATATTCATCAATACCAAAAGCCTGACCTGTTAATAGAGAATTAATATGTTCCTGTGTTGCGTTTCCTTCTTCATCTAAAACGGTTGGTAAAACTTTTGCGGCTTTGCTGCACGAACACTTACGCCCATTTTCTAGTCTTTGATAAATTAAGCACTCATATCCGTTAACTTGAATTGCATTATCGTATTGTTCTTGTGCCATAGGGGCGACACGTTTAATTGCATTTTGAGCCACTGTAACAGTGCGTCTGTTACGCGGCCCAAGGTTTCTATTAGATGGAATTCTTACAGGCATAAAGCCCTCCGAAGGTGTTTTGGAAAATCTGTAAAGTACATAAGAATTGCACCAATTTCATTACTATCAAATTAGCGTGGTGCAACAGTATGTTAAAGATTTTAGGTATTGATCCCGGCACAGCAAATTGCGGCTTTTCTGTTGTTAGTTTCGATAAAAAATGTAAGTTCGATATTCCCGCTTTAGGAATGATTAAAAATACTTTAGTGGATTTAAAAGATGACCCTCGCTTACAACTAGACGCTTTCGGCGACGAAATAGAAGAACTAATAGAAACATATAATCCAGACGCTATTTCAATTGAAAGATTTTTAATTCGCAGCTTCCGCACTCCTACTGCTGAACAAGTTACTGCAATGATTGGTTATTTGTTCGGTGCCTTTCCTAATATACCCATTTATCCATATACGGCAGTCACTTGGAAAAATGCGGCTAAAAAAGTTTTAAACCTTCCTAAGAATTTAGACCCCTTTTATAAATCCGTACATGCTTTGCCTCACGAATGCGACGCAGTGATGTTGGCTTTCCACCATGCAAACGCTTTGCCTCTGTTGTCTAATAAAAAGGAGAGGAATAAATTGATATGTCTGCTCGAAGAGAAAACGACACGACCACCAAAAAGAATACCAAAAGCAAAAGCCCTGCCAAAAAGAAAAGTGAAAAAGAAATAAGTGTAATCTTCGAGCCTATTATTTGTCCTTTGTCGGAAAAGATTTTAAAGAAATGCAAAATAAAAACTTGTATGTGGCATGACGGAGAAAAAGGCTGTCTGTATAGAGAGTCAAAATCTGTTGAAGAACTCGCACTTGATAAAGGCTTAACAGAAGAACAAACCAAATCAGTCCTTAGAAAAGGAAAGTCAGAAATAACAAGGTTCTTTATACTTGATAGATATATTGAGTTTACTAAAAACTGGTATGAAAAAAATAAATTACCACTGCCATTGGAAGTAGCAATAAATAGATCAAAGAAACTAGATAAAATACTACGCCAATCTAGAATATATGGTATTTTGAAAACTGAGTTTTCTTTGAGTAATTTAATAATAGCGCTATTATGCGACCAAAGAGTTTATTTGGAGTACGGAAAGTCACTTGGTATAAAGCCACCGAATTTAGTGGCACTCACCGGACTTAGGGAAATCTATCAGGGACAGATACTTTCACGTATTTCCAAAATTAAAACCCGTCAGGGTAAAAATAACCGACGCAAATCAAAGAAGCGTCTAGGTAAATCAAAGAGGAAACAAAAATGTCAGACAAATTAAAAACCATCGAACTGCGTCAACTTGAAGCAAGTAATGACAACTCAGTTTTTGCTATTAATAATACTAAAGGTGCTACACGTGGCCAGATCGTAATTGCAGTTCCACGTTCCAACGGTGTTGGTATGGACGCTGTAATTATTCCAGCAACTTGGATTCCTATTGAATTAACTATTCAAGTAAGTAAAAAACAATTGATGGAAAGTGCAGATTTCCGCCGCGCATTTGCAAGAGGCATGATTAAACTAGTAGACTCTGATTCTGCTATCAAGGTCATGGAGACAGACGACGCTAGAGAAGAAGTAGAACGTCTGGTTAATTCACAACAATTGCAACGTTCAGTAATGACCGCCACAAATGTTGATGATATTGAAATTCCAGAAGAAATACTTGAAGAAACTGCGGTGGCAAAAAATCTGAATGGTGTTGATATAAGTGACGATGGTAAAATGAACGGTGTTGAAATGTCTGTTGTTCAGACAATTGAAATGCTAAGAGAATCTAAAGACGAACGGGGTACGTTGGCTACTCTTAAAGCAGCAGGTGAACTTGGGGTACTAGACTTCAAATATATTATGACAGAAGCAGGTAAAGACTTTCCTCTGGTACAAGATTGGGCTAGAGCGAAATATAATATCCTTAAAAACAGTTAAGTGGAAAAGAAAAAGGGGAGACGAATTTCGTCTCCCCTTTTTTATTGCTCAATGGTATGAATAATTTTGGTAAGAAGTTTGCTTGGACAGTTACCGGGGTCTAAGTCTAGTATTTTATATTTCTCCGCATATTTTTTCATTGGAATAATCTGCCTATCTATTTTCCCTTTTAAGTCTTTGGCTATCGCATTAGTTGCTTTAATTCCAGCATCGTCACAGTCCATCATAATAACAACTTTTTCAGGATTTAATTGTAATACTAGATTTCTTTTTTCTTGTGACCACGTTTGTGTTCCTAATATAGCGAGAGCAGGAACACCTCTACGTATTAATCTCAGTGCGTCTCTTGCACCTTCTACTAAAACAATATACCCCTTTTTCTTAACGGCTTTCTTTATATAATCGTAAGGAAATAAACCAGAATGTTTAGCCCACTCCCCTTCTAGATTTTTGTACTTCGGCATTTTCTTACTAGAAGGTTTATACCAAAGCGCTTTAATTCCACCCTCAATAATGCCGTCAACAATAACAGGCATTACCAGTGCTTTGTTATCATAATCATCTACACCAACAACAACTCCAATTTTTGTCAGTGTCTTTGCACTAAAACCTCTCCAGTTTTCCGATTCGTGTAATGCGATTGGCATTCTAACACCGAGCAATTCTGCTAGTTTATTTATAGTAAGACCTTCTTTATTTCCAAGTAATTTGTCTTTAAGTCTTTTGTCAGAAGGTCGAACATAAGCCGTAGCCTCTGACATTCCTTTTTCGTCTATCTTTCTTAAATTCAAAGCTTCTGCAATTTGATTCCATTTCTTAGAAGCACCGCACCCGAAGCAATGACCGTGCCCTAAAGGTACTCTGCGATTACTAGGGTCTACGTTGACATTAAATGACGGAGTATCTTCGTTATGAAAAGGACAGAGCACCACGTAATTGTTGTGTGACTCTTTTACCTCACCCAACTTTTTTAATTCTGCTTTCATCATTTCTGCAATAACGTGGGACATAAAACGTCTCCTAATTAGACGACTACTTTACAGATAAAATCAAGATAGACAATCTGTAAAGTAGTCAATTGAATCAAAGGTGATCTATGAGTTTTTCTAGATACGGAAAACAACACAAACAAACCAAATTTTTTGAATTAGACACTGTTGGTGATGATGATCCTATGGCTCACGTCATCGCAGAATTTAAATACTATATTGACAGAAATACTAAAGGTAAAAAGAGAAGGCACTCTCCTAAACGCGCCTACGAATTGCACCCATCTTCTTTTCCTTATTGTGGCTTGCAGCACTGGTTCAAAATAATGAAGTTTGGTGGTGTGGATGAATGGCAGGAACTGGATTTTAATGGAGACTTTTACACGTCTAATGGAACAACAACACACGAATTAATTCAGGAATGGTTAGGTAAAGGAAAAAAGCTAGTTGGTAACTGGACGTGTAAAGATAAAAAATGCAAAGGAAAAAGAAAGTTTTCAGTTTATAAGCCCTGCCCTAAGTGTGACGGGGAAATGGCTTACCACGAATTAGGCGTGAAGTTTGGTAAGTTTACAACAGGCCACCTTGATGGTTTATTCTTTTTTGAAGAAGACGGTAAATACTATGTAATTGATTACAAGACTTGTGGCTTTGAGGCCATGCAAAAACATTTGTCAGGTGTAGAGAAAATATTCCCCTACTCCTACAACGTGGCGCAGATTGAGAGCTACTGTTACTATCTTGAAAAACAATACAAAATTAAAATCGGCGGTTGGATGCTTGTTTATCTAACCCGTGATGCAGGCTTTAGAAAGTTTGCTATCGAAGGTAAAAAGTTTTCAGGCACGTACAGACAGAAGGTTAGACGCAAGTGTAAACTAAGCGACAAACACTTCGGTATTGCTATTGAGAAAAGAAAAGTATCGGAGATTAAAACACTTATTGAAGAAAAACCCTGTGACTGCAAAAAGACTTACATGGAAGAGTATCACAATAAATATGAACCTTGTCCTTTAATGAACGTGTGCTTTAACCCAATGAAACTAAAATCAGAACTCAAGAAAGTGGAAAAAGAATTTATACTTAAACAAAAATCTGGAGACTAAGATGGGAGAGTTACACAAAACTATAAAGCTAGAAGACTATACTTACAAACTAGATGGTGAAAAAGGATACGAAGAAGACGAAATTATTTCTCTCTTTATTAAAGAAAATATCCTTTGGGCTAACACTAGTATATTTAAGCCTGTTAAGAAAAAACCAAATGGCGAATATGAAACTGTTGAAATCGTATGCCACGCAATAACACTTTCTTTAAACGTTAGTGATATTTTTATATGGGCGTGTTCTGAATCAGAAGACATTACTATGAAAGAGATACCTGATCTTTTAAAAGTGGCATAAAGATGGGTTCTTTGGAATTGTTAGATTTACATGTATTAAAAGAAAATGTAAGCCGCAGGCTCCTATCGTTAGAGACATGAAAATTGCAGGAGTATGGGACACTGAAATGGAAGCTCTAGAGGACAACCCTTACGATAGGAAAAAGTAAAATATTGTCTAACTAAAAAACCGATTACTTATTGGAGGTATTTATGTCATTTCACCCCAAGAAGCCTTTAAGCGGGGACTTTATAGCTACGGATTGGTTAGGTGTTGGTCGTAAGTACGTCCAGCGTGTTCCTTTCCACTGCTCTCGTGTTGTTGCTGTAAACGGTAACAACTATAAAATGAGCTACGATGATAACTGGTATTGCTTTGAAAACTTCGGTGAGCCAAAGGTGGATAATCACGGTGTGTGTTTGATTTACCCGTTGATTCCTTTGGACATAACAGACACAGAATATAAAAAACTAAACACGGGAGGATTAAATGGCAATTCCTAGCGAAAACTCTATAAAAGAATTACTAGAAACACCGAAAGGCGTTCATGCAAGTATACACGAAGAAATTAAAAGCACTCTAGAAAAATTCTTACTCCAGTCTTTGAGTGAAAGTACAATTGAATCAGTAAAATATCAGTTAGAAAATATAGCAATTCGAGTTGCCGATACCCTTCAAATTAATGTCAAACCTGATTTTAAAGTAACTGATGGACTTGATCGTAACTCTATAACTTTCCATCCTATGAATACTTTTTCTTTGTACGTTTGTAACTCACTAACAACAGAATATGATCGCTTACAAGATATAGCTATAGAAAAAGAATCAGGGAGACTATTAAAATGTATACACGGAACTGTTCATTACAAAGACAGTCAAGACGAAAGATGGAAAGTCCTTTAGACCACGCACACATGGAAGACTGGTATCTTGTCGTTCCTTTTCCCGGTGGTTCTTATAGTGCCTCATTGGAGTCACTTAATATATGTCTTTACGGAAAAGTTTATGGCCATTATAATTTTTCCAACGGAGACGTTGTAATAACCTCTAGGATAATTGGATGGAACCCTATTGAAAGGTACGTATATACAGATAAAACGAAATATACTTTAGGTAAAGTATCTGAGGAATATGAGAAAAATTATCCCGGTACTTTCGAGAAAATGTTTAATGTAAAAAGCAATTCAATTAACTAGGAGAAATTTATGCACACCTTAGACATCTCTTATTTTTCAGAAGCTAACAAGAAAAGACTAGTATCATTTAAAAATAGTAAAGGTGAACCTGCTAATAGTTTAGAATGGGGACTATGGGACTGGTACGGCGCTCTAGTAGGGGAAATCGGAGAATACGCAAACTTCAAAAAGAAACTTGTTCGTGGTGATATAAACCAAGAAGAGTTTCAAGAAAAGGCCGGAAAAGAATTAGCAGATATTCAGACTTACGTATCAATATTTGCAAACTTTATGGAGATAAAACTTAGTTCACGACGTTGGGGGCAAAGTTTGTACACAGGTGAAAAGATTTCTAGTATTTTCACAATTGGAAATCATGGACTCGATATGGAAGCTATGGCTTCCTATTGTGACAAGCAAGCATTACGCCATCTTAACGCTAATTTAGAGGCTCTACTGGATTTTGTATTAGGTAGAACATTTACCTATTCAGGCGAAACCAGCCTTCAAACAAAAGATCAACAAATCGAAGATATACTGTCTAATAAGTTCCGTGACTTGCAATATAGTCTGGAAGTATTGGCTTATAAAAACGGAATTGACCTAGCACTAGAAACTTTTAATAAATTTAACGAAGTAAGCGAACGTACAGGGTCAACTGTAAAACTTTCAAAAGCCGCTTTGCAGAAAATATACCTATAAGGAAAAGATATGAAATACTTCATAGCACCCTGCGAAATCCTAAGACTACCGGAGCCTCGTGTTAATCAAGTAAAGGTTCATGAATATAGTTTAAGCTCAAAGATTAAAAATACTTTGAGCTTGGGCCTTAGAAATACAAAACCTGAAGACATAGTATCTACACAAACTTTCCCCGGAAGGTTGCAGTTTTTCCCCGCCGTTGTTAAAGTGTACTTAGATGATTTTGAAGAAATGCAAAATCAGGCCAGAAACCTAGAAGGTAAAACTTATTTAGTAGATTATAAAAAGAAGCTAGTTCTAGTAGGATGTTTTCTCACAGACTCTGACGTATCTGGTATCTGGGTTAGAGGTGGGTGCAGGTATGACAACCTTATCAGCACCGATAATGAAGACTTTGTTTTACTATCTTCCGGCTTCGGTAAAATTTCTAAAAACATGTGGAGTGGGTTATGAACATTATATTTCCGGGAAAAATTCTGAGAGAAGACACTCCAGCGCCCTACAGCGTAAAAATATCTAAGATGAAAACTATAGCTATTCTAAAAAAGAAACTATCCTTTGGTTTTTATGACTACAAAGAGACGGATATTGAAAGTACACAAACTATTTCAAACAAAGTATACACACCTGAATATACAGTAAGAGTTTTTCATCAAGACGCTGCTGCGCTAATGAATGAACAAATGACTAATTTTCTTTCACCTGAAAAGGTAATTTTTCATATTATAGATAAAAGCTCTGGGTTATGCTGTGCAAAGTCTTACTTCCGTCTATAGAACCAATTCAATCAAGTATTCCACCAACACTGGACTTGAAATTTATGTGTGACTCTATGAAGTTGGTTAATTTTTCAGACGAAAGAGAAATGCTTAAATTATTTCCAGAAGGTTTCAGAGTATCTGGGTCTTTTGAAACTGCACTAGAAAAGGGGATTGAGGTATGAGTAACGTAGCAATTATTGATGTTGATGATACTCTTTTCAATTTACGCGAACCTATGTGTGAAGCGTTGAATAAACACACAGGAAAAAATATTCACTTTTCTGAGTGGGACAGTTATGATCTTCACACTAAGTACGAAATTAGTTTAGAAGAATTTTTTCAGGTATTAACAGAGCACCAAGCCTTAGAAAACAGTAGGCCAGAACCTTACAGTTTGGAATTTATTGATGCTCTAAAAAATATATACCCCTACCCTGTATTGCTTACAGCAAGAGGGTGGCATTCCCGTGGAAAAGAAATTACGGAGGGTATGCTGAAAGTTTACGGCTTCACTTCTACCTTTGTTCAGTGTGTTAACCTTGGACAATGTAAAGCAGACTATATAGAAGAACAATTTGGCGATGTTGGTTTGTTTATAGAAGATAATCCAAAGCACTTTGACGCTGTTTTAAAAAGAAAGTTAGCAAAGAAATGTTTTTTGGTGAAACGCCCTTGGAACATAGACTATAGAAAAAATAATGCACACTTGAACAAAATGTTCGTAAATAATTTAGCTGATCTCTATTTAAATGAGGCTGTCCATGTCTGTTGTAGATAAACCAAATGTAGGAACTGTAGGGCATATAGATCAAGGAGATACAACTTTAGCTCACGCTATTTTTGGTATTTTGAAAAATAGTGTAGCCGCAAAACCTGAAGACTTAATAGACTACACCCCCAGTCCGTGCATTGAAGAAACTATAAACACAGCCAGAAAACCAAGTAACTTTAAAAAACGCAGACAGAAAGCAAAAGCAGCCAAGAAAGCTAGAAAACTAAACAGAGGGAAATAAAATGAAACCTGAATTTTCTATATCAGATATTAAAGATACACAACCTTTAAAAGAATGCGACTTTTCAATTCTTTTTAATAAAAAACAACAAGGGTCTTCTACAAATGACGTGTATAGACCTTTAGAAAAATTGTCCACGTATTGCACAGAAGTATCAATGAAAACACTAGACAATAAGAACAGTGAGCTAAATGCGATCTTTATAGAAAATAAAGACTTTCAGGTGCATAGATTCATTAACGATTGTATCGGGGACAAGGTAAACTTAAACGGAATTAGTTTTTTTATAGGGTCTTGTTTTTATCAGTTTAGATCAAGCTCAATAGAAAATAAAATACAGGAAATCCACGTAAAATTTATAGTGAGGAAAACCAATGTCGCTAACGATTAAAATAGGTGACTTCGTAGCAGTAAGACCTGACAAGAAAACCTTTATTCTTCTGGTAGATAAAATAAAAGGTGAAAAAGCCAGAGGAACTGTCTACAACAAAATGCCTTACACTGAAGAAACAATGGACTTTTTACTTGAAGATGTTTTAGCAAACCTTGGAAGCAACCCGAAAGCAGGTTCTATTTACGGATGTAGCTTCGACATATTCGATTCAAAAGCAGTTTCTTCTTTTGGTGACGTTAACTTCTTTGGAAATAAATCCAAAAAGGAAAAGAAAGAAATTCTTGCAGAAATTGAAACCTTTTACACAAAGATTAAAAAGAAGTCTCTGCATAAATTTCTACCTTTGATTATTGAGGTACAAGAAGAAAAAGGAAACCTAGACGGTCATTATGTTCACCACTATAAAGGCGACTCTCTGGATATTCTTTCTTTTCATCTTGCGCACAACGTAGACAATGCACACATCTTTTTTCACGAATACGGTCACGGTGTTTGGTATCACTTACTGGACGATAGAATTAGAGCACACTGGACTAAGGCTTATTACAAGCACGTTGAAATTAATCGTATTACCAAAGAAAACTATTCTCAGCACTTGGCCGCTATTGAAGGTCAATATAAACAGACAGTTTCTGACTATAGAAAAACTATTGCAGACAAAGAAGAGAAAAAAGAATTTAATAAAGTTCTTTCTCAAATTAAAAAGGTACACGCACTTGATCTTGTAGACCTAGATACTTTGAGGTCGCAGAATAAAAGTTTGAAGAAATTCTGGCCACGTCTTGATATTGAAGAAAGTAAATTCAAAATGATGGTTTCTGACTACGCGCAAAAGAATAGTCGTGAACATTTCTGTGAGTGTTTTGCTATGCACATGATCGGAGAAAAAATTCCAAAGAGTCTACAGAAACTAATGGAAAAAACGCTTACCAAGATAGCAGGTAGAAAATCAATGGTAGGTAAGGGAGACTAATTTAATGACCTATCGACAAGAGGGTTCAGAACATGCCATTAACAATGATTCAGATAGAAAGGTGGACTAAACGTGTAACCGAACAGCGTTCGTTAGACGTTAAAGTTACACGACTTCAAAAAGGTAAAAGACGAAATGGTAATACTGTAGTTAGGGCTGTTACTTTCACAACACATAATGACGATGGAACTTTAAGACGCAACCCAAATAAATATAAGACTTGGGTAGAAGGTTTATCTAGAGACAAAAAAGGTAGACCGAAAATGTTAATTGATCGTTGTCATGTTAAGTGTTCTTGTGACTGTGATTATTTTTGGGCGTATGGCTGTGAAGTAGAACTAAATAAAAGAGGCGCTGCTGATATTGTTTTTTCAAACGGTAAAGACCCCATTATCCGTAACCCTAATGGACGCCCATGGGCTTGCAAGCACCTTATTTCTCTTTTCCACACAATACAAGAGAGGGGTTTTTAATGGCTAGATCATCCTTTCGACTGAACCTTCCTATTAGAATATCTGAAACTAAACACACGTATGACTTCCTTAGATACTTAGAGTCTCTTTACGATGAAAATAAACTTCCAGAAGAATTTGTTAAGCCAAAGTTTCTACATTTTTTAGATAGTCCAAACTACACAATTAATGCTAGACACTTTATAAGATTTCAAGAAGTAGATAAGTGCGAGCCTTCCTACAATGTTAGCTTTAATTACTATTCTTACTTAAAGGAAGGGACTGCGCCTTTAGCAATAAAAGAAGACGTAGTTAAAAAGCTTTCGCAAACTCTAATGGGAGGTTTTTAATGTCTCTAAATTACGGTCATTCTAGAGTAATGGGAGACTTAAAAAAGACTAATGAAAAACTGAAGAAAAATTATTCAACGTCTCAGTACATGGACGTACTGGATACATTACTATATAACACAGTTGCTTCTATTTTTAACAGCACTAACTACATGGACAGTTTTGTTTCTGGTATTCTGCATCACTTCACGGAAAATGGAAGACGTAAAATATCTGCACATGACAAAAAGAATTTCTCTATCGCTGCTGTTGCTTTTCTTTTTGCAGACCAAGAAAGAAAGTCCTCTATTTATAAAAAAATGAAAATAGAAAGAAGCCTTACAAATACTGCTGTTAGAAACTTTCTAGAAGTAACCCGGCCCTATGCAATGTACAAAGCAAAGTACGCAGAAACCCTCGACTCCAATTACCTAGTTAAAATGAAAGATATTGAAAGCCAAGTTGAGTACACTGGCGAAATTGATATGTTGGCTATAATCCGTGAAGTAAATTACTGGCACAAAAAATACTGTGAATTTAAAAACATGATACTGCAAAAATACATGCGCTTAATTACTAAACAAGCTCAAGCGTATTATTCTCACAACAATTCAAAAATAGACTTAGACGACTTAATTCAAAACTATGTTTTGTATGCTTCTAAAGCAATAGATAAGTTGGATCAAACCCAAGGTACGTTAACTAGCTATATAAAAGTTTGGCTAAACCACGCAACTAACATAACTTCGTCTAACGAATCTGGAATTGCTTTTGTTTTACCTCCCGCAAAAAGGCGTGAGTGTAAAGTAAATAACATGAGCGTTCCTATGGACGCCACCGAAGTAAAAAACCTAGAAGTTTGTATTAGTGGAGACTTAGAAAATATTTCAGAAACAAGGCGTTTAAGAAAGTTGGCAAGACTAGCAGACCCTATCGGATTAGCTAGACTTTCCTTGGGTATTCAAGAGTGTTTAACGAAAGAAGAAGTAAAGAAACAAGAAAAGTATGAGATAAAGTAAATCTGTAAAGTATCTGGTGATACGCGCAATCACGTAAACTAAACCTTGCAAGGAAAAGAGGAAATAAAATGTCTTCAAAACGTAAGTATAAAACGTCAAAAACATTTGACGACACTAACCCGAAAGGTGGTAAAAAAGAAATTGTTAAACTAGAACACTTCGTTGATGTTTTCTCAATGCCGAAGAACAACAAGTATGTTCAGATGCGACTTGTTGGCCCTGTAATTGCTAGTGCAACACACTGGATTGATATTAAGACTAAAGATGGTAAAAAAGTAACGCTACCTAAAGCCTGTGGTCGATATGATGCGGAAACTGATAGTTTCGACTCTACAAAAGACTGTGTTTATTGTGACGAACTACCTGACTACACCGCACGGCAGCGTTATTACGTTAACGCTATTATTCGGGATATTCAGGAAGACGAACCTTCTAAGTTTCAAAAGAAATATAGTAAGACCGAATTGAAATCTGGATTTAAAGACGGAAATGAATCTAAGGCATGGACTCCAATCCGTGTATTGTCACTTCCGGGTGGAGTAGCTAAAAAATTGAAAGGCTTGGCCGACCTTAATAAACACAAGGTTGGTGGTAAAACTAAATCAATGCCTATTTCCGATGATGATTACGGAATGGACATTATGATTAAGTTTGATCCTGACGCACAGCCCGCGCAGGCGTATGATATTCAGAAAGGTGAGAAATCTCCGTTAAATGAAACAGAGGTTGAATATCTACACTGGAATATTGAAGAAGCTTTGGAAAAAGTAGGGGCCTCACAAGAAGAGGATACAAAAACTCAGAAATCTGAATTTAAGCAATTGAGTAAAAAAGTTATTCGTAAAACAAAAGACGGCAAAGAAACTACCGACTATGAGGAGTCAGACGATATGGCAGCAAGCAAGAAATCCAAAAAGAAAGGTAAAAAAGTAGAAGAGTCTTCTGAACTGGAAATGTCTGAAACCTCAGAAATGAGTGAAGAATCCTCAGAAGCTCCGAAAAAGAAAGGGAAAGGTAAAGCCGCCGCTAAGGGAAAAAAGAAAAAAGAAGAATCCTCAGAAATGAGTGAAGAGTCTTCTGAATTGGAAATGAGCGAAGAAGAATCTTCTGAAGCTCCTAAGAAGAAAGGTAAAGCTGCGGCTAAAAGCAAAGGTAAAAAGAAAGAAGAATCTTCTGAAATGAGTGAAGAATCCTCTGAGTTGGAAATGAGTGAAGAAGAATCTTCTGAAGCTCCTAAGAAGAAAGGAAAAGCGAAGAGCAAGAAAAAAGAAGAGTCTTCTGAAATGAGCGAAGAGTCCTCTGAAGAAGAATCATCAGAACTTAGTGAAGAATCCTCTGAGGCACCTAAAAAATCCTCTAAGAAAAAACGTAAGTAATCCTAAGTAAATAAAGGGCTGCACAGTTTCCTATACAGCCCTTTTTTCTAATGGAGGACACTGTGGCTACGGAAGATGTATTTAAAAAAGCAATGAACACTATTGTGAAGTGCATTAAAGAAGAAGATATAGCGGAACTGGAATCGGTACTAGACAACATGGGAGTCTGTAATAAATGTAGGCAGATACCTGTACATCATGTAGATGAACCTTTTTCTTCCTGCATGTGTGGGACTGGTGAAGACTATGCAAAGAAACCTTTTCAAGCTTTGCAGATAATTAAAAAGCAGGTTGATGATCTTTATACAGATACCAGTCAATCTGACATAAATGACGTTCCGATAAGTGTTAAAGAAGTGGAAGAAAGGTTATTAAAAATTAAGAAATTACTGGAGAGTTTAGAATGGCTAGAAAAGCAAAGGCACCTGTTGCCAAGAAACCCAAAGTAAAAACTACTAAAATATCAAAAATGGCTGCGTTTAATGGTGATGATCTGTTAGACGATATTCAACACGAAGTTGGCCTTGTTTCAACTATGGCCTCGCACACAAAAAGAGTTTCTACAGGCTCTTTATCATTAGACCTAATTTTAAGCGGCGGTATTGTACCCGGAGGCTGGTATACATTTTTCGGAGGTGAACAGTCTTCAAAATCTACTCTCGCAATGACACAAATTGCACAAGCTGCAATTAAAAAACAAGCAGACATTGAAGCGGGTAGAGACGCGCCCTTAATTGCGTACTTCGACTATGAGGGTTCTTTCAGTCCTGATTACTTTATGTCGATTGCCAGAAGTCTTGGATTCAAAGGTACTATTCAAGACATGTTCGGTATTCAAGACGACAAAGGTGTTTACATTAAGAAAGGTCTTGTTCGTCGTTTTCAAGTTAACATTGGCGAATTGTTCTTTGCATTTCAGCGTAAGTTGCAAAGAGAGCTTCCTGATAAAATGTATCGCCAAGGAAAATGGTGGAAAGTTTATCCTGCAAAGTTAACTGACAAGAAAGGAAAGTCCAAAGCAGTTAACGAAAATCTAAAACAATATGCTGACAGTAAGCTACTAAAAGAAACTGGGAAATATTGGATAGAATGCGAAGACGGAAGCCCACAAGCTATTCTAGTTGTAGATTCTTACCCTGCAATGCTTCCTAAAAATGTTGATGAACGCGAAGACGATAACGAAGCGATTGCAGAACAAGCACGAATGTTTTCTACGCAATTGAAGCGCGTAAAAGGTGCAATGGAGCCTAAGAAAGTTGTTGTAATGGGCGTTAACCAATTACGTGCTGTTCCAATGGCTATGTACGGCCCGAGCGAAGCCGAACCTTCTGGTAATGCTTTGAAGTTCTTTAGTGACGCTCGTTTAAAAATGGTTTCCCGTTCTTCTGTTTTCGGTATTAAAGGAAAAGAAGAAAGAGAGGAATCTGTTCAATATAAAGGTAAGAAAGACACTTACCGTTATGTAAACGTGAAAACTATTAAAAATAAATTGTCTGTACCTGATCTGGAAACGTGGCTGCGCATTTGGGTGCGTGATGGTAAAGGCGAAGCCCACGGTTACGACCCTGTGTTCGATTCGTGGTATTTCATGGATCAAACTGGTGTCGCAACAGGTAACAGAAATAAAATGACACTTGACCTTTCTAAGATTGGTGTAAAAGACTGGCCTAAGAAAATGAAGCCAATTTCTTTTATCGAAATGAAAACTCTGATTCTAGGTAACAAAGAAGAAATTACTAAGACTTTGAAGAAAATCGGACACAAAGGTAAACCTTTCCACCTGCGCAAAAAACTTATCGCTTATATGGAAAGTGGCCAAGCTGTTAAAGACTACTTTGACGTTTTGAAGGACTCATAAAAATGAAAGACTACAAAGACAAACAGCTTTGGTTAATGCAAGGCGATTGTCTTAAAAAGATGAATAAAATAAAAGATCAAAACGTTGGTTAAAAACAGGAGAAATAAAATGAGTGATTCCCCCCGAACTATACGTTGTTAAACCCAGAGCTTTTACTAGTCTTAAATTTAAAATTAGAGATAAAGTTCATTATGTAAAGCATCGCATGGCTAGAATGTTTTTTGACTTATCTATGCGTCTTTATGGAGAGAAAGACTCTGCCTACATTAAATTTGCAAAAAAGCAATTTGAGTTACTGGGTTATAAGGATGTTGACGATGACGGCGAAACCGACGGCCCTAATCAATGGATTCAACAAAATACGTTTGATCTTTTGAGAGTCCTGAGTTCGCAAGGTCATAGTGGAAGTTCAATTCACTATATCCAAAAACTTATTTCTAATTTTATGTTGTTTACCTCTGTCGTTCCCTGCGAAGACAAAGACGAACAATGGATGGAAATTGGAGACGGCCAGTACCAACATGTCTTGTGCGGCGCTTTATTTAAGTCTAATGGTATAATTTACCATCTAGACGGCTATATTTTTCGTGACCCTAATGGCTGTGGATACACTTCAGGGAAAAGTAAAAAGTTGATTGAACTTCCTTTTATTCCGTCTGAATTTGAATCTATTTACGTAGACGTTGACGCAGATGATAATATAATCGACCCTGAATTAAAGAAAGAAGTTGAAGCTAATTATATAAAGTTTAAGGAGTCTAGTAATGCCTGAAGTTTTTGAAAGCGTTTTTGTTGGAGATTTGCACTTTGATAAACTAAGAAAAAGATTTCCTAAGAATCACATTGAACTTCAGATAAATGAACTTAAAAAACCCTACAACTACGCTCTTAAAAACGGTATTAAAACTGTAGTTCTTCTAGGCGATATCTGTGAACATCCACGACTGTCTTATGAAGCTATAATTGAGTTCATGCGTTTCCTAAAGAAAGTAAAAAATATCCACACGTTTACTCTATTAGGAAACCATGACTTCAGTGAAATGGGCGTACACTCTCTGCAACCTTTTTCAGTTATGCGCGAACTAGGTATGCTTTCAAACGTAGACTTCCTAGACCAACCTTACTTAGAAAAATCTTTTCCAGTACCTATTAATTTTTCTCCGTATCCTCACGTAAAATCTTATGCAGACACTGTTAACATTGGACACTTTGAAGTTTCAGGTTCAACTGGGGACAATGGTCGTGTAATTAAAAAAGCAGTTGATGTTAATAAAAAACACACTTGGATCATGGGACACCTTCATACACCTCACGATGCAGGTTCTGCACATTATGTAGGAACTCTTTACCAAACCAACTTTGGCGAAAGTCTTCCTAAGTCTTTCACACACGGTAAGTTCAGACTAAAAAGTGGAAAACTAGAAAAGAAATTAAAGCGTATTCCAAACGATCCTGCCTTTAAAATGTTTAACCTTCCTGTAGAAAGCAAACATGATTTAAAACAAATACAAAAGAATCCTCTTTACCTGTATAAACTCTTCATTCACTCAAGCTACGATATTTCAGAAGACGACTTAGCAAAATATAATAACGTTGTTGACATAAAAGGATATGAAAGTAAAAAACAACTAAAGGCGATGATAGAAGAAGAATTCGTAGAACTTGACGATCAAGACGTGCGCTTGCCTTCTGTTGTAGAGAATCTTGATAAAGTTATGAGAGAGAAAGGAGCTACTAAAAAACAAGTTAAGCGTGGATTACAAATTATAGAAACCCTGAGAGACAAGGTGATAGCATGAATTTAAATGAGCATAATGGTGAAAGGGATTTTTACAACGCAGTATCGAAATTAAAGTCACATGAAGACTTAGATAAATTTAGAACTCTAACAGTAAACGAAATTTTAAACGTTTACATGAAAAACAACTTTATCACAAGACTAACCCTTCCGTCCGTATCTACTAAATTTTACTGGACACTCTCTAATTTTCTGCGTGACCACAGAAACCATATAAAAGTTTTAGATATGTCTTATGAGCACTTCAAAGAGCAGTTTGAGGATATCGTTAATCATTTTCTCTCACTAGATAAACAAGTCTTTCGGCCTAAACTCAAAGACTATGCAAACACTGTACACCCAGACTGGTTTTTAGAAAACGAAGAACCTGCTGGAAATGTTTTAATAAGTGCCAATACGTGGAGTGTTTTTTTAGACTCCCCAGATTCTTTTATTGACTCTTTTAATCCTAGCTCAAAACACTCAGATGTTCTAAGAGGTGTTATAGGTACTTTTAAAAACGGAAAGACTTTATATTACGATGGCTTTAGACCACCCTCTTGTAGAATTTACGGTACGTCTAAGGTTATTTCAGTTGCTAAGAATCCTTTAGACTTTGACTTTAAATTCGGTTTCAGTTCTATTGACCCGCAAATTTTCTGGGAAAGTGTTTCCGTTGTCGTTAATAATATAAAACATCTTGATAACTACATAATGGAGGATTGAAAATGGGCGGTTGGATTGGTGTTGACCTCGACGGTACTTTAGCACATTACGATGGTTGGAAAGGAGCTTCACATGTAGGGGAGCCTGTTCCTAAGATGATGGAAAAAGTCAAAGCATGGATTAGTAAAGGTATTGAAGTAAAAATATTTACAGCTAGAGCCAGTGACCCTCACCAAGTAATTCATGTCAAAAAATGGCTAGAAAAACACGGTATAGGTCACTTAGAAATTACCAACGTAAAAGATTTTGGAATGGTAGAACTCTGGGATGATAGAGCTGTTCAGGTAGTTGCTAATACAGGTCTTTCCATTCAAGAGCATATAAAGGAAGTGTCGAGAAAATTAGAAAAGCGGAGGTAGTAAGTGCCTGAAAATTTTTTAGTTGAAAAGATTTATTCCAGTGACGAAGACCTTTATGAAGTAATGGAAGTTTTTTACTCACTAATTGACACTGCAAAGAAATCTATTTTTTATTCCTTCGTAAAAACTGATATGTCCAAAGAAGCTCTGAAAGGCTGTATAAAAAGAGAGGCTGTATTCTTAGACAAAATGGACGATGTGTATAGCATAGGCTTACCAGAACGTGACCTAATAAAATCTCTAAAGCCTATGTACCGTTCCTTCAAAAGGTCTTTGCGCTCAGACACAGAGAAACCTGTATTTTTTCATGTTAACAAACTAAAGCAGGAACTCACTAAAAAATCGAAAGTGTCTTTTGTTGATGAATCCTTTTTATTTCGCGGAGAGAAACTTTATTTAGGTGACGTTATCTCTCTTTACCTTCCTTTCGTAGCTCTAGGAGTGAGAGACACAGAGGAAGAATTTAACTGTAAAGTAAACGAGATATCTTTTCAGAAACTTGAAAACGTAATTATAGAGGACGATGAATATGAAAGAATCACTTTGATAGAACTAAAATATAAGGTGAAAGATGCTTAACTATAGATATGTTTTAATAATAGATGGTAAAGTCTATAATGTAGTATCCTTTGAAGTATCAGGAGGCAGTAATGAGCCTAGCGAACAAATATAGACCAAAGAAGTTGAAGGATGTTTGTGGACATGAATCTGAAGTTAAAAGAATTGAGGGTATTTTAAAGTCAGGAAAAATTCCCAACTCCTTGGCTTTTCTAGGAATGACAGGCACAGGTAAAACAACTCTAGCCAGAATTTTTGCAGCCTACGTTAATTGCACAGAACAAAACTTTTGTGGCAAGTGTGAGTCTTGCAAACTTTTTCTTTCAAAAGACGGCCATCCCGATGTAAATGAAATTAATGCAGCTAACACCCGAACAATTGAAGACGCTAGAAATCTACTAGAGTCTTTACGCTACAAACCTTCTGTAGGAAAATATAGAATTGTTATTCTAGACGAAGTTCAGCAGCTTACTCCACAGGCACAACAAGCAATTTTAAAAGCACTAGAAGAACCGCCGACACACGTTATTTTTATTCTATGCTCAATGGAGCCTGAAAAACTCGATAATGCTTTGCTTACCAGATGCAGTCGTTTTTATTTAGAAAATCCATCTGCTTCTGACATTGCAAAGAGACTTTATAAAATAAGTAAAAAAGAAGGAATAGAAATTTCAAAGTCTTCAATTAAAGCTATTGCCCAAAATTCAGGCGGTTGTGTAAGACTTGCTGTTGAATCCTTAGAATCTGCCTTTCAGTTAATAGAATCCTGTGAAACACAAAAAGAAGCAGAAAGTCTTATCAAGAAACATGTTTTGAAGTCAGGCACTTCGACTGATGATGAAATTGCCATTGGAGTCTTAGTGGCCTGCCAGCAGGGCAATCCTAAAAGGTTGCATAAGCTTTTATTAGACGTGAGTGACTTCAACTCACTTACTAATAAAATGACTTATCTTGTAATGTACCAGTTAGACTCTGGAACAGTTAATTCTCACAAGAACGTTTGGCACACGTCTCAGAATCTTAACTATGTTAAACAGCTTTCTGAAGAAAAAATTGAGCCATACAATTTGAAAGTTTACGAAATATTAGAGGCTCTTAACAACATTAAAGTTCAGTTAGGAACTTTTTTAGCTAACCCCCGTGCTATCGTAACTTCTGAAATAGTAAAAGTGAGTAAGATATTTATAGGAAAAAACTAAATACCAAGAGGAACTTGTAATGCCGCAGTTGAATTCACTAACGCTAAAAAACATTGTTCTATTTAAAGACGCAACACTTCCGTTAAATAATAAAGGCGTTACTGTTATTCGTGGTTTTAACAAAGACGCAGATAGAACCAATGAAGAGGATAACACAAACGGCTCCGGTAAAAGTCTTCTTATGTCTGCGCTTGCTAACATTATTGTAGACACAGACGCAGTTACGCAAGAAATTAAGTCACGCGCTAAGAAAGATTTTTTTGCAGAGAAAGGAAGTGAAATTATTCTGGATTTCACTTCTGCTAAAAAGAATGTAGTTCTACACAAGAAAGCAAAAGGAAAGTCTTTAGAGTACGCTATTGTAGAAGACGGAAAGGACACCAAGATTCGCGGTATGCAGAATGCAGTAGATAGGATTAAAAAGTTTTTTCCTTATACTGAAGAAGAATTTTTTACTCTTTATTACATTGACTCAAGACGCGCAAACCCCCTTCAGTTCGGTTCGGCTACTGAACGTTTGGCGTTCTTTACAAACCTATTTAAGCTCAATTCTTACGATCAAATACGCAAGCAACTAAATGGAATGCTAACAGGTTTAAAAAACAAGGATAGTCAGAGGCTGGAGATTATAGTAAGAGAGATAAAAGATATTGAAGATGAACTAAGCAAGCTTCCAGAAGAGAGAAAACTAGAGTCAAAACTTCAAGCCTTAGTTATTAACCAAGACTCTTATAATAAACTTATTGGTTTCTACCACTCTGTTTCAAACAAATATAATACTGTTAAGGCCAATAGAAAAGTATTTCAGTCTTTCTTAGAAGTAAGTGAGTCGCTGGGTCTGAAAGTTTCAAAGGGAAGGCACATAGATAAACTAGCTAAAAAAGTCTCTCAAGAAATTAAACATATAAAGTCTTTAGAGAAAGAGATAAACGAGTACCAAGACTATTTAAGTGAGTTGAAGTCTTATGAACGTACTAAGACGAAATTGTTTGAAGCCTATAAAAAAGCTAAGAAGACGTTAGACACTGACGCATACAGTAAGTACTTGAAAGCTTGTAAAGATTATAAAGAACTAGACTCAATTCAACCTCCCAGCAAACCAGAATACAACGCAGAACACTTCACCCGTGCGCGGGCGCTGGCGAAAGAATTAAAAGTTAAGCAAAAAGATGTTGAAAAACTAATAGAATCTTATCAAGAAAAAGCTTCAGACTGTAGATCAGAGTTAAACAACAACACTAAAGCTATAAACGCTCTGTCCGAACTGGTTAAAGAAAAGGAATGCCCTACTTGCCAGCAGCCTCTGGATAAGAAACAGACACAAAAATTAATTGAATCTATTGAAAAGAAGTCTGAAACCCTAGCCTCAGATTTCGGCAAACATTCTTCCATGATTGCAAAGTTGTCCTCTGTTTCAATTTATTATGAAACTAAACCTTTGCTTGAAAAATACGAAGAAGAAAAGGCAGTATACGAACGAAAGAAATCCCAAGTAGAAGAATTGAAGGCTACAACAAAGAAGTTAAAGAAACACGCTGATATGTATGAAGACTATAAAGATTGCAAAGTCAAATTAAAAGGTTTGAAAAAACCAAAAAGAGTGGAAAAGCCGAAAGACATTGATTCCTCTAGGTTAAGCTCACTAGAAAAATGGCTAGAGTTATCTGGCGTAATATCCTCTGTATTTGATACTATGTTAAATACAGACTACAAAGAAATAAAACAACAATACAAGAGTTTATTAGAAGAAGTAGAAGGTCGTAAAGAATCTGTTAGTAAAACAAACAATCAAATACCTGAAGTCTCTGCACAACTCGAAAACGTAAAAATAAATAAGAAAAAATTAGAGAAACTGAATAAGCAAAAAATAGAATTAGAAGAAGCACTGAAAGACGTTCCGGTTTTAGAACTGTTGGTAGATGCCTATTCAAACAAAGGTCTTAAACTGATTGTAGTAAGACAAATTGCTAAAATGATTGAAAGAAATATGAATCATTACGCACCTTTAATTTACAAAGAGCCTATCACCTTTAAGTTTGAAGTTAGTGAAAACCGTTTTGATATTTACATGGAAAGAAAATACAAGAAAAAGGTGAGGGTTTCGGACGTGAGGCGTTTGTCAGGTGCAGAAGGTCGGGGTTTTAGTTTTTTACTTCCGTTAGCAATCCTCCCATTAATTCCTAAAAATAAAAGACTGAACGTAATGGTGTTAGATGAACCTACAGTGAATCTTGACAACAGTACAAAAAATCTTTTTATGAATAGTTTTATACCAAAACTCTGTAAAGTAATTGAGCATATAATTGTTGTAACTCCGTTAGATGATAACTACCCTAATCAGAAAGAGTATACCGTTGTAAAGCAGAACGGTTATTCTTCTTTGCAGGGAGGCTAATTTTATGAAACCAGTCTACGGATTCTCCAACACAAACCACATTGATCTTTTTAAGTGTATTAAGAAGTACAAACCACGATCGAAAATATTTTTACAAGGCCGAGATAACGTCGAAGATTTATCCGACAGCACGTTAGCAGTATTCAATTCTGTTGACTTTTTAAGTAAACACGTAGATAAGGTATCTGATAACTGTATAATTTTTATAACAGACTTAGCAGTTAATTTAAAACGAGTGTCTGGTATTGTTATGGTAGATACTCGAATGCAATCCTCTATGAAGACTGATTTTTTTAATTTGTCTGATTCTGAAATTCAGGAGTGTCTTGTAAGTAAAGCAACCTATCCTTATAAGAGACTGCGAATAAAAGACTTAGACATATACGAAAACCTGTTCAAGAAACAGCCTGTAAGTGTGTTGTCTACTATATTCACCAACCTTTACTCAATACAAAACAAAGAAAGGAGAGAGGAAATAAAAAATAAGGTCTTTCATTGGCTGTACTCAAAAGATAAGACACTAGAAGTGTTATTAAAGGATACAAATTTAAGGAAAGGAAATTCTTTACGTGACTACTTACATAGTGAAGACGTAGAGAAACTTAGGACTATACTTGCAGCAGAGACAAAAGATATCAAAGAACTTTTGAAAAAGTACAACGTTGCAAAGTTTGACGTTAAGTATCTTTTGAAGTTCAAAAACACCAAGCAGACCAATAAGGTAAATAAACAAATCAATTTAACAAAGAAGTAAGAGGTTAAAATGACAGAAGTTCAAGCTATTAATGCAAAAGAAGCAACTGAGAGCAGAACAATCTACGTCACCAAACGGAACGGGGAGAAAGAGCTACTTGATCTTTCCAAGATTGAGCGTTGCTTAATTTGGGCATCAACTAATTTAGATATTGATTACCGGCAGATTTACAAACCAGAGACTCTACCAGTATTCGACGGCATTAGCACAGACGATATTCAAGAAAAACTTGCTGCACTTGCAGCTACTATGATTAAGGTAAATCACGACTGGTCTTATTTCTCCGCACGTTTGATTCTTCAAAAGATTTACAAAAATGCTAATAACTCTATCAAGTACAGCCACATTAAAGATTATATTGAGCCTATGGTAGAACAGGAAATTCTTTCACCAAAACTTTTAAAGCATTTTGACCTTGAAAAAATTAACAGGGCTATTGTAAAAGATAGAGACTTCAAAATTAGCTATATGAGTCTAACTACTTTAGCTGACAGATATTTGCTTTCTGATCTGAGTGGTGTCGTTAGAGAAAAGCCGCAGCACTTCTTTATGCGAGTAGCAATGGGCCTTGCATTAGCTGAAAAGAAAAAAGCTGCTACAGATTGGGCTATTCGTTTCTATAATATCTTGTCTACTATGCGTTTTATGTCTTCAACTCCTACTTTATTTAACGCAGGTACACTACATCCACAATTGTCATCTTGTTTCTTGATGGAAATTGGTGATGGTATTACTGAGATTTTTGACTCTATAGAGGAAGCCGCTCAGTATTCTAAATTTAGTGGCGGCACTGCAATGTCTCTTACGCCACTAAGAGCGAAAGGTTCTTTCATTAAATCAACTAAAGGTGTTGCAGGTGGTGTAGTACCTTATGCAAAAATGATTGAAAGCACCATGTTAGGTTTCGATCAGAGTGGTAAAAGAGCAGGCTCTTGTGCTGTTTATTTAGAGCCTTGGCACGCAGACATTGAAGAGTTTTTGCAGCTTGCTAAATCAAGTGGTGATCCAAGACGCAGAACTCCTGACCTTTTCTTAGCTAATTGGATTAATGATCTTTTTATAGAACGTGTAAATAATAACGAAATGTGGAGTCTTTTTTCTCCGTATGATACTCCTGATTTGAAAGACTTGTACGGAAAAGAATTTGAAGAAAAATACGTTTATTACGAACAAGAAGGAAAAGCTATTAAACAGATCAAAGCCAAGAGACTTTGGAACGCAATGCTGACTTGTTTGTTTAACGATCAAGGAATGGGATGGCCTTGCTTTAAAGACGAATGTAACCGTCGCAGCATGACTCGCGGTTATGGTGTTATTCATAGTAGTAACTTATGTACGGAAATTACTTTAAGAACTAATCATGGTGATACTAGTGCTGTATGTAATTTAGGTTCAGTAAACCTTGCACAAAATGTTACTCTGGCTGAAATTGAAGAAGCTGTAAGACTTGGCGTGAGGATGATTGATAATGCTGTAGAGATTGGATTCTTGCCCCATGAAAATGGAAAAAGTTTTAATAAAGCAGACCGACCTTTGGGTCTTGGGGTAATGGGCTATACCGAATGGTTAACAGAAAACGGAATTGATTTTGAAAGTGAAGAACATTTAAATGCAGCACATGAATTATTTGAAAAAATATCTTTCTGGGCAATTGATACTTCAGCAGACCTTGCTGTAGAAAAAGGTTCTTTCCCAAGATTTGAAGACTCACAGTGGTCAAAAGGAGAACTTCCATTTGATACTGCGAATAAACTTATAATCGAGAGGCTTGGTGTATCTAGTCTTTCTGAAATACAAACTATGCCTTGGGATACCTTGCGTAAAAAATCCACACAAGGTATGCGAAACTCTCAGCTATTAGCCATTGCCCCAACTGCAACTATTGCTAATATTTGTGACACTACTAACTGCACAGAACTTCCTTTTGATAATTATTATGAAAAAGGGAATATGTCTGGAACCTTTGACGTAGCAAGTCCTTTGGTTAGAAAACTAAAAGGTACTGCCAAAGAACATCTTATCAAAGTTGCCCGCGAAGTAGACATGACTTGGGTTGTACTGTCCGCAGCAGTTAGACAAATTTACGTAGATCAGTCTCAGTCTACTAACGTTTGGGTAAAAGAAAACATTGAAGGTAAGGCGTTAGGGGGAATTTACTTATTAGGACACAGGTACGGAGTTAAAACTTTCTATTACTTACGCTCAGAAAGTACAGAAATTAAAACCACTCCGATTGATTCAGTAGAAAACGAAGACTTTGTAGCCCCTGTATGCAACATGGAAGAAGGTTGTGTTGTATGCCAATAATTTTGAGAGGTAAAAGATGACAGTCTCCAAAGCACAACGAGAGAAAGAAATTGCAGAACTTATTAATGCCCGCCGAATTATTGGCGGGCCTTCTGATAAGTTTCATTCTATTAGCCATGTACGTTATCCATGGGCTATAGAACTGCTAGAAAAAATGATGCACAACGAGTGGTTTCCTAAAAGAATTAGTTTGGTTAAAGATAGAAATCAGTATCAAGAAAAGCCACCGACTCACGGTGTACGCATTGCAGTAGATAGAGCCTTAGCTTTTTTAACAAACTTGGATGCTATTCAAGTAGAAAACTTAGCTATGAACATCGGCACCTATATTACTGACCCTACCCTGAAACTAGTTATCTATAGGCAGACTTGGGAAGAGGCATTACATGTATTTTCTTACTCATACGTTATTGAAAATATTTGTGATGACCCTATGCACATTTATGACATGTATAACGTTAACCCTACTTTAAAAGCGAAAAACGATTTTGTAGTAGCACAAGCAAACGCTCTACGTACAGAAGCATTCACAGAAGAAAACTTCTTATACGCCCTTGTTTCTAACATACTTTTAGAAGGTGTTTACTTCCATAGTGGCTTTCTATTGTTCTACGTATTAGAGCGTTTGCACAGAGAGTTTTTAGGTGCCGCAAATGAAATTCGATATATTCAGAGAGACGAGACTTCACATTTAGTTTTCTTCATTAATATGTTTAATTCCCTTGTAGCGGAAAATCCGGGTATTCTTACAGATAAAGTGAAAGAGAATATCTATAAACTCTTTGATGCTGGAACTAATTTAGAAATTACTTGGGGAAATCATATTATTGAACATGGTGTTGCGGGCATGACACCTTATACTAACGATCAGTATATAAAAGTCTTAGCGAATAAACGCCTAAAAGCAATTAATTTAAATCCATTATATGAAGGCGTAGAAAATCCTTACCCTTGGGTTGATGCAGTTGCACAAGTAAATTCTCAGGAAAAAAACTTTTTTGAAGGAAAGCCTGAAAACTATTCTAAAAAGGCTCTTACTTTTGAGGAAGACGACGAAGACTGAAAAAGTAAGCTAGGAAAGGCAGGGCTGGGAACTCTTTTTAGGGTTTCTGGCCCTTTTCCCGTTTATACCCCCCGGAAAAGCCCTATTTTACCTACATATTCCGAAGGGTAAGCTCCGTAAGTTATTGATATGTAAGGGGTATCACCCCCTGTTGACAGGGTATCCCAGCCACCTGTAAACTGACGTTGCGGGGAGACTGTAGGATAGCCCGTGGCCGCGAATGGCCGACGCCCGACCACCTACATATATAGGCAACAGCAACCGCCCGGAGAGAGTCAGATGAAACTGAACTTTGTTCTGCGCCAGATTAAGTGCAATGAGTGCTTTAGTTTTTCTAGCTGGGGTATTCGAGTAGAAAATAAAGTCTTCTGTGATGTTTGCGGTTCTGACTACACAGGAATAAATCACAGCACGTTAACTAAAATGAAAGAACAGAAAGAAAATGCAGCACATCATCGTCAACAACACAAACCTTCACGTCGTTACTTTTAAGGAGTTTCAAATGAACAAGAGAATTAATTTTAAAGAAATCAAACAAGGTGTTGGTGGTTACAAAGTTACCGTAGGCTCTATTTCAAAAATAATGTTTTTGAGTAAGCCTTACCTTCTCGGTGTAGCTGGTCATAAACATTACGCTGTTGATATTCGTACATATTACGGAGGTACGTTTTACGATTCTTATGAATTCCTGATTGACAAAAATATTGTCACATCTCTCAATGGAATTAAAAGAGGTGAAACGAACTGCCTTTTCAGAAGCAGGAAGGCTGCTGAAAAGTATGTGAGTGACACGAAACAAAATGTCAAAGACCATTTTCAAAGAATTAAGGACTGGGACAAAGAACTAAGAGACATGGGACTTGGTTACTACGACTAACTTTTATTTAGCAGCAATTCTATGAGTTGCTGCACTAATGAAAATTCTAGGAGCGAAAAAATGAAAAAGGTATTTCTTTTTATTCTTTTGGCTTGTGTGTCTTTTGTCCACGCAGAAGAAAATGAAATTAAAGTTGGTGTACATGTTGGTAGTAAGCACATTAACGGTAAGGACTTTGTATATAAAAAATATGAAGACTTTTGGGGCCGTGAAAAATTACGCAAGGTCTACGCTCCCAATCTTAACGAAGAAAACTTCGGACTTTATGTAAAGTTTCCTACAAAACTAAAAAATGTAGGCTACAGCTTCGGGTTCTACGACAACTCTTTTAATAAAACCTCAGTTTATGCCGGGTTCTATTATGAAAAGAAAGTATCAGACTTAATTCCGGTAAAAGTTTTTGACTACCTTTCTTTTGGTGGTAGTGTTTTCGCAATTACAGGTTATGAGAACGCTACTGGAATGCCTGTTCTACCTGCGGCGGCTTTTGAAATAAAAGTAGGCAACGAAAGAATAGCTGCTAGGGTATCTTATTTGCCAACGTCTATGGGCAATGCAAATAAAGTATCCTTCAGTAACGACGTGATTGGTTTTTCAGTTGAATTTGGTTTTTAAGGAGAACAAGATGCTGGTTAAAAAAGTTTCTACGATCAGCGGTAAAGAAAATACGATGGACTTGCCCATTACACAAATGCAAGTTTACCGTTGGCAGCAAGGTGGTTCAATTCAGGATGTTTTTCCTGAACTGAGCAACGAGGAACGGGAGTTTCTGAAAAGCGGAATTACTCCTGAAGAATGGAAAGAACTTTGGAAAAACTCGGAGGAAGAATAATGGATACTGTACGGGTTGAAATTCGCATTAACATTGGTGGTATTAATTTTTCAAGTCAAGTTAATAACATGGCAAAAGCCGTAAAGGTTGTTCATGCTTTGTGTGAATTGAATCAACCTCCGCGTGTTTTTGTTTGTGTAGGTGCAGGAACCTTTCAGGAAGTTAATCTGGAAGACTTTGTGTAGGTTTGCAGTTAGTAGCAATTCTTTGGAGTTGCTACGCTAGTGCAAATAAACCCTTGGAGATAACTATGTCTACTGCAATGAACTCTGAATATTTGAAGAAAGCCCTGTTCCTTACGGAATTCCACACTAGTATGCGAATTGTTGAAAATCGCTTATTTACTATGGCAGGTGAATACGCAAAAAATTATTCTGGTGGTCTGTGGACGGTTTTTGAAAAGAATGGTTTTGTGTTTGTTGTACCACCGGAAAACGACTACGAAGTTTCCTGTTCAGACAATTACTATTCTGGAAATATGGATGCAAAAACTTTCGGCGCTGCTTTAATGCTGAAAATGATGAACGATTTGTGTTGGGGTCTGACTGAACCTACGTCTAAAGAAAAAATGATTGAAAGTTTTTATAAACTTCGGAACTTTGTTTACGATAACCCTTCTGAGTTTTTAACGGTGGAAATTCAAGCCTTTCTTGATTGAGGATAAAACAATGCAAAACGAAATCTGTGCTTACGTTGGAAAATGCAGAAAAAACGGTATAGGTGTCGAAGGTATCATTGGTTCTAGTTACGACATTGTGGACTTTAATGGTGCTGTAATAGGGAGTGCAACAAAAGGTTCTACTTGGCGCGTTAAAAGTTATATCGGTACGCACATGACTCAGTTTTATGCTCGCATTAATGGTCGTGAATATACTGGCCGTTCTTTTGGCGAAGGCATGGCAATTCGTTTACGACTAACTGCGGAAGCAAAAAGAAAAAGAGCTAGAGAGGCTATATCATGAAAACTTTTGACGAGTTAGTTTCTACTCTGGAAAAAGAACCGCCATTTCCCTGTGACTTAAAAGTTGGCGACACTGTAACTTTCACTAACGACTATGGAGTTTCTTTTCGCGGACTTAAAGTAACAGGGTTTGCGAAAAAAGAAGACTGTGAATACGGACGTTTTATTTTCTTGAATACGAGTTGCTACTGGTTTCCGAAAACCCTCGAACAGATTACTTTGGAGAAACGCAATGCACAAAACACTATTTAGGATTAAGCAGATTAAAAAACGCATTGAGTGCGAACCCTCAAAGTTTCGAGAATTAAACGAAGAACTCTCTAAACTACAAAAAGAGTTTGAAGAAGAACAAACTGAAAGGTGGCGTGTAACTGAAGAAGAAAAAGAATTGTACACGGAAAAGTTCAAAAAAGGCGAAGGTGAGTTTCGGGACGAAACGTGCTGCTATTTTGAACGTGAGTCTAAATACCCGATTCGTGTAGAGAGTTTTGAAAAAGAAGATGGTAGCATTGAATACGACGTGGACTCTGTTCCCTTTACTGGTTATTAAGGAGTAAGTGTAATGAAGGACAAAAATTTTCCTCATATTAGTTCAACTACAACAGGCCAAGAAGTAACTTTCAACTGCGCCAATTGCAAAGACAGAGAAGTATTGCAGTTGCCGATGGCTTTGTCTCAATTGCCGAAAGAGATAAAACGATTCACCAAAATGCACAAAGACTGAAAATAACTTGGAGAAATAAAATGAGTGCAAAGTTCAAACGAGATAACAGAGGGGTTCCGACTCTAGCCGAGAAAGAAGCTAAAAAGATAGCTTTGAAATTGTTCGGTTCTGGTAAAAAGAATAGTTTTGTAGGAGTAGACGGGTTTAAGTATCCTTATTACAGACGTGGCTTATCTACTAAAGTATATGCTTGGGATATTTGTAATATTTTCATATACCTTGAAAAAATTGCAGCTTCAAAAGGTGTCATGCTATCTAAAGCAAGCTCTTTGCAAAAAAGAAAACAGATTAAGAACTTAAAGTTATCTGTTGCGGAAAGGACGCCTGAAATTCTTTCGTTTCGCATTCGTGACGAGTGGGTCAAACTGAAGAATGAAAATCCCAAAGCAAATGTTATATTTCGGTTTTACGATAATCACGGAGGTAATCTTCGATTTGACGTGGAACACAGGGAAACTGAGAGAGAACGCGATATTCGAGTAGTCCTGTTCAAACAAGCGGTCGTGGAAATAAAAAGTATTCTTGCGGAACGAGAAAAAGAAGCCAAGGCACTAAGAGCAAAACAAGAAAAAGCTGTAATAGAAGAACGTAGGAGAAAAGATAAGGCTGCCGAGTCAGAGCGTAAAAAGAGATTAAAGCTTGAAAAGAAGCAGGAAGCTTTAGTTAAAAAGGCTATTGAGAAAAACCTACCTATCAAAGAGGTTATTAAAGACCTAGTAGAACTGTCAGAGCCTTGGTCTAAAATACGAAAACTTTTAGAGGAGAATACTGAAGAAAATAAAGACGTAAAAAAGAAATTAAAGAAAGCCTAAATTTAAATCTGTAAAGTATCAGGTGTCAGCCCAAACCCTATCAATATACCGAGGTAATAGAAAATGGAAAATGTACAAACCTTCCCGTACCAAGTACGCTCGCAAGTTGTCGTTGTTCTGGATATGGTGACTAAACATTCAGACGCGGTAAGAATGCAGGCGCGGAAAGTTACTGCGGAAAATGGTAAACAGTTCGACCTTTATAACCCGTTTCAAAAAGCCAGCAAAAAAGACGCAGAAACTGCTCCGGGTGTTTTCCGTCAAAGCGTTAAAGACGTAATTAGCAGAATTGTTAGTAATCCTTACAATAGTCACAAATTGCTTTTGGTGGCAGGAGCTAAACTTGCTAAAAATACAAATGCTCTGGCGGGTTTTGTTAAACCTTTAATTATGGAAGTGTCCGGTGCATTTCCCTTCGATCAGGAATATGAAATTGTTAAAGAGCCTATTACCATAACTGCCGAAGCAGAAACGGGAGAACTAGGTGAAAGTGAAATTCCCGGTATTAATAAAAAGTTTTCAGACTTTGTAAAAGTAGAAGGTTGGGCCAACGTCCAAAATGAGTCTTCTTTTGCTGAACTCTGCATGACAACCATGGTAAAAGTAAGTTTTGGTAACGTAAGTGAAGAAGAAATTGGAAACGACCTCGGAAAACTGTTTGAAGTAATTCAAGGCGCTAAAGAGAATGGGCATCTGGCTATTCTCGCAGACTCTTCGACAATTTCTCAAAGTATGGTGTCGTTTTTGGTAGGGAATGGTTTCCGTATTGTTACGCGAAACTCTCCTATTAATTTTGCAAAGTGGTCGCCGGGTTCACGTACTGCAATTGATGAATCACTTTTCCGAACTAACGGAAGTGCTTCAGGTGAATCTGAGCAAAGTTCTTTTGGCGATCTTTTGTTTGTTAAGTAATTAAGATTAACGGCGGGTTGAAATATACCCGCCATAATCGGAGACGAACATGAACGCTAAAAAAGATAAACTAATTAAGAAACTTTTAGACTTATCTGAAAAAGACCCTAAATTAAGTATTCGTCGTATCGTAGTTTTTATGATTATTGATAGTGCTCCGAAAAAGATGCTAACGAATACTCAAATTCACGATCAGGGTAAGTTTGCTTCAAAGACTTATACACGTATGTTTTTGAACGACGCAATTAAATCGGGTTACTTGAAAAAAGGGGAAGGTGAGCCAATTTATTATTCACTTTCGCCCAAAGCAAAGAAGGCAATTTCACTTTTTGATAAAGGGGACAAAGAATGAAAAAGGTGAACAAACAAGTGGCTAATGATAAAAATGAAGTACAAGAAAAGAGAGAGCCTAAAATAAGTAACCCTATCATGAAAAAAGCACTGGAAGCTGCCGGACTTGGAAAAAATAAATAATAAGACTAATTTCATTTAAACACTTTGGGAGTGGTAGAAATGAAATTAATATCAGAAGAAGGTAGTTTGTCTTTCTACTTTCAAAATTCCAATGTCGTGCGAGCATATACAGGTCAAGAAGAAACCGCCGCTAGTTTAGGGCGTATTTACAAACACTCAAAAGAAAGAAATATAGGGGCACTCACTGCGTTTCGTGGTGAGTATTCCCTAAAGGAGAACAGGGAACGAAATGAAGAATTAAAAGCCATGATTCGTAAAGCGGGTTATGGCTTTATTAAAGTGAAAGGTCGTTATATTGAAAATGAAGGTACAGACAAAGAAAAAGTAGTAGATGAAGAATCTTTTATTGTCATTGGCGACAAAACTGATGATGGTAATAAACAGCTAGATTCCTTTTTAAAAGGAGCCGCAAAGAAATTCAAACAAGACAGTGTTCTTTTAAAGAAACACGATTCAGAAGAAGCCTTTTTAGTTTTTTATCACGGCCCTGCTAAAGGTACTGCTTTTAGTGTAGGCCGTTGGAGGCCGACAAATATTGGGCCTTATTTTTCTACTCTGAAAAAAGGTAAGTCTTTTGAGTTTATGTCAGAAGCAGACAAAGAGGCGGTAATTAAACAGAAAAAAGCACAAGAAGAAAAGAAGAAAGAACAACTAATGGAAAAGAACGACAAGAGCCAAACCACTATAACACAACAAGATAAAAAATGGTGGAACTCTATGTCAAAGAATCAGAAACGTTCTTACCTAGAACGCCACCCTGATAGTAAATACAAAGACATGCCAATAACAGACGCACAAGCAGCTTCCGTGGAGAAAGACTATGAGTAAGCGAATTGTTTTTAATAATATGAAAATGAAACTAGATAACGATGAACGGACTGTTTTCGCAAACTGTGAAAGTTCTAATCTGGACTCAGTGGCATATAACCTAGACAACAAACTGCTGTATGTTCTTTTCAAGTCTAACTTGAAAGACCGCTACGTTTATTCAGACGTGCCTGAAAAAGTTTTTGTAAAAATGATGAAGTCTTCCTCTGTAGGTGCTTTCCTTGTTCGTGAAATTAAAGGAAGGTATGAAGTTAGTATGGAACCTAATAAATAAGGATGATGTATGTCTATTGACGTAGCTATTGATAACGTATTAAACGAAATCTACTCAGTGTCTGTATTCGTTTTCAATAATACAGACACTGTGGAAGATGAAGACTTAACTTTGGCGAAAGAGCTGCCAGATAAAGAAAAAATAATTGAATTAGAAGATGAAGGTATAGAAGAATTCCTGACAATTGAAAACGAGGATGAAGTTGAGGCTGCATTGAACTTTAGTGAAGCTTATGGAGAAGCATCAACTTCGGAAATTATTTTTGATTCTTTAGTTCTTGGAACAAGTACACGCGAAGGTGCAGGTAGGAGAATTCTATCTATTTACTTTATCACAGAAGACAAGGAAGACGAATTCTTTGATCGTATAAATGATTCACTAGCTCGCGTTATTTTAAAGACAGAAGAAAAAGATGTTGTTGTAGACATAATGAATGATAATAATGGCAGTTTATATTTTTCGGACATGTTTTTGTCTCAGTTTGAGGACGCTGATAAAAAGGACTATTTTGATAACAAAAAAATCTGGGCGATTAAATACTCTGTAGAAGTTTAATCGCAAGGCTCGAATCTAGGAGGGCTACCTATGAGTCTTTTATCTTTTGTCAAAGACGTTCACACAACTTACAAGCTTAAAGGGTCTGAAAATACAGTAGACGACGATATCGTTTTGAACAACAAGACTATAGTATTTAAAGACGGGAACGATGTTCTTTTGTTTCCTGCTATTATAACACTTAACAACTCTAACAAGTGTTCTTATTATCCCAGTAGAAATGGAAAGCCTATTACATCTGAGGAATTTGATCGTTTAGTAATGTCACATAAAGACGAAAACGAAATACGGATATTTGGTTTTGTGAAAAGCGTAGAAAGTTTTGGAGATAGGACAACACTATCTTTCTACAGAGACGTTCTAACGCCACACCCAAACGTCGATTTAGTATCCAGAAAATATTTTCCAGTCGCTCCTATGTTTGTTAAGTACAATATTTCTTTCCTAACCCCACTTCTTAGACAGCTTGATGTTTTTGGAAATCTTTTTCATTGGGGTTTTGACTTCGCAAACAGAGAAGTTAACGTATTTAAATTTGAGCCTTTATATGAAGACCAAAGCACAGAAAAATAGAGACAGGCTAGACAAACTTAATAAAGCGGCGGCAGTGCGTAAATCGAAAAAGAAATATGATGACCTACTACAAGGGTGCGTACATTCACGCACCCTTTTATCTTGCCTAAAATCAGACAAAAAAGAAAAAGACCTACTGCCAGTAAAGCCGTGGGAAAAGAGAAACGAGAATATAATTATTGAAAAGACGAAATTGGTTAGAGCTAAAAAGGAAAAACCTGTAAAATACACAGGTGAAATGCTAGAACGTGAAAAGAAGGCGCAGGAAGAAATAGAGAAAAAGAAAATGCGCATAGCCCCTGCATATTCAAAAGGAGCTTATCAATATATTACGGACGACACTGATCTGACAGACCTTGGAAGAAAAAAGTGAGGGTAACATGCTTACGGACGAACAACGTAAATTTCTAGCTACAACACAATCAGTGGCTCAGTTAAATTCTAGTTATTGTCTATTGGTATTAAATAATACTGGCAGTACCAATGATTCCGTTTTACGTAAGAAGTTTTTGGATACGTTAAATTACCATTGCAGAGTAGGTAAGAGCAATGAAGCTTGGGATACCTTTGAAGTAATATGTGACGAAACAAACAATCCTCCAAATTACGTAGACAGGTCTACAGGATGGCCACGGGTTGACATATACTTTAAAGTCGGATCAGAAATAAACAAACTGACATTAGAAAAACCAGAAGATTTGTAGGAGGTTATATGAACGCTCCAACTTTTCCAAATGTTCTAAAGACTACGAAAAAAGAATACGTAAAGTTTTTAAAACAAAAGCTTTCCGAAAACAGAGAGTGGGCACTGAAAGGACTCTTAGTTTTGTACGACGCTCAAAACGAAATAGAAAAAGAAACAGGCCATGCAGCAGGTCATGACAGAATTGGTTTTAACCGGATAGACTCTCCTGTACTGAATGCACTTGCTAAGAAATATTTAGAAAATAACAAACTTAGTCTGTTTGAACTCTCACATTTAACTCAAAGAATTCCAAAGTACGCTACTCAATTGTATGTGGTAGCTAAAAAGAAAGCTGTTTTAGAAGCAGAAAGAAACTCTATGCAGCAACAAGACTTGATTGTGCGTACAGGTAGAATCAAACCCGGAATTCGAGAGGAAGTATAATGAAACAACGCATTGGGATTATACCTTCAGTCGGGATTAAGATTGATGCAGAAAAACTCGCTGAAAGTCAGGCTCTGGCAATCAGAACACTATCTTTTTTCACAGAAGACAAACTGACAACAGTTGTGCAAATAAGATGCCCTAACGGACAGAACATTGACATAGACATTACTGATAATATGTTATGAATATTTTCGTTCTATCTTTTTCTACGAAACGTGCAGCTATTAGCCACTGTGACGAGCATGTAAAAAAGATGGTAGTAGAGTATGCTCAAATAATTTGTACTAATTTAAGTCTGGTAGGAATAGGAGTTCCATATAAACCAACGCACGTAAATCATCCTGCTACAAAATGGGCGAGAAAGTCCTCAGACAATTTTATGTACCTTAGTGAATTGTTTCTTCATTTGAGTGACGAATATATTCACAGAAGAGGAAAGGAAAACTTATCTACAACAAAGTGTCACATGTTTGCGACTCGGGAGTATGCAAACTGTTTCAACACAAGAATAGGTCTAACACCTTTTGCGCAATGTATGCCTTGGGTATTTAGAGAACCCGACCCTATAAAGGCGTATCAAAATTTTTATTGTTACGACAAATCAAGGTTTGCTACTTGGACAAAAAGAAAACCACCTGAATGGTATAGAGACAAACGAAAAGATTTAGGTATGTTGTGAGGTTAGCCCCGGTAGCAACATACTTAAAACTCAGAACCCCCCACGTTTTCTGAGAAAGTCCGAGTTGCCTTCGGCATGGTAGTGAAAAATTGTTTGCAAAGCGGAGGCCACCCTTTGTAAAACAAATCGTGGGCTTCGTTACCTTACAGTATAACGAAGTGTAATCGTTGAGTTTTTAAACTTTCCGATGAATAGGTGAGAATTAGTTTTCTCTAAACTGTAGGCCGGGGGTGTTCGCACCCTCGGTTTTTTCTTGACTAAAACGGTAGCTTCTATGAAAGAACTCCTTTTGATTATGAGTGTATTTGCATTTGCTACAGCTCTACTAGGAATACTGGTATTTTTAATAACAGACGAAGACTTCAAAAGAAGTTTTTTCTTATCTAAAAATATGGTCAGGTTGTATAGCAATTGTAGGGCGCACAAAGTACCTTTTCACCTACAGACTATACTGGCAATGCTTGTTAACTGTGTAGAGCTTAATCTTAAAATTAGAGGTGATTGGCAACTTGAAAGAGTTAGTGTTACCAAGAAAGATAGAAAGTTCGTGATTCAGATGAAAGTCTCGAATAAAAACAAGTTCAGGATTATGGAGATACCTGTTAGCTCAGAAAAATACAGAGGAGAAAAATTTAATGAACTAGAAGCAAGAAACTTAGTAGAATCTTCCTTAGAGCAAATAAAAAAACTTAGCAATGACACTTTAGAGGCTTTGTAATGGAAATAGAGCACTTGATAGTACTAACGTGGACGCTGTTAGCTTCTATATTACTAATAGTTGTATACTTGGTATTTAAAGATAAGTCGGACAAAAACGAACAGATAGCAGATAGGTTCTATAGGCTTCTGGATAACTTGCGTCCTAAACTTATTGGCAGGTTTGAGCGAGCTGAAAGTTTGGTAAGTCCAATTTTTTATTGCTTAAACGTAGTGTCCTTTCAATTGTTTGAAGGTAAACATACTTTAGAAGTATTTTCAGAAAGCTCTAACAGTTCTATTGTCCTTGACGTTTTCGACAAAGAAGGCGGAAAGTTGAATGGTATCGGTCAATTTGAAATACGTGCAGGCAACTACGGAAGCCGAGTTACATTTAAATTTTACCATTATGGTATTGAAATAACACCAGAGCGTTTACTTAACGAACTTTGCGCGAAGCTCTGTAAAATTAAAAACGAGGAATACAGTAATGGCAGATGATGCAGACCGGGCAGACGAAATTAATCAAAAGCATCAACAGCAGTCTATAGAAAAAATCTTAAAGACAGAACAGCCTAAACTAAAGCCTATAGGGGAGTGCTATTATTGCGGAGAACCTTTTAAAAAATCAGAAAGAGAAATAAAATTGTTTTGTAATGGAAGCCATGCGACTTTCTTTGAAGAAGAACAAAATCGAAATGTACGGAGACGATGAAAATGTTTGAAGTGCGGTATTTTATAAACGGTGTAAATAGAAGCCTTAATAAACCTACAAAAGTAGAGGCTATTAAAGCTGCACTGGATATAGACGAAAAGGGGAATTTGCCTATGCGTATATGTAAGACTGATATTCATGGCAATAATCGAGGGGCTATTTGGGACTTGGGAGACTTTGAGGATACTAATTCAGCCCTTATGGAACTACATGACTTGCTGGAAAAGGAAAATAAGAAATCTGTAAATTAATAGGGTATCAAGAATTACCTGTTTATTAACGTTAATAAGGAAAATACATCATGGCTAAGATTAAATCCAAGAAATCCAAGAAAGATGAAGTAGAAAAGAAAACCAAAAAGAAGTCTAGCAAAACCAGTAGCAAGGTTGCAAAGACCAGTAGTAAAAAGAAATCAACCAAAACTAAAGTTGCTACTGCGCGCACACGCAAGCCACTTGACATTAAGCCGATTAAAGAAAAGTTCACCAAGACTCAGCTTAATGAATACCTTGAACTTACTTCAGGCGTACCTAAGAAAGATGTTCGCAAAGTAATTATGGCGCTGGAAAAAGTTATCCTTGGAAGTGTCATGAAAAAAGGTCTGCGCGAATTTACTCTGCCGGGTGTTCTGAAAGTAGTAACGAAAGATATTCCGGCGCGTAAGGCTAAGAAAGGTATTAACCCATTTACTAAAGAGCCTTGTGTATTCAAAGCAAAGCCTGCAATGACTCGGGTAAAAGCTCGCCCAATGAAAAAATTGAAAGATGCAGCTATGATGTAATGACTAAAGGTAGACGGATTGTTAACGCCGTCTACCTTTTTTCACGACTGGAGTTTACTAGATGGAAAAATATATCTGCATTGGTATTATTTTACTTGGCCTCCTTAGCGGTACAGGAGTCATCTTTAACAGTAACAAGTATGATGAAATGCTTCAGTACAACATGGATTGTCCTGATGGAATTCGTTACGTATTCTACACGCCTGTCGGAGTAGAACCTTATCAATACCAATGGAAAAAAGTTGAAGACCGTTTTATTAAGGCACCTATTAATATATGTGGACACTATTACCCTGTTCGAGTGTTTGAAGTAAAACCGGAGAACGTAAAATGAAACTTAAATCCTTTATGCCTTATGCTTGTCCTCAGTTTGAATCTAATCAAAGAAGAAAATTTGGTAAACTTATAAAGCAAGGTATTGGTCACAAAGAAATTGTAAAAAGGTTTCCAGACGAAGAAGTCTGCGAATACAAAATAGTAATAGCTGTAAAGAAATCGAGTCTAGAAGAAAAGTGCTGGCGAAATAATTTTTCTCCATTAGATATCATTCGTTCAATGATAGTTAACTACGTGGACATTAGCGGCATTCAGTTCGGCTACTGTCCTAGAAAAGGGGTAGATATTTTTTGTCACAATAGCCCGTTCTTTGAGTTCTTCGTATTCAAACGTGTGCGCTACGCAGCTTACACTAGATACTACGAAGAAATTGTTGTTTGTAAAAAAGTTTACCGTAAGATTAAAACTAACGACCTGAAGTATATTTGAGGAACTAGAAATGGGAATCCCTTCTATAACAGAACAAGTAAAAGCGAACATTACAGAAGTGCGTAATGTTATTGAAGCAGCGAATTCATCTAGGTCTAAAACTCGACTTAGTGTTTCTGAAGTAAAAAAACTTTTAGATGCGCACATCCGTCAGCACGGAGCTGTAGGAAATGACTTAAAAAAATTGAATAGCGTAATTGAACATTATGAAAGCTTAGTACACTCTGTAGTAGAGCTTGCAAAATCTTCTTGTAATATAGTGGATCACTACACTGCCTTGGTTAAAGAAAATCTAGAATTAAAGCAGCAAATTGAGTCAAACTTTCGAGCTGACTTGTTAAGTAAAATGAAAGCTAGGAAAGAAAACAAAGAAGAGCGTAACGAGGGTTAAGAAATGACTCTTTTCATTAGAAAAAATCTTGATACAGCGTCTGTAGTTTCGCGTCTTATCGAAAGTACAGAAACTTTAAAGCATTTAATGAATGAAAACTTTCCGATTCAGATTAAAGACTTTATTCGTTGTGACAGCAGTAACGTTGAAATTGGATTTACCAACAAGAAAGTAGGAGACTATGTTTTTCTAAAATGGAAGAGCGGTAGAAATAACGTTATTGTTAAACATACCAAAAGGCATCAGTTCATCGACGTTAAAGTGTATGAAGGCAACACAGTTATGTGTGTTATGCACTTTGATAAAAGGACGGAGCTAGATACCGTCAAGTCACTGAACTATTTTCTTGACGCCTTGTATGATATAGCGAAAGAAGACGCTCTAGACTCTCTTAAATTGGAGCTTGTAAAATGAAACGTGTTCCTAAGTATCCGCGAAATAAAACTTTTTCATTGACTTTTAAAGATCAAAAACAACTTGTTGAAATTGATAAAACTGTAAATAAAACTTATAAGAAGCAGAAATTGGATAGGTTTATTTTCACTCTTACGAATCGCCCTATAAAAACTTATGACATTCTGTTTAGCATTACAAAAGAAAGTTTGCTAGACGAAGCTATTGACAATCAGAGCAGTCCTTTAGACATTATAGAAGATTTTGTGCAATATAAGATGCCTACACATTTAGTAACCGTAGTTTCAAAAAAAGAACTTGAGCTTACTTCAAGAGTACTGACAGCAAAAAAAGAATCTCTTTATATTTTCAAAACCAATTTTAGCTTTGTTATTTGCAGAAAGAAAATTACTTTTCCGTCCAAAGCTACAGTGACCCGTCGCGTCAATTATTTTCTTGGTGTAGAAACCCATGCCAAAGGTACAGACGAAGTTTTTGAGGACTAGTAAATGGAAAAAGACAAACCAACAGTGATAATAATAGGAAGCGGCCTTACTGTAGGGAGAGCTATAGCGAAAGTTCTCTCTGAGTCCAATGTTGGTGCAACTGTTGTTGTACCAGAAGACAAAGAAAAACGTCTTATAAAAACAAACACAGATACATTACCGCCCTTGCCTGAGAATATTTTCAAAGATACTGTGAGAGACGTAAAGCTAGAACAAAATGATTTCCTTGAATTTAAGAAGACAGGTTTGAAAATTAAAAAGAAACGGAGAAAGAAATGAAAAAACTATCAAGAGCAATTGCATTCGCTGCTGAAGCTCATAGAGACGTTCTCGACAAAGGCGGTAAGCCTTACATTCTACACTGTCTAGCTGTAATGAATTTCGCAATGCTGATTACACAAGATGAAGACGTTTTATGCGCTGCTGTTTTACACGACACAATTGAAGATACAGACGTAACACGAAAACAAATTATGGATTTGTTCGGTTGGAAAGTTTTGCGAACAGTTCAGTATGTAACGAAACGCGATGGAGAATCCCGAGAGGACTTTATCAAACGTGCTTGTTCTACTGTAGAGTCTGCTATCGTTAAAGCGTGTGATATTAAACACAACAGCGATCTAAGCAGAATAAAAGGAATTACGACTAAAGACGAAGACCGTGCAAAACGGTACGCGCAGGAATATATTTTTGTAAGGCAACGTCTTCAAGACTTTGATATTTTTATCTGAGGTATAATGTGACTAAGAAAGTAGAGCTGACAACTGGGGAAGTGTCCTTATTGAGGCAAGAATTGTCTGATAGACTATGCGAAGATTGGACAAAGCTAGATACAGCGTGTAAAAAGAGTAAGTTTACTCCACTAGTTCCTTTAGACTTTATAGAGAGACTAAATAAAAGAATAAAGATCACTGAAAATATTTTAAGTAAACTAAATAAACCAAGTTAACAAAAGCGAACGTGGTGGAATTGGCAGACACTCTGGATTTAGGTTCCAGTGCCGAAAGGTGTGCGGGTTCGAGTCCCGCCGTTCGCACCATTTATTTTGAGCCTATTATGAAAAAAGAACTCTTGAAAAAACTTAGTGTTAAGTATCGACCTAAAGTTGGGGACTTAGTAAATGTTTTTGACGACGGAAAAATTGGGCGGGCAGTAAAAGCAAAGATTTTGAAAATTGGTTCTAATTGTATTCTAATTGAAATTTTAGATAAGGATATGCCCTACGCATGGAATGCTGAGTCACCTAGTATTATGTGGTATAAGAGAGTTAGACGAGAAAACGATGGGGCCTATTGTTCATTAAAGGAGAATTATTGGTTTTATCCATATCGCCAGTCTAAAACTTTTGCAGAAGAGTGTAAAGAATATCTTACGACTGAATACTGGAATATGTATTTTCAACATATTGTAGAGGGGATACTATGCGTTTCAAAATGACACATAAAAGTTTTAGAGATGTAGAAATTTTTTCAGAGTCCGATGCACCTTCTTGGTTAACTAGTGAAAATACGATTAAAGGAAGCACTATGGATACTCGTTGGTTTTGGAATGACCGCGTTTTAACTTTGAAGTTGGGGGAAAGCGTAGAAACTGATTTTAGAATAATAACTAGGATTGAGTAGGAAAGCATTATGTTATTCACAAAACGACTTAGTAGCCTTGAACATGCCTTGATGCGAAGGCTAGAACACTTAAACATGCTAGTTTCTGCAATGTATGAAACAAAAAACGACTTCAAGCTAGAAGTTGTTTTAAACGCTAGAGAAAATATAGTTAGCTTAAAAACTATTCACATAAGTAGACTGCTAACGGAAGGCGAAGAAACGAATAAATTTTTAATGGAATGGACTCTTAATTGTTACAACGCAGGAAAGCCTGAATCTGAACACATAACGAAAGAAGAAGTAGTGCGTCAACATATACAAAAACAAAACGCTCTGGAATTTGTTATTCTACCTTTTCTAAATAAACTAGCCGGAAACATGGGGAACTAAAAATGACTTTTGTAGACTTAGGTGACAGTGCTTTGGTACTAATTATAGTTTTGTTTATTATTTATATGGCTGTTGCGTTTCGCAGCCCCGACACTAAAAACTACGGGCCTCTTGTAGGTCTTGGTATTTTCATCTTTGGTAGCATTTTTGTTATGGTAATAGTGATGCACGGAAGATTGAAAGTAACAGAAAAACTTTATCTACAGCACCTAGAGTTAAAAACAGAGTGTGAATTTGTTATTCCTAGATCAGATGAATGTATTCCTGTAATTCAATACGTACCAGAACACAGAGGCTAACATGAAAATTTATATTGAGAGGCTTCGTAACCCAACTTTGAAAATTCATCTTATGAGAATTTTACAAGCCGTTGTTGGTATTGTAGACAACTTGACTCAACTCTTGACACTTGGCTTTTATACAACGGCAATGGAAGTTCAAGTGTCGCAAGAAATACTTGCAGAAGCTTGTCGAAACAGGGACAAAGGAAAAGGCCCGTTAGTAAAGACTATCTACTCTGTTAACTTAGGTATTATTAAAGTGATATTTACACTTATTCTTGCGTTAGCTTGTTACACTCTGCCAATGTACCTTTTCTCTCAACATCTGCACCCGTCAATAAAACAGGGTTTCTTTTTTGCAACTATACCGGGAACTATTATAATATTTATTGCGCTATTGTACTTACAAAGTATGTGGGCGAGAATCTTTCAGTCTGTATGTATTGCAATAATCTTGTCTATGTTCTCAATTTGGGTCAGGACTTTTTAAGGAGACGAAAAATGATTAACCATTCAATGTATGAGGTAGGCTTGTGGATTCCCTATGACGGAAGTCGTTTTAAAGAGTGTTACGATGTGAGGACTAAAGATGGAAAAGAATACAAAAAATGTTATCCCAACGCAGATTCATTTCACCCTGAAGAAGGGAAGGCCATTGACGAGCGAACCGTTGCTTTTATACGTTTGTTACCAGACGAAGAACTTGACGATTGGGAATGTACAGGAAGAGAAAGAATAGAAAGAAATTTTGAAGATTTCCCAGAACAAACCCGTTTTTACAAAGTTTCAGATTACGCTGTTACCTTTGAATACGGTTCTATAATATCCTCAAAAGGTATTTTGTGTAAGCCTGACGTAACAGAGTACTTTATCATAGACATTATGGAGGATAGATTTAACGTAACAGAAGCTAAAGGTTTTGTACTAGACAAAGAATTTCTTATTAGGACAGGCAGTAATGGAATGGTTTTACTGGCTCATAAAGTTATGGAAAAGAAAAACGAATACTTAAATTTTATTACCAAAATTAGTTTGCAGCAACAAGCAGCTAGATACAGCATAGGTGTTAAGGAGGAAGAATGCTCATTATCTCAGATTTCTTCGACTACTACGACAAAGTTCAAACCGTAATTGACAAAAGCATTACGTATAAAAGAAAAGAAGAAGAATTCATTGTTGAAAAAGAAAACTTTGATGAATTTCTTTGGAAAGTTTTCAACTCACATTTTGTTAGGCACGGTTGGGAAGAAACAAAAGAAAAACGTTTTAAAGTGACCTACTACGTTTCCTACGTTCTATTTTGTGGAAAAGTATATCTCTGCATAAACAAATATATACAAGATACTATTGCAGGACGCACTGAACATTTCTTTCCGAGTTCGTTTAACGATTTAGAGTCATCTTGCGGAGGTGAAGAAAAGCCCCAACCTGTAATGCGAAAACGTTTTCGTAGGAAACGAAACGAGTGGACTAAGAAGTATTTGGAAGCGCTAGAAATTACAAAAAAGGATTTCTCAGAGTACCATAGAAAATACAAGTCTCCTATTTTGCATATTAAGATTTCCAAAGTACAAAGTGCGGAACCTATTAAGATTGTAGTTAATCCTTGCCTAAAAGACTTGAGTTTTATGGCAGCAGTTGATCCTTACACAGCATACCAAGAAATTTATATGTATCTTGATGGTGTATTGTCTACAAGAAAAGAAAATGAAATGGAAAAAATTTCAGACGTAGATATGAGAGACGCAAAAGGATTTGATGATCGGTCTTTCAAGAAACAGCCAACTAAGCAAAGGTGACTTATGGACAGCAACTCAGATAAAGATATTGAAGTTACGGAGTACTATCAGCAAAAAGGAAGAATTTACAGGCCGGGTAAGGTGTATCCTAACGTGCGGACTTATCTAAAACCTATAACATGTTTAGAAGCTATAGAAAAAATAATAGAAACGAATAAGAGTAAGCTGTTAACGGAGACAGACAGAACAGTTCTAGAAAAAATCTTTGATAAGAAAGAAGTCGATTTTTTCTACAAAAGAATTCTGAAGCATTCTAAATTAATCGGAGACTAAGATGCCTAATTGTCCTCAATGCAGAAACCCTTTAGAAAAAGTACGACGGGGTTCTAATTCCCCTTTAAACGAAGAACAGTTTGACGCAATAAAAGCAGGTGACTGGTTTTGTAAAAAATGTCCTTCAAATAGTAGAAGCAAAAGCCCATTTGCTTATTTCTGGGATAGTGAGATAAGTTCAGGAAACTTAACTGGAGGGTTTTCAAGCACAGAAGAAAAAAGCAATACACCAAAAAGTGTTCAAAGTCGTTGTTGTCCTATAAAAAGTATCGAGTTTATATGGGCACAAAGCGGGATAGGCTTCGGGCGTTTTGTTTTTAGTACCGAAAACGAGAATGGAATCTGTAAAATAGACAACGAAGGAATGAGTAAAGACTTCATTAAACAAATGTTGTGTAAAATGGTGGACGACGCCGAACTGACGGGGTGAAAATGAAATTTTATTTGGTAAAACTAAAACTTGCTATAGCTAGACTATTTAGAAAATATGTTGGAGACTTTCGGCCTTACATTTTTCTAGACATTGATGGAGTCTTGAATAACCAGAATCCAGAAGACAGCGAACCCTTCCATCGTGTATTTAATAGCTGCGGAACTGGAACGTATGATTTTATTGATACTCGACTTTTGAAAATATATTTAGACATACAAAAACAAATGAACGCAAGAACTGTAATTATTAGTTCTTGGTTTCATGGCACTGGTCTTTTTTATGAAGACGCTATACCTACGAAAGACATAATAGAAAGTTTAGACTACATAATGAGTATGAAAAGAACCGAAGTTGACAAGATTCGGCTTATGCAGTTTAGAACAAGGTACAACATAAATGCAGTAGGTATTACAGAGTCTACAGGTGGAAGTGAAAGCCGAGCAAGATCAATTTTAAAGTTCGTAAATAAACACAAGATAAGAAATTTTGTAGTGTTAGACGATTGTGGACACTGTTGGAACTTTACAACCTACTTTGGTAGAAAGTTTATTCCTGTAGATGGAGGTAGAGGTATTGATTCATCTTATGTGGAGATCATTTC
>Ga0210043_1000145_pt1 | contig 77643 bp, 104 predicted proteins | sample CryGeymet201501t_FD_183990 | JGI IMG/M metagenome (GOLD analysis project Ga0210043, IMG submission 183990) | Groundwater microbial communities from Crystal Geyser aquifers in Utah, USA - Crystal Geyser metaG 2015-01t (SPAdes) (version 2) | ecosystem: Environmental > Aquatic > Deep subsurface >... | reverse complement strand
CCAGGCTATCGAGGCGACTAGATCGGGTTCCGCCTATGCTGCCTGTGCTGCCGATGCCGCCTATGCCGCCTATGCTGCCTGTGCTGCCGATGCCGCCTATGCTGCCGCCTATGCTGCCGCCTATGCCGCCTATGCCGCCTATGCTGCCGCCTATGCCGCCTATGCCGCCTATGCTGCCGCCTATGCCGCCCGTGCCGCCTATGGTGGGTATGACGGAGTCAAGGCTTGGCAGTTAGCGAGGTTTAAAGATTACATGGCTGGTATCGTTGACATGAGTTTGCTCAAGGTGGAGTCGGTCTAATGGCCTACGCAGTGTATGAGGATTGCCCTAGAGGCTTGGACCATGAAAAGCGATTCATCTACGGCCACGAGTCTGCCATTTCCCGTGACTATCCAACGGCGGAACCAGTGAGTCGGCATAGTAGCCTGGAGAATGCGGAACGCCGTGCCAGGGCATTGGAGGCGCGGGAATTGAAGTGGTGCAAAGCCAGTTTGTTGCCGTGCTTCTCCTATGTGGTTCCGGCTTAAAGGATTGTTGACATAGAGTGCAACTTATCGTAGATTGGTTGCTAGAAACAACGGAGTGAGTCGAATGACTGAACAAACCAAGTGTGCTGATCATGTTGCCTCTCAGTGGGCAAGCCGCGAGGCTGATCTAAAAGCCATGCTGAGTCACCGCTACTGCAGCGACGATGAACTGATAACGTTCTGGACGGAACAGGGTATTGATTATCAGTATGCCCTAGGCAACCGGGATGAGATTCAAGAATTGATGAGCGAGGCCTTCTCATCCTACGCCCTGTCTTTTGACTACGTTGCGCCCTACACGTTCACTGACCAGGAAGAGGGATATTTCCGCTATCAGATGTCATGGGGTGGACCTTCGGATGAAATCAGGTTTTACAGCCACGATGCTGGCCGGTCATGCTACCGTGCTGAATATTGGTTTATGGATTGGTTCGACGGCGCGTGCATCGATGTAACCGGAACCGTAGCTGATGACGTGTTCTCCTGGTTCCATGAAGTCGGCAGCACTGAGTCCGAGTATGAACAGGCTATGGCTGATTATGAGCCTCCGTGCGAGGAAGAGTACCCTGACGGGGAACCTACGGTGGAGTCTGAGTGATGAATAGGTACATTGCCACCTTCACGCCGCAAGCCTGGGTTAATGACTACGCCATAGAAGTGGAATTGGAAGGCGAGGCCGAATGGGATGTAACCGAGTTTCTGGCGTCCCTGACTCCTGAAGCCCGCGAGGATGCGTTAGTTTCTGATAGCTACGAGTCCGATGTGTTGCGGGATTTGGAGAACGCCCCTGCCTGGGTAAAGGACTGGAGTGGGCCGTTTTACATCACGGTTGAGGAGTCCGAAGATGACTGATCTTGAATACGAGTTACTGGCGGCGCTAGAGGATGTGCTTACGGTTGCCGATGCCGCTGCACCAGCTACCGGGATGCGTAGCTACGGCCAGGAAAAGCGAGACCGCGCCCGCACCCTTATAGCCAAGGTCAAAGGGGAGTCGGAATAATGGCCAGGATGAACAGACACGCCGCCCACGATATCCTGCAGCGGTGCAAGGTGCCGAAGGGTTCAGGCTATCACGAGTTGTCATCCTCTCAGGTAGAGGCACTGATCGCGGAAGCGGACGCCTACGGCTACCAGAAGCCAAAGAACGCCAATGGCAGTCGTGGCCGGTATTTCCACGCCTTTGTTGAGCGTGTCGCCAGTAGGGAATCCGAGTGATGGGGCGGTTTCTTCCAGGTGCAGCGGTCTACGTGTCCCTACGTGTGAAGGGTTGGCCTGAGATAGTCAAGGGCACGGTTACCGGGTACACAAATGACGGGCGCGTCAAGGTCAAGACTGAGACAGGGACTCGCATCTTTGTTGAGTACAAGGTTCACCCAAGATTTCAGAGGGATTGAGTGATGGGCATGGACGAACTGATTCGCGCTGGGGAAGAGCTAGACGCTGCGGCCTTGAATTTTGCCATGGCTACGACTCGGAATGACGGTGCCAGCATAAAGGATGCCTTGAAGCGCCTTAGTGCTGCTCAGGACGCCTGGAGGGCGGTTGCCACCAATGTTCGTCTAACACCTGATAGGGTTGGGAAACTCCGAAGGGATGCACTTATGGTAGCAAACACCCTAGCGAGGGTTGACGGCGTTGAGTCAGTCTATGCTCTACTAGCAGGATACGGTGTGCGCTATGTAGAGGGTATTAAACCTGACTCGCTTGAGAACTTTATTGCGGATGCAAACGCATCCATCGAGCGCGCCAAGGTCCGTGGTTAGCACCCATGGCCGACTTTAAAATAGACAAAAATGTTCCCTTCCCGGTTAACTTCAAAGTGCAGGATGACCATCCGGTTACCGCCAAACCAAAGCTGAAATACCCATTCGATAGGATGAAGGTTGGAGACTCGTTCTTTGCTCCTGGGCAGGTGACAGCAAGGAAGGGAACGGCGGGCCAGGGGGCTGCACATTCGGCGGCGAAGGCTTACGGGCGTGCCCATGGTCTGAAGTTCACGGGTAAAACAGTCGTAGAAAACGGGGTTAAAGGCGTGAGAATATGGCGCACATCGTAGGAAACTGACATGAAACACTACCTTGTCTTGCTTCAAGGTGCCTGCATTGGCAGTGCCAGCGAGATACACGCTAATGCTCATGCTTGCCTGGGGCGCTATGCCGTGGAACGCTACGGCTACATGTTCCCGCAGCCTGATCCCTCTTCCCTGACTATGGATTGCTTGCGCTTGCTGGCCCAGGAAGTCTATGGGGAGGATTGGGCTGACAACCTCTACCTGTTGGCGCAGATCAAGTTGCAGGATGGTTTCTGGATCGTTGGTGAAGAAGAGGATTTGCTAGGCGATGGGGAAGAATACCTGAACCAGCATATCGATGTTGAGCCGGAATATGAGTTTCTGGAAGAGTTGGAGGGCGTAGAAGAATGAATTGGGGGATGATAGGCGGTATCGCGTTTGCTGTGGCTGCCTGGGGTGGGGTGTTGCTTTGGATTCTACTGTAAAGGAATCAGTGATGACTGAACTAAGCATAAAGAGGAAGCCTGACCGCGCCAGAATGGCGGATATGCTCGCTGAAGCCGTGTCGGCAATCGGAGTCGCGGTGCATCGGGAAGAGTCAATCTACAGGCCGCGCCTTATCCGGATGACCCTCAGCCTGCGTGGTGTCGATTGCCATATTGACATCGATGGTGACCGTAGCCCCCATAGTGCCTTCCTTGGGCATTGGGTGTCGGAGAAAAGGCTTGAGCCTTCCTTCGGTGCTGATATTCGAGGCAGTGTTAACATGCATCATGGTTGCAAGGCGACGACTGTAGAGGCTGATTTCGTCCAGTTCACTGGTTGCATTGAAAGGGGCTTTGCCCTGGTGCAGTGCGGACACGCCTTTGAGTCAGAAGAGGAACAGGTCGATGCCTAGAACGATTGAGTCAAGGCTGCTCCGGTCTCTCATAGAACTGGAGGAGTTGTTAGCCGGTTTTGATGACGCTTGGGATGATGACCCGGTTGTGCATCCTGCCTTAGTGCGTGCCAGAGAAGTGATTGCAGCGGCGAAAGGTAAAGGTATCTCATGAACGCGATTGAAACCGTGGCGACGGGTGCAGGCTTGTTCTTTCTGATGTTCCTGGTGAAAGCGTTTGGAGGTTGAGATGGACATTGAGCAAAAGCGTGACCTTATCCGTGCAGCCCTGTCTTATCGGTCTGGTCAGGATAGCATTAATTCGGTCTACATGGGCAGTATGGCTACATTTAGCGCCATGGGCGCGCTTGGCGAACGGTATGGTTTTGGCAATCTGGAGCGGGGACTCGCTAACGCCTCTGAGGATCAGATTGACGCCTGTCTGAAGGTTTGCAAGCGTACGATTGACTACATGCTGAAGCACCCGACATCCAAGTGCCCGTGTTGCGGACAGATTGTCCCTGCAAAGAAATAATTCGTTTGCCATCCGTTGACATAGAGTGTAACCTTTAGGGGAATTCAGGAAAGAGGTCGAAAATGGGTATGGATTTCATCGAGCAATTCAGTGCCAGCTACCGGGAAGAACAGCCGGAAAGCATGACAATCCAAGAATACTTGGAGATGTGCAAGGCCGATCACCTCGCCTACGCCAGTGCCGCCGAGCGCATGGTTGCCGCCATTGGTGAACCCCGGCTGGTTGATACCTCGAATGATCCCCGGCTCTCCATCATCCACCAGAACCGGACGATCAAGGTTTACGATGCTTTCCATGATTTCTATGGCATCGAGAACAGCATCGAAAAGTTGGTTGGGTTCTTCCAGCACGCCGCTCAGGGACTCGAAGAGAAGAAGCAGGTTCTCTATCTCCTGGGTCCGGTTGGTTCCGCCAAGTCGAGCATCGCTGAACGGCTGAAGTCCCTGATGGAAGTCCACCATGTCTATGTGCTGGCCTATGTCGAACATGAGATTCATGACGAGACCCAGATTGAAACCTCTCCGGTATTCGAGTCGCCCCTGGGCCTGTTCAACCCTGAGCGCCACGGCAAGGCTCTGCAGGACGAATACGGCATCGAGCCGCGCTACTTGACTGGCCTGCTTTCTCCATGGGCTGTGAAGCGCCTGGACGCCGCCAAGGGTGATCTCTCCAAGTTCCGTGTCGTCAAGATGAAGCCGTCGAAGCTGCGCCAGGTCTGTGTGATGAAGACTGAGCCGGGTGACGACAACAACCAAGATATCACTACGCTTGTTGGCAAGACCGATCTGCGGATGCTTGAGAGTTTTTCTCAAAACGACCCTGATGCCTACAGTTTCAGTGGTGGTCTCAACCGCACGACTCAGGGCCTGCTTGAGTTTGTCGAGATGTTCAAGGCACCGATCAAGGTGCTGCACCCCCTCCTGACCGCGACTCAGGAAGGCAACTATGTCGGTTCCGAGGCTTTGAGTGCGATCCCGTACCAGGGCGTTATCCTTGCTCACTCGAATCTTACTGAGTGGATCAAGTTCAAGTCCGACAAGAATAACGAGGCGTTCCTGGACCGTGTCTGTGTGATCAAGGTGCCCTACTGCCTGCAGTCGGATGAGGAAGAGGCGATCTACAAGAAGATGCTGTCTGTATCCTCTTTGGCGGCGGCTCCGTGTGCGCCGAAGACGTTGCCGATGCTTGCCGAGTTCGCCGTGTTGTCGCGTCTGAAAGAGCATGAAAACTCATCCCTGCACTCGAAGCAGCGCCTCTACAACGGCGAGAACATCCGGGATGTTGACCCCAAGGTTCGGTCGATGCAGGAGTACCGTGACGCCGCTGGTGTCGATGAGGGGATGACCGGCATTTCGACTCGGTTCTGCTTCAAGGTTCTCAGTGACACGTTCAACCATGACACTGAGGTCGGGGCCGATCCGGTTCACCTGATGGACGTGCTGATAAACCGTATCGTGGCGGAACAGTTCAGTGACGAGGAAGCCGAAAACCTGTTGGAGTTCGTCAAGGTTGATATCGCGGGCCGGTATATCGAGTTCATCGGTAATGAGATTCGCAGTGCTTACCTGGAAAACGCCGATGACTACGGCCAGACTATTTTCGAAAAATACGTCGCCTATGCCGAGGCCTGGTTGGACCAGAACAACTACAAGGATTTGAACACCGGGACGATCCTGGACCGCGCCGCACTGGATGCTGACCTGTCCGGCGTCGAGAAGGCTGCTGGTATCGCCAATCCCAAGGACTTCCGCAATGAAGTCGTGAAGTGGACCCTGCGCCAAAGGGCCAACAATGGTGGGAAAATTCCCGATTGGAAGGCGTACAACAAGATCAAAGAGACCATCGAGAAAAAGATGTTCTCTACTCTTGATGAAATGTTGCCGATCATTTCCTTTGGTTCAAAGAAGACTAAGGAAGATGACAAGAAGCATAACGCTTTCATCGCCAGGATGAAAGAAAAAGGATACACTCCGCGACAGACTCAGAGAGTTGTTGAGTATTACATGCGCGTGCAAAAGAGTTCATAACGTGGTATATGTAATAGCTTTCTCTTTTCTACTTGGTGCAGGGGCATTCGCTGCGCTGATTTGGCTTATCGCTAGGTGCTATTGGAAGGTATGGTAGGTATGTTGAACGTGTTGGTGGGTGTACTTGAGTTCGCTGTCATCACGTTTTTCATGGGTGTTGTGCTGTTTGTGCTTGTGCAGTGTTTCAGAAGGGTCGAATAGGAATGTCTGTTGTCATCGACCGCCGCGCTAACCCTAAAGACAAGTCCCTGGGTAGCCGCCAGAGGTTCATCCGCAGGGCTAAGGAGCACGTCAAGAAGGCCGTCCGTGGTGCTGTTGGTGACATGGGAATCGCGGATATCAGTCAGAAGAGGGTCAAGGTTCCTGTGAAAGGGATCGATGAACCGACATTCGAGCATGACTACAGCACCGGTAAGCGCAAGATTGTTGTCCCTGGCAATAAGGATTTTGTCGAAGGTGACACGATCAGGAAGCCGATGCAGTCAGGTGGCGGTGTCGGATCAGGCGATGGTGACGGCGAGGATGAATTCGTTTTCACCCTGACTCGGGATGAGTTCCTGGACTTTTTCTTCGAGGACCTGGAACTGCCGAACCTTGTGGACAAGAAGCTGCGGGAGAACGTCGAGACCAGGCCGTCACGGGCGGGCTACACGCCTGTAGGCAACCCGTCTAACCTCTCCATAGCGCAGACCTTCAAGCGTGCCCTGGGACGCCGCCTTGCCCTCCACAGGCCCAAACCGCATGAGATCGAGGAACTGGAGGATGAGTGGAACGAAACTCAAGACCCGGAAGTCCTGGCTCTGCTTGAGCGTGCTCGCAGCCGCCGAAAAGGAATCCCGTTCATTGATAAAGTTGATCTGAGGTACAAGAATTATATTCAGCAGCCAAAGCCCAACCAGAAAGCAGTAATGATCTGCTTGATGGACGTTAGTGGCAGTATGGGCGAGCGTGAAAAGGACATCGCTAAACGATTCTTCTTGTTGCTGTACTTGCTTCTTCACAAGCGGTATGCCACGGTTGAGATCGTGTTCATACGGTATCACTCTTATGCTTATGAATGCACCGAGCGCGAGTTCTTTTATGGGCAGGAGACTGGTGGAACTACTGTAAGCGCCGGGTACAAGGTTGCTGAGGAAGCGATGCAGCGTTATCCATCCTCCGATTATAACCTCTACCTCTGCCAGTGCAGTGACGGCGATACCGGTGGGCAGGGTGATAAGGAAGAGAGCCTGGAAAGTCTGAGGCGCATCATGCCAAAGGTCCAGTACATGACGTACTTGGATATCCCGAGGCACCCTGACATGAGCCTGGTGTACGGTATATTTGGGGCACCGGTACCGAGTTCGGGGGGTAGTGAGTTGATGAAGATGCTGGGGCCGATGCTGTCCGAATTCGAGAACCTGGCGATTGCTGTGGCCAGGAATGAGAAGGAAATTTGGCCGGTGTTCCGGAAGCTGTTTCAGAAGGAGTCTGCGTGATGGTTAAACCCCTTTTCGAGCGGACGGACAACTGGACCTTCCCGCTCCTGAATGAGATCGACCAGGCGTGTGCAGAGATCGCGCATGACGAGCTGAAGCTGGAGACGTACCCGAACCAGATCGAAGTCATCACCCATGAGCAGATGTTGGACATCTACGCGGGTGGGCTGCCGGTAGGCTACAAGCATTGGTCGTTTGGCAAAGCTTTCCTTCAGGAAGAAAACCAGTACAGACGCGGGGGCGGGTTGGCATATGAAGTAGTTTTCAACTCTAATCCCTGTATCGCCTATCTAATGGAGAGTAATTCTCCGACGATGCAGGCCCTTGTCATTGCCCATGCTTCTTATGGCCACAATAGTTTCTTCTCGTCCAATTACCTGTTCAAGGAATGGACTGACGCCAGTTCTATCATAGACTATCTTGTCTATGCTCGTAACTACATCAATGACTGTGAAGTCAGGTATGGACTGGACGCCGTGGAGTCTATCCTGGACGCGGCTCATGCGCTGAAATACTACGGTGTTGACAGGTACAAGCGCCCGCCGAAGCCGACAAAGGTTGAAGTCAAGGCCAGGAAGAAGCAGGATGAGGAAGATAAACAGCGTCAGGTCAATCCCCTCTGGGATAACTTGATCCCGCATACAATGTATTCACATGAAGAAGATGAGAAACTGATGGAGCCTGAGGAAAACATCCTCTACTTTATCGAGAAGAACGCGCCTGATCTTGAAGTGTGGGAGCGTGAAATCATCCGAATCGTCCGCAAGATCGCTACCTATTACTATCCGAACTACCAGACACAGGTCATGAACGAAGGTTGGGCTAGCACGACTCACCACTTCATCATGACTAGACTTCATGAAAAGGGTCTCATTACTGACGGCTCCTACCTGGAGTTCCTGCATTCGCATACGGGAGTTGTCCACCAGCACCCCATGACCATGCGCTTTAATCCGTACTGGTTGGGCTTTAATACGTTCGCGGAGATCAAGCGGATTTGCCAGGAGCCGACCAAGGAAGATGAATCCTGGTTTCCTGACTTGGCGGGAACGGATTGGCTGCAGGCCTGGCACCACGCCTTCAAGAACTACAGAGATGAGTCGTTTATATCGCAGTACCTGTCCCCTGCCCTGATGCGGAAGGAACGGATGTTCCTGCTCGATGACGACGCTCAGTATCCTACCGAGTATGAGGTTGACCGTATTCACGATGATCGCGGTTTCCGCCAGATCAGGGAGGCGCTGTCTGACTCAAAACGGATCGGCACCATGTTCCCGGATATCCAGGTTGTAGATGTGGACTGGAAGGGGAAGAGAACTCTCCACCTCCGACATACCGCGTACAATAATATCAACTTGCAACAGCGTAAAAAAGAAAGAACAATTGCACAATTTGAAAGACTTTGGGGGTATCCTGTGGTAATAGGGTCTATTGGATTGCAAGAATCGGTAGAGTTACATGTTTGAGTACATTACGAGACGAATGTTTGTTGACGAGGCTGCAGCGTTTATCGCCAGCGGCGCTTCTCAAGGGTATAGACTTCACACTTGCGAGCCTACGGGTGAGCACTTGACATGGTTGTTCATCGTTATGGAACGTCCTTCGCAAGAAAAGGGGGAAGAGTCGACTCCCATGCCCATGAAGGGATAGGGGGTGTCTCTCGCCAGCCGTATTACCAAGGCACCTGTGATCCCTCGTGTCGTGCAGGAGCAGTTCCGTAAGGCCCCTCCCCCGGATAGCTGCTACGAAGAATTGTTCCGCGAGGTTGTCGCCAGGGCTGTGTTCGATGCCGTTGGGGATACAGGCACCACTGACATGCCTGAGCATAAAAGCGCAGTCAGAGCCGCCAGAATGTGGTTTAAATTCCCGAGCGATGACCTTCATTACATTTTTGAGTTGGCAAATATGCCAGTAGGATCAATCCCCAAGGATGTTCTGGCGATCCCATTCGAATACGAACTTTCTGATTGACATAGACGGCAATCTTTCATATCCTGAATAGGTAATCAGTACCCGATGCGGGGAAACTGAAGTTGGAGAGTCGCCTTGCCGGAAGTCACACTGTTCCACCAGGATAACCGCGAAGTTCTGCGCGATCTCATTATGATGGGTGTCGAAGTCGACTCCGTTGTGACAGACCCTCCGTACTTCCTGGAGTCAGTGGTGAAGCGTTTTGGCAAGGCCAACTCTGCTCCCGCGAAAGAAGGTACGGATGGCCGGTTCAGCCGCCAGTCCAAGGGTTTCATGGGCAAGACGTGGGACGGTGCTGAGGATGATGGCACCCGGATTGCGTTCGACCCTGAGTTCTGGTCGCTTGTGCTGCAGGTGCTGAAACCTGGTGGCTATGTCTTCGCATTCTCGTCGGCTCGTACCGGTCATTGGCAAGCTGTGGCCATGGAGCAGGCAGGGTTCATCATGCACCCTTTCCATGCCTGGGTGTTCGGGAGTGGTTTTCCGAAAGCTACTAGTGTTTCCAAGGGCTTAGACAAAGCGGCAGGTGTAGAACGAGAAGTCGTGGGGGTGAAGCCCGGGCATGAGCAGTTTGTAGGCCGGGATACGAAGGGCCACCTTGACTTCAAAGGCGCTACAGAAGGGTTCGATAGACCTTGGATGCATGACGACGCGAAACGCGAAGCCTACCATCTTTTAACGGCCCCGGCGACGGAAGAAGCGAAGCAGTGGGATGGTTGGTTCTATGGGACTCAGTCGTTCAAGCCTGCGATGGAACCGATCTACATGGCGCAGAAGCCTATGGCTGAGAAAACCGGTTTCGCCAATGTCCTGAAGTTCGGGACAGGCGCTGTGAATATCGATGCTTGCCGGGTTCCTGGAGAGCCGTGGATCGCCCACACCGCTACGGGATTAGGTTCCGTTAAGTTCTTCACGGAAGGTGAGGCTAAGGAAATCGAGAAGTCTCCGCATGAAGGCGGGCGTTGGCCTGCGAATGTTGTGCATGACGGCTCTGAGGAAGTCCTAGCCTGTTTCCCAAGTGGAAAAGGTGGAAGCCGTGTCACCGGAGATGAACCGTCTGAGGTTACCGACGAGATTTACGGGAAATTCGCTGGCCGAGTCCCTTTTGCCAAGCGGAGTGACTCAGGTTCCGCTGCGAGGTTCTTCAACTGCTTTCCCCCGGATACCAAGTCTCTCCTGTACCACCCGAAAGCCAATAAGACTGACCGTGGCGGTAGCAAGCACCCTACGGTGAAGCCTGTTGCTCTCATGCAACATCTTTGCCGTGCGATCACGCCTCCAGGTGGCACTATTCTGGACCCGTTCGCAGGTTCTGGCACGACTGGTCAGGCTGCGCTGAACGAAGGTTTCGGCTGTATCCTGATCGAGCGTGAAGATGAGTACGCTGCGGACATCCGTGCCCGGTTTGGCCTTCCCTCAGAGGAAGAAGCCGCATGATCACAGGAATCATCATTTATCTGTTGATCGGTGTCCTGATCACTGAGTTTCAGGTTCGTGAAGTCATGCACTACCAAAGCCCGATCAACCTACCCCTGTACTACCTTTTGACTGTCCTGTGCTGGGGTCCGATCATGCTTTTAACCTTTATCAATTTGCTACGGAGAAAGTGATGTCTGAAGAACCTGGAGTTGGCCACAATTCTGTTGGTGGTATTGCCGCTGACCAGTTGCGCTCCCTGATCGAGCGTATCGAGCGCCTTGAGGAAGAGAAGAAGAACCTCGCTGACGATATCAGGGATGTCTTTGCTGAGGCGAAAGGCAACGGCTTCGATCCCAAGATCATGCGGGCCGTGCTGAAGCTGCGGAAGATGGAGCGCAGTGACCGCCAGGAACTTGAGGCTCTGCTTGACCTGTATATGTCTGCGTTGGAGGGTTGATCATGGACGATATGGAATTGAAGACTGTTTTCATCATTGCCGCGAGCAGCGTGCTAATTATGACCGGGTTCGTCGGCTGTACTGTGGTTACCTCCGGGACCAAGTCGGAACTTGTGAAGGTCTGCATTGAGAAGGGTAATAATCCGTCCGAGTGCGGCAATCTCACGAAGGCGATCCCCTGATGCAGGACAGCCGTAACACGCTCTCGTATGCCAGGCACTTCAAGTCAGGCGCGCACAAGCAGAAGTTCCTCAAGGCCTGTGCTGAACTAGGCGTCTCTTTGGACCAGGGCAGGATCGACCCCAGACTAGCGGCAGAGTATGGTGATTCAACCCATGCTGTCCCCGTCCAGAAGTCGATTCCGCACCAGGTTTCGAAGTCCGTAAAGCAGAGCATCAAACGCGCCCAGGCTGGAAAAACGATGTGGAACCCCACTGTGTTGAAGCGAATACAGGAGAAGGCTAATGCCTGAAGAGGCCATGACCGATAGCCTAATCACCCGTATCCAGGCCGGGGACGGCGACAACGCCGAGGTGCTGCGGGCGCTGGGGTGGGAAGGCAAGCCCGTGCGTGGCCAGCCGCACCTTTATGTTTCCGGCAAGTGGTCGATTAGCGAAAAAACCCAAGCCCCTCACCTCCGTAGACGACGCGCTGCGGCTTGTTCTGGAAGGGTGGACGACCTTGGATGTCATGGAGTCTGAGAAAGGCTGGAAGTGGTCGCTCACCAAAAACCTCAAGGTCTGCCGCGGCACCGCCCCCACCGCCGCCCGCGCCCTGACCATCGCTATCCTGAGAACGAAGGAGACGCCCAGTGTATGACCTAGAGAACGGCAAGCGGCTGGCCGAAGCGGCGCGCAAGGCGATGGATGCCGTTTACAACTGGATGCGCGAACCGGATTGGGCCAAGGAGTGGAACATCTACGCATGGACCGCGCGCCGTCCGGTTGCTGATGTCCGATCTGCGCAAGCCATCGCCGCCAGCCTCCTGGATGCTGTGGGGGAGATAGAGCGGCTGCGGGAGGCTGTTGCGGACGAACGGTCAGTCTTGGACGCTTGGTTTGACAGGCGAAAGCTGGGCCACGCGGCAGTCGATGCTGCTGTTCTGGGTGCGGCCAAGGGTTACCTGAGAACGTGCAGCAACGGCGGGATGCCCAAGAAGCAGGTTGATGCGGCGCTGGCCGTTATCGAGGATATGGCGCGACTGTCGATATTTGCAGACCTGTATGCCCGCGCCCTTCTGGGAGGCGACCATGACAACGGATGAAGCCAAGGCGGTGCTGGAGAAAACAGCCAACCCCTTCGGGTGGGCGGACATTGAAACCATCAGGAGTCTGCGCGAAGCCCTCGCCTTCGCGCTGGGCGAGAACGAACGGCTCGTGAAGCAGCGGGACGCCGTGCTGGGGGATGAAGGGCGGGAATGGGTGGAGAAGTGTCTCTATGCAGCGAAGTTTTACGCAGCAGATCGTCAGTTCTACCTAGAAACAGCAAGCCTGCGTATGGCTGCCTACATCGAACGCCAAGCCGCCAGCAACGCCGAGACGGCAGAGCGGGAACGGGACGCGCTGGCCAAGGCGGTGAAGGATGCCCTGCAAAAGGCTGAACAGTTCATCGTGAACGGGGTTGGTCTCGGGTTCCAAATCACCAGGCGTCCCGAGATAGGGACGATCTTTACGTGGTTCAGTCGGGTGAGTTCGGACCCGTTAAAATAGGCCGCAGCAAGAATGTGAACGCCAGGTTACGCGCTCTCCAAACGGGGCATCCAGAACCGTTAAAGTTGATTGCAGTGGGCGCAGGCTTAGGAGACATGGAGTTAGACGTTCACTACGCCTTTGCCCTCTGCAAGATGTCGGGAGAATGGTTCACTTGGACCTACTACCTTCGCGAGTTTGTGCTGCTCATTCGTAGGGGTGTTGTCCCCACTGACGCCGACATAGATTCGTTTCATAACGTTCTGAGGATATGTGGCGTGAATCCGTTGACAAGGGAAGAGGCTGTCACGTTCGAATATGCGGGCCTTTAGAATCAGAGAGGATTCTAACTTCAAGGGCGGGTTTGACCAGTATGCGTATGTTTAAGGTCTGTGGCAAATGGCAATAGACCGCAAGGTAAGCCTGATGAAAACGCCACTTTTTACGCCTGTCAGTTCGGACGTAGAATTGTTGGGCAGGATGGACAATACGGCTCCCGTGGTTTTTGCCACAGCCGTTTATAGCAGAGAGGACTACCCGATGTCTGGTGACGATGACTACGATGACCGCTGTGAGGCAACCAAGTTGAACCGGTTAATCCGTATGTTGGCCGACACTGGAGTCCTCACGGAATATGGGCTGGTCAAGCTGGCGTACCCGTCTATAGAGGATATCGAGGCGGCTGAAGCAGGAGAGGTTCTGTGATCACTGGAGTCGCCATCAAGACAGCCACTGAATTTTTCATCGCGTCAAAGCCGCGTCGGCACCACGATCTGATCCACAACCTGAATATGGTCTATCCAAGTGTTATGCACGCACACGACGTTCAGCAAGGATTCGTGGACCAGGACGGCAAATTCTACAATCGCACTGAGGCTGCAGAGCACGCCATGGCCTGCGGGCAGATTGACTGGTTGAACTGGCCACCTGAACTTTACTCGGAGGACTTATGGTGACGCCTGAAGCCATTGCAGACATTGAAAACAAGATAGAAGAACTCGCTTGGGGTATCTACCAAGAGTACCTTACACGCGGTCCAATAGTCTTTCGGCACCACGGTATAGAGGTAACATCTATGGTGATGGACACAGACCCGAATGCAAAAATTACTGTACCATTTAGCACTTGGGCTGATATCTTAAGTTCAGTAGCTGGTCAAAGACTTGATTGGTGCTACTGGAGCGTCGAAAGGACTTTCGAATCTGAAACGACAAGGGATAGTGCCCACCTGATTATAATAGGAGAGTATTGATATGAAACAGTACCATGCATTGATCGAAGACATCATTCAGAACGGCATCGAGAGCGATGATCGCACAGGTGTCGGCACCTACTCCCTTTTCGGCAAGCAGATTTGGTTCGACCTGAAGGACGAGTTCCCGCTGCTGGAGACCAAGAAGGTCCACATCAAATCCGTGGTCCATGAACTGCTCTGGATGATCAGCGGCTCCACAAACATCCGGTACCTCCAGGATAACGGCGTCACTATTTGGGATGAGTGGGCCGATAGGAATGGTGACCTTGGGCCGGTCTATCCTGAACAATGGCGCAACGCTATGTGGCACGGTGCGGGGTTAGGCCAAGCCGTCGAGGTTGACCAGATTGCAGAGGTCATTGAGCAGATCAAGGTAAACCCAAACTCCCGTCGCCTGATCGTCAATGCCTGGAACGTCGGGCAGATCAATGATATGGCGCTTCCACCCTGTCACATGATGTTCCAGTTCTACGTCAGGAACGGTGAACTCTCGTGCATGATGACGCAGCGGTCAGCCGATGTGTTCTTGGGTGTGCCTTTCAACATTGCCTCCTATGCCCTGCTGACCCATATGGTCGCCCAGGTCACTGGACTGATCGCCAAGGAACTGATCATTAACTTTGGCGATGTCCATCTCTACAAGAACCATATGCTGCAGGCGACTGAACTGCTGTCCAGGAGGCCGGATGCGACTCGTCGTCCCAGGTTGTGGCTGAATCCTGCGGTTACGGACATCGATTCCTTCACGTATGATGACATCTGTTTCTACGGCTACGATCCGTATCCCGCAATCAAGGCTGAAGTGGCGGTTTGATATGACGAAGGGGCAGGAAGACGCGATTGCTAAGGCAGTCCGATACGCCATATCCTCTATGGGTTTGGAAGAGTTCAAGAAAACTTCATTCTTTGCAAGAAATTGGAACGACGATGAGCTACATTGAGATTCACGTCCTGGATGATCAGGACGAAATGATGCGCCCGGTTCGGTTCTTTCGCATACGCCTTCACTCGAAAAGCAAGCTGGCCGTCGGTGGCGGTCTGATTAGCTACGGCGATGTCAACGCCAATGAACCGGGCCTACGGTCGAAGTTGATGATTCTGGGCGGTGCTCTGGCTGAGAAGCAGAATGAAGATTATCTGGATAGCCACGATCCGGATCAGGTGGCCAAGGCTGCTGGTAAAATATTTGACCAGTACACACAAGTAATGAGGGATGAAGGGAGTCCTCTGCTGATAACGCCTAAACCAAAAGAATACTCTTGATACTTATATAGGGCCGCTCACGCGGCCTTTTCCTTGCTTACTATCTTCTTCAACTCAAACTTCCTGCTACCATTCTTTGTCCCCTTGGTAACAACTAGCATGGCTTTACCATCGGGGTACTCATATGGCAGGCTGTAGTCCACGAACAGTTCCTTGAGCCTGCGCTGAACATTCTTCGGGTTCAAACCGATCTCCCCAGCGTCATTCAATATCTTGGCTGCGTCTGTCCCGTCAGCCTGGGCGATCCTGTCGGCTATGTTGTGCATATAGCAAGCCCTGCCGCGCTCTACGGCGCTATCCATGTCCCCGATCTCGATGAGCATGTCCTTCAGAACAGAGGCATAGGCATCCCTCGCTTTCTCCACCACGTTCATATCGACTTCCTTGGTCAGCCCTGATCCCGCCACCATCGTAGGTACGACGCCGGTACGTTCGTTACCGAACTCATCCTCTTCACCAAGTTCGACTTCATCGAACCTGAAGGTCTTGTAGTTCCCGAATCCCTTGCCCTTTATACGGGTGACTTCCAGTTTCTTGCCGACAGTGGAATCCGATCCCTGCCAGATGGCGACTGACGAGTTTTCGATCACGCTGGACCCCATGACGACGGTCGTGTCGTGCTTGGGCGGATGGAACGCCACGACAGCCGGTCCCCTTAGGCTCTTGGCCATGGCTTCGATATTCGAGACAGCGGTCTGCATCTCGGAATCGTCGTTCTGCTTACCCCGCGATGTCGCACGCTGCCAGGTATCGACAAACACGATGCAGTTAGCGTGGTCAACCCACGTATCGAGCAGGAACCTGGTCCACAACTCGACATCGTTTCCGGATAGTAGATTGACCGTACCGGCGAAGGTGATGAACCTGTCCTTTGTCGGAACCCGACCATGGTATTGGCACCAAGCCCTGATCTGTTCCTCCAGGCCTTCATCGTCTTCGCCGCAGATGTATATGACCTTACGGCCTTCCTGCACCGGCAAGCCATGCCAGTCCATGTCACATGCGATCCTGAGAGCCATGTCTACCATGGTGACTGACTTACCCCAGCTTCGACGCGCCAGGTTGATAACCATGCCGTGAGCAGGCAACCAGTACGGAATAATAGATTCACGGCGCTTGTTGCGCCTGGTGATATCAAATCCGGGGAAAGCGATTTCCTGGAGAGCCTTGTACCGCTCATCCTGCAGTTCGGACACGTCCTGAACATCGACGCCATCCATCAAGTCCATGATGCCGCCCTTGGAGCCGGGGCGCTGGTTGCCGTACTGGTAGGCGTTGTAGGACTTGATCTTCAGTTCTTCGATAGACCACGGCGGATCGCATTTGTCATTCCAGCCGCCAGGCTCAAGCAGCAACTCGACGCACATGTCTTCGCTGACGCCAAGGTCTTTGACCTGGACAATGGTCGCGTAGGTGTGATCGTCGCCGCCCATGCCCTCGATAGCGGGAGACCGGCGCTTCAGGAATTCTCTGGCGCGTTCGACGGCGAAGGGAAGGTCGAGTTCGAACATCGGCTCGGTGCGGTGTTCATCCCGTGCGCCGGGAGGTCTCAGTCTAGAGACAACCCATTGGGGAGCACGCTTGATCTTGTCATCGTTGACGACTCGATAGGAGCCTGGAACGTCCGTAGGTTTGCACCGGCCTTTGACTAGCGTGGAACCAGGACCGACGACATACCCGCCAGAGCCACGGATATCAATTCCCTCAGGGAACTTCGAATTGGAGTTGCCGACTTCGAACGGCGATTCGAGATAGAAGTGCAGGCCCTTGGATGGCGACACGACTGTGAGGGTGTCCCCTGTCAGCCAGTCTTTCATCTGCTGATCGGTTTCGATGCTGCTGAGATTTTCGAATCCAGGCTTACCGCCTTTGACATCGACATCGATGATGCAGTGGCGTTTATCAGGGACAACGCCATAATTCATCAGTGGATCGTTTTCGAACCATTCCTCGATGGTGCCCGTATCAGTGGTCTTGGATTCCAGCCAGCTACCGGCTATGGGTTCCTTGGCCCCTGCCGAAAGTGGAATGATTCCAAACCCCATGGACGCCAGATGAATGGCCCACTGCTTTCTGGACCAATCTTCGCTCCTCACTACCGAGGTTCCTTCGCTTAGAGGAGGTAGTTAGCGAGGTGCGATTTGACGATGTCATTGCGGGAGTACCGAACCACCCGATTCTTGCTGATCAGCACAGGGTAGTCCCGGTAGCGGAAGGTTCTCAAGGCCAGCGACAGTTCGGCTGCGGCGTCGGCAGGTTTCAACAGGGTGTCCTGGTGAGACACGACTCGACGGAGATATTCCGGATCGAAATCAAAGACTTTACCAACATCGTCAACCTGTACGACAGAGTCGTACCCTACTTCCATCCCATGTTCCTTGAACGCACGAACAACAGTGCGGGGATGCACACTCAAAATGAGGGCTACGTCGCTCAACGCGATTTTCATATCTTGCTCCGGTCACATTTGAAGCGAGTCTACCTATGTATGTCACGAAAGTCAATATTGACATTGGCTGCAATCTTAGTATGATTATGCCTCTTGAGTCGCCCGCGAGGTGACCGGTGTAGCAAGGATATGAGGAGTCGATGGACGAACCGGAAATTTGGTACCGCCTGGACGACCGCGCATTCTCGCAGTCAAGCGGCTGGGACGATGACACTTACTATACCGTCTACGACGTTATCAAACATACCCCAAGAGGTGTCTGGCTGAAGCGTGGCAGTTTTGGCGGAAAGCGGTTCGTCCTAAAGGATGCATACCGGAAGTTTGCCTGCCCCACCCTAGCAGAGGCGCTGGAATCGTTTATCGCTCGCAAGGAAAAGCAGGCGGATATCCATCGGTCGCGAGCAGATATTGCTGACCGTATGGCGGCTAAAGCCCTGTCTAAGTATGGAGAGAAGAATGACCGACTTCCAGTTTGACATCCAGGTTGACGAGGATGAGGACGGATACGATCTGGACCTGGTCACCACGGTAGACGCCGGTCTCCAACCCTTCGACCATACGGTTATGTGCCTTATCTGCGAGGAACGGTTCCTGGAGCCTGACAAGTTTTTCACCATCGACCCGGATGCGGATGTTTGCGACCGGTGCATCGAGCAGAGGGAAGAAGACCGCCAGTTGAGAAGCGATTATTACAGGAGTGTGCTGTGACTGTTCGTGAATTGATTGCAGCACTGTCCGAAATGGACCTAGACAGCGACGTTTATTACGATGATGATCAGATAGCGTTACTTCATGTAACCGCAGTTGAGTATGATGAAGAAGGCGACGTTATTCTAAAAGAGGCGGGCTACCATGCGTGATGTTGTTCCATGGGACAGGTATTTCATGTCTCTTGCTTACCTAGTGGCCGACAGGTCGAAGGACCCGAATACTCAAGTTGGCGCGGTCATTGTAGAATCGGAGAACCGTATTCTCTCCACGGGTTACAATGGCTTTGCGCCTGGAATCGCGGAGACGGCTGCTCGCTGGGAACGCCCGGTCAAGTACGACTACGTCATCCACGCTGAGATAAACGCCATTGCTCATGCGGCCAGCAAGGGAATCAGCCTTCAAGGTAGTACGCTCTACGTCACCCACGCTCCGTGCATGAACTGCTTCAAGACTGTGATCGCCTCAGGGATCAGGAAAGTAGTAACCGACCAGATGCTTGCGGGGTGGGAGAAAGAGCAGGACCTGGCGATTTCATTGTCCAAGGAATCTGGTGTCCAGTTCGACATCCTGAGTTTTTCGCCAAAGCCTGCACCGACTCCTATGGGGAAGGTCCCGCAGACTGCAACCATCCCTACGGATGCGACTCCGAAGAAGGTTGGTACGCCGCTGCTGAGGCTGATCAACGATAACACGCCTGAAAATCCGGTTAATGCATGAGCCTACGGTACATCAGCAAAACCAATACCTTTGCGCTATTCTCCAATGATGAAAAGGTTTGCCAAGCCGCAGGCCTGACGAAGTCTACGACAGCGCGGGGTCCGAATGGTGAACTGACATGGGTGACGGATGTCCCCTATGCGGTACTGCAGTTCTACGACCAGGCCGATGCTTACGCCAGAGAGCAACTGGAACCTCTGTACCGGGACTTCAAGGCGTCATCCGCTATCGACTCAGACTTCGACGTACCTGTTCCAAACGGCAAGGTTCTTATGCCTTTTCAGCGCGCCGGGGTGGAGTACGCGAGCAAGCGCCAGCACACCCTGTTTGGTGACTCCATGGGTCTGGGCAAGACGCCGCAGGCGATCAGCTTCGCAAACTTGATCGAGGCTCAACGAGTCCTTGTGATCGTCCCCGGTAGCATCCGCCTGCAATGGCAGCGCCAGATCAGAGAGTGGTCCACTCTTCGGAAGGTCTCCACCTACGTCGTCGGCAAGTCCAAGGATGGGATCAATCCGTATTCCAATTTCGTCGTCATTAGCTACGACCTTGTGCGCCATGTAGGGTTGCATTCGATCCTGACCGCTGAGAAGTGGGACCTGGTGATCGCGGATGAGGCCCACATGCTGAAGTCTCCGGAGAGCCTTCGGTGCAGGGCTATTTTTGGCGGCGGTAAATTCACCGACTATGTCTCTAATCATGTAGAGAGGTTTATCGCCCTGACGGGTACGCCCCTCCTGAACCGCCCGAGAGAGTGCTACACGATAGCGCGAGGACTCGCTTGGGAGGCAGTAGACTGGCTATCCGAGGAGAAGTTCCAGTACAGGTTCAACCCGTCTGGAATGATGTCGAATGGTCACGCACTGGAATTGAGGGGACGACTCCCAGAACTCGGTGCCAGGCTTCGCTGCAACTTCATGGTGCGCCGACTCAAAGCTGACGTGCTCAAGGACCTTCCTGACATGCAAGTCGAGATGGTTTACGTCGAGCAGAACGGCGCGATCAAAGAGGTACTGGCGCGGGAGAAGATGCTGGATTTCAAGATCGAGGACCTGTTGAACCCCCTCGAAGCGGGTATCGAAGGCCAGATCAGCACGTACCGCAAAGAGATGGGGATCGCCATGGCCCCTCGCGTCATCGATCACCTGATAACACTGCTGGACGTTATGGAAATTGAGAAACTGGTTGTGTTCGCTCACCACAAGGAAGTGATGGACATGATCCAGGACGCCTTGAAAGACTACGGAATCGTCTCAGTCCGTGGTGGCATGTCTATTAACGCCAGGCAATTCGCCGTGGATTCCTTTGTCAAGAATCCGAAAGTCAGAGTTTTCCAAGGTCAGTTGGACGCAGCCGGTTTCGGTATCGATGGCCTGCAGTCAGTAGCCTCGCACGTTGTTGTGGCAGAGCCTGCGTGGTCGCCAGGGACAAACGCCCAGGCATTGGATCGCCTTCATAGACACGGCCAGCATGATAACGTCGTCGCGCAGTTCATGCTCGTAGAGGGCAGTTTGAGCGAGCGTATTCTGGCGGTAGTGCTGGATAAGACTCATACGATCCACGAAACGCTCGATGCCCACGCCTGAGAAGCGGACATTGAAGCGGCGAGATAACATCGCCAAATCGCTGGAGAACAAGGCTTTCCGCCATCGAGTGATCATTTCGAAGCGGACATATAAGCGGTCACGCGAAAAGACAGAGACTGCCAATTTAGTGTTTGACATAGACGGCAAAGATACCTAAAATCTCAATTAATGATTCGCTACCGCCGCAAGAGCGGGACACATGGAGCAAGATGATGGAAGTACACGGACTGAGAGTCGTATATACCCGTGAGAAGCAGCCGAAGGATTACGAGAAGGCCGCTCCGACCGTAGAACTGTCTGCTGCCCTGGAGCCGGGTGATGATGTTCAGGTCGCTGCCAACACTCTGATGCGGATGGCCTGCACCACGGCATATGCGGCTCTCGGTTTCGACCTTCCTGAGAACGTCAACCTCAAGTTGGTCGTTGGTGACTTCACGGTAGAGCGCACCAGCGTTCAGAAGATCGCGGACGCCGTTAAGGCCGACCAGGCTGCCAAGGCAGATGAAAAGCCGCTCTCTGACAAGCTGATCGAGCAGGCTGCTGCAAAGGCTGAGGCCGCTACCAGTGATCGCAAGCGTGGCCGTCCTGCCAAGGAAAAGCCTGCCGTCGAGGAAGAGGCGTCCAACATCAGCGCCAATCCAGAGGATCGTCAGGACCCGGCGAACCCCGTGGCGGATATTCCGGATGACGACATCCCTGACAGCGGTACCACTACTGCTTCGAAGCCGGTAGTCACTGGTCTGGATGATATCCCCGATAGCGGCACCCAGGTTGCCGATACAAAGGCCAAGTCTGCTGATTCTGAAGAACTGACTGCCCGCGATATTCAGGCGTCGGTGACCAAGAACCTGCATGACAAGGTTATCCAGGCCGCGAAGGTGCATGAGTTCCTTCGCCACTTCAATGTGGCCCGCATCTCCGATCTGAAGCAGGCTGACATCGGCAAGTTCAGCATCATGCTGGCGGATGAAGTCGAGCGAAACAAGGCCAAGAAGGTCGCGTAATGAGCGAACCTTTCGACATCATGATCGAGATCGCCAAAGTCATAGACCCGTCTGCGTGGAACGGGACTTGGTCTGAGCGTGCATCCCCTTACGAGGAACACCTTCGGAATCAGTCTCTGAACAAGGCCGGTGACATTATGAGGCTGATCGAGAATATGAAACCAGTTACCAGTATTTGACGGAGTCGAACCGTGAACGCTATCCAGACTGAAGAGGTACGCCACAGCAGGCTAGGCGCTTCCAGCATGTCTCGCTGGTCGAACTGTCCCGGCTCCGTGAAGCAGACGGTTGCTCTCGGTGACAGCGCCCACAAGACCAATGAAGCCGCTGCTCAGGGTACTGCCGCTCATCTGGTAGGCTCGATGGCTCTGGAGCAGGGTAAGGAAACCTGGGAGTTCATCGGCCAGTCCATTGCTGTCGAGGATTTCACCTTCGAAGTCGATCCTGACATGGCGGATGCGGTCTCGCTCTACGTCTCGTTCATCCGTGAAAAGATGGATCAGTTTCCCGGCGCTCGTCTGCTGATTGAGCACGGCATGGCCAGCATCTATGATGAGGATGCTTTCGGTACTGGTGACACGATCATCCATGTACCTGGCGACCGGCTGATTGTCGTGGACTACAAGCACGGTGAAGGCGTCGTTGTCGAACCTGACAGCAGCCAGAACAAGTATTACGGCTATCTCGGACTGGAATCCATCGGTGACGACGTCCAGGTGGTCGAGTGCTATATCGTCCAGCCGCGAATCCCACATCCCAAGGGGCCGATCCGCAAGTACGTGACAAGCCCCAAGGAACTGAATGCCTGGTGGTTCGAAGTATCCTTGCCTGCGATGGCAGCGACACGTGAAGACGATCCCATGCTGCAGATCGGTGAATGGTGCCGGTTCTGTGCCGCCAAGGAAGCGGGGACATGCCCTGCCTTGAAGAAAGAAGCCCTGGAGTTCGACACGTCGGTTGACCCTGTCCACATGACCGCTGAGGAAATCGGCGCGATCCTGGATAAGAAGGACCCGGTTGTGAAGTTCTTTCAGGCCGTCGAGAGGCTGGCGCTGACCCGTGCGCGTAACGGCGAGAGCATTCCTGGTCGTAAACTGGTCTATGGAAAAGCGAATAGAGTCTGGAAGGAAGGTGCGGACAAAGCCCTCATTGAGACATTCGGTGACGACGCCTATTCAGAACCGTCGCTGAAGACGCCGCCAGCTATTGAGAAATTGGATGGTGGTAAGACATTCGTGACAAAGTTTGCATATAAACCCCAGACTGACTTGACTCTCGCTGCAACCAGTGATAAAAGAGAAGCAGTAAGACCGCTCATGGACATGGCGGATACTGACTCAGAGTAAGCAGTAGTAACCCTAGTAAACAGGAATAAACAGATGGCCAGTGGCTCGCGTGTTCTGATTACCCCGACCTTTCGTATGTCGTTCCCCAATCTGCTGGAGCCTCGTCCTTACATGCAGAACGGCAAGCCGAAGGGCGATCCCACCTACAATACCGAAATGCTGTTCGAACCAGATGACCTGACAAAATTCCGCCTCTATGACGAAGAGAGCGGTGAATTGGCTGAAGTTGACATCCGCAAGGTGCTCGTGGACGTGGCCAAGGAAAAGTGGGACGGCATCAACGTCAAGGAAGCTGTCGCCGCCAAGGACCTTCGCTGGCCGATCAAGAAGGGATCGGATATCCATGCCAAGAAACTGAAGGCAGGCAAGAAGGGCACCGAGTATTACGAGGGCATGGAAGTCCTCAACGCCAAGACCGGGCAGGACTACCCGCCGACCCTGAAGTACAAGGACAAGAACACCTGGGTCACGGTGGCGCGGGAACTGGACACCAGCATGTCCAAGGCGAAGGGCCTGTTTGTCGGCGGCAACTATGGTTACGCCGAAGTGTCTCTCCGCGCCATTGAAGTGGACGGCGAGAAGCACATCACCTTCTACCTGAACCAGGTCCGGTTCGTGAAGCAGGGTGACAGGATCGGCGGCGGTGGCTCCCTGATGGACCGTTTCGACGGTATCGATGGCGGCGAAACCGACTACGACCCGACCAAGGACATGGACGACGAGATTCCGTTCTAAGAGTTCTCCATTCGCTTAGGACGTGAATTGAAGATTGTGGTTGGGACGGCGATACCGAGTTCGCTTAGTTCCACAAACGGTTCCAACCACTCTCTTCTCTGAGAACAGGCCCCTTACTGCGTAGCTTCGACTCCTCCGCAGTCTGTCGGTTCCCTCCCCCTGACCCAGGGCCTGTTCTCTGAAAAGAGAAATTTACAGGACGGAAAAATGGCCAGACCAGCCGCCCTTATTGCACCGCGAGCAGTTGTAGACTTCGAGACCAGGTCTGAACTCCCGATCAAGGGAAAAGATGGTGTCGGTGCATGGCGATATGCAGAGCATCATTCTACTGAAATTATTTGTCTTGGGTACAGGCTACCGGGTGAAGACGTAAAAGTATGGACACCGGATCAGCGGTTTACCCAGGAACTCATAGATTTCTACACCAACGGCGGGACGCTTGAGGCTCACAACGCTCAGTTCGAGCGGGCCATCTGGTACCATGTTCTACTCAAGCGCCGCCACATTCCGATGCCGTCAAGATGGGTAGACACCCTGGCATCGTGCGCCTATCGCTCCCTCCCCCTCGCACTTGATAAAGTCGGTGACGTTGTCAGCCTCTCGACGAAGAAGGACAAGCGCGGCTCCTATCTGCTGGATCAGTTGTCCAAGCCCAGGAGACCGCTGAAGGCCGACAAGAAGCGGTTCGAAGCCGAAGGCCTGACACCAGACCAGTGGCCGGTGCTGTGGCGCACGAAGGAAGAGTTCCCGGAACTGTACCAGGAAACCTACGACTACTGCGCCCAGGATGTCAGGACAGAAGAGGCGCTGTCAGAGATGATTGGTGATCTCCCTGACCCTGAGTACAGGATATGGGTGCTGGATCAGGTCATCAACCAGCGAGGGGTGCAGATCGATCTTGAGGCCGTACATGCGGCTCAGTGGGTCGTGGAGACTACTGTCGAGAGACTGGCGGCTGAACTACAGGAAATCACCGGAGGCGCGGTACAGACCGGCAAGCAAGTAGCCGCCATGCGGGAGTGGCTTGAGGCAAACAACGTCTTCATCCCTGATCTCAAGGCAGACACCGTAGATGACTTTCTGAAACTCAAGTGGGTTGAAGGCCCGTGCCGCCGAGTCCTTGAGATCAGGCAGCAACTTTCCAGCAGTTCCGTATCCAAGTTGTCCAAGTTCCTGGCGACGGTAAACGACGATGGCCGCATCAGGGGTACGCTACAATACTACGGAGCAGGAACCGGTCGATGGTGCCTTACTGGCGATCACGAAGTCCTTACGCCAAATGGTTGGGTTAGATTGGATGAGTGGCAAGGTGGGGATATCGCCTGCTGGAATGAGAATGAGCAGGTGTCTTTTCAGGAGTCCGAGGCTCTTAGCTTTCCGTACACGGGTGAACTTATCCACTTGTCTAATAAGCGAGTTGACCAACTTTCGACGCCCGAGCATAAAATGCCGACTTGGGACGTTAAAACAACCAAGTTTGATGTGAAGGAAGTTAAAGACCTGAATCGGCGTGTGAAATTGCCGTACACGGGAACTCGTACTTTTACACCGAGTATAGACAACGACCAGTTGCGTATACTGGTAATGACCCAAGCGGATGGTCACTACGCTCAGGACGGGCAACTTCGATTCCGGTTCAAGAAGGACCGTAAGGTCCAACGGTGTAAGATGCTGTTGCGTCGAGCCGGAATAGTGTTCTCTGTTGCAGAGTACAGCGACGGGTCAACGACCCTAACTATACGGTATCGTCACCTACCGATGTTCTTGAGGATGTTTAGGGAGAAGGTATTTGGCTGGTGGCTCCTTGACTGTGATCCAACAATCGTATTCGAAGAACTTGAGCAGTGGGACGGCTATCGCGCTGGACCTAACTCAGTACAGTACAGCAGCGTCGTTAAGCAGAACGTCGATGTCCTTCAAGCCCTGGCGCACACTTCTGGACTTGCTGCCTGTGTAACCGTTAAGACCCACGACGAAGAGAACTGGAACGATTCCCACATCCTGAATGTCTGGTTGAATCCTAGCAACCGTAACGAGTACCGACCGGACAAAGAGCGTACCACCGAGGAGTTCGATGGATGGGTGTACTGCGCGGAGACTAAGACAGGGTTCTTCCTGGTCCGTCGCAACGGCAAGGTTTGGGTGACGGGAAACAGTGGTAGGGGAATCCAGCCGCAAAATTTTCCTCGCGGTATCGAAGAACTAGACATAGATGTCCTGATAGAGGCGATCAAGAACCGCGACCTGGAGTGCCTTACCCTTCTGGCTGGTGACCCGATGGAGGCTATCGCGTCATCTCTTCGTGGCATGATTATAGCCGCGCCTGGAAAGATTCTCAGGGTTGCGGATTTTAGCGCCATTGAGGCGGTGGTACTGGCGTGGTTAGCTGGTGAAGACTGGCTTATAGAAGCGTTTAGTGCTATCGCTAGAGGTGAGAAGTATAATGGCTTCGATGACATGTACTGCGCTACTGCGTCGATGGTACTAGGACGTTTTGTTACCAAGAAAGATAAGACAGACAGACAAGTTGGCAAAACCTGCACTCTGGCTTTCGGCTACGTTGGAGGTATAGGTGCTTGGCGTAACTTCGACCGATCAGATACATACAACGATGAACAGGTTGAACACTTCAAGAAATCTTGGAGAGAGAAGCACCCTTCTATTACGTCGCTATGGTGGGCGCTCGATGATGCCGCCGTCAAAGCCATAAGACACAAAGGGCAAACATTCTCATACCGCAACCTCGCATTCCGCTGCATTAGCGATAAGGCTGGACAGTGGCTGCAAATGATTCTTCCAAATGGCCGAATTCTATGGTACTTTAACCCTCAGATCGAAATGATTGATAAGTGGGGCAATGGTAAATTATCTGCCCAGGTCCTTTATGAAGGGCGAGACAACAAACGTGGCGGTGCTTGGGGCATCTGCAGAGGCTACGCCGGTATCTGGACAGAGAACGCTGTCCAGGCGATCTCTCGTGATCTGATGGTGGAAGCCATGGTCAGGGTTGAAGCCGCAGGCTACCCCATTGTTCTGACGGTCCATGACGAACTGGTCTGTGAAGTCGATGAAGACCACGGCAACCAGGAAGAGTTCTTGGACCTGATGATAAACCCGATCCCGCCATGGGCTGAAGGTTGTCCCGTAGGCGCGGCTGGAGAAGCCATGTATAGGTATAGGAAATGATCCATTCTACTCCGGTTTCATTCTTTGGAGTTTTGTTGGCTGCTGCTGTGGTTGGCATTGGGATAAAGGCGCTTACTGGCGATTTCATCAAACCGGGCCACGCTATTAGCCTTGCGGTTATATCGCTTATCATAGCTGTACTAGGATGAAAGTTATTGGCTTAGACCCTGGCTTGGACGGCGCACTAGCCTTTCTGGAGAAAGAGCCGGATACGGGCAAGTTGTCGCTGATGATTCTCAGGATGCCAGCCGTACCCGCCAAGGCTAAGGGCCGGGATTTGAACGTCGCGGAATTGGCGCAGGACTTCAATCTCATGTACTACGGCGCTGAACATGCCTTCCTTGAAAAGGTAGGAGTCATGCCAGGTCAGGGAATCAGCAGCGCCTACAAGTTCGGGTATGTCTGTGGAGTCCCTCGCGGCCTGCTCGCTGTATACGGGATTCCAGTAACCTACGTCACACCTGCCAAATGGAAGGGTGATCTAGGATTGGGTGCCGCCAAGGACCACGCTAGGTTCAGAGCCGCTGAGTTGTTTCCAGACTACGCGCACGAATTCAAGCGAGTCAAAGATGATGGTCCTGCTGAGGCAGCATTGATCGCTTGGTGGGGACTCAAGTCATTAGGAGTAGTTAAATGATCTCAACACCTGAGCAGGCGGTCGCGTGCCGCGTACAGTACGGTAGTTTGAATAAGGCTGCTGCGGCGACAGGCACGAGCCGGAAGAAGGTCCAAATGTTGTACCGACAGGCCGTAGAGACGGGCGTAGCGAACCCGCTCAAGGTGGGGCATGAGTTTGAGAATTTCCCCTGCTCTTTGGAACACTTCGCCAAACTCTACGACGAGAACGGCAAGTCCATGCGGGCCGTCATGCGCGCTCTGGGGATTGGTAATACCTTAGCGGGTAGAATGCTTGACGATGCCATCGCTGGTGGGCATTTCTCAAAGGCTCCCTCTAGGGCCACAACGAAGACAACTGAAGAGAAGATGGTCAAACTGACGGAAGGCCGTGTAATCCCACCAAAGGTCAGGCAGTTCAGTCGTCCCCTCCCTGGCCAGGTCAACCGCTACATCTTCACCTGTGCCCAGAACGATACGAAGATTCACACTCGCCTCTGGGAAAACATACTGGCGCTGGCCGAGCACTATGGCGCTGAGGTTTTCGTCTCCCGCTTCACCTATATGAAGGCTGGACTAGGTGCTCGCGGTGACAAGGCGCAGTTCACCAAGAAAGGCGAGACGCTGTACGGTGGTGACTCCCTCACCTGGGACCCGGCTCTGAACAATTACATCCTGGATGAACGTACCAGGGTTGCGACCGGCTTGGAGTGGTGCGGTGAACAGAACATCCTGCCGACAAAGGCTCGTCCGCTATCAGGCTTCGAGACCTATACAGGCCGCGCATCAGGTATCTTCCCTCACCCTAAAATCGCCATGGAGTCCGTCGCATCGGCAAAACACGAGCCGACGAAGTTCAATTACACGACAGGCTGCATCACGCTCCGGAACTACATCCAGCGGACGGCAGGCCTGAAGGCTGAGTTCCACCACGTATATGGTGCGCTGCTGGTCGAGGTTGACTCGGATGGTGACTGGTTTTGCCGCCAGTTGAAGGGCAGCAACGACGGTACGATCCATGACCTTGACCTAAGGGTAAAGAACGGTATCGTAGAGAAAGGCGATTGGGTTGAAGCCGTTCTGTGGGGGGATATCCATGTGGCTAACCTGGACACCATGGTCAGCGATGTCGCCTTTGGTCCCGGTGGCATTCTCGATACGCTGAGGCCGAAATACCAGTTCATGGGTGACGTGCTGGATTTCAGGTCACGCTCGCACCATGACATCAAGGACCCGCACTACGTTTTCCACAAGCATGTATGGGGTCTGGCGGATGTCGAGCAGGAGCTTGTCGACACCGGTCTGTTCCTCTCGGATACCCGCAGGCCCTGGTGTCAGACGGTCGTGGTCGATTCGAACCATCACAACCATCTCGGTCGCTGGCTCAAGGAACAGAACGGCCTGAAGGACCCGGTCAACGCCGAGTTCTGGATGCGTATGCAGACTCGCGTTCTCGAACTGATCCGCACCACTGGAAAACCCGATTGCAATTATCTCCATGAGGGCTTGCAAGTCGTTGGCGCAGATGTTGAAAACATCCGATTCCTTGATGAAGATGAGTCGTTCGTCATATGTTCACGGGATGGCGAGGGAGGAATCGAGTGTGGACTCCATGGCGACCTTGGACCGAACGGCTCCCGTGGCAGTTCCAGGAACCTCTCCCGCTCCGGGCGCAAGGCCAACATCGGGCACAGCCACAGCGCCAATATCGTGGACGGAATCTATCAGGCAGGCACATTCTCGATCCTCAATCCGGACTACACCCGTGGGCCAAGTTCTTGGTCTCATTCCTACATTTGCACCTACACTTCTGGTGCCAGGTTCATCGGGACCATAACGTCGGGAAAATGGCGGGCAGACCCTTTGTTGCACAAACATGCAACAGCGGCCTGAATACCTATCGAATTTGAATTAATGTGATTGTAGATGCAAGGTATTCTAGAAATAGCCCTATTTATCGTCTTTATGACAACTTTTCGTTGACTCTCGCTGCAAAGACTGGCATTTTTGGGTTACTACTTAGAGGGCAGATAGACGCACAAGGGGACTACGACATGGCAAATGTGACTTTTACGGGGCCGACAGAAATGAGCAAGGTTACCTTATCCGATCCACTAGCTGACACCGACACCGTCCACGTCTTCTGCCCTGATCCCCAGAGTATGGAGACATGGATATGCGCCCTGTCAGGCGAGTGCTACGACTTCGACCGCCATCAAGGTTGGTTCCGATTCAATCGACGCGGCAGAACGATCAACTTCAAGCTGATGCAAGACTACGACTCCCTGCGTGACCGTGACATGGTTGTCCTGACTTATGCCGGGATGCGACACCTCACCGACGAGAAGAAGCAGGAAATCACTTATGCTCTGGCGATGCTGGACGTTCCAGTCGTGGACGATGACACTTTTATCCGCGACTGGTCGAGAGGGTTCCCTTACAGGTAACTTTTTGATTGACACTCGTTGCAACTCTTTGTAAAATTCCAGGGTTAATGCAGACCCAACCCCAAGGAGTTGAAGGTGAACAAAATAAATCAAAGCCTGTTGCTGGACTTCAGCCCGGAACGAGCAGTGGCGCATACCGTGCAGGTGAGTCTGGAATCTGGTTCACTAGATGATTTCAGAACCAGTTGGTCAGAAATCTGTAGTCAGGTTCAAACCTATATCCAAAGAGTATCCGCTAACCCCGTGGTACCGCAGCCTGTTCGCATCAGTGGCGCTGTACCAGAGCCTGAGGTGGCTCATGATGACGATAACGAGAAAGTGCTTCACTATGCTCCTCCCTCCAGGGTACCGGATACGCCGGGAGACGTTGATGAAATGGCCAGCGTGATCAAATTGATCCGCGAGAACAAGATTGACCGGCCTAGACGTGGTCGGAAGCCGAAACCCGTGACACAAGATAGCGACCCCCTGAACGGTTTCTTCGACTTCTATATCATCTGCCAGAACAAGAAGAACTTCCCTAATGCCGTCGCCAAACTCCCCGGTGAGATTCTGAGCCAGCATGTGGACATGGGTGAGGTATCCGTGAAATTCGAGAGAATGGGTTCGCCGGTAAAAGTTATCTGCCTGTCCCATCCCGACCAGGTGAAGGCGATCAAGGATCGTAAGGATATCGCCGTGGTCAGGACCGATAACTGGTTTGGACCTACGGACGGCCCGCTTACAAAGACGATCCATGAAGCCCGCAAAGAGGGTATGCATGTGATCTACGACACCCACTTCCTGAGGGACTGGTCACGAGGATTCCCGGTCGAAGCACCGAAAGAAATGGCGGATGCCACGTGATGGAATCGTCAGGCGCAGGATCAAGGCGTACCTGACGAACCACGTATTGACCAAGGGGATTAGGGAGGTGGACGCATGGTTCACCTCCGCTAAACCGGACGAAATAAAGATAAGGACGTGGACCAAACGAGGTATGGAAACAAAGACGTATGTTCAGCCTGATTGGCAGCCGAGCAAGTCATTGGCAAGAAGATACGCCGAACACTGCAAGATGAAGAAGATTGCTATCTGGAAGCAGCAGATACGAGAACTTGAGAAGTTAACTTTTTAAGGATAGAGACGATGACAGTAAATATAATGACATTTGGAGATTATGAATTTCACGCTTTAACCTATCGTATGGCGGAGGGCATTGGCCCAGGATATCCTGGTCGTGGGAGCATTTCAGGTCTTTCATACGCGGCTCTTGGAATCGCGGGAGAGGCTGGAGAATTCGCTGACAAGGTCAAGAAGATTCTGCGGGATAGCAACGGCCAGATTTCAAGCGAGGCTCGGGTCGCCATGCTGAAAGAACTTGGCGATGTCATGTGGTACCTCACCGCAGCCGCCCAGGAACTGCAGTCCGACCTTCGCCACGTCGCCCAGATCAACCTGGATAAGGTAACTGAGCGAGACTCCCGAGGCACCGTGCGGGGCAGCGGAGACGACAGATGAACCCTACCCGTACTATTTACCTGGCGGGTCCCATAGCTGGTCTGTCGTATGGTGATGCACGGCATGGTTGGCGTGAAGAATTCGCCTCGATGCTACCGGAGCATATCCTTCCTGTAAGCCCTATGAGGGCAAAAGAGTTTCTGGCGCACGTAAAGTGTCACGGCAGTTCTGAACTGGATTGTGCCAGTATAGGAAACATGCTGGCGTCAGCATCCGGGATCGTCACCCGCGACCACAATGACGTGATGACCTGTGATGCCATGGTTGCGTGCTTTCTCGGTGTAAACAGGGCCAGTCTGGGAACGGCTATCGAGTTCGGCTGGGCTAATGCCTACCGTAAACCAGTCGTAATGATCGCGGAACGAGGGTCGATTCATGACCACGCCATGATGACGGAGATCGCAGGGTACGTGGTCCCGACTCTGGAAGAAGCCGCACATATCGTGACATCTATTTTGACGCCTGGAGTTTGAATATGGGAAGTCCGACTGCTGATCTGGCCAGGCAACATATGAAGAATCGCGGTATTCCTTTCGATGCCCCCGCTACCAAGGATACGAATCCCAAGGACGCTGTAGGCAGCAAGAAAGCCCGCTGGTTCAGCTATGTCCCCTTGCGGGTGCTTGTGGGTGTCGGATTGGCGATGTTCGAGGGTGCCCGCAAATATGGACGCCATAACTACCGAGTCGCCGGGGTCAGAGCCTCAGTGTACGTCGATGCCGCCGCAGGGCACATGATGTCCTGGTTCGAAGGCGAGGATATCGATCCTGACTCCGGGATTTCTCATATCGACAAGGCTATCGCTTCCCTTGTTGTCCTCAGGGACGGCATGTACGAAGGCAACTTTGTCGATGACCGGGCACCATCTGTAAAGGATTGGTCTGAATTCATGTCTGGCGCGAACACCAAGGCCCTGCAGATCATTGAGACCTACCCTGACGCTGTCCCAGCATTTGTGAAGGAATGAAAATGAACAAGGTTTCTGAAGCGGATTTCGCTGACACCATTAACGTCTGCTCGCAGTGCGGGGCTTTCCTAGACGGGAGCCGTATGGCCATGGAGCAGCAGAAGTGCATGTACGAATTCAATCCCAAGGCTGTGAAGTCGAAATGCGAATTGCACAAGATGGACAGGGTCTGATGACTACGATTGCATACCGAGACGGGATTATGGCTGCGGACAGCAGGTACACCAATGCGTGGGGTAACTACGGGGTAGTGAGGAAGATTTTCAAGACGGATAAAGGATTGTTTGGGATATCTGGCTCTATAAACCCAGACATTGTAGAAAACGTCCTGTCGCACAATAGAGTTTGGTTGAAAGAAAACAATAAATTAGTAGAGAATGTCGGTATAATTCACGTTGATATGTCTGGACGGATATTATCAACTTCTGAGGACAGTGATTGGTGGTGGAACGACTACTCTGATAGGGACTTCTTTTCTATCGGTTCTGGTGGTAAGTACGCGGAAGGGGCTATGGCTGCGGGTGTTTCCGCCGAGATGGCCGTCATACTGGCGGCAACCCTGGACATCTACACCGACGACACCGTGCAGATTATACACCTTTGATGTAGACGGATAACCCGCTGACACGTAGACTAATGTTTCCGACTCAGTTGACATAGAAGGCAATAAAACGATGACCGCAGCCGTCCTCCCCTACCCCGCCATTTCGGACCAAATCTGGAACATGAAGTATCGGTACGAGGGGGAGAGCATAGACGGGACATGGTTCAGGATCGCCAACGCTCTGGCGCAGGCTGAGAAGCCTGAAATGCGGGAACACTGGTCATTGAAGTTCTTCGACGCTCTGTCTGACTTCAAGTTCCTACCGGCTGGCCGGATCATTGCGGGGGCAGGTACAGGCCGGAATGTCACCCTGATGAACTGCTTCGTCATGGGCACCATCCCTGACTCCCTCCCCGGTATCTTCCAGGCGCTCAAGGAAGCTGCTCTCACTATGCAGCAGGGTGGTGGTATCGGATACGACTTCTCCACGCTACGGCCCAAGGGGGCGCGGGTAAAGGGCGTTGATGCAGACGCCAGTGGTCCTCTGTCCTTCATGGATGTATGGGATTCCATGTGCCGCACGATCATGTCTGCTGGCACCCGCCGTGGCGCTATGATGGCGACTCTCCGTTGCGACCATCCCGACATCGAAGACTTTATCGCGGCCAAGAGAGACCCTCTGAGGCTCCGGATGTTCAACATGTCTGTCCTGGTCACTGACGACTTCATGGAAGCGGTTAAGGAAGGCTGGAAGTGGCCACTACGGTTCAACGGTGAGGTCTACCGTTGGGTGCAGGCGCGTGATCTGTGGGACAAGATTATGGAGTCCACCTACGCCTTTGCAGAACCCGGCGTTATCTTTATCGATCAGATCAATAAAAGAAACAACCTATGGTATGCGGAGCACATATCAGCCACCAATCCTTGTGGCGAGCAGGCTCTGCCTCCATATGGCTGCTGCTTGCTTGGCTCCATTAATTTGGTGAAGTTCGTCCTTGATCCTTTCACTGAGCAGGCTCGCCTGAATGTAGACGCATTGGACGAAACTGTCCGTGTGGCTATTCGAATGATGGATAACGTCGTGGATGTCTCCAGGTTTCCACTTCCTGAACAGGATGCGGAGGCCAAGGCGAAGCGCAGGATCGGTCTCGGGGTTACGGGCCTTGCTGACGCCCTCGCCATGCTGTGCAGCCGCTACGGCTCCGAAGATGCTATCCAGATCACCCGCGAGGTCATGCGTTATATAGAGGGGTTTGCCTGCTCCGAGTCAATCGATCTGGCGCGAGAGAAAGGCCCTTTCCCTCTATTCGAACGGGGCAAGTTTGCCCATAGCGGACACGCGGCAGGACTGTCTGACGGACTGAAAAAAGCGATCAATGATGTAGGTATCAGGAACGCCCTGCTGACATCGATTGCGCCAACGGGCACCATTTCACTGTTCGCTGAAAACGTGTCATCTGGTATCGAACCGATCTTTGCCTACGAATTCAACCGCAAGGTCACCCAGCCTGATGGTAGCAAGACCGAAGAGAAGGTTGAAGATTATGCTGTGGCGCTGTTTCGCCAGATGTTTCCTGGCCAAGAGTTGCCTGACTACTTCACCACGGCTCAGGACCTGACACCTAGCCAGCATGTTCTTATGCAGGCAGCGGCACAGGAGTTTGTCGATAACTCGATTTCCAAGACGATCAATGTTCCCGAGGATATCGATTTTGAGGAATTCAAGAGTGTCTATCAGCTTGCCTATGACACAGGTTGCAAGGGTTGCACAACCTACCGCCCGAATGACATCACCGGTTCGGTTCTCAGTGTCGGCCAACCCGAAGTACGTGCCGCCGATGGAGGTGACAGCGGAGTTACAACCGTTTCGCCCGATCCCGTGCGGGAAAAAGAGGCCGTAATCGCCGCGAAACCTGCGGATAATATCCCTGACGGGATAACGCCAAGGCCCGAAACACTCGACAGCAAGACTTACAAGTTGAAGTGGCCTGACAGCGATCACGCCATGTATATCACGATCTCGGATATCGTCGAGAACGGCGTCCGCAGGCCTTTTGAAATCTTCATCAACTCCAAGAATATGGAGCACTACGCCTGGACCATTGCTCTGACCAGGATGATCTCTGCGATCTTCCGTCGAGGCGGCAATATCCACTTCGTTGTCGAGGAACTGATGGCCGTGTTCGACCCCAGGGGCGGTCAGTGGATGCCGGGAAAAGGCTACGTGCCGTCTCTGCTGGCGGCTATCGGTAGTGTCATCCTTGAGCACATGGACACGGTCTACGACGCGAATATGCCGAGTTTAACGGGTGGTACTATCCCATTGGATCAGCACGTTGAAGCGATAGAGAAGAAATACGTCGGCAAGTCGTGTCCCAAATGCTCGATGCCTGGACTGAAGATGCAGGAAGGCTGCGAGTCCTGCATGTCCTGCGGTTACTCTAAATGCTCGTAGCGATACGATGGACACTGTTTCTTCTGGCGCTACTGGCCTTCTCATTCTTCATGGATTGGGTCGGTGACGATCAGATGTACTGGCTTTGGAAAGATACCTTCAAGGATTTCCCATGAACAGAAACACTCATAATCTTCTAAGCCGCCTTCAGGCTGCTAGTGTAGCCGCCTGCAACTGTGGTGCTCACACACCTGTAATCCAGTATCACCGCGAACTCTGTCACTACAGACTGATGGAGGAGGCGCGAGAAGAGATCGCACGTCTTTCGAAAATCAGTCGCTGGTATAGCTATGACTAACCCATACCCGGCTCTGGTCGAGCATACGATTCAAAGACTCGAAGAACGGTACAGAGTTAATTGCGATGAGAATGACTACGATTCTCTTTGCAGCAAGGTCAAGACAGGTAACGCGATTCTTATAACCAGAACTGATGCTACCAGGGCGCAGTACTACGTTCCATACCTTGGCCGTACCGTGCGAGTAGTCTGGGATAGCACTATCGACCGAATTATCACTGCCTTACCGCTAAGGCGTTAGGCATACGTCGAAGCGCCTATTACTACTGAGATGAAGAAGAGTTTTATCCGCGCCTGAATATGGCGCAGGCGATCACGCCTATGATGATACCTACTGAGAGCCAGCATCGTTTAGGTTTCCGCTGAAAGTAGGTGACTGTCCTGGTTATCGGGCTATGGGGAAACATTTCCATAAACCAGGACATATCGACCTAGAAGAACAGGCAAACCATAAGCAGGAAGCCAGTAGCACCCGCCCACACACGCCAGTCCTTGAGCCATGCACGAAACTTATCCATAATAGACCTCTTGGAAAGAAATTGCGAATGTAGGTAGTATACGCCCGGTTATGGTGGGCCGCTAGGGGACGACAGAGAGTTGATCGCCTCCACTGCAGCGTTGTGGGACTCTATACAGAAGTTCAGTTCGGAGTCGAGTTGGGCTGCGTCGGCAGCGTACCCTGCAAGAAATTCTGCATCTGGCCTTGCCAGTCCCGCGCCGGTACTTCCCTCTGAATCGGATGTAAACGTGGCGGGGTCGGGGGGAGCGGCGCGCTTGTACGGGCGGTCGCGCAAGCTGTCAAGAGCAAGCTGGAGGCTAGTGTTAATACGAGCCACTTCATGTGCTTTGTCCTGTTGGAGTTTAACGATCCTGGCGTTGTACGCCTGTTCCTTGGCGTGGTAGTGGGCCAGTAAGGCTGCAAACTCTTTTTCCCTGGCCTGAGTGTCCTCATCCCACAGAGCCTGGATTTCAGCGCGGCCTTCGACGCGGCCCTGCTCGATGAGACCGGATTTGAAGTCACTCCACTTCCACGCCAGTCCACCAACGATGGCAGCGATCACGAGACCACTGAGGATGTACTTCAGGCCTTTGCCTGCGATCCACGCGCCTGCGGCTGCGAACATGTTACCACTCTCTAGCAAAGTAGAAGAACGCCGCCAAGAAGACGACGTTCAGCACCAGAAACAGATTTCTACAGGCGTTCACTTAACATGCGACTCAGTGAGTCCTCGATGTCGGAAAACTCATCGAAGATAACAAAGTCATCCGGTTCTTCGAAGTAGGTGTGGCCGAACTCGTCTACGCCAACACTGGCAGACGGCTCGGAGCCGTAGTCTACCTCGAACCCAGAGTTCGGTGCTAAATCCAGTTCAAGAGCGTCCCGAAGCCAGACGTTGCGTACCCCGTTCAACACGGCAAGGTCAGCGCCGAGAGGCACAAAGAAATCCGTCTTGAAGCAGAACACATCGGACGGAAGATCGCCGTCGCCGGTAATGTCAACTGAGTTTTCGACCAGGCTCACCTGAAACGTATCAGGCACAGGCTCAGGATCGCAGACTTCGATACTCACGCGGCCATAATAGGATTCGACAGCGCATTCACCGGTCGCATTATCGACTCGGATCGGAGAAGCGTGGCAGACGATCTCGTCCTTCTGGTCGTCAGCAATGACGACGTTGTCCATCAGGACACCGTTCAAGAACACCTTGACGTTCTTGCCCTGGCTGAGCAGGCTGGTCCATTCCTCGTAACCGGCGTCATGCGCCAAGCAGGAAATTCTCATCGTTCAGTCTCCAGAATGTGGTACCATTTTTGAATACGTTCGACGTATGTAATCGTTTCACGAGAGTGTCTGCCAGTTACCTGCGGAAGGCAAGCAATAATTTCCTTGTAGAGAGATTTATTGCCGCATCTGTCCTGAGCGTGCAGGATATTCCCCATCCCAGCATTGTACGAAGCCGCTGCGAGGAAATGGCGATCCATCTCGGGTCGCTTTGCTTTCCAGCTACGCTTCAATTGCGCCATGTAGAACGCACCGGCTGCGATGGCATACTTTGCATCACGCGGTGATATGCTCCGATAGCCCATCTGCTTCGATACTTGACGCCAGGTGGCAGGCATGAACTGAGCGATGCCCTCAGCACCGACGTGGGAACGGGCTGTAGGCTCCAGCAGGCTCTCCTGGTAAAGTTGCGCCTTCCACCACTTCCAGTCGGGATAACCGGCCCAATACCGCTTTACGGAGGACTGGATAGACTCGTCGTATTGGTGGTTATTTAATAGCGGCGCTGAGAAGCATGGCGACAGCAATGAGCCTGAGACCATGATAAACAGCGAGAGCCATAGAGTTCGTAGCAATGACATCCCACACCTGAGATTTGAAACTGATGCCGAGAGACTTGTCGAAGTAGCGAAGCCCGAAGATCACGCCAACAAAGCCAACAAGCAACCAAAGCATGTTCATGGCGGTCGTCAGACCGAGAAAAGTGAAATCCATGTCTTTATCCTTAGAGTCTTATTTGGGCGAATCATACGCCTATTAGTACGTCCGTGTCAGGGCCATCCATACCAGAGTCGCGATTCCAAGAACCGCAGTGCTCACAATGGTTAAGATACTCTTGCTACGGACACTCTCCATAGAAGTGCGCCATGCCCGGAGGTGCTGGAAGTCTTTCTGCATTTCCAGAGGGTTGGAAGCGTCTACACCAAGGGTGGTCATCAACTGATTGACTATCCTCTTGGCCACTTCATCAGCCACTTTATTGACGTAGTCCTCGCTAATCTCTGTCACGGCAAAATTCCTTCTCTGTAATACAGTATACACTACTTCGGAAAGAGGTACCGTGTCTAGGCTATGGCTACTATGTCATCACCATGCCACCAGGTCTGTATCCCGCCCACCTGGACGGTTGGGGGTCCCACGATCCGAAGCCGAACGGTACATCTACCCCGAACAGCGGTGCTCCACTAAAGTTCGCGGTGCTGGTATTAAGGTCGAACGTAGACCAGGCTGGGAACGCCGCCGCGCCGAAGCCAGAGATATCCAGACCACCGACACCCGTGGCAGGATTCTGATTCGCTAATACGTCACCGTTCCACAGGGTAGGCACCGATGGGTTGTCCCAGGCCATGAACCCTGAAGGTACCGTGTGTACGAACGCCGACGCACCAAAATTCATGGTTTGCGCGTCGGCGCTGTAGCATTTGACGGCGGCGTAGTAAGGGCCGCTTACAGTCTGTGTCGCCAAGTTGATCCCGCCCGTACCTGCCGCAGGGTCATAACTGGCGTTGCCGTTCCAGTATCCGGTCGCCGGATCGTAGAACCACACGTTGCCGGTGGTCAGGTTGACGGCCATGCCGATTGTGTTGGTCCCCCAAGCCGACATGGAAACGCCGCCGCAATTAACGGTGGTCCCGTCTGACTTGTAGCTGACACCTTCGGTGCCGCCCTGGCCAATCGTGTTGTTGGCCGTCATGCTCTGCGCGCTGTTGCACAGCCCGAATACCGTAGTAGACGACGCGGACGGCGTGCACTCGCAGTAAAGTAACCCAGATGACCGCTCTGTTATGCTGCGCGAGCCGCGCCACTCGCCCACCGCGTACCCCTCAATGTTCACGGTCATTCGGTTGTTAGATATGATGATCGGAGTTGCTTGCGGCTCGAAGCATGATCCAAGCGCCTCGCTGACCGCGAACCAGGCTAGAGCCGCGTCGAAGTCGGCGGCCACCATGATTGGTGAGTTGCCCTGCCTCCGGAGTGTGGCGATGCTCACGGCGTTCAGATACACGCTGCCGTCATTCCCATAGTATCCTATCCCGGTGGGCGTTTGGCCCGGATAGACACCAGGGTCGTCCTGAATATTGGGACCTGATGTCATCAGCCCTGTAACCGTGCGCATGTCGTTAGTCAGTACGTCAGGGCTGGTCTGGAACACCACCTTGCCTCCACTCTTGGACGTGGTGCCTCGCACCGATTGCCATAGCCCTCCAGTCCAGTAGCCGCTCGTGGCCGCAACGGTGGGGTCTCCGTTAGAGAACGTCATACGCGACGGATTGCCGTAACGGTCAGATGAGTTCCACGTCGTCATGCACGGCGACCCATCAGGCCGAAGGACACGCTTCCGAGTGTGGCGTCCGGCGTGGCGGGGGCGATGATCTTCAACGTGTCTCCAACCGCGAAAGACGAGGCACTAAAACTGACATATGTGGCCAGCGTACCAGCGGCAGCAAACCGAATAGTGCCGATGCTGACGCCGTTCTTTTGCACATCGAAATCAGTCTGAGCGGTAGCAGCCGATAAGGCGCGGCACCGGCTGCCCGTCATACCAGCCGGGAAACCGAATGCCCGGATGGCCTCAAGGAAGTATACGATCATGCTACTGGTAGGCGACCCTGGCATATAGAAAGTCGGATCGTAAGGCGCATCCTCAAACTCAATGGCAGTCTCACCACTGTTGACGCGAAGCATTTGTCCCGCCTCGCCAGAGTAGGAACTCGGCGCGTCAGATAAGTCGATGAATTCACTAACTCCCGAGCCACTAACGACTCTGACATTCGTGCCATCACAATGGAAAATCGCGTGCTCTAGTGTAGCAAGAGTCGGAGCGGTGACAGGTTGGCCTGAGATACCTATGGTCGCTGTGAAGGACGTAGTGTTCCGGACCACGAGCAACCCCCTGACAACGGCTGGGATCGTGATCGTGATGGCGGCAGTCGGTACTGGAGACCCATCTGTAAGAACAAACTCTACACCGCGACGGAAGTCAGTCGCAGCTATCGACGCTGCATTAGTGTCATCCACCAACACAGTCTTGGAAGCCGTGATAGCTGCGTCTACCTGACCATCAGCATCGTTGCTGGTCTGATACTTGCTCAGTTGGGTGTCGGTCATAATCGACCGATCAAGGTTATTCGTCTCGCCAGCCATATCTATTAACCCTTAGATTTCAATCGTAATTTCTTGTGAAAAGCCTTCACCGACTTGGCCGCTGACCTGAACGACCTTCACCGTAATAGCCGGGGCCGTAAGAGACAGACCGTCTGTCCCTTGGTTAGCCGCAGTGTAAGTATACGTCGCGCTCGTCAGACCCGTAACCGTGCGCACCAGTGTCCCGGCAGGACCGTCATAGATGTAAACCTTGTACAGTTCGGAGTCTTCAGACAGCGGCTGGTCTTCGAATGAGTCCACAAGGTCTGTACCCAACCTGTCTCTGCGGTACCAGGTCAACAGGATATCGTCGTCCATCTCACGCTCTGCTTCGACGTTACGAACGGCGTAGGGCATGAGAGGGCGCAACTCACTGGTCAACGGGTATGTAAGTGACTCTTCAATCTGCTGACCGTCAGGCACAGCCTTGTAGTACCTGGCGGTATTCAATTCCTCAAGAGATAGGTTAGTCGTATCCCAGGTTAAATTGTTCAGAACAACAAATGTCTCTCCAACAGTATGACTGTTAGTCATGGTATCCGTGCCACGGCGACCACGAAGAAACCCAGACAGAATGTAAGACCCATCTGAGTTGTCAGAGACATCACGGAAATTTATAAGTTCTACTTCTCCATTAGCCTTGAGAAGCGCCGCCGCGTTGCCACCGTTCAGCATCTGCAGTTCGGTGATAGACGCTAATGTAGCCCCACCGTCCTGCATGTACACACGCAGTTCCGACGTATTGTCAGTCATAAATGGGGACACTGGAGGGTCGGGCATGGCATTAGCAGTGCCACCCCAGGCTACGCCCTCGATCCTGCGACCAATTATCTCGTTTACAGAATCGCCTGAAGATTTATAAATATTTGCTCGGGCGCTATCGCCATCGTGGTAGGCACCGATGCCGTAGTACAGTGGTGCTCCAATACGGTTTGGCAATTCATCAAAGTTACGGAGTAAGGGCACGTCCAGAAGGAACAGTTGTACGGGCACTTGACCAGGGATTGTCTGGACAGGTACACCAGTTCCACCGGCACTCACGATGGTGGACACGTACTGCCCGGTGTCCTCTGCCATAGCGGAGTTGTCGAGCGCCATGTCTGTACCGAGATTACTGCTCTCCAACCGAACCAGGTACGACTGATTCGCGCTCGGTTGCACGGTATAGACATCCGAAGGCTCAAGGTCAATGTGTGACCATGGCAACTTGTGCTTGTAAGTGGTACGCCCAATCCACAGCGCATACATATATTTCTCAGCGGACTGCCTGGCGTCGTCATTATCGAGCGCAGCCGTGAAGTCCTGCGATACTCTGGATACCGACCGCATGACAGGGACAGGTGCAAGTACACGTTTCGCGGACGACGTGGCGATCTGGTAGTCGTTTTCCCGCGACTGATAAGCGAAGGTAACTCGCTCAGGAAGTTCGATTTCCTGCTGATCCGTGGTAACCCAGGTGTCGTCATTGGATGAGTCGACTACAATCAGGTCATCTTCACTGATTGTCCGAACAGATGATTGACCACGCATCCTGAACTTCAAAACGTCGTCACTTTCAACGCCATCGAACAGTCTAAGCATCTGCAACGGCTCAATGGCGGCACGTCCGGTAGCGCCAGGTTGAGTGACTGCATAGCCGGGGATGTACTCGTTTGCGAGATCGGTTACGTCAATATCCGACGCCTCCAATCTATCCCACTCACAAATCTGGGCAACGATTGTTGCCAGGGACACTTCCTCAGACGTACCCCGCCCGAAGTTGTATTTCTTCATAATGTAACTGTCGCTGGTCGTAACACTGAACGATTGGCTACGGCTGTTCCAGACTCCCTGGTTAGCCCCGCCCGAATATGTAACGCCGAAGTCTATATCAGCGTCCTTTAGCACGCCGGTACGGGTGTCGATCCAGGCACCGTGGCCGTTGTCCTTTACCCAACCAAGAGTGTTGTCCTTGACCACGGACTGATTAAGAGCAAAGGTTGAATTGTAGGTAGCTGTAATATCCGTAGACCACATAACCTCCTCAGTGGTGTGGTCCCATTTGAACATCTGGTACGTCGTAATCGTCATACGAATGACGAAGATGAAGGTATCGTCAGCGTCGTCTTTAAACACTGTCTGAATGTCGTAGTATTCCGTCGCGCCAGTGACGATGTCAGCGATGTCGATAGGGTTTTTGACCTTATAACTGGTCATGTTGCTGTTAAGGTTAGTAGCGTTGTGCTGGGCGCTAAGGAAAATTTCTAGTTCACCTACACCGACTTCTGTTCCGCCTCCGCTATCGGAGCCACCGAAAAGCATACAAATGTTACTGCGCTCACGACTTGCGTACAGCGTGACAGGGAATATGCGTGCACCGATACCCAGGCCCCCAGCACCCAGGTACGTCTGACTATCCCATACATACCCTATCGTGTTAGGGGTACCTAAAACCTCGGGGGCCTGATCGACTCGGACAACAACGCAGTGGCCGTCCGCGAAGAACCCGGAACCTACCATGTACTCGTTGCGCTCGACCTCGACCGATGTGTACAATATGAGGACGGACGCCCACTTTGTGATAGGAGGGGCACGTACAGGCGTCCAATCCCCTGCGATATCCTGCTGACCCCATATCGACAACCTCGTCATCGTCACCGGGTCAATCAGGATCATCGGCGTGTCGTTATACGACGCAACAGACATTATCAGTTTGCCACCGGGGGTCACAGCACCCCCGTACGCGGGGTAATTAGTGGGCCACGAAGACCCCGCCATTATATCTGAGAACAGAGCCTGGCGATCCTCTACCAGGTCTCGGGTATTGATCCGGCGAATCGCGGGGGTACTGACGCTGAACTCGTAGGCATACTCTCTAGTCCAGTCCCTGATCTGCTGGACAGCGATGCCTGCGGATATACCACCTACCAGGGCGCTTACAGTGTCTACCGATGGGTTAGCGACCGCACCTGACCAGACGATCTCAGCGTTGATGTTAGGTGTCGGGCGGTTACCAAACTCCAGCACGGGAAGCTGCTCGAACACGATATAGCACTCCCCCCGATAGGCAGACGTGTCCTTGACATTCTCACGGGAGACAATAAGCGGGTCGGGTTCCTGGTCCTCAGCGCCGGTATAGAACCTGAACGTCAGGCCATCGATGGCGATGACATCACCGCTACCAGTCTTGTCGTAGACCAGTTTCTCATCTATCCATATACGCAGGACATCTTCAGCCAGTCCTTCGCCAAAACCAATAGCCAGGTCTGAATAGTAGTTGTACGTCGTGACTTTTTGACTCGTAGCAGTAGTAGGCTGGAACACCCCGCCCTTGCCGCCTAATTTTTCAGTAGTTTTTATCTCAGTAAGACCGGGTGCCCATAGAACATTGCCAGCCATCCTCACTGTGCCAAACCCACGCATACGTGGGGCACCTTCGGTTGAAGACGTGGCCATGAGATCGGTAAGGCGGGGACCGATCTTTTCAGGAAGAGTTGTCGGGAAAAGGGAGTTACCCAGTGCGCCGAAGGCAACCCCACCGAGCGGGCCAAACGCCCACCTACCCACCGACGTAAAGAGCATCCGTCCAATAGACTTACCCATCGGACATCCCTGGATACTCGAAGCAGTACTGGATGCGGTCTGAAAGCAGGCCCTGGTTGTCCCTTGTCAAATCGGGAAAACACCGAATAACCTTACGGTTCAAGGCGTATGCGTGGATAATCTCAAGCCGTGGGGAAACCGCTAGTACGATACCAACATGGATGACGAACTGCCCATCTCGGAACAGAAAGGTGTCACCAGGCATGGCCTGATTGATCGGTTTCTTCCGGCCCATCTGGCTTTTGAACTCGCGCATGAGATCAGCGCCATCAGCGTTCCTGCGGTAGTTCAGAATGTCGTAATCGCCGAGCAAGCCTAGCGACCGACCCACACAGATGCCCAAGCCGACACAGTCGACTCCTGATCGGGAGCGTCCTTGATGCCGAAACGGAGTCCCTTCCCAGGTCAACGCCTCTGCTACGATATCAGCCCGAGTTACCATTATCCCTGAACCGCTGGGGTTTGACCGACAATGGACGGGCCTGGGATTTTGTTATGGCCACGAAAGTTCCATATATTGCCGCGAGTGGCGGGGAACTTCAGCGAGTCAGTGATGAAGAACTTGTTGGCGCAGTGACCCGTGGTCATATGCCCGGACTTATTGCATCCAGGGTAAATGCGAAGGCGATCACCGACTTGCACGGCATACGGCAACGACAGATATAGTGTGGCCAGATTCGTAGCATCCACCCATGATTTTACTTCGCAGGTGCGACCTGTATTGTCCCCGGATTCCCATACGATAACGCCAAGGTCGAACCAACCATCGACTGCTCTGGCCTCATCGACAGTAAGTGTGAAGTTCTTGCGGTCGGTCACGGTGGCTACAACAGCATGGCGCGTAAATGCATCACGGGCCGTGAGGACGGCTGTGCCATCTGTAGTGGTGTTACCTATCGTCTCGTCGTAGGTTGGTTGCGATCCTGCCGTAGTACCTGCGGTCGTCACTTCATAAATACGATTTTCATAGGCAGCGTATCCAAGACCGACACCAGTGGGAACCTTTATGTATTCTCCGAGTGTCAGCGCGGTGCTGTTCGCACGCAAGGTGGGGTCGATGGGAAACCCACATTTTGTGTCACCAAGATCAGCCTGGCAGTCGGGGCTATACTGATTGACGATGCTTTGAGCGAGGTTCTGGGTAAGGCTGCGAAGTTCAACGGTGAATGTGTTGTCAGTCGTGTACTGTGTCTCGCCCAGCCGTCCACGCTTCAACTTGATCTGACCAGTACCATCAGGGTCTTCGTAGTTAACCATGAAGATTCGGTACTCAGCGTAGTTGAACAGGCCCGCTATCAGGTCTTCGAGAAGAATCACCGATGAATCAATGAAACCCTCGACGTTAAGGTTGTCCACGCTGAGATCGCTACTATTAGAAATACTAGACGGCGAGTACCCTATTGCAGACAAGTAGGTATCACCTCCAAACACGATATCCGTATCGTGGTCTGTAAAAAAGAACTCCTGTCCATCCGTACGTAGCATATACCAACAGGTGGCCAGAGTCGTAGTAGTCTGGTCCAGATGAGTCCTCATGTTGGCTGAAATAGTCTTCATTAATCAACTTTTACTTCAATCAGGGGAATCGTCGGAATGGAGCCAGCCTCGTAGGTCGTCATGGCTACTTTGAAGTCATCGATATCAAACCGAACTGGTGTATCGAACTCGCATTCGAAATCAATGTCTGTGCCAGTCTGAGCCGCTAAAGTCCCGCCAAGGGTAACAACCCCGGTCAATAGGTTGATACTGAACTGGCTGCCTCCTACACCTTCAGTAATCAGAACATTGTCTACCCACACACTATACGAGCCGGATACTATCTTCGTCAGGGTCCTGTCATGATTGTAAGCCCCGGCAGAATATCTTTTGTACGCCTGGAACGTCGCGGTAGCCCCGTCTGTCTCTCCTATCTTTTGCCGGTCCAGTTCAAAATCAGACCAGTCCTTGAATCGAAATGAGTAGCCTTTGCCCTTCATGGCGTAGAAGAACGCAAGGACAGTCGAGAAGTCGCGGGTAGAACCAGCCCCCTTCTTCATCAGGCCATACCCAATATCGTACCTGGCGCGGGTCTGAGACCAGTTCACATTACGGTTCTCATGGCCTGATTTCCGCTCAAGCACAGTCGTGCTGAATCCGGGGCCACCTGTTGCGCCGCGTTCAATATTCTCCGGGAGTCTGGCATCTCTGAAAGCCATTAATTATTTCTCATATTCTGCCTATTCATCTCGGCGTACATGCCAGCCATAATCTGCTGCATGTTGACTTGAAAACTCTCCGCGTCTGGGGTGTTAACATTCATGGTGATATAGGTTCCCCCGCCGCCCCCTGGCCCTTGACCTGGGGTAGACACGTGCACGGTCTCTCCGTCACGGGCGCGGAATTGCACCAGACGGTTATCCATGCCGGGTAGAGCCATGGCACTATTGCGGCTACCGACAGTAAAGGAGCCTCCTGAAGCGTACCCGTACCCAGCTAGATCACTGTCCAGCACGCTGCTGAAGTCGTTGTTCACGGGCAGACCGGAGAGGTCCCATCCTCCAGAAGGCATCCCACCACCATCGGCAAGACTGAACCCACCACCGAATCCCCCACCTCCGAACATGCCTCCCACGGCATCGGACTGCCCAAGGAGTTTCCCAAGGGCACCGAAGTTCATACCACCGCCACTGCTACTCCCACCGCCGCCCATGGCTAGGGTCAAGGCAAGATTTGAGTTAAACCTGTCTCCCGCCTGAGTAAAACCATTGGTGAAATCGTCTGTACCTGATGCAAAAGAATTAACGATGCCATCAGAGGTTACAGAGTTTCCCACAATAAATGCGTCAGAGACGTTCTCTGGGGTTTGAGTGACAGCCGTTACGACGCCGTCTAATCCACTCTCAGGATTACCGCCGCCTCCGAATATAGAGGATAGGAGTCCACCAAAAAGACCTTGGCTGCCGGTAGGACTTACTGACGACACCCCGTCCACGTTCCGGACGTTTATAGGGTTCGACCTGGTTCCATCAGGCTTCCCACCGACCATGTCAGCAGCCATGTCTCCGAAGAATAGCTGCGCTAGTGGCTTCATTATACCCTCTCGCACCGACAACCTGATCAGGTCCTCGTTAATACCGTTGATCATCTCCTTGAAGCCCGCCGTCTTGCCGGTTGTAGCGAACTGAACCAAGGCGTCCTCAGCACGGCGAAATCCGTTGACAACAGTGTCTGCTGCCAACTGAGAGGTATCGGTGAACTCTTTGAGAACCTGGATAGAACCGCGCTCGAATCCAGAGGCTGTATCGGTGTTGAACCGTAGAGCCTCAAGACGAAGGTCCATCAGTGCCCGAGTACCTTTCTCGTAACTAACTGCCCCTGCCTCCATAGCCTCGTTGATCAGCTTTTGCTTCTCAGCCAGTTCTTCCAGGGGGCCATTAATGTCTTTGACGATGTCCTTGTACTCTTCGGCGTGCCTGTTCCGTTCCAAGGTGGCCTTCACCTGATCATGGATAACACCGTTCTCCAGGCTTCCGATATCGACACCCTTGGACTGCAGATCGAGCAACGTGGAACGAGTAGCGATCTCGACCTGACGCTCCCTATCGGTCAAACCCATGAGAGCAAGTTCCCGATCCATTTCATCGTTGAAATACTTCAACGGATCGAGAGCCTGGCGGTACTGCTCGGTCTGAGCCGCCAGCATGTTCGCCGCCTCAGGACCTTCGATAGTCCCGGAGTCTCTCAGATCACTGATCTGGTCTTGAACTTTCTGGAATTCGGCTTTGGCACCCTCGATAGGGTTCAAGGCACGACGGGACTCCAGGCGGTCGATCTCCAGGGCTATCCCAAGGATTTCCTTCTGCTTGCCCGCACTGAGGCTATCGAAGTCAGCAATCTTGGACTTGGCGCGAGCAATGGCAGCGGCTTCACCCGTGATGCCTTGCAAGGATGCCAGTTCAAAGGTCAGTGCCCCGCGAGTCTTTTTGTACTGCTTCTCCATGCGGCTTGCGTCGGACTCAGCCTCGCGGCGACCTTTCTGAAGGGCATCCTGCTGGGCGTAAATAGCCGTCAACTGTTTCAGGCGTTCCTGAGTGGTCTTCTCCATGAGGGGCAGGCCCATACGCTGGATGTCCAGCAACGCCTTGGCCGCCGGAGTAGACGCCCGCATAGCTTCAAGTTGTTCCGTTTCCTGCTTGACCTTGAACCCGCCAGGGTCAGCGAGTCTCTCTACCGCCGAGTCGTTCTGAGCCATCTGCGCCCTGCCATAAGCGGCGGGAAGCAGGCCTCTATCCACAGCCGACTGAAGAATAGGGTTCTCCGTCGCCTGAGTAGTTCGCGCCTTCATCAGAGGATCAGTTTTATTCAGAGACGCTAGAATTTCGGTATCTGACATATTCTTGGCGGTATTGATGAAACCAGCCAAAGCGTAGTCAGCCTCAGTCGCTGCGCCAGTCAGAACTTTCATCTGGAAGGCAGCATCACGAAGGCCCTTCTCCGCCTGCAACTGTGGTTGCAACAGGCCCTCGAACGACACTGTAAGGCGAAGCATAGCGTCTCTCGTAGGACCACTCGCCTGGTTTGCCACCTCCTCCAACTTTTCAATCAAATCAGTGGCCGACAGTGCCCCTTCCTTAAACTGCCTGGTGATGTCACCCGCCTGTCCGAACGCACCAGCGTCAACGTCACTGAACAGGGCACCGGTGATCCCCTTAGTAATCTCGTTTTCCATCTTCTGGACTTGAGTCGCAAAAGACGAAATACCTAGAAGGTCCAGACCTCCTAGCACAGCGGTACTATTCGAGTTTTCGGAGCGTAGGTCCGCCAAGTTCTGGGTAAGAGTGGCGATCTGCTTGCTTAGGTCTGTTACTGCCTGCTTACGAGTTTCATCATTAAACCCGACAACACTTTTAGTAGTGATGTCAAAATTCTTCTTGAGTGAGTCCATCTGCTCGGCCAGCTTCTCGATGGCCTTCTCAGCATCGGTAGCCCCGCCCTGAAACTCCATCAAGCCGAAGATCGCCAGAGCGATACCCACTGGACCGAACAGGGAGCGTACAACCGTCCTCAAGGTGACCAGTGAAGCCGCGAGTAGCCCAGAGGTTGCGCGGGTTGCAACGAACGTGGCCGATAGAGCAGCGAACCCGCCCGTCGCACCTGCAGCCGCTGTACGGATCGACGCAAGAGCCATAGCAACGAAATGTGAGTTCTTCGCCACGATCAGCATCCGGGCCGCGAAGAATATGATTACGCTGACCAAAGCATTCATGTTGTCAGCGATAAACAGGATTGCGCCCGCCATACCGCGCAAAGCACCCGTGGCGCTGTCAAACGCACCGAGAGACTGAATGACGCTGTTCTGCAGTACCTCGAACGCTTGACCGACCGTTGGCGTTGTCTTGGCGAACAACTTCTCGATCATCTCTTCCTGAGACAGGATCGCCTTCACAATCACGTCAGAAGTCAGGCCACCCTGCTCTGCGAGTTTACGAAGTTCACCTCTGGTAACACCGAGACCTGATGCCAACGCCAGGGACACGCCCGTCAGGTTTTCCAACACAGACCGCAGTTCGTCGCCCCCGAGACGGTTGGACGCGATGCCCTGGGCCAACTGGATCAAACCGTTCCTAGCTTCAGATGCAGTCGCACCCGACGCTGCTGTAGCTTTCGTCGTCAACTCAGTGAACTTCAGAAGTTCTGCCTGTGACTGAGTCAGGTTATCTGCAGACAACGCCATTCTGGTATAAAGAATTGCAACTGATTCGAGTGCAGACCTGGACCGCCTCGCAATGTCGAATAGCTGTTTCTGTTTCTCATTTACACCGCCTGTAGTTACCGTTACCTGAGAAAGGCGGTTACGCACGGCGGTCAGAGAGTCAGCGAACTCCAGAAAACTGCTGGCGATCTTGACCGATGCGAACGCTACAAGGGACGCCCGCAGGAACCGAAGGGTACTCTGAAACTCCTGGACATGGCGCTGTGCCTGCTTGGTCTGCTGCCCAAACTGACGGAACTGCTGGTTGGCCTGATTAAGGCCTCGGACATCGATGACAATTTCAAAGCGTTCAGTTGCCATTACAGACTCCTGATCCGCGCCTTGAACCGCTCAACCAGGCGGAAGGCCATCTTGTGAACATTGTGGGCGATATCGCGCTGCACCCATCCGGGGACGTTCTGCATCGAATGGCTGGTGTTATTCAGCAGGCCCAGGTAATCTACGTTGTTATAGATGTAGACTTTGAAATTCTTGGGGAAGGCACCGTTATTCCCTCGGATATTCTGGATGACAGCTTTGGCGAGTGCCTTGGTAGGCGCGGCATTGCGAGTCTCACCGCGACCCAACTTGTACCCCTCATAATAGGGATCGATGACCCAATGGTCGGGAGTGTTAAAGGACACGCGCCAGTTCGAACGCGCCCGCCCTGTATCAACAGGCGTACTATCCACAAGATCGGAGTGCAGGCGCAGGGCAGTAGTCGGAATCACTTCGTTGACAGCCTGACCAAGTGCCGTACCCAACCCGTTAATAACTTTCGGAAGATCACTAAAGGGCCGCGCCATAAGCCTGCTATTTTCTTGGTGTACTAGAATTCCTCTGTTTAAGATACGCTACGTCCAGTTCTTTTACTAGGGTAACGAACCCTTCCAGTTCCTCGCCTTTGAACGAATATTCCTCTCGTCCATACTGGCGAATCGCAGGTACAGGAATCGGCCCGATGCCGAAACCCGTACTCCTGCAAGTCGAGAGTTCTATGAATGCCTGGTAGTACAACGCCAGTCCCGGAAGCAGGACAGGTGCATTCAGAATCTTGTCAGGCAGAGGCGTCTTGTTCTGACGCGCCTGCTGAATGATCTTTTCTTCGTTGTCACCCTGCTCCAGATCGTAGAGCAGGACCGCAACTAGTTTTTTGCGTCTTCCTTCAACTGCGCGGCACGGTAATTCGCCATGCGGGCAGACTGCTCCTGCACTTCCTTGAACAGGTCAGGCAGGCGCTTGAACAGCGCGATGCACTTCTCACGGCTGTACGGAGGCAGGGGAGCCAAGTCAGAACGGTCATCAGGACGCTTCCAACCCAGCACGACGGTATCCGCGAACACCTCGCGCAGGATACCCATCATCACTTCAGGGTCGATGGTGCCGGTATCGATCTGGCGGCGGTAGGGACGAAACTTTGCCTCAAGGGTCTTCTCGTAACGGCGGTTCGCACCACCAGCACGAGCAATCACAAGGTCAATATCTTCGAAGCGGAGAGTAATACCACCCTTCTCCGCAGCCGGGTCAGTCTCGTAGGTATTGAACAGGCCCGCAAAATCGTCCAGGCCGTCTTCATCAGCGACAGAAACAGTCTTCGTCATCTTAGTCTCCGGTAAAATGCGGGGGCTTTACGCCCCTCGCTAATTCTTGCAAATCAAATCGTCTTACGACGGGTCTGCTACCTACCCACCGGACGAGTATCGAGATGGGTGGAGGCAAGCATATCTTCTACGGTATCAATATGCAGACAGTCTACCATGCATGCGTAGTCGTTCTGCGTTTGAATGACTGCAATGTTTCCGTTGCAGTAGTCATTACCCGGTGTTGCGCTGTGGAGCACGCCAAAAGCAACGATCTTTCCGCCCTCCAACTTCACAATTTTGTCACCGTTTTTGGCCTCGCGACCATCGCGATAATGCATTGTCTTTCTCCTTCTTATATAGTCTTACGACGGGTCTGCTACATCTGGTAGGTAGCTATACGATCCACACATCATTGTGTGGTCAAAGGTCAGATCGGCGGCAGCCATCAGGGACAGCGGCAGTTTGATCGGGTTATCCTGCTCGACGTTCAGACGACCTTCACCGAGAGTGATCAGAGGCACGTCGAAGAACATACCCTTGTTGGCCTTTACCAGGACCCAATCCATGGTCACGTCGCTGTTGTTGCGGATCGCAGCCGTGGCTTCTACGGTCGAGAAATACGCTTCGGTGTTACCTTCAACCACGAAGTTACCAACGCTGACATCGAACGCACCGAGAACCGAGATGGCCTTGTTCGGAGAGGCATTGTTGTTGATGCCAATCGAGAAGTCGGTCACGTAGGCGAACAGCGCGGACGGGTTCGAGTCGGTCGGGTTCAGCAGCGTCATCTTGAGGCGCGCAAAGTCGTTCGAAGTGTTGTACGCATCCTCGGAGACGATGGCGGGACGAGTACCAGACTTCACACCGACAGCACCGGTACGGGTCTCATAGTCAGTCGCCATGAACGAGATATCAGCCGTGATCTTGTCAGCCTGGCTGAAATTCAGAGTCAGTTCATTGGCCACCGCACCCGTCAGATACTCGGCCTGCACTTCAGTCGGAAGGGCGCTATCCGGGGCACCAAGGGTACGCTCGAAGTTATAGGTACGGCGAACGATCAGGTCTGAATCAGACTCATTCTTCAGCACCTTTCCGAAGAAAATCTGGATGGTCTTGCCGGTACCGGTGTCGTCAACCATAGTACCAGTGGTCTTGTCCAGAGTAAGGACATCATGCGCCACGGCATGAACACGCGCCCAACCATTGTTCGCGGCGGTAGCGAACAGAGTGGCTGCCGTATCACCGCCGATGTAAATGAACTGACCGGGGATCAAACCCATGGAGATGAAGGACGTACCACCCCCGCCACCGGCAAGGAAGCCAGTCGGAGACCACACGCCGTTTGACATGGTCTCGGCGATAGCAATCAGGTTGCCAGGATCACCACCGACACGTGCTGTCGCGGTCACAACACCAGCACCGCCCGTAGCCGCGCTTACGTCGGCATGGGCTACAGTGCCGGTACCGTACAGAGTGCCAGCGCCTGCGGCCCCATTGATCGCGGCGATAAGGTTGGTAGCTGACGCCGACTGGTCTGCACCGGAGTAGACATTGTTCGCAGCGTCAACAAAGGGGTCCTTGAACGTATAAACACGGCTTCCAATAGTAACCGTCTCACCGTCAGCAGCCGCGCCAACAGACATTGTCAGGTCGCTGGTAGCCGCTGCAAGCACCTGCTCAAGCGCCGGAAGGTCAGACACAGTCGCATTGACTGTCAGGTCCGCAGTCTCAAACTGGAACCCAACAACCTGGATACGGAGAGCACCATTAGCAGCTTCGGTCACCAGGCCAGTGTCAGTCACACTGATCGCAGTATCCGCAGTCGTGCCATCAACCACCTTCAGGCCATTGTTCGCGGCAGTCGAAGCGCCCGAAGCATACAGCAGAGAACCGGCGAACACATTACTGGAGATACCCAGCGCCGCTGCCGTGTAGTCATTGGCAGTACCATCCACGGCGACATCGGTAAGAGCCGTAGCAGCGTAGGAAGAAGTGTCGAAAGGCTCACGAATATCCGCGAAGAAGAAGCCCTGCAAAAGACGAAGCAGGTTGGTGTGGGTCACATCGGTGTTGAAGCCGCCGCTCGAATCAAGATCAACCAGAACGCCCTTCTGATTCTGGCGTGACTGATTGATAGGGTTTCGCGCTACAGTGCTATAGCTGCCACCGAAGTTGTCATAGCTGTTAGGCTCAATCGGATACCAAACGGGCGAACCAGGAAGAGTACCAATAGAGGTCTCCTCGGCGTATCGCCCACCAGTTACGTTCGAATCAATTTTAAGAACAGCAGCCATGGAAATAACTTCCTCGTATCTAGCGGATAAAATACTTTACAATATTAAAACCAGACTTCGTAACCCCCGTGGGACTATCGGTGTCTGTCGTATTCGAAGTCTGCGATCACATTGGTGATGGCGTAAATACCGTCCTTACCGCCTTCACGAATACGGACATTCCTGAACCAAACATCATCAAGTCCAGTGGCCGCACCTTCGAAAATATTGTTAGCTACCTCAGCAAGAACATCGGCACGGACTCGGCCTGTTCCAACCTTCGTATGAATAGCCATGAATACCTGGCCGTAGCGCGAGAACTTGCGATTCCCGACACTCCCCATGGTCGCCTGCTCACCGTCCATGTGCTGGACCATTACCCTGATCCATTCGGATGACAGATTGGGATCGGGCACGGGGTCATCATCGTATACAACGACAGGCACAGAGCCTCCCTGGGCATCCCAACCTGTCTTGAACAATGTGAGGATTGCATCACGCGCTTCAGTGGTAGAAGTGATGGGCATATCAGGTCCCCATCGTTCGAAGTTGCAGTGTGTACAGAAGATCAGTGCTGCCTGGTTTCAGGCGCTCTGCCTTGATGATTCGGTAAGTGATCGAATCGTCTACGACTTCATCGAATGTAGACAAGTCATTCCCGCTAACCACCGCAGAAGTTGCGGCGATATAGGCCCTTTTATCCCGCGCCCGGATGATCTCACCATCAATGTCTTTAGCGTCATAATCCAGGACGACACCGATAGGCGTGATGGAAGTGTGCGCAGTCCCCTGTCCACGCCAAGGTTTCGTCACATCCGTGGGAGCAGTATCCAGTTTGCGAATCGTGATCGTCCTGCCGAAGTCCTCGATCAGTTCCTTTGCCGTGGCCGCAAGATCGGTATAGTCGAACGCCACTAGGCCCTCGCAAGCTTGGTGGAGCCGGTTCTGATCAGTTCACGAATCCACTCATCCGCTACTGGATACTCTGGCAGGTTGAACGACGACGTGACGGATGACCCCTGCGGTTTGTAGGTGTTGGATATCTGGGACATGTCCACGTAGGACTTCTTGACCTCGATAGGCCCAACCTTCTTGGACTCGAAGTCCAGGGCACCAGACGCGGAGGAAGTCACTGTCCCGGTCACGGGGTCAAGGACCGGGAATGGGCGGGCGGGGGTCGGGAGAAGATTGGTCAACTGCGCCGCAAGAAGGGCGTACTCAGCGACAGCCTTCTCCAGCGGACGCGGTACGGCGTCTTCCGAATAGTACAGGTAGTCATCGTTGTCGAAGGCATCGAGTCGCGGCCATTCCAGCGCCTGTAGACGGGTCTTCCGGAAACCACGAAACTTCGGGCCGAATCTTTTATCCACATAGTCTGTGGCGCGGACGATAGCCGCCTCGACAGCAGCGGTATTATACGCCGACACATCGATCCCACGATCTGTGAAGTGGGTCGTGAAATACGACGCGGCGATGTACCCGTTCGCCGTCGTCAGCCCCGTTCCATCTTCTACAATAAGAGTCACGACATCACCTCAAAGAAATGAGGGGCGAAGGCATGTCTCAGCCCCGCCCCTCTCGGCCACCCTCAGAGGACGCTATTAAGCGCCTTCGACCTTCACGATGCTGCGCGGACGGACGATGTAGTGATCGCCAGCGTCCTTCAGCGGGCCAGCAGTCAGGTCGCTGATAATCACCGCCGAGTCGAAGTACGTGTTCGGAAGATCATACCCGGCAGTCTCCAGTAGACCATCAGCCGTGGTCTTCACCTGAGCCTCCGTCTGGGCGTCATCCGCATTGACAAGCACCATAAGGATGTCATCGATATACGACTGACCACCCTGAGCACCCGTAGTCTTGTAGGCCATCCAAACCGCTTCAGCCATGAATATCTCCTGTATAGGCAGCCGGTATAATGATCGTAGACTACACGAACACTATGAGTTCATGTAACCCCGTTATGAAAGGTCTTTGATCTCTCTGGCAGCGTCACGGTCGTAACCCGGAGCACACCGTTCGATGTCTTTACGGGTAAAGCCTGTAGAACCCATAGCGAGTTCAATCACGGCCATTTTCGGCAGGCCTAGCGCGGTCCAGTGGTCATCCTCATCCGCATCGAGACTATAGATAACCTGCTGCAACTTGTGGTCGGACCCACTCAGCGTGTCCGTCTGTCCACCATGCGGCCCACTCTCCTGCGGCCCTGGTACCCCGGTGTCCTCGTGTCCGTCCCCTGCGGGAATATCCACGGTATCCCCTCCCTCAACGTCGTCATCTCCTGAGTCGATTTCTGCGGGAGTCTCGGTAGGCCCTCGCCCATCCGGCTGAACCTCGCCTTGTACGACCCCGTCTCCGGGTCCTTCCGAAAGATCACGCTTGCCATTGTTTCCTGCCTTGTTAGCGGCATCACGCGCCTGCGCTACCGCCAGTTCATCGGAGCCTTCCAGGAAAGCCTGGTAAGTCTTGCCGAAATACGTCACCGCACCTTGGATACCCTCAGAGGTACCAATCAGCGTGCACGCACCGTTGATGAAGTCGTAGCCGTTCAACTTGGCGTTCTTGCCAGTGTACCAGCCAGTAAGAATCAGTTTATAAGTCTTCGGAGCAGCCATCTCTTGACACCATCCTTGATTTTGTTGAGGTAATCATACTCCGGGGAACCTGTATTAGGTAACCCCGGCAAAGGAAAGGGTGAGAAGTCGCCCTCTCACCCTATCTCAAATGCTGAAATTACTTCTTACTCGACAATCTTGTAGGCACGAATAGGGTTGGCAGCAATCGGGGTAGCATCGAAAGTGACGGACAGAACATCGGTAGCCGCACCCTCATCCGTGACAGTGCCTACCAGGCTAGGAATAGCCGTCTTGTCATCACCGTTTACGCGCCGGATTTCGACGGTAACAACCTTGTCACCAAGATCGTCACCACCAGCGCCGTCAGCAATGGTCAGCTTAGGAGCAGAACCATCGCCCATGTCCAGAGCAGCACCGGCAATGATCGACTCGGCGTTCAGCGAACCCACAGCAGCCGCCAGGAGTGAACTGAAGTTATTGGCAGCCGCAGTCAGGGTGAACGTAGCGTCATCGTTACCGTCGCCTGTGACCGCTACAGGATTGGAGGGCATGACGGAGTAGACACCCGGATCAATTACTTCCGCAGTCAGGGCTACACCGGTATTGACGGTCAGAATACGCAGGGTCGCGGCACGAGTAGCTGTGCCACCTGTTACTGTGACCACATCATTTACCGTATACCCGGTACCACCACCAGAGACGACAGCCGCACTGACACCCAGAGCACCGTCACTCTGCACAGCGATGTCCACTACAGGGTCGGAATCCTGGATCACAATATGCAGGTCAAAGTCCGCATAGTCGGTATCTTCAACAATTTCAGTAGCGGTCGCGGCGGTCCACATCGCCGCAGGATCGTTGGGATGTATGGCCTTGGCAGCGGCCTTGGCGTCCGTAGCGTCAGCGGCGAACACAATAACTCCGTTCGCACCACCGATGGACATATGGCGGGCCGACTCGGGGATTTCTACGCGATAAGCAGGCATCTAGTTTCTCCTGGAAAAGGAAAGAGGAGGCCGGTTAAAGCCCCCTCTCATAGACCTGATTAGTTCAGGATGCCCGGAGCACAGGCGATGCCCTTTTCCGAGAACAGCGCGAGGCCACAGTACCACTTGACATGGTAGATGTGCTCGTCCTTGCTCTCGGCCCAACCAACATCGTTCACACTGATACCGGCGTCCATCGCGGCGGTCAGACCAGCCAGACCATGCTGGCGCGAACCGTCGTCCAGAGTACCCGCGAAGATCGTGGTGCAGACCGCGCCGGAACCCGCCTGTGTCTGGGTGATCGGAATCCAGTCATTGCGGAAGATCGGGACGCCAGAGTAGGCCGGAACCTCAACACCGGAAGGCAGGCGAACCACGTCACCAATCGACGCACCGCCCAGAGCGCGCAGCAGCGCCTTGAACGAACGGATGGTACGGGCGTGCATGGTCCAGTAATCGACCTGGCCATCCTTGTCGGTGACCGTATCGGAAACTTCGTCCATGCGAGCGAACGACAGATTCTCACCATTGGTCGCGGTCGCAACAGTCTGACCGGCAACGCACAGATTGATCATGCCATTGAACTGGTTCGAAGCACCCGTACCGTTGATCAGCATGTCCTGGTACTTGCGGCCAGCCGACTTCGCCTTCGAAGCAACCTGGATCGCAGTCTGGTTGTTGATGTCCGAGCGAGTCGCCTGGATCAGGCCGTTCACTTCGGCAGTACCGATGATCGTGGTCAGGCTCGACGTAACCTGGGTGAAGGTCGCCGCAGCAGTCGCACCGATGGTGTCGCCTACGCCTTCAACGTCCACGTCGCCCAGCACGTTCTCACGGTCGTAAGCAAGGGCATTACCCTCGATACCATCGAACGGCAGAATATCGAAAAAAGGATTGACGGTGATGACGTTCTCGATGACGCCAGCAACCAGGTCATCCTGGGACAACTTGGCCGATTCAGCAAGAGTAACAGAAGCCATTGTAATACCCTCTCAAAAGGATTTGGGTCAAAACACAGAAGAACCGGCAAGAGGCGCGACATCTCGTCGCCTTCATTTCGGCCCGCCTGGATCACCCAGAGAGGGTCTTTCATCCTCGTAATTATTCGTTTGGCATCACGCCTATGCGAATCACTACGCCGTTATTTGCGTATAGTAGTGAATTCATAAAGATTTTGTCAAGGGTACGGGATTAGTGTAAAGTACTCGGCCAGGTTAGTTTACAAAATGACGATTAAGGGAAAGCGAGGTTTACCATGATCGGAGCAGCCAGTCTTATTCTAGGCCTGCTGTTTACGCCCAGGGACACGGACGGAAGGTTTGCCGCTATAGAGGTGGACCACGCCGTTTACGAGCAGACAGTGACAGACATCCAGCACTGGCAGGCAAGGTCAACAACCTGTCAGGACCCGACGCTTCATACGCTAGGCACCCGAATCGATTCGCTGGAAGACCCGCTGAATTACTGGTGGTCTCGGATAAACCTGGGTCCGCAAACGCATAATGTCGCGGAGCAGTACGGGATGTGGCACTCCGACCTTACCTTGAGGTTGGCTGACGCCATGGTGGCGCACTGTCCAGAACTGGCTGACCAAGTCTACCGGAGGGTGCTCCAGATGTACTCCGGGCCTTCCTTTAACGCAGTGCGTGACAGGGCCAGGGTTGGGATCGATGATGTCCGCTGGGCAAGAGAAAACGCCAGCACCCGATAAGGATACTGGCGTTTCCAGGCTGATGCACAGTGAGCCTCTGATTTCTCCGAAAGAGGCTTTCAGAACCTAATCGATCTGGTGCCGAATGCAAGGACTTGAACCTGCGACCTGACGCTTACAAGGCGACTGCTCTACCACTGTCCGATTCGAACGGACACTTGACGGAGCTTAACACCGCTGCCTCTACCGTTGGGCTAAGTGGGCATTCTTCCTTGGTGAGCGAGGTTGGATTTGAACCAACGACCTTCAGATTATGAGCCTGACGGGCTACCAGACTGCCCTACTCGCTGACGAAGGAAGAAGGGTACCAAGCGCCGACCACACTCACTGTGATCCCTTTTCACTTGGTACCCTTCTCGTATTCAGGTGAAGGTGCCGACTTGCAGTCCCGCCGACCCCTCCGTCTCTAGACCTTTTGCCGTTTCGGCTTATGCGCGTCCCCGTTAGGGGTGATCTGCCTACTACACGGATGCTGTGGTCTGAGTGCAGTATCGCTAACCCTGCACCCGGAGTCAACCGTTATTTGCGGCCCGCAAGACCAGCGGCAATCTTGTCTACGGCGTTGCGGTCGTCACCCTGCTTCGGCGGTGTCCGGTTCGTGGTTCCCGGTTTGGTACCGGTGCCACCGGGAGACTCGCTTTCGAAGTTCGGCGCGAAGTCGGCGTTGGCTTTCAGTTCAGTGACGAGATCACCGATCCCCATGAAGCCGCCCTTACCGTTCGAGCGGAAGTCGCCCTGGGCGTCAACAACGCGGGCGATGTACTCGTCACCTTCACGGACGACCTTAACGTGCTGCTTCACATGAGGGAGCATCACCACAAGGCTGCGGGCCTTCGCCTGCTTCAACGCTTCCTCAGCTTCCCGGTCTACAAGGTAGCGCTCAAGCGTACCCTGCATCATATTGACTTCCTTGTCCTTGTTGCCGATGGCCTCGGCCAGCGCCTTCTGATGGTCTTCCCTGATCTTGTCAAGGTTAACCTTCATGTCCTTACCGCCTTTAACCTGGTCGGCGAGATCACTGAAGTGGGTTTTGTAGGCCGTGACAAGGTCGTCACCGGGGTCGATACCGAGTTCAGCCGCTGCATCCTCGAAGGCCTTCAGAGCCTGACGGCGCTGGGCGGACTCGTTACTGGCGGTGGTCTTGTCGGCACGAGCGCGCTCAAGGGCCGTATCAGTACTGACATAGGCCTTTGCCAGACCGCGCACATTCTCGGAGAGTGTGAACGAGCCATTAGCCTCAGTGTAGAGGCCTTTGTACTCTTCAGGAATAGTCGAGCCGTCCGCGACGGTTTCGGGAAAATCGAACTTCATCATCTGATCCTTATAGGAGTGTTACTAACACTGCTGTTGTTAGCGTTACAATACGCTGTTAGTAAAAGACTTGTCTAGGCTCACCCGAATCGACAGGTGGGGCCAGCGGCGTAGCGCGAATCAATCGCCTGTTCACAGTCCATTCGGAACTGTTCATCTGCCTGTACCTGGTAATTGTACTTGTCCTTGCCAACATTGCACGCCTTCAGTGCGTTATCCAGTGTCCAGCCGTTCTGCATCAGGCGAACCAATTTCTTTCCCCAAGCGGGTTTAAACTGACCAACCATATCAACCTCTTCCCAATGTCTTTGACGGAGTCACCTCCGTAAATTCAGCGTCTACTATACCACTATCTTCTTCGTATTTCATCAACTGCTGTTTCTTGTGGACATCTAGGGCTGATTTCTCCCAATCCTCCATAGAAACCGCAACTACAGGGATGAGAACAACGCCCGTCTTGGTACCCGCCCCGCCAGAGATATTGACATTCTCACGATACTTCTCAGGTTTGGCGGCTTTCAACAGCGTCTCCAGAAGTTTGTCACTGTACTTGGTGACCGTGCTGACCTGCTCACCTTTATAGAATACAGGCTCCGCTACCCCGTTAACGGCGCGATCCAGTGCGACGGCTTCCAGCATGTCTCCAACTTCTTCCATGACATCAGCCACGGCTTGAGCGAAGTCCGGGTCGTCTTTCTTGTAGTTGTAGAAGTTGTGCGTATTGATGCCGAGACGCTGGCACGCAATGATCGGCGACCCTGTCTGCGCAACCATCTTCAGAATCAGCTTCTTTTTCCGATCTACCGACAGTCTCTGCTCGGCACGGAGAAGTTCCATACCGGTAGGATGCCGCTTGAAAATGTCCGCGTCCTTAGCCATTGTTACGCGGCCACCGGTACTTTTACGGGAGCAGTAGGATCACCGACATGCTTGGTTTCCTCTGCCACCTTGAGAGTGTCAGCGATCATCTGCTTGAGTTTCAATGCCACCTCAGTAGGCAGAGCCAGCTCGCGGCTGATCCTGGATACATTCTCTTCAATGCTGAAATCCTCGCGGAGAATCTTCCGGCGAATCAGTTCGTTGGAGAAATCTTCGAGACTGAGATCACCGCGCTCACGCATGTCGTTCAAGGCGCGCAAAGTAACATCCAGGTCCTCGTCATCCCAATCCGTGCGGATCAGAACGGTGCCCCCGGACTCCAGGCCCATCCACTGCGCCGTGATGTATAGTATCATGTTCATGGCGTCGTTGAACCGGATAACAGCATCCTGCAGCGGTGACATCGCCTCAGCCGAATCCAGGGTGCGCGCCGTAGCTGTCTGATTTGTTGGTTTCTTCTTCAGGAACTCAGCACCGTAGGCTGCCATCAGTTCCTCGATGTCCTTCAGGTCGGCCAAACCTGACGCAATGGCCTTTCCGCTATGCTCAACATAGTAGAATTTACCGTTCTCATTCTTTGTACCCAACAGTTGGCGGGGACCGATAGCCATGGTCTCGCCGTCAAAATCGGTACCACCGGCAACCGCCAGCATCGGAAAGCGAGCAACCGTAAGGATGTTTACCTGATCAGCCGTGGATTGCCAGTGACGGATGTTCAGGTATCCCAGGTCCTCAAGCGGTGGATCAGCCAGCATGAAGCCGGTACGATGGGCATAGAAGGTAACGAGAGGAATGAAGTCTAGGTCATAGGTACCCTCAGCAACCTTCGTCCAGACTTCCTTGCGGTTCTTGTCTTTCTTCAACCTGTAGGTATACCAGACACCAGGCTCTATCACCTTTATTTCCTGAGTGAATCGTTCGATGAACCCTATACGCTCCGTGATTACCTGGTGAATTCGAACCTGAGTCAGAGTTTCTTTGCCGTTGACCACCTCGGAAAATGCCGAGATAAGATTCTCGGGCTTCACGTGAAGCCAGTACGGACGCCGATTCTCATCCAGATCGTCGGCCTTGGTTCGAGTCTTCTTGTCCTCTTCCATAGCCGGGAAGTCGACCATGGCGTGTGAAAAACCCTTAGCCATGGCGTCCGAGAACCAGTCCCGAGCAAACACATCGACATTGTTGCCGCACAGGTCCACGTCGTCCAACAGGGTCCTGACCTGCGGAGGAACATCGGGATTCAATCCGACCTTATCGGAAAACGGCTTACCCACCCATGTCGCCAAGGTGATCTTGGTCATATTGTACAGGGTCGCTGTACTCAGGCGCTCCTGATAGCTGTCCTCAGCCTCGTGACTGTGTCGTGGAAGATGCTTTGACCCGGCTTCACGCATGGCGCGAGTACCGCCAAGCAAATCGTTGATCTGCATCCAACGCGGCAGCATGAACTTGTATGCTTCGCTTCGGACGGAAGGATCATTAGGATCATCTTCTTTATGGGCCACTGGACGCTACCTGAATAATGCTGCGTTTCAAGAATATAGAGTTGATAGCAATAAGTCTACGGTACCTAAAATCCTGACTTCCTCCACATCCGTGGCAAGTCATACGTGAGGACATAGCGGGTGCAATCCAACTGATGATCTTCATACCCCTTGGGAATTTCGTCCGGATCATCTTTATCACGTGGAACAGTAGGGCACAGTTCTAACCAGTACCGGCACCCTGAGCAAACGAACAAGCCAGATGTCTCCCTGAACCCTGTCTCGTCAGGGATTGCGCCCTCTATGTAGTTTCGAACTACTTCAAAACCCGCCTTCCGAGAACCTGATGCTTTATCCGCACGCTCCCAATATACACCGACATCTTCCATGTCATTAGCAGGGCATCGCCCGGTACCACGGTTATCCATGGTCCATATTTCCGTATCAGCGGGGCCTGGATACACCCTACCTGTCACGCCGTAATCAGATTCGCGGTCAAGGATACCTTGGGCGATCCGACGCGCTGACATGTTCAGGCCTTCATTGACATTGCCGTTGGTGCCGTACCACTCCATCAGAAGGATTTTATCGCCGCGAACATTACCAACGATGCGACCATCCTTCAGTTGCAGCGGTTCCCCATTTGACTCGGCCCACAGTTGATAGGCGAACGGGTGTGCGCGGCCATGGTCATACCCACGACTTAGTATCCAGCCGTGAGGAATTTGTTCGTATGGGATGTCGGGGATCACATGGATATTGGAGTCCCAGATGTCATCGAACATGCCACCAGATGTGACGTTCCAGTCGCCTTCGAGCCACGCCGCCGCTTGTGCGTTGTTCCTGGCAGCCTGCTTGATCTGCATCGGGTACGTCGGCTGCGAATGCAGCAGCAGGAAGTTCTCTCGGAGATCGCCGCGAATTGCGACTCGAGGCATCTCACCTGGAACCTTGATGACCTGGCCACGGGTACTCAGGTCACCGAGATTAAAACGTTTTTTGACCCAACTGTGGCCTACACCGTGTGGATTAGTTGTACCTCTTACACGACACGGGACACCGGGCGCAGGGGGCCGCGAGCACGACATCATCATCTTGTAAGCGATGTCGTTTTCCCACTGCGTCAACTCTTCCCAGCCGATCCAGGGAATCTCGTGACCGTGGAATTCGGCGTAGTCATCAGGCCCACGTAGATGGCGCAGCAACAGGGTTTCACCGCCAGGCCACACAGCGGCGTACTCGGATTTCGACTTCAAGAACTTGAAGCCTGGAAACATCCGGGGAAAGGTGTCTTCGATCTTGCGAACGATATCTTCAAGGTCACCGAAGGATCGGCGGAACAGGACGCCGCGCCAGGCTTTGCCGTAACCCTTGCCAACCTCCTTGGCAAAATCCATCAGGAGGGTAATACTTTTTCCCGGCCCCCTGTTCCCCTCGAACAGCGCCTCGAACACAGGGCATTGCAGGAACACGGTCTGAGAGCCAGGTAGGGGCATCCACTCAGGTGTATGAAGGATAGCATCGGACTCAGAGTCCACCATGAACGGCTTCCAGATGGAGCCTAGATCATTCGTCTTGTCCTCATGAAGTTGCCACTCCATGCGGTACTGGTCGTTCTCTGCGACGACCTTTCTATCCAGGATTACCGGAGGGGCCATTAACTGGTGGTCGTCACGCCGGTACGAGTAACTGGAGCGAACGGAAACTCGCAGTGGAAGTCGATGGCGTCGATGTCAATGAAGGCGTAATGTGTACGCCCTACCTCAAGTGCGGCAGCCGCAGGAGCCGTGTAGGCATAATCACCGTTGGACGAAGTAACGTATGCCATAGTCTGGGGCCACACTACCCCGGCAACTTCTACACCGTCGTCGTCCTTGATAGTTATCGCCACCGTCTCGGAATTAAGGTAAGCCCCAGCAACACCGGTGTCATCGACCTCCTGCAGACCCTCAAGCCTGAACAAATTAATGTTAGATATGAATACAACAGACATCAAATCTCTCCGGACACGGCTGGCTCAACATCTATACTAGCATTATAAGCAGGCATTGCGTCAGTGTACGCAAGAATAGCGGGTTCAGCACTGGCAGAAGCAAGTATAACGGGTTGGGCAGTCACTCTGGCATAGACAGCACGAATCGCAACAACAGCCCCCTCTGTAAGGACGGCATCGTTGCCAGAGATAACGTAAGCACCTGCCTCGGCTACTATACGACGCGCAGCTATGAATGCAGCAGACACTCCAGATATAGAGTATGACCCAACCTCAGCAACAAGAACACGAGACGCTGTGAGAGAGTTGTCTGTACCTGATATCGAGTAATTCCCAGACTCTGCAGTAATAGTACGACCAACTAAAGTCTGGGTATCTTTACCGGAAACAACATATACACCAGTGTCAGCGACTAATACTCTTGAGACTGGTATAGAAGCGTCTGTACCAGACAATAGGTACTGCCCGGACTCTGCGCCTATAACTCTTCCCGCCAGTGTATACGAGTCTTGTCCTGCAATCGCGTAGGAACCCGAGTCAACATTAATGACTCGGTCAGCAAGCGGTAAGGAGTTTTGACCATCCAGGAGGTAGGTCCCGGAATCAGCCTCTATAACCCGGCCAACCAGTAAACTACTAATCTGGCCACTTACACTATATGACCCTGGGTCTGCATCCAAGGCCCTATCAGCGAGCAGACCTACGTTTTGCCCGTCTAGGGAGTAATACCCAGCATCAGCAGAGAGTACTCGGCTTGTCAGTGTAGCAGAGTCCTGACCTGAGATGGAGTAGGCCCCGACATCGGCGTCAAGCATGTACGTCCATGTGACAATCAGCGCGGGGCGGTTGTCCGCCGTCGCGTCCTCAGAGGACTTGAACTTCCACCGCTCATCGCCTGTAGGCGCTGTAGATGTAACCTGTCCATCACTGACGACCGAGCAACCGATGGTGCCGCCGATGTTGGCTTGTATCGCCGCGATCAGCGCCGCCGTGCCAGTCAGGGTGTAGGTGGTGTTGCTGCCGCTGTTGGCAGTTGGCATGGTGGCGAAAGTGTCAAGCGCCGCGAGTGTGGACTGATCGACATAATCAGCCGAAGAAATGAACCCGCCCGGGTCGCGGTCTTTAAAGTATGTGTCCAATGCCCCGCCTGCAGGCGATCCACTGTTGGTGACCCGGATCGACGCGGCGGTGATGACCGCCCCTGATGGGATGGTCGACAGGGACCACCTTATCTGTGCCTGGCGCAGCCTATAGAGCGAACCGTCCCAATTCTGTCCAGATATCCATGTCGTGTTGCCGGAATTGTTGAAGCCCGCTGTGTAAGCGCCTGCCGCAGTCGAGTAGGTCGCGCTTGCCGACTGCTGATAGCCGTCAATACTGGCTTCAATGGTGGCGGTGGTCATCCCTGCCAGTACGGCTTGGTGTTGTTGGCGCGCTGCCGGTCGATGCTCTCAACCAGCGCCTCGGATTCCGCACCGATCGACAGTGCCGCAGCCCGCACAGCCTCCACGGTCACAAGCGGCTGGCCCTCTCCGACGTTCAGCGCGTCAAGAAGCGCCAGAATCGCCGTCCGGGTCACGCTCGGCAGCAAGGTTGTGTCCGTGATCTCGTTGTCCGCGTACCGGGTTTCCGCCTCATCGCCGATGGCGTTCAATATCGCCGTGTCGTCGATGTCCCCGTATGTCAGGGGCGGCGGGCTAGGGAAACCGAAATAGGCAGCCTCCGCTGCCGGGATCGTGTTTTTGAGTGTGCCAATCCGCCCGTCCGATACTTCGGCCCGGATGCGGGCTTCGAGGATGCTGTCACGCAGCGCCCCGCTTGAATCTCTCGGGCCCGCATTGGCCAGCACATAGGCTTGCACGGCAGAAGCCGCCATGGGTGACAGGCCGGTCATGTCCACCGGGTTCGACCCTGAGATCAGCGCGTAGCCCAGCGCCTGCATACCCGCCGTATTGGTCGGGAACGCATTGGTGGTCAGGTACTGCGACCGTGCCGTGATCCCCAGACCGGCATTGCCGTTCACGAAATCGGCGTGCCAGGTCGTGATGTTGTCGTCCATGTAGACGCGGGAGTCGGGGAACGCCGACATGCCGGAATGGATCGGCTCGTAATGCCCCGCTGCGCGCCAGTACGGCATGTTGCGCCCGACGATGGCGTGGTTACCCACAATGGCGAGCAGGATGGTTCCGCCCGCCGCCCCGGTGTCAGCGCCGTACAGCTGCCAGTGCTGGTCAGCGCAGTTGTAGTAGAGGTTGTTCACCAGCGCGACGTTCGCCGGGCCTCGAATGGCAGGGTGGCGATAGCGGCCATGAGCGAACAGGTTACCCTTGATGAGAATGTCCGTGCCGCCCTTGCCGATCAGAAGCGCCGTTGCGTGGCTCCCCGAGGGGTGAATGCTGGCGTCCAGCGGCTCGGCAAAGATGTTGTTCTCGACCGTCACCCGCTCGATTTGGGTGGACCAGAAATCAAACAGGCCGTCGAGGGAATAGGCGAACGTGTTTCCCCGGATCAGAATGTCCCTGATCGGCTGCGCCTCGCCCTCAAGCCCCGCGCAGTCCCGGTTCTCAGGGTTCGGAATACCCGGCACATCGCCCGCCGCAAACCGCAGCCCGCTCAACACACCGCCGCTGGCCTTCAGGCGGATGGCGCGGCCCACGACGTTATACCCATCACCCGGTGCAGTCTCGCCCCGGATCTGAATACCCGGCTGGGTAACGACCATATCAGGCAGGCCGATGCCGTTGTTGTTGCCCGCCACGTCGAAATCAATGATAGCGCCAGCGCCCATCGTATCGGCGGTCAGCGCGGCCTCAAGGCTGTCCGGGCCGGTCGGGGCAAGGCTGGTGACTTCGCGTACAGGTGCCAGTACCTGATTAATACCAGTTCCTACGGACATGAACCCTCGCTATCAGGTAATAGTGAACAGACCGTTCACGTTATCAAGGTTGATGGTCAAGGATTCGCCATCAGCAAGAGTCAGGTCAGACCCGTAATCGTACCAGCAGATCAGAGGATCGGCGGGTGAAGTCGGCGTATCATTGTAGAAAACGATATACCTGAAAGGAGCAACTGGACCACCAGACGCTGTCAGGACAAGATCAGCGAGGATGAAGTTAAGAACACCAGATGTCTGCTCTGAGGAGGTAGTCGTTACGTTGCGACTCGAAAGATTGGTATACGAAACCTGTGTCAGGTCTGCCAATACGGAGTTTGTATTAACAGGAGCACTCGCCGCAGCACAAAGGGCCACTACAATCTGATCGGTTGCAAGGTTATGTACACCCTTGGCCAAATCTTCGGTGAATTGACGAAATTTATTATACGATGCCATGTGAAATCCAGTCCGCGAAATCTACACAAAAGTAATACCACGTCAGTTATTCGAAGCGTAACCCCGTGGTACTAGGCAGCAGCCAGATACCGATTGAGCGCAACTTTCTCAGGTGCCGTCAGGAACCGGTTGAACGCCCCACCAACTTGTATCGTGCTCGCCAGTTCGTTGGTGTTGTCCTTGGCAGCCGACAGGACTATTTGACCAGTTGAAATACCCCCGGCGACGTTGGTCAGGCTCTTGGTACCACCATAGGCAACTCCATCAACCTCAAGGTCCAGGGTCTTGGCTACGGTATCGATCTCAAGCACGATAGCCCGCGAAATCGTCATGTCCGGAAGACCAGTAAAATCTACACTGTCCCGTTCCGTAGTGCCTGCATTGGAGTTGACGAACACCCTCACGGACGTGGAACTGGAACCAATAGGCCAGATACCAGCACCGGCATTGGATACGCCGCTATTGGCGCTTACGACTGCCCGTGTTCCCGATGGCGCGGCACAGTTGAACTTGGCGAACAGCGTCACCTTTGTTTGAGGCGTATAGACAGGTGCAGAGTCCAGTTCGTAAACCAGCGTCTCGTTGAGATCGGCAGCGCCGTCATGAAAATAACCGTCGTTGTTGACGTATACAGTCGTTCCATCGACAGCAATGCCCTCGATCTGGTCGGCTTCAGGCGTCATCAGGCGGGTTACGAATTGGCGGCTTGGAAGGTGGAACACGCCGATATAGTTGCCATCCGTCGCGGACCCACGGGTGTAGTAAAGCAGGCCCGTGGCGCTATCGTAGTCGATCTGGTCGAAGCTCTCACCCAGGTTGAATGTGCTGCCAACCTGGACACCGGCGCGGGTGTAAACCGCCACGTCGCCGCTATCTCGGGTAACGATGACGTAGCCGGTCACCGTGTCAATGCCGACGCCGTTTGGCTCTGTACTGGCAAATGATGAAATGGTCGAGCCGTCCACCTTGGAGATACGCCGCATAAGGTTTTCACCCTTGCTGGCTACCCACAAACTGCCGGTAGGGAGGTTGCCGCCGTCAGTGTCGGGATCAAACTGCACCCCTTGAAAACTCGTTGACGACGGGTAAAGCGCCGCAAGGTCGATCTCACGTATGAAACCCCCGACCCTCGTCTTGTTGATCACCGATCCCCGGTGTGTCACGTCAGCGGAGTTTGACCGACCGTCGTTACAATCCCACAATGTGTCGTCACTGGTGTCGATAGTCGTGCCGGTGCAGGTGTAACCCTTACCTGTGTCGCTGTCGGACACATCAGGAACGGTGTAACGAGACGACGCCATGATTGTGGAGCGATTGAAGCCGTTGAGCCTGTCATCGGTGCCGTCAAAGGTGATCCCACCCGCCTGCATCAATGGCCTGGAGCCGACTGTGCCCATGACAGCAGGAGCGTTGCCGCTAAGGTCCTGGAGAAAGCCTACGGGGTCACCCGTGCCTGAGGGCGTGGTGCCGAGAGCAGTCTGGTAGGCGATAGATTCACGGTAGTCATACATCGCCGCAGCAATGGCGCTGATTTGAGCGATATCTGTCAGCAAGGCCTCATGTGGCAAAGCTAGGGAGAGTCCAAGCACCTACTGATCCTTTAGTAGACGAAGTAGACGCCGGTAGCCGTCCCTACAGCAGTGATAGCCTTGAGCAATGCGGTTGTAAAACCGGCAAGAGCAGGGAAGTTGACAAGTACGCGGCCTGTCTGCGTCACCATACTTACGGTCCCGGCAGTGCCGCAGTAGACGCCCCTGATCTGTTTACCGGCGATAGGGCCGTCGGCAAAAGGAACCAGGTCGTAGGCACCATTAATGGCGGAAGACGGACCTGAACCGAAGTTCATATCTGGAATAATGGTGGTATCAACAGCCATGGCTCAAACCCATTCGTTCTGAATAGACAAGAAATACCATGGCCATCGTCTATGACGTAACCCCTGCGGGCACTCGCACAACTTGGGAGACGGAGTATCCACCTCGATATGTGTCAACGCTTCGGCGGCGATCATCGCAGCGTTAAACGCCATAGTTTGGAATTCGGATCGCGGCATCGGGCAGGTATTTTCGTCCAGAATCTCGATTCCAGCCTCGCACAGGCTCAGAAAAGTGACCTTGAACAGGCTTTTTGCCTTCTCGGACCACGTAGTCCACGGATCACCGTCGATTTTCAGCAGTTCTTCACTGTTCAGGAAATACACCAGGCAATCTTCGTTTTCGTAAATATCCCCGGTTTTGGGGGTCCGAGTCGAGTGATCAATGTACTGATTCGCACGCTCTTCAAGTCCAGACATGGTCGAAATCCTTAATATCAGGTCGAAAAAGTGCCCGACTCCATCACTGGAGCCGAGCAAAGGTGGGGAGTCAAGACGATGAACGTCCTACTCTACCCTCACCCTTCAATTCATTACTAGGCCACTCTTACGCTCATCCACCTTCAGAGTCCACATCGAAAGCACTTGTTTCTTCGGAATCGTGATGCTTTCGCCAAGAAATACATAGACTGTATCCTCTTTTCCTGCTGTTTGACTGACGCAGGACACCACTACCAGGTCATCCCTGGTCTCAGATACGACCCAACCCGCGACCGAGCATACGGCACTGACAGGGTTGCTGTTGCGAACAAGGGTGGTCTCGAAGCTGATCAGGGACATGGCGTGTGACATGAAATTCCTTCGATTACAGGGTGGTCTGGGGCACGCATTTGACCAGAGCGTACTTGGCCGTAGCGATCCGGGTATTCATGCTCTCTTCCATGATCCTGCAGGCCTTCTCGTTCATGCCCTGGGTCAGGGTGAAAGCCTCGATACGGTCACCAGGCAGGATCAGGAACATCATCAGGACAAAAGTGGTCATTGCTATCACCCCGTGGGGAACATGCCATTAGCATAGGCTTCCTGGTGAAAGGTCGTAAGGGTGATATGGGAATGTGCAGGACGGGAAAACCCGGAAATTTTAACAAATGACATAGGATGCAAACGTCATTAACAGGCCCTGAAAGGCACTTATGCGCCAATAATGGACGGCTGAGACCTTTGACACAGAGGAAACAAGGGGTGGTGACCGGGAGCATAGGAAATCACCTGTTTGCGGCGGAAGTCTGCGGTTTACAGGTGGCGACCTGTGCAAATGGATATCACCCCTGAGACGGGAGGGATGGTTGACAGAGAAGGCAATAGGGGACATTGCAGTCTGTGTCATAACTCTCCGGGGATTTTCCTGAAAACCAGAAAATGGCGCATGTGAGATGCGTGAAAGTCCGAAAAGTGTATACATATTTCGGACAAACGTAGACGGCTCTAGAGCGGTGGATAAAGGCCGCCCCACCCCTTCTTTATTTGGGGGTCCGGGGTCCGAATTCCTTATCAGGAATAGGCCAGCACGCGCCGGACCTGGACGCGCACAAAGCGCCCTATCCGAACAGGCGAGCAACATTAATACGCAATAAAATGACTCGACGCGGGCCGTCTATAAGCCCGCCTGCACTGGCTGCCTTGGCGCGCAACATTAATACGCAATCAATGACAACGCTGCAGGCAAGGGTAATAAATGGAAACAACACAATCAATGTGTGAATTGGTAACAAAGAGAAACCCGCGCTAGGCGGGCTAAGGTAGTTTACGAGTCCGAACCTTTGTCTACAAGCCAGCACAAGGCCAGCAATAGCAGGCTAGAGGTGATCCAGACTGCCCAGGCTGTCATATCAGCAGCCTGTCAGTCGGTACAAAGGCAGGTTAGCAGACTCCTCGTATGAGATGGCGCGAACAGTGAATGCGCCCGCGATAGATATCAGGGTCAGCCCAAGGCAGCCAAGGGCTACCAAGCCACCGAGTCCCATAAGGGCTGCAACGGTAGGCAGCAAACCAACTAGGCCACCTGTGGCCAGTAGCAGGACGGCAGCGGCGGTATATGACCGCGTAACCCGCTGATCAGTCTCTTCACTCAACAAGAATGTATTCATTGTTCGACTCCTCATTCAAAGCGCGATTGATGAAAGGCAGCGCGGCGGCCATCTGGGCAAACATTCCGAAAAAGACGATATGGAAGTCATGGCCAGGGAACATGTAGCCAATGGCGATAAGCACGGCTGCAATAACAACCTGTACCAAAAGGGCTGGAATGATCCCGCTAGGGCGCGTTCCGCTCAGGTAGGCCAGCACGCCGTCATAGTCGGCCCACACTTCACGCATGAACTCGATGAAGTAATCCGGGGCGGTACCGCCGAACCTGTTAGCGCCATGACGAGCTAGACGCCATGCTAGGCGAGTGCGGGATGCAAGATATCTGGCGTTCATTGTTCGACTCACTTGTCATTGTCTCTGGCCGATTCTTAACACGGCATGACATAGGCTGCAATGATATAAATCAGGCAGGGTTTATGATTGTTGCGCGCCAGGATGAACGGGAGTCAACGCTGCAGGCATTGTCTGGCATTCTCGAAAATGTCGGGAAATGGCGTGTAGGGAAATTCACAACAAATCGAGAGGTAGACGAGTCTGGCCAGAGATTCGGAACGCAAGGCTGCGGACTCGATCCGAGGCTTAAAGATACATATAGGATATATGTTATCGCCAACGTGTCAGGGTCTCTAGGTGTGTCTGTCTTTCACTCGCATAACCATACTCAGTAGGATGTAAGCAGCACCGCAGGCTGCTATACATACTAAAAGTATGAAGGGGTTTTTGTACCAAAAATGTCGTTTAGATTCAATACGTTGCCGCTATGTCATTTTGCCTGTTCCCAATGCCCGCCGCAGCCTATGTCATAGCTCAATGAAATCAATGTGTTATAATTAACGGTTAAATACGGGAATATTGACACAGGCTGCATTTGACCGCTTTTGGTAACCGTTCCGTACCCGTTATAACCACCATCACGGTATCGTAACGAAAAACCGGATGACATAGCCGCACCTTGTTGTTTTCAATAAGGAATCTGGCGTTTTAGACCATGACACAGATACAAAAATGCAGCGTGTGTCATGTAAGACACTTGTTTTATATGAGCCATTTTGGCGCGATTCCTGGGACTCGCTCAGGTACCAAGTGACAGTGGCTGCAACTATGACATAAGGGACAAAACGTAAATCCGGTATTGAGTTGCAGCGTATGTCATTCATATGTGGAATATGAAAATAGGTATTGCAGCCTATGTCATGGGATGCTAAGAATGGCGAACGAACGGGAAAGACCGATTCGTTGGAAACGGAAAAGAGGAGTCGAGAGATGAATACGGTGCAGGAAATTATAGGCGCGGTGTGTACGCCAAACACGGTTGAGTCGTTCCGTAGGGAACTGATAAAGCAGGCGGAAACGCATGATGACTTTGCCAGGATGACTCGGGATGACCGGGCACGCAAAAGCGCGATCTATCAAAAGAATGCCTGCCTCTCGATTTACGATGACGCCTATTATGGCGCGGTAGGTGATATCTGCGCGGACCTGAGTAAATGCGTTATCGCGCTTAATGTGGCGTGCAAGCTGCTAGGTATCTCACCAGCTACAAGGACTGCAGCCATTGTTCATTGGCAGGAAACGCAAGTTGCCAACGGTATCTGGCGCGATTGAGACTCCCTTACCTGCCTATAGGCTAGGAACCTGTAGGCAGCTACGGAAAGTCACAACCAAAGAGGAGTCGGATTAATGCGCCGTTTCATCATGGAGAATACGAATCGGTTTTCCCTTGTCAGTTATGGCAAAGGTACCGCCTATGCCCTGAACCAAAAGCCTAGCAATGATCTGCAGCACGATGGTTTGCAGGTTTTCGTGCAAGGTGACGATGCGTTGCAGTTTGAGTCGGAATGGGAGTCGATCTGCAACGTTTTCCCAAACGATAACCTGGACAAAAACCTTGCGCGCCTATGGGATATTTATTCCGAGGTAGCTGAACCCTGGAGCAACGAGAATGACTGATAACACATATAACGGCTGGACGAATTGGGAGACCTGGAACGTTGCACTATGGTGCGACAATGAAGAGGTTATCTACCGCGCCAAATGGCGTTCCAAGCCTGATACCGCCGTTGCCGTTGCTTTCTTTGTGCGCGACTGGTTCCCGGACGGGACTCCGGATATGGACTCGACTGATAGCGCAACGCTCTATGGAGCGAAGAGCAATAGCGGATATCCCGCCGTGAATTGGGACGAAATTGCAGACAATTGGCGCGAGGAATTCGAATCGGAAGATTGACTCTCTTTACCTGCGCGCCTTTGGAAAGCGTGCAGTGATGGAAAGTCAACTAGAGTGAAGGAGTCGGAGTATGTCTAAGAAAGATTATGAAGCGTTCGCCGCTATGGTTAAAAACCGTTCGGAGGAATGCGCTTATTATTCACTCGATAAGGTGGAGTATCGCGGCGCATTAGAAGATATCGCTCAGGACATGGCAGACCATTTCGCTGCGGGAGACCCGCGCTTTGATCGAGCGCGTTTCCTCAAAGCTTGTGGGTTTTGATCATGTATAGCGCGGGAATCTATCGAGGATATGGCCAGGATCGTTGGGCGGTACTATGCCACGAGTCTAATTGCTGGTATTTCCCTACTCGTTATGGTCGCAAGGCAGCGGAGTCGCTTGCTAGGCGCATGAACAGGGAGTCACGCTAATGGCCAGCCTGGACACACTCAATTGGGACTCTCTGACTCAAAGGGAAGCTGCGCGCCTTGTTCCTCATGCTCTGAAACGCCACAACGCCGCTTGCCCACAATTTGAGCGCGAGGAAATCACAGAGTCAGAGTTTCTGGCGTCATATACTCTCTATGAAGATTTGCGCGTATATGCGCTGTGTGGGTAAATCCAAAAGCCTAATTGACATAGGCTGCAACATATCCTAGTTTGGTTGCTAGGAAACGAATCAGATGAACGGCACAAGTGCCAGGAAGCTAAAGCAGTACCCCTAGCGGGGGAATCTAAAACAGGAGTCGAAAATGAGAATCACACGAGTTACCCCGAGTCGAGTTTGGAACCACATTCCTACCGGGCGCAAGGCGTCGATCTATGGCGCTTGCCCTTGGTACCAGGAATCCGAGAAAGCGGATTGGGAGATTGTGACTCGCGGCTGGACCTGGGAAGTGCAGGACTCCCGTGGAAGCGTCACGATTGGTATGGGCCACGTGCCTGCCAAAACCGAAGAGGAGGCAATCGCCTTCATGAATGAGTGCAACGCAAAATGGGGGCACTCCAATGTCTGAGACCGAAACAGTTTTCCCGCCGTTCGACTCGCACGCCTATGAAGGTAACTCCGTTGAAGTCGAGCGGAACGGGATTCACTACGTTGCCACCATTTACCGCGACGATAGCGGCGACACTCCGGAACAACGTGATGAGGGTTTTTGGCCGTCCAATGATCCGCACTCGGCGGGTTACGTGCTGCCTGAGAACTACGAGTCCGAAATGGCCAAGGCGCAAGCCGTGATGGAATCCTGGAATCAGGGAGAATGGTTTTACTGCGGCGTTGCTGTAACGGCTTACGTCACGGTGCCTAGCCCGATGCATGGCGACAACGGAGTCCACAAGGTCCAGTTGATACCGCGTTTCCAGTGCGCCCTATGGGGTGTTGAGTGCAACTATCCGGATTCTGGTAATTCGTACCTGCAGGAAGTTGCTAATGAACTGCTTTCGGAAGCGGAGGAATCGGCGCACACAAATCTTAAATTGATAACGGAGGTGCAAGGCAAAGAATAGGTGTGCTTATAACTGAGTAAACCGTTTTAAACTGTGCCGGAAGGTATACAAAATGTTGCGAATGATTAAGAATAACTCTGGCGTGACTCTGGTTGAATACGGACTCATTGTTGTGATGATTGCCGTTGTCGTGGTTGTTTCATTGCAGGCAATCGGGACTGACCTGACTACTGTGTTCACGACGATTTCAACCAAGGTTTAGAACTTCGATATTTGCCAGGGATTGCATATTCGGTTTCTGGCAAACATGGAAAGTCTAACCCGAAACGAGGTTTAACAATGACTAAATTTGAATTGACCATGGAGAAGAAAGACTACTACGGCGTAACCTTGCACCGTATCCGCGCTTTGTGTGCTTTTGGCAACGTCAATACTGGAGACTTGGGCGGCTGGATTGAAAAGGAAAGCAACCTTAATCAGCATGACTCCTCCTGGGTGTACGGGAATGCTCTGGTGTACGGGAATGCTCTGGTGTACGGGAATGCTCTGGTGTACGGGAATGCTCTGGTGTACGGGAATGCTCTGGTGTACGGGGATGCTCGGGTGTACGGGAATGCTCGGGTGTCCGGGAATGCTCAGGTGTCCGGGAATGCTCAGGTGTCCGGGAATGCTCAGGTGTCCGGGAATGCTCAGGTGTACGGGGATGCTCAGGTGTACGGGGATGCTCTGGTGTACGGGGATGCTCTGGTGTACGGGGATGCTCGGGTGTACGGGAATGATCGGGTGTACGGGAATGCTCGGGTGTACGGGAATGCTCGGGTGTACGGGAATGCTCGGGTGTACGGGAATGCTCTGGTGTACGGGAATGCTCAGGTGTACGGGGTAATGCGATCCGATGGATTCTCTTTTGTCGCCTTGCACTGTAGTGATGAAAAAGTGCGTGTGATTGCCGGTTGCCGGTATTTCACCTTTGAAGAGGCAAGGGAACATTGGAAGCACCGCGCTGGGACTCCCCTAGGTGATGAGACAGACTTGATCCTGGATTTCTTGGAGAAGTCAGTTGCTCTTAAAGGGTACGGAGGCTAAAGTGACTAAGTATTACAAGTACCTGAACGACAATGGAACTGGCGGTTACTCTAGCTTTCGCTGGACTGACTATGGACTCGGGGAATGGTCGCCTGAGATTGTCGGCGCGCTCGCCATGTGCGAGAACGGTTACCATGTTTTGACTGAGTCCCAACTTGTTGGATCGTTCATGCTCAACAATCTTTATGAAGTCGAGGTTGAAGGGGAAACCCTGGACTCCGATGATAAAGTTTGTGTGAGAAAGGTCCGGTTGGTTCGCAAGGTCGAGGCGATCAATACCCGCGCCCTGGTACTCTTCGCTGCGGATTGTGCCGAGCACGTTTTGCACTTTTTCGAATCCAAATATCCGAGAGATAAAAGACCGCGCCAGGCTATCGAGGCGACTAGATCGGGTTCCGCCTATGCTGCCTGTGCTGCCGATGCCGCCTATGCCGCCTATGCTGCCTGTGCTGCCGATGCCGCCTATGCTGCCGCCTATGCTGCCGCCTATGCTGCCGCCTATGCCGC
>Ga0210043_1000141_pt1 | contig 78983 bp, 67 predicted proteins | sample CryGeymet201501t_FD_183990 | JGI IMG/M metagenome (GOLD analysis project Ga0210043, IMG submission 183990) | Groundwater microbial communities from Crystal Geyser aquifers in Utah, USA - Crystal Geyser metaG 2015-01t (SPAdes) (version 2) | ecosystem: Environmental > Aquatic > Deep subsurface >... | reverse complement strand
GTAGCTGAGCTACTCCAAAAATCAGTCTGATCTACATTTTAAGATGACTTCCAGGTATCAAATGTAAATTATATGCACTCCATTTTATGGGGGAGTGGATTACTGGATGGTTTATACGGATTCAGGTTCATATTACCGTGGGGATGATATAATTATTAAAGGCCGTACAATTCATAATCTTTTTTTTGATAGACGCTACAAGCGGCGTTTGTTGGGTTGCCTAATCAGAATCACAAAAAGATGGATTCGAGGATGTTTACCCACGAGCAACGAATTGCGATTTTCCGTCGTGATAAAGGTTTTGGCCGAGTCGGAACCCATCATCCGGTAGCTAACGTATTCACCTACAGACAAAAGCTAATCGCATGTGTATAATTGTCTATAAGTATACACACGGGGGAACTATGCGTACAAATATCGTAATTGACGACAATTTGATGAACCAAGCATTGAGCATCTCAGGGTTGAAAACAAAAAAAGAAACCGTCGAGGCCGGGCTAAGGCTTTTAATTTCGTTAGAAAAACAAGCCAAAGTTCGTGATTTACGGGGGAAATTAAGCTGGACCGGCAATCTGGACGAAATGCGAACGGACAAATGATCGTTGCGGATACTTCGGCTTGGATCGATTATGTGAACGGAATAATAGCGCCCCATACAGATTTACTCGATTTCGAATTGATGAATAATCGAATAATCACGGGAGACATAATCATAACCGAATTTCTTCAAGGTTTTAAAAACGATGGAGAATACGTTAAAGCGAAAGAGATCATGGAAAGTTTGGTCTATTTCGATTTTGTCGGTCATCAGAATGCCTATAAAGCGGTAGAAAACTATCGAATGTTGCGGCGAAGAGGAATAACAATCCGGAAAACGATCGATGTCTTTATTGCAACTTTTTGTATCGAGAATGATTTTCCACTCATTCATAACGATAGGGACTTCGATCCCATAGAAGAAATAATGGGTTTACAGGTCAGAAGATTGGATCTACAACTTTCTATCCCCTAGAAATTTACGGATCAATCCCTTGTAAAATGTGCAAATTGGAAGCTATAATACCAATATGCATAATAAAGTTCCCCGAGCCCTATTAAATATCATTCACAAACGCTTAGGGTCTTACCCAGCAGTCGCTCTCCTAGGAGCCAGACAGGTAGGAAAAACGACCCTCGCTCGACAGATCGTAGAACAAGTACCAGGAGCACTGTATCTGGACCTTCAAAAGGCCTCGGATCGCGCAAAAATAGAAAACGATCCGGAACTTTTCCTTCAATTAAACAAAGATCACTTGGTGTGCCTGGACGAAATCCAACTCCTCCCGGAGATTTTTTCTTCGATGCGGTCTTCGATCGATGATACGCGACGGCCGGGACAATTTCTCATGCTCGGATCCGCTTCTCGGGACCTGATACGGCAGAGTAGCGAATCGTTAGCCGGAAGAATCGCCTATCTGGACATTACCCCGTTCACGCGGACAGAAATCGAGGGCCTAATTCCCCAGGAAAAACACTGGCTTAAGGGTGGCTATCCCGGTTCTCTCCTCAAGGACCAAGATGAAGAATCTTTTGAATGGCGATGGAACTATATTCAGACGTTTTTGGAACGGGACATTCCTCAATTGGGATTTTCGATTCCCGCCAAAACCTTGGAACGAATGTGGACCATGCTCGCCCATACCCACGGTCAACTGGTGAATTACTCGAACCTCGGAAAATCTCTTGGCGTTACCCACCATACAATAAAGTCCTATATTGATATCCTTGAACAAACCTTTGTCGTACGAACCCTCAAACCCTACGAGGCGAACCTAGGAAAAAGACTCGTAAAGTCCCCCAAGGTGTATATTCGCGATACCGGCCTTCTTCATGCCCTGCTAGGTATAGAAACTATGAACGGACTTCTGGGCCATCCAGTGGTCGGCAACTCCTTCGAATCCTACGTCATTGAAAATGTCTTGACCCACATGCCCCGATGGGAACCATCATTTTTCCGAGATGCTACGGGGAACGAAGTCGACCTAGTACTATCTCGAGGAAATCAACTAATCGCCGTAGAAATAAAATCTTCCACCGCCCCTAAGGTCGAGAAAGGATTCTGGAACTCCCTCAAGTTGATTAACCCCGACGAAATATGGATTATTGGTCAGGTCGATGGGACTTACCCCGGCCCCCAGGGTTCGACAGTTTCGGGCCTGAGAGATTTTCTTCGTGAACATTAAGAAGATATACGAGGGCCACGCACAGCCTATCCCTGTCGATATCCTCGGCGGGACGAAAAAGTGTTAAATATAAAGGAAGCTATTCAGCTTTATATCGAGGCATTAGAGGATCAAGGTTTGCCAATGAGCAAACTCCCCAGAATTTCTGGGCATAAGGCAATATCTGTCTTACAACGGGCTGGATGCCCGGGACTATTTTTTCGAGAATGAAGGTTCCCGTCAAAAAGACCTCACTGGGCCACCAGGGTCCAATCCTCGAGTCTTAGTTCTGGTACCCTTTCAAATTCTTTCGTGTAGTTTGTCACAAGGACCAGATCTCTTGATAAACACTGGGCCGCAATTTGGAGATCATAGGGGCCGATGGGGGTGCCGACTTTATATAAGTATGCCCGAATACTCCCAAAAAGTTCGGCATCTAGCTCAGTAAAAGAAATTATTTCGAAGGGAGAAATAAATCCGTAGAGTAGTTCCCTGTTCTACTCGTTTTTGAAGCCCTGGGTATTTCTGCTTCATTAAATACATACAAATGTTGGTATCGAGTAAGAACATACCTATAGCTCCCTAAAATTCTTCTGGTTCTTGCATATCGGGTTGCTCCCTGCCTTCAGAAAATAGATCTTTCGAAAAATGATCTAGGCTACTTCTGAATCTAAACCAGATATCATCTTTCGATGTCAAAATTATACTGCCTCCAACTTTCTGTATGAACAACTCAGAATCTGAAACCGCAAACTCCTTCGGTATCCTGATGGCTTGGCTATTTCCGCTCTGAAAGACTTTTACCGTTTTCATCGTTGTATATACATTATCAACTATATTTCTCAAGAAGAAGACTTGGCAGGTGATAGTGCTAGGACTATCAAAGAAGGACCCTAATTTTTGTGGGGCTGACCCTCTTACCCCTTTCAATCTACCCTGTCGGCGGTTTAAGCCCTTGTGACCTCCCGTAACCAAGGGTTATACTTTTTTAATGATTTCTGACGACGAGACCCTAATCCGAATTGTTGAAAAACTTGTACAAGTCTACTCGCCGAAACAAGTCTATCTGTTTGGATCCCTCGCCTGGGGTACACCCGAAGAAGATAGCGATATCGATCTCTGTATTATTCTAAAAGACTCACTCGAAAGCCGTGCAGACAGAATAAGGCGAGGCCTAAGGGCTCTTAGAGGCGAAAAAGTAGCTGTCGACTTACTTGTACTCACTGAAGCCGAGGTCGCTGAACGAAGAAATCATCCATCAACTTTAATATACCAGGTGCTTTTAGAAGGGAAGATGCTTTATGCAGCCGCATGAGGAATGGATGTTTAAGGCTCACCAGGATCTTGAATCTGCCAAACTGCTCTTTCGGGCGGAAGGGAGGTTGTTTGATGTTGCGATTTATCATACCCAACAATGCGCTGAGAAAGGCATAAAAGCATATTTAGCATTTCGAGACCTTAAAGTTGGCAAGACTCACAGTCTTCGAATACTCCTTGAGCAATGTCAGGAATTAGAACCCGCGTTTGAAGCGATTTACAACGATTGTATATACCTCGAACCATTCTCGATCATGTACCGATATCCAGAAGGGGACCTTATGCCGTCCGAGTCAGAGCTCCAAAAAGCGGTAACCGTCGCTGAACAGGTCTTTTTATTCGTAGAGAGTCGACTTCAATGACTATTTTGCTCAATCCCGACCCCGAAGAAATCTGGCACCAATATTCCCAGGCCCTGTCTCGTTTTTTGGCCTCCCGGGCTCCAGCCGATGTAGTTGAGGACCTGCTTCAGGAAGTGTTCGTAAAAATCCTTACCCGCCTGGAGACCCTTCAGGACCATAAAAAGTTGGAGAGTTGGATTTACCAAATCACCCGAAATACCCTTATCGATTATTACCGCACAAGACGTACCCATGAAGAAATTCCCGAAGATCTGGCCAACCCCGAGGCCGAGGCAGCCGTCGAGGTTCGCAAGGAACTGGCCGCGTGTTTAGGCCCCATGATCCAAGCCCTGCCACCGACCTATCGCCGGGCGGTGCAACTGTCCGAAATGGACGGCAAAACTCAGGGTCAGGTGGCGGCTCTTGAGGGCCTAACCCTTTCGGGGGCTAAGTCCCGGGTCCAAAGGGGGAGGGACCATCTGAAAATCCTTTTGAAAGAGTGTTGTACCTTCGAAATTAATCGCCACAACCAGGTGCTGTCCTATGAGCCCCGCACCTGCAAAAATTGTTAGAATTCCTGCGTCCTTTTTTCTTTCCTGTCGTCCATTGGGGTAAGAAAATACGATAGGAGTTACGAATGACAGTTTTAGCCAACGATACAATCCGTCAGGCGGTTCGAGAACGATACGCAAAAGTTGCGGTATCCGAAAATGTTGGGTGTGGATGTTCCGGTTCGTCGTGTTGTGGTCCTGCGGACCTGGCCGGCGACCCCAAGGTCGTATCCCAAAAGTTAGGCTACTCGACCATCGATGTCGACACCGTGCCCGCCGGGGCCAATATGGGCCTGGGGTGTGGAAATCCTCGGGCGATTGCATCCCTTAAGGCCGGGGAGACGGTGCTGGATCTGGGGAGTGGGGGAGGGTTCGACTGCTTCTTGGCTGCCCGGGAAGTTGGTTCTGCCGGGTCGGTCTTGGGAGTCGATATGACCCCCGACATGGTCAGTAAGGCCCGAAAGAATGCCCACACCGCCGGCCACTCCAATGTGGAGTTTCGCTTGGGCGAAATCGAGCACCTTCCCGTGGCCAACGACACGGTCGATGTAATTATTTCTAACTGCGTCATTAACCTATCTCCCGAGAAGGCCCAGGTTTTTCGCGAGGCCTTTCGGGTGCTGAAACCCGGTGGCCGGTTGGCCATATCGGATATCGTTGCTACTGCCGAACTGCCACCCGACCTCAAAAGTGACCTGGCGGCCTATACCGGCTGTGTGGCCGGAGCCTCTTCGATTACCGAGCTAGAATCAATGCTCAAAGATGCAGGGTTTGAGGATATTTCGATTCGCCCCAAAGACGAGAGCCGGGAGTTTTTGCGAACTTGGGTTCCGGGGAAAAGTGTGGACGATTACGTGGTTTCGGCAACCATCGAGGGGGTAAAGCCCTTCCGGGATTAGAGTAACCAGTTACGAACCCGCAAGAATACCAAGGAACCACCAAAATTCCCTGGTATTCAAAGGTTTCGTCGCCTCCGTAGAGAAGGCTCAAATTCGAGGGGATAACTCCTGCGAACTCCGACCACTTTTTCAAGTTCTTGATGTGTTCGGGTCGAAAGGTCTGGGAATATTGTGAGCGAAATAGCCGATGATTGCTCGAAAGAATACCACAGGGTCCCTGGTAATTCTTTGCAATATATCCGGTCGCTCCAGGTTAAAATAGGGCAGGTCAGTAACCCCAATTGGCCATTCAATTCTCATGAGGATGATCTACCTCCGAACGAAAGGAAAGGTCTTCATTTCTGGAGTGTTCTTCCCCTTAATGATGAGGACTCAACGAGGCAATCGGCGTAATAGGTACCGTTTTTAAGGTCCTTAGCCGGGGGGAGCGTGGCGAACCCCGGCGTGGGCGAGGGATAGCAGCCGAGTACCCCACAGGCCCGATAGCGGGCCGAGGAGTACTGGCGAATAGCCCGACCCGGCGCCCGAAGGGCCCCGGGACGCCCCCCGAGTTTCAGTGGTGGTGGTGATGCCCGTGATCGTGGCCATGATCGTGGCCGTGACCAGCGCAGAGGGTAGGGTCGGTTTGGGGAGCGAGGGTGTCGTTACCCATGGCGTCCAGGACTTGAGAGAGGTGGGTGTAGGTGGGGTCCAGGATGCCGACCGAGATGCCCTCCCCGGTTAGGCGGTTGTAGGCTCCTTGGCCCAGGCCTTTGCAGTAGACGTGGCTGATGCCGGCGGCTTTTAGTTCGGCGGTAGGGGCGCAGCCTCCTCCTTGGCCCCGGCTGTGGGCGGCTTTGGTCAGAAAGGTTACCGATGGGTTTCCTTTTTCGATAACTGCAAAAAATGGTGCGTGGCCGAAGTGGTCCGACAGTTGGGCTTGGGCTCCTTGGTCGGTGGTGACCGGTAGGGCTATTTTCATGGTTGTTCTCCTTGAACGTTTTGTGGTCCGGGATTAATTCGTAGGCCGTAGCCCAAGAGAAGGGCCTGGGCAATTTTTCGGTGGGCTTCGTGAATGATGAGGCCAAAGGTCTGGCGGGAAACTCCCATGGCTGCGGCGGCTTCGGCTTGGTACAGGCCCTGGTGGTCGGCCAGCCGTATTGCCTCGAATTCGTCCAGGGCCAGGTCGATAATGGTCAGATCGCGCATGGGTATACCTTGGGGTTTAAAGTACCAGGCTCCGGGGGTTCCAGCGACGGTTCGGCATCCTTTCATTCTTGGCATATGCTAAGAATACTGGGAATTGGGCTGGGTGGCAAGGGTGAAGGCTCGTCGTTTTCGATTGGCCACCGATTGCCTGTAGCTGCGCCACTATTCGATATTCGGCCGAAAATACCGCTTCGTGGGGCCCACGTTTTGTCCCCGAATTTTTTGCAGGAACCTCTCCTGAAAGGTTAATAAGTCTTTTCCCTTCACCTTTACCCGGGTTAAACGTTCGAGTTCTTGGTGGACTCGCAGGGCCTTTGTCGGCCCTGCGGCCTCCAGGATTACCTGACGCTCCTGGTCGGGCACATCGTAGAGGGCCAGGGCCAGGTCCACGTCGGAGGTAGTCAGAAGAGCATTTTGAACTGTAACGGGATTGGCTTTTTTGGCCACCAGGCTGATTCGGTGCATGGTATTCGGGGGCTCCTAAAATAGTTCGGGCTGGAGAGGTGGCCTCGGGGCCCCGGATGATGTCGGGCCCAGGTCGCCGGGGGGTGGGTTCGTAATGAGGTTTTTACTTTTTTCGGCCCCCAGGACTGCTTCTCTGGCCTTTGGTAATGATTCGCCCGGGTCCAGCCAGACCCGGGCTGCCTCGATACTCGTAATGACGGGCATCCGTAGGGCGGTGTTATGAATGTACCTCATCAGCCCCTGGGCTTCGGTAGTACAAAGGGTGAAACTCCTGTAGACCTCTTCATCTACCACCGACTCGCTCCAGAGTCCGGGAATGAGAAGGGGGGTATCTTCGGGGAGGGAGACACGAAACTTGATTTTCCGACTCCCCTCGTGGCGCCACTCATAAAAATGACTGATGCCCAGGATGCACCGGTGGTCCCGGGTCAGGGGGCCATAGGTAGGCTTATCTTCCAGCTCTTCTATCCGGGCGTTGGCGTACCAAATTTTCTGGTTCTTAAGGTCGGCCGAGGTGCGCATTTTTGGCGGCACCAGGACCCACCGCAGGGGTTGAAGTATATCGGGAGCATCCATGGTTATAACCGGCATAAAGGGGCGGGCCATGGCGTTTATTTGTTCAAAGGACGGAAAGGGCAGGGGATTCTGCCAGAGGGCCCGGGTGTATTTTTCCAGTTGTTTTTGGTAACCGGCCAGAACTCCGGCGGTGTAGCACATTTTTATGTTCCATCCTTGGTCTTATGATCGTTCCGGGTTATTGTAATCCCTGGAGGAAAAATAGTGAAACTCTTAATCAGCGGCTACACCGATACGGTTCTTCTGGTCCACGTTGACTCCCAGGGGAAATTGGAAGTTGAAAAGGCTTTTTCCGCCCCTTCTCACCTCTCTTTTCTCATTCAGGATCTCCGGGGACCTTGGGTGTACGGGGTACAAGAGTCGCCTCTGGGCCTGGGTTCGGTGTGGAGCTTCGTTTTTCCCCAAGAGGACAGTGGGCAATCGCGGCCTGCAGGAGAGGCTCCCTGTCACCTGGCCTTGAGTCCTGATGGAAAATGGTTAGCCCTTGCCAACTACACCGATGGTACGGTGGATCTGTATCCCCTCACCCAGCCGGGTGCTTTGGGTGCCGTACCCTGGCGAGCGGTTCACGAAGGTCATGGTCCCAATATTAATAGACAAGAACGGGCCCACGCCCATGGGGTTTGGTTCACCCAGGACAGTCGTCGGCTTCTGGTCTGTGATCTTGGAATTGATTCGGTCCTTTCTTACCCCATTCCTCCCACCTTTGCCCCCGATCAGGGCTGGTTGCAGGGAACGAAGGTACTAAAGACCCAGCCCGGAGATGGACCCCGGCATCTTGTCCTTAACAAGCCAGAAACCTACGGATACCTGGTGAACGAATTGAGTAGTACCGTCGAAGTATACTCCTACCAAAAAGAGACCAGCACCTTTGGCCTAGTCCAGCGTATTTCCAGCCTTCCCGAAGGCCTAGAAGATCTCTCAAATACCGCCGCCGAAATCGCCTTACATCCCACCGAAAAATTCTTGTACGTCTCCAACCGGGGTCAAAACACCTTGGCCTGTTTTCCCGTCGACTCGACGACCGGAACCCTGGGGGCCGGAGCTCGGTATTCTACGCAAGGAAAAATACCCCGTCATTTTTTCTTCGATTCTACGGGCCGGTTTCTTTTTGTCTCGAACCAGGGAAGCGACGAGGTTCGTTCCTTCCTTGTCGATAAAGAGACCGGCGAATTAACTTGGACTGGTTCGAAGATCGAAGCTATACAACCGACCTGTGGGCTGGAGCTTCGAAATATCGGGTAGGTACATGAGGTTTACGACTTCCCGCCTGGCCCTTCGGACTCTTGAACCCGGTGAGAAAGACCTTTTGAGCGACTTTCTCCAGCGTAACGCCGAGTTTTTTCGGCCCTGGGAACCTTTACGGGACCGGGCCTACTTCAACCAGGATATAAGGGTGCCGGACCCAGATCGAGAAATCAACCTGGCGATAGTTGAAAATTACTTGCCAGCCCCGGGACCCATTGTTGGCACCATCGGTATTTCGAACATCGTTCGTGGACCCTTCTTGTCGGCTTTTCTTGGGTACAAGCTGGACAAAGAATTTCAGGGCCGGGGGTACATGACCGAAGCCCTAGAGACAATTATTCCGTGGACTTTTAGTGATCTTGGGCTCCATCGCCTAGAAGCCAATGTAATGCCGAGGAATTTTCGGTCCTCTAATCTGCTCAAAGGGCTTGGGTTTGTCTGCGAGGGGCTTAGTCCCAACTATTTAAAGATCGCCGGTAGGTGGGAGGATCATGAACACTGGGTCTTGAGAAATCTCGAGCTGGAAAAGGAGTAAACCACCATCCCGGACTTCTAGGGTAACGCCATTTCGTAAAATGAGTGATTCTGATTTGACCTAGGAATTAAAATGTCGCATACGATCTATTAATTCCTACTCCTTTCCATAATCTGAACCTCGAAGAAGGTCTGAGAGGTATGTTTTACGTTGTTGTAAAATCGCTCGCCGTTCGTTTTCGTCGAACTTATCCCAAGTCCGTAAGGGCATGGCCATCCGGGGATTTTTCGCAAATTTCTCCCGGTGCTGGTCGATAAATCCCCAATACAGAGAGTTGAATGGACAGGCATTGGAGCCGTGGCGTTTTTTGGGGTCGTAGGCACAGGACTTACACGGGCCACCCATGCGTTGAATATAGGCCGCACTGGCGGCATAGGGTTTTGATGCGACCCCACCGCCGTCGGCGTACTGGCTCATACCCCGGGTATTGGTAATTTCGACCCATTCAAAGGCGTCGATGTAGACTCCCAGGTACCATCGGTCTACCTCGTCGGGATGGACACCGGCCAGAAGGGCAAAGTTGCCGGTTACCATCAACCGGGAAATATGGTGGGCGTAGGCGTTTTGCAGACTGGAACCAATGGAGTCGGCCAGGCAAGCCATTTGGGTATCTCCGGTCCAATACCAATCGGGTAGGGGGCGGTGGGCACCGAAGAAGTTCGTACGACGAAAGTCGGGCATGCTGGCTTGGTAGAATTGGCGCATGTATTCTCGCCACCCTAAAATCTGGCGAACAAAACCTTCCAGGCTGGGTAGGCTCACTCCGGAACCCTGGGCCGTGGCGGCCTCTATTGCCTTCTCGATAACCTCCCGGGGGTGAACCAGCTTGGTATTTAATCCAAAGGACAACAGGCTATGAAAAAGAATCGGTTGCCCTGGGGCCAGGGCGTCCTGATAGTCGCCAAAATTGGCCAGCGCGGTAGCCAAAAAATCGTGCAAACCCTGCCGGGCCTCGGTGGCCGTTACGGGCCACCACCAGCCGTCGGCTGGCATGCTTCCAAACCACGGAACACCTGCGGCATCCAGGTCGGCAAGAACTTGAGCTCGCACCTCTGCGTGGGTGGATAAATTAGGTGCCACCGGGGGTGAGGGGCTGCCCTTCCAGGCCTTTCGATTCTCGGCATCGTAGTTCCAACTGCCCCCCCGGGGTTGGTCGCCGTCCATGAGGTAGCCGGTCTTCCTACGCATTCCCCGGTAAAAGGTCTCCATCCTTTGGCCCCGGCGAAAATCCCCTGGGGTCGACAAGAAATGCTCGGTGTCCACTTCTCGAACCGCAACTCCCAGAGTTCCTAGTTCTTGGCCTAAGATTTGCTGGAGCCTGTACTCGTCGGGGGTTTGGTATTCAATCGAAGGGGGGCTACCCTTGGTGATTAGTTGAGCCAGGTTCCCAACAAAGCTGTGGTGGTTGTCCGGGTCGGCAATTTTCCAGTAGCGAACCCGGTGTCCCTTCTCTTGCAGACTCTGGGCGAACAGCCGCATGGCCGATAAGACGGCCACCAACTTTTGTATATGGTGGGTTACATACTCGGTCTCTGGACGAACCTCCATCATCACATACAGTATCGACGGGTCTACCTGGGGGTACCAGGAATGGTAGTCCGACAACTGGTCGCCCAAGATAAGCCGGACTACCCTTATTTGTTCAGCCATTGAACACCTCCTCCCAGGCTGGTGGCCAGTTTTGTTCTGTTACCCAGCGACGATAGGCCCCATCGGGGTCGTAGGTCCGGGCCTGTTTTTCCAGGTCAAAGCGGCGACTGGGCCGGGGATCGGCCCCCACCCCTGCCAGATAGGCCCAGTTGCCCCAGTTCGAGTCGGGATCGTAATCCAGAAGGGCATACTCGAACCAGGCTGCTCCCCACCACCAGGGCAGGGCCAAATCGTAGATAAGAAAGCTGGCCACGCACTGGCGAAGACGGTTACTCAAGGTTCCCCGGTTCGATAACTCCTTCATTCCTGCATCCACCAGGTCCTGGCCCGTCTCTCCCCGAATCCACCGGACAAAATCTTCCCGATATCGGGGTTCTGGAGGTTGGCTCTTGTAGGTCCACGGGTAGGAATCTACTAAGCCCGGGGAGCGACGGGAACGAAATCCCGAAGGAAAGTACGTTTGGGGACCCACCAGTTGGCCTAGGTAGAAGAAAAAATCCCTCCATAGTAGTTCAAAAAGTATCCAGTAAGTCGATTCGTTGGCCCCGTGGATTTTTTCGTAGTCCAGAACCCGGCGACCCACCACCTTGGCCTGCAGACTTCCGTCGGAAAGCCAGAACGAGAGTTTCGAGGAATACTCCCCGGGACCCATGCCATTTCGGGTCTCCTTGTAGGTAGATGGGGCGGTGGTGGAAAACCAGTGAGCCATCCGCGCCGGAGCACCAAGGGCTTCCAGCCCCTGAAGTTCCTCAGGAAGCTCCTTGGCTACGGCGGGATCGACCCGGTCAGGGGACGAAAAGGAGCTAAAACGGTAGGAGCTCCAGGGTTTCGTTTCAATTCCCTGGCGAAAGGGGGTAAACGTTCGGGGAATGTGCTCCCCGTCGAAGGGCAACTCATCTTTATCGATGAGGGTGTTGGGGGAAACTCGGACAATTTCGATTCCGTGGGTCTGACCCCACCGGTCGATTAGACGGTCGAATTGCCGCTCTTCCCAGCCCCCGGTAGGTTGGTACACCACCTTTGACGGCGACCAGACCAAAAGTTTGTCCAGGTCCTGGATATTCGGGCTTGGGAAAGGAAACAAGGGGATTTTGTGGTGAGTATAGGCCTGGGCCAGCTGCCGTTCTTGGTAAGAACGAAAGGCAATCCGCCTTTTCGAGGCCCGCCGAAGGCCCAAAATACCTACCGAATGAGCATAGGGTAGGGGAAACAGGACCCCATACACAGAGGAAAAGTCTTTAGAAGCCTGGGCCAAGAGTACCTTCAGGTTCAGGTTCCAGAGGTGGAGAAAGATCACCGATGAACTCATACCTCGAGTATAGGGTTTTTCTTTTCCCTAGGCAGCCATGATGGTATCTTTCTCCTATGAAAAAAATACTTATTTATGGTGGTTCCGGCGGGATAGGCCGACGGGTGGGCGAAATCTTGGTCGCCCAGGGAGTTCGAGTCCACGTGGCCGGCCGGAACCGCGAGGCTCTCGAAGAGACGGCCGAGGCTCTGGAAGCCAGCTACACCGTGGGCGATGCCCAGGACCCGGCTTTTTTTGCCCAAGCGGCCGCAGAAGCTGGTGACATCGACGGTTTGGTCTACGCCATTGGAACAATCAACCTAAAATCTTTGGCTCGATTTACTCCCGAGGAAATAGATCGAGACTTTCAAGTGAACGCCCGGGGAGCGGCCCTGGCCGTTGCTGCCAGTCTGCAGTCACTCAAGTCCAACGAGGGTTCCTCGGTGGTTTTATTTTCGAGTGTGGCTGCCGTCCAGGGTTTTACCAACCACGTATCGGTTTCGTTGGCCAAGGGTGCGGTCAGTGGCCTCACTTTGGCCTTGGCCGCCGAGCTGGCCCCCAAGGTTCGGGTCAACGCTCTGGCCCCTTCGTTAATTCGAACCCCCTTGGCGGCTGCCCTTTTGAGTAATGCCCAATTAGAAACAGCTATCGCTGGAATGCACGGTCTACCCCGATTGGGTACTCCTGACGACGTGGCTCAGGCAGCAGTCTTTCTTTTGTCCGAGCACAGTAGTTGGGTCACGGGACAAATTTGGGGAATAGATGGGGGTCGGTCGAGTCTTCGAATAAAGGCCTAGGATGGATCAACACAACCCGGCTCTCGACGATCCTACTCTGGACGAACGCAAAAAAATCGAACTCCGGTACGCTCTAGAGCGTCGGATTCGCAACATCGTAGCCCGGGGAGATCGGGAGGGGGCTAAAAAGATCGCGTCGGAGTTCTTCCACTTCAACGATTTTTCTGAGAGGATGCCCTACAACCCCCTTCGGCTTAGTAAAAACCTCGCCATTATCTTTAATACGATTCTGCGGTTGTCGGCCGAACGGGGTGGCTTACTTCCGATATTTCTTCACGGTATATCCTCGAACTTCGCTCAAAAAATCGAAGAGGCCCGCGATATCGAAGATCTTCATCGGCTCCAAGGTGAAATGATTACCACCTACACCGATGGGGTGTACAAGTTTACCCTAAAAAACCACTCCGCCCATGTCCGCCGGGTTGCCCAGTACGTCTTACAGCATCTGGGAGACAAACTATCCCTCGAGGACCTGGCCTCCATTGGAGGGTGTACCCCCACCTACCTGTCTCGAATTTTTCGCAAAGAATACAACCAGACCCTAGGAGAGTTTATTCGAACTAAACGGGTAGAAGAAGCTCGATGGCTTATGAGTAACTCAGAAAAACCGATTGCAGAAATAGCCGAAGAGTTAGGTTTCGAAGACACCAGTTACTTCGGCAAGGTCTTTCGTTCGGTGGTGGGAATGTCTCCCGGTGAGTACCGAAAGCAGGCCTGGAACGCCGACCGGGACGGAATTCCTCTTTGATTTTTCCTCGGAGGTCCTCCTAGGAAAGAACGGCCTCAAATTCTCTAATCAGGCCCTCTTCGTAGGGTCCCCGAAAAGTACCGGTAAAAAAACGATCCATTCCCTCATTGAGAAATCGAACCCACGATTCATTTTCTCTACCAGGAATAATGGGATAAAAAGCTACTTCGCTATGTTTTGCCGCTTTCAGGTCCCCGGGGGCATCACCAATCATAAGAATTTTTTCTCTCTTGTATTTGCCCCGAGCCCCATAGGCCAAATGCTCTGCTTTAGTCCCTAACTCTTGGCCTGCAATAAGGCTCGGATAAGGGTGAATTCCGTACTCTTCCCACTCCCGGTTCAGGTCGACTTCCGGGGATTGGGACACTACCATGAGGTCGGCCTGGCGGGAAATGACCTCCAAAGCATGCCGGGCTGCGGGAAGGGGAGGTAACCCCCGAACAATTTCCTTAATTGCTCTATTGACCTGGGTCGACCACTCCCAAACCTGGCAAAGGTCCGGATCGGCGGTTTTTTCTATCCGCTGGCCTAAATTTACCATATCCAGTGAATCGGATTCCTGAATCCATAGGCCTAGACCATCCAAGGGTGGTACCTGGACCCCCCGTTCGGCGACCCGGGGATCGTTGGCGAGGATTCGTAAAGCCTTTTGCAGAGCCAGAAATCGATTCACACCCCGGCTTCGACTGTAGAGGTTTACCTTTTCCCATACCTCGCGGGCCCAGGTACTTACACCTTGGAGCCCGAAGGTACCAATAAAGGCGGGGCAAAAACATTCTTTGTGTTTCAACTCCATAGAATCGAACACGCAGCCATCGGAATCGACCCCGATGAAGAAGTCTTTTTTCTTTTCAAAGTCCACAAGGGGCTGGTGGTAGGTCTGGATACTCAACGATCGCTCCTTTGGGCCCGGTCTCTTCTACTTTATAACCCTAAATTTTTGCAGATGCTACAACGTGTTCTCGTTCATGGACGACTTGTTGAACCTCTGCCATCTTGTCGCCGGTCAGGTCGTAGAATTGCATGGCAATGAGGGAGGCTAACCAACCCAAAATTGGCATCCCGATAAAAAAGAACATTCCTAACCAGAACAGGGTGGGACTAGAGGGGGTGTCGATGGTAGGAAAGGCTTCTCGGAAACCGGCCATGGCGACAAAGATTCCAATAAAGGTCGTTCGGTTAGTTCCCGGTAAAAGAAATTCGTCGACTTCTGCCTCGAAGGGGGTAAAACCACCGACGTGTTCGGTTACAAACCTGCCGTTGATATACACCTTTGCCTGGTGGGTGGCACTTCCGAACCGAAGCACCCGCACCGACTTGGGGTCTTGGGGGCCGACGGTGAACTCTTTCTCGTACCAGACCCAACCGACAAAGTCCCGGTCTTTTTGGTCCTCGAAAAGGTCATTCCAAGAGCTGGGTACAGCCATCGAGACCGTATCTTCCAGGGGAGACTGGAAAAATCCGGCATCGAAACCTGCTCCCTCTCGTCCCGGCTGGGGATCGAACCGAAACCGCCAAATTCCTTGTAAAGACTGGACCTGACGGTTCTCGTTTGAAAGGGGAAATAACATACATAATCCTCCAAAAACAAATTGTTAAGAGGATTATCCGGCGGTTTTTAGAAACCCCTTGGCGAAATCTTGGGCGAACTAGGAAAAATTTGCACTAATGAACGGAAAATAAACGATTAATTTTCGATTAGCGGTAGGCTTACCTCAATTTTTGTCCCCTCGTCTCCCGAGATTTCCAAGGTCCATCCATCACTGGAACCAATGCTCTGAATCATGGAAATTCCGTACGAGGGACGATCGGCACAGAGGATCTGTTTCGAAATTCCAGGCCCATTATCCTGAAATCCCGCTCGCAATCTGTCCTCCTCGACCCACGCCCGTACCGAAAGAGTTGGGGATTCTACTCCATGGAATGCGTACTTGAAGGAATTTGTGATAGCTTCATTAGCCACCAAACCAAGATAAAGTAGATTCTTATTTGAGATTTTGGCTTCACAAATATCGATTGATAGGTCTACATCGTACATTTCGTAGGCTTCAACAATGCCTTCTATGAGGGTAGTAAAGTACCTACGGGCCGATAAAGACTGGGTCTCTTTTCCGTAGAGTTGGCCATGGATAAGGACGAAGGCCTGTATTCGAAGGGTTAAGTCCTTGAGGAACGATTTTTGGACCTTGGTTCTTGCTGAATCTTCCTGGAGGGACACAAGACTTTGGAGGAGCTGGAGATCGTTTTTGACGTGATGATAGGTTTCGCGAATAAGCACTTCTTTTTTCGAAATTTCTTGGGAGTGGGAGGTGATGAGTTTTCTGAATGCTGGAACGAAGAAGACAAGACCCACGAGCATGAGTATAGAAATTACGAGGGCAATTGTTTCTGGCTTCTCCTGTTGTTGGGGGAAAACTCCTCGTTCCACCATGCCAATTAGGCTCGATAATCTACGGACTCCCATTAGGAGGACGGCGGCAGAAATAGGTATCCAGGGTTTATAAAAACCCGAACGGAATATGAGAATAATCGCCAAAGCCGCTGAGGCAAACTGCAAGAGAATTGAGAATCCCATTATGTAAGGAAGTACGAAGGAGTTCATGGGGCCTCCGATACCCCAAGTATAGAATACAATTACTCCTTTTGCTCAGTTTGTGTACCCCCTGATTGGGACCTCGATAATCTGGTTTTTTGGCCAAGTTGGTCATTGCACCGCAATGACTTAAGAGCCTGAGCTGATTAAGAATTGCGGTTTATCGAGGTCCCCCTGACATATACAACTCCCCGATTGAATCCGCATAGTTTCTCGGTCTATACTCCCAAGACTATGGAAAATACATCGAAAAACCCGTCCCATTCGAGCCACTGGGCAGATATAAATGCCGACAAAATTATGAGAAGCCGCCGAACGGGCGATCAAGAACCCACCTACGTATGCGCATCGGGAATTACTCCTTCGGGAACCGTACATATTGGTAACTTTCGCGAAATTATCAGTGTCGAGTTGGTCGTTCGGGCCCTGAGGGATAAGGGTGCTCGGGTTCGGTTTATTTATTCCTGGGACGATTACGACGTCTTTCGTAAGGTGCCTAAGAACATGCCCCAACAGGAAATGCTCGAAAAGTACTTACGATGGCCAATTACCATGGTTCCCGATCCCTTCGAAAAAACTACCAGTTACGCCCGGTCTAATGAGGTTTTGGTTGAGAAGCTCTTGGTAAAAGTGGGAATTAGTCCCGAATATCTCTACCAAGCCGACAAGTATCGCGCGGGTGATTACGCTCAAGGAATGCGCCGGGCCCTGGAGCATAGAGATACAATCCGGGTTATTCTGGATGAGTTCCGGACTGAACCCTTGCCTGAAGACTGGTGGCCCATTTCGGTATTCTCGAGTTTTACCAACAAAGATACTACCACTGTTCTTGATTGGGATGGCCAATGGGGACTTACCTACCGGTGCGACGAGACCGGGAAAACCGAAACCCTTGACTTACGAACCACACCCTGGGCAAAGCTTCCCTGGCGCATCGACTGGCCTATGCGATGGGCTTACGAAGGAGTAGATTTTGAACCCGCAGGAAAAGATCATCACAGCGAGGGAGGCTCCTTCGATACTGCTCGAAAGGTGAGTGAAGCGGTATATGGGGTACAAGCTCCTGTCACCTTTCAGTACGATTTTATTTCAATCAAAGGTCGGGGCGGGAAAATTTCCAGCTCCTCGGGAGAGGTAGTAGGTCTGGATGACGTGCTGGAGGTGTATACCCCGGAGGTAACCCGATATCTCTTTGCGGGAACTCGACCAAATGCTGAATTTGCTATCAGTTTTGACCTGGACGTAATAAAAATCTACGAAGATTACGACCGATGTGAGCGGGTTTTTTATGGAATTGACCAGGTAAACGACAAGAAAAAAGAAAAAGAATCCCGGATCTACGAACTTTCCCAGGTAGAAACGCCGGCCCCGACCCAGCCCCTTCAACTTCCCTTCCGTCACCTCTGTAATCTACTCCTTATAATGAATGGCGAATTTCAGCGGGCAATTCGCGCCTTTCCCGAAGTTGCAGTCCTCGAAGCCGAAGACAAACTTTCTCCCGGGTGGTGGGCTACGGCAGAAAACCGAGCCCAATGTGCCTGGAACTGGCTTCAAAGTTTCGCCCCCGAGGACTTCGTTTTTCAGGTCCGAGGACCCCAAGACCCAGCGATAGCCCTGGCGGACTACTACGAGGGGATTACCGTAAATTCGGCTCATAGGGCTGCAAAAATCTTGGTCCAAGACCTTGAGGGGGGCAATTTTTCTCGGCTCGACGAGAAAGCCCTGGGAGATCGCCTGTACGAAATTGCCCGAGAAGCAGACCTCGAACCAAAGGTTTTCTTTGAGGTTCTTTATTTAATGATAGTAGGAAAGACCCGAGGGCCTCGGCTGGCGGGTTTTTTAAAGACCCTCGGGACCGATCGGGTTCTTTCTATCCTACACGCCTACGGGAGATGAAAAATGACCAACAAAATCAATGTCAAGCAGAAGGTAGGGTACGAAGTCATTGATCGGGTAGCCCGATCTGGACAGCGCTTTGGAATGGGCACCGGATCTACTGCCTTCTACGCAATGGAACGGTTGGCACAAAAACTGAATTCCGGCGAACTTACGGACATTAAAATTGTTCCAACGAGCTTCCAAACCTCTACCGTATTACAGAACCTCGGTATTCAAGTCTATTCGATGAATGATCCCGTAATTGGTGGGGAGCTGGATGTCGCTGTCGATGGGGCCGATGAAGTTGACGAAGATTTCTGTCTCGTCAAAGGAGGTGGGGGAGCTCATTTTCTAGAAAAGCTCGTCGAATATAATACCCGAGATTTTTATGTCATAGTCGACGAATCAAAGATAGTCGCTGTTTTGGGTGATCGGTTTCCTATCCCTGTTGAAGTAGTACCCGAGGCGAGGGTTTCGGTTTATAAGGCTCTTGAAAGATTTGGTGGAGAGCCCGAACTCCGGATGGCGGTAAAAAAGGCGGGGCCAGTAATTACTGATAACGGCAACCTCCTTATTGACGTGCGATTTTCCGGTGGAGTTCGGCGGGTTCTTGGGTTGTCTGTGGCCGAATCCGAGGCGAAAATAAAAAACCTCGTCGGCGTAGTTGAGGTGGGGCTATTTTCCCGGTCGGTTCAAGGTGTCTTTGTAGGACGTTCTTCGGGCAACGTTGAGCTCCTTACTAAAAAGTAAGGGGTGCGGAAATTGAGATTCCTTCCACACCCATGGGCCCTACTATGGGGGTGAGAGAGCTTTGGAAAGGGTACCTCTGCTCCCGGGTATTTCGGTCGGTTTTTGGAAACGTCCAATATCGGGAGTACTTGTCCGAAGCAGGACTCTTTCTTCGCCATAAACGGCTCGGGAACCTCCTCATTAGCAAATTTTGGAAGGATCTTGGTTACACTCCCAAAAGTTTAAGCGACAAGTGGATAGAGAAAGTCCATCCCGAAGAGAGAGAATTCGTTTCCCAGGAGTGGGATTACGCCGATCGTGGGGGCACCGATTCTACGGTTCTCGAGTACCGGTTTCGTGACGCCCGAGGGGACTACCACTGGGTTCGGTCGATGACCTGGGTTCTCTCGAGGGACAGGCGAAAGAGAATACTCAGTTACCTAGGACAAGACATTGCCTTGGATACAAAAAGAAATCCTATTGATACCTCGGTTTTCAATGATCAACTGAGTTCGGCGGCAAACCTCTTATCTGAATTTTCTACCCCAGAATCTTGGGAGAGTTTTTGGATACAGATTGCACAGACGTCGTGGAAACTTTTTCCCTCCGCCTATTCGTGGCTCCTCCGGATTGAAGAAGGGGGGGGATTTTCCCTAGGAGACCTTCGCACCCCCCAAAGTACAAAAAATCGCTATCCCTTTGGCTTTCAGCGGCTACCCACCACAGACGCCCACGAAATTCAGCAAAGTTTGAATATCTTAAGCGGTACATTCTTCTTGGATGCCAACGAAGCCCCCCGGTGGTTGGTGGGTCTCACAAGGGGAAGTTCTGTGGATGCCTGGATTTTTTGCCTATTGGGAGACCCTAAAAAACCTTTGGGATGGATAGTCTATAAGTCATCGGTTGCGTGGTATCTGGCAAAGAGCAATCTTCCAAAGGCAAAGATTCTTTCCGAGGGACTTCAGAAAATAATTTCTGTCGTCGAAAGTCAATCGAAACAAGAAGAAAAGAGCAAAGACACGCCGGTACGAGTAGTGGCTTTAGACCCGGACCAAGCGATCGAGCATTTAGAGGGATTTCTTCGTTCCCCTACCCCTGAAAGGGAGTTGTGGGGATATGGAGTGCTTGGTTGCATACTCGGCCCTATCCCCGAAGACAATCATCCAACGTTCCCCATCGTTATGAGGGCCCATGAAACTGCGGCCCATCGACTAGAGACCTGGACGAGTGGTCGACAGGGAATTTTTCTCCTACTACCGGGGCAGCGTTTCGTTCTTGGATTTCAAGGGATTCGGCCCTTCGATTTTCTTCCTGCTCTGGACGACCTACATCAGCTACTCATTACCCAGACCCGCGATCTGGGATACCCTATTGGTATCGGATATCAGGTTTGGGACAGCCGAGGTAATGTTCGGTTACTGTGGAAAGAACGGGTCTCTTTCCTAACGGACAAGCTTTCGTAGTACCCGATCGCGATTTCTCCATTTGGGACTCGCCTTTACCCGAAGGTCGAGTTGGATTCTTTGGGGAAAAATCTTTCCAAGGATTTTTTGACTTTCCTGACGAATTTCTTTAATAAGGGTTCCCCCTTTCCCAACTACTATGCCCTTTTGGCTCTCCCGTTCCAGTATAATGAAAGCTCGAATCCAAAGCTCTTTGCCGTCATTTGATTCCTCAAGGTCCGCAATATCGACGTAAAGAGAATGGGGGATTTCATCTCTGGTTCTGAGCATTGTTTGTTCCCGGATAACCTCGCTGATGCGAAATTCCGGATCCTGGTCGGTGTAATAATCCTCTGGGTACATTGGATGTCCTTCCGGAGCCAGCTCGTAAATTGCCGAGGTAAGTTGTTCCAGACCATCTTTAGTTTGGGCAGAAACGCGAAATATCTGCCCCTTGAGACCCCGTTCCTTCGCTTCAGCGAGGTAGGCCTCCCAATTTGGGTGGGTAGCCAAATCGTTTTTATTAAGGACTAGAAGAATTGGTTTCGTTTGTTTCGAAAGAAGATCTAAGAGTCCCCTCTCTTCTTCTCCCGGCCCCCGGGACCCATCAAGGAGGTAGACCACCAGGTCTGTCTCATCAAGAGTATCGGATACCAGGGTTCGAAGCCGTTGATTGAACTTCCGTTCCGAATTATGAAAGCCCGGGGTGTCAACAAACACCAGCTGTCCTTCCGGTTGATTCAAAATCCCCCGAATCTTATTCCTCGTTGTTTGGGGCAGGGGCGTTACAATAGAGATCTTCTGGCCACAAAGAGTATTGAGAAGGGTAGATTTTCCTGCCGATGGTCGGCCAACGATAGCTACAAAAGCCGATTTAGTCACAAGCTCCCCTTTGCCTCTGGTCCAGATTATCGTATATTATACCCCATGCAGTTACATCCGAATATGGAAGAGAAAGATTCCGAAGAATCTACACCAAAACAAGAAGTGAACGACGGCCTCATGATGAAAATGATGAAGACTCGTTCGATTTTGTTATCGGGAGAAGTGAATAAAGAGCTGGCCGAAAGAGTCGTTCGTAGCCTTCTCCTACTCGAAGAAGCTGGCAAGGGACCGATAAAGGTTTTTATCGATAGCCCCGGGGGTGATGTCGATGCCGGATACGCAATTTTTGACATGATCCGTTTCATCGATGCCCCGGTGTACACCGTTGGAATGGGTTTGGTCGCCAGTGCGGGAGCGCTCATTCTATTGGCCGCGCCAAAAGAACGACGTATTGGTCTTCCAAACAGCCACTACCTCATTCATCAGCCCCTCAGCGGTATTCGAGGAGTTGCGACAGAAATCGAAATTCATGCCCGAGAGTTAGAAAAGCTGCGAGCAAAGTTAAACAAACTTATTTCTGACGAGACGGGTAAAGAAATCGGTCAAGTTTCCCGCGATACCGACAGGGATTATTGGATGAGTGCCCCGGAGGCCAAAGACTATGGGCTTCTGAGCCAGGTCATTACCCGGAGAAGTGAGATCGGGTGGGATTGATTTTCCTGGGGTAGATTCTAGGGTTTACCCTTGAAAAAACGCCAATTCCTCTTTTTTTCTTCCTTCACTTTGGATTTACCCAAAAAAGTAGTATAGTACTCAAGAATCGAAAGGTTTCCCAAGCGCAAATAGTAACATTTTCAGCCATTGTTACCGATTGTTAACTAGGAAGTTACCTGAAAATTCTATTAAAAAAGTGGCTGGTTTGTAGATCGTCTGCTTGTTTAGCCACGAGCGGAGAAATGTAATAATGGCAAACCCGAAAAAGGGTCCTTTTTCTCTAGTACTATTGTCTCTCTTGGGAATTTTGTTGACCAATTGTGATGTGGGAATAGGATCTCAGGTTGACGTCGCACGACCATCAGCTGCTTTAGAAAGCCACGAGCCCGGGGACTATCTTCGGGGTACAGTCACCCTTCGAGGAACAGCTACCGACGATATTGGTGTGGTTGGGGTCGAAGTCTCGGTGAATGGTGGCATTTCCTTTGTTGCCGTTCCCACCGAAACCTTGATTCTTCGGGGCAAAACTGCCGAATGGGCCTACGATTTAGATACAAGAACCATACCCGACGGGCCCATTTCTGTGGTCGTAAATGCCACCGATGGCTCAGGTAGAATAGCTCAAACTGATACCCTGGTTTTTAACATCGATAACACTCCCCCGGTCTTAGTAGTATCGTCTCCCCGGAATTACGAAAGCATTATTCTCAATACCCAGGGCGTTTTGACCCTCGAAGTGAGTGATATTAGTCCTCTGACTTCCTATGGTATCCAGGTTTGGTCTGCCGTACCCGATACACCGGAACAGACGGCCAATTCTTCTTCTCTTGTTTGGAATCTCATTTCGCCCGAGTATGCCCCAAAGATCATAGAGAGAAGCGGCTCTCCTTTTGTATACACCTTTTCTTCGCTACCCTTTACCCAAGACCTCGTAACCCCCCGTAAGTTCTTTCGATTTGCTCTTTGGGCGACAGACAGGGCAGGCAATACCAGCACCTCGTTTTACCATGGGGACGAAATATACCCACTCAATGAGAATCAGGCCCTTTCGGCGGTAGAGCTGAGTCAAATTCTTGGGGGTCAACCAAAAATTCTCTCCGACGGGAGTGTACTTCAGGCGAATGATCTAACCTCGGTAGCCCAGCAGGCCGATGGAAATTCCCGGTTCATCCTCCTGTTTGATGAAGAATTCGATATTCCAAAAATTGGACTGTCTTATCCTTCGGTTTCTTCTCTGGGTCCTGAACAATGGCCAACCGTTTCATCGAGTGATGTCCTTCAAGGGTATTTTCAGGACGATGATGGAATCGATCTCAATACCATGACCATTTCGGTAGATCGACTCGTGAATGGAGATGGTAGTCAGTCTAGCGACTGGTCCGAAGTTGTCGATTCAGTCCCAATCAGTAATTATCAACTCAATAGCGAAATTGGTAATCGCCGGGTAGATTGGCAGTATTCAGTTGTTGGACTACCGCTGCCAAACCAGGGTCGGTTTAGGTTGCGTACCCAGGTACACGACGTTAATGGGACCCTATCGGTACTCTTTAGTCAAAATCTTATTGTCAGCGATGGTAAGCCTTCAGTATCGATCGAACCACCTTTATCGGGGTTTCTTTCAGACACCTTAACGATAGAGGGCAACGCATCCCACGCGGTCCCTCTCGACGGGGTGCAAATTCTTATCGGTTACGGTTCCTCAGTGAGTCCTACCTGGGTTTACGACTCCTCCGATGATCTTTGGGCCCAGTACGACCACGACACCACAAAATGGACCTTTAATTTCCCAATCCCCGATCTACCGGTGGTTCCCGAAGGAACCGTCATCGTTGAGGCCCGGGCGATGGTAGGCAGTGAGTTCGAGTCACGACAAGTGACCTTCGTTCGCGATACCCAGGCCCCAAATGGAAGCTTCCTATCGCCTGCATCCGGTTCCTACTTAAACGAAATAGCGGAAATTACGGGATTTGCCGACGATAATCGGTCTGGGGTCGAAAAGCTCGAGTTTAGAGTTGGTGCCCCGGGAACTTGGTGGGGGTTCAATTCGGAGGTTGGTGGACCTTCCTTGGGTGTTGAGGGGTACGAATTTGAAGGAACCCTCTCTAATTTTGTGTTCAAATTTGACTCGACCAACTTCGTCGATGATACGTTGTATCCAATTTGGCTACGGGTCACTGACCGAGCTGGAAACCAATACGAAGTTAACCGGTCATATAGAATTTTCCAAGACAGCGACCTGCCGGAACTTGACCTCTTGAATGTAGATGCATCCTCATCCGCGGTCGAAAATATACTTTCGGGAGTTCCGGCACGAATTTTGGGCACAGCCCTCGATGATGATGGTTTCCTCGATGGAACCGGTCAGGTAGTATCCGGGGTTCTTCAGTATAGAATACGTTCCTTCGATTTGTCCGAAAATCCCGGAGCTTGGTCGAGTTGGAGAAATGTTCCGAGTCCTATCCCTAACGGATCGAAAGAGGTGAGTTTCTCTCTATCCCTCGTCCACCCAGACACTTTACTCTCCTTGGGAGATGGTATTCACGAAGTACAAATGTGGGTTCAGGATAAGAATGGAATAGGTCTTACCCGAGGTGTTCAAGAAACTGGCGGTATTGTCATTCCGTTTGCAATCGACAACGGTCCTCCAACTCTTTCCTTTCTCCCTCCAACCCCTGTCCCTGGAGCCTCGGTGCCCGATTCCTTGCCTTTCGGACTTTCGGCTAGCGATGCCCTTGGGCTTCAGTCGGTGCAAGTGCAAGTCGAAGGCCCATCGACACCCTCGCCCCTGGTCCTCTTTACCGCCGGGCCCGATCGGGTAGCTTCTCAAACCTTTACAAATTCTCTTGAAAGCCTGAACTCGGGAACCTATACCCTAACCGCTACCGCCACCGACCTGGCTGGAAGTACCGGATCAATCAACCGAACCCTCATTGTAGACCGTGATATTCCAAGCGCCACCATAACGACCCCCGAAATGGGGGCAAAAGTCAATGGTATCGTAACCTTGCGGGGTGGGGCTAACGATATACAAAGGGTGGATCGAGTCCATTACACACTGTTGCCGGTCGGACAGAATCCTCCCCTCGATAAGATAACGTGGGATGTCGCCGATGGGTCCTACTCGTGGAGCATTGAGTGGGATACTACTGCGGTAAACGACGGTGACGAGTATATTCTTCATGTTTCTTCCCAGGACCCAGCGGGAAACTGGAGCCCGACGGTTAGCCGGAGCTTCCAGGTCGATCAAAGTTCCGACCTTCCCCAGGCTTCCTTTACTGACCTCGATCCTGGGATTAACGAAGCCTCGGCAGCGGGAGTTGGTGGGGTCAACCTCCTCGATTTTGGTCCAAGGGTTCGAGGTACGTTGATCGACGATGACCGAATAGATGCCGGATCAATGCAGATTCGGGTAAATTCGACCCTCTCGGGTGATTGGCAGTCCTTGTCGGGCCCGGTTGGACCCAGTGGTCTCTCGGTGAATTTTACCCATAATCTGGGTCTAACTGAGGGTATTCACTACTTTTATCTTCGATTCTCCGATGATGCATCCGTAAAATCGGGCCGTCCGGTGGCTACTACTACCCTCGGCCCTATCTACTTTGCCATTGACACGGCACCTCCGGTTATTTCGTTTACTTCGCCCATACCCGGTTCGTACCAAGGGAGTGCCTTTGAACTCCGAGGAACCGCAACCGATGGAAATGGGCTGCAACCGGAAATCCTGGTCCGGACCCCCGCCGATAGTTCTTGGGCCGATGCCACGACTGTAACCCTTGGGGGCGATGGAACGTGGGTAGCAACTATCGATGATCTTTTTACCGGCGCCTGGGAAGGCCCCAGAACTATACAAGTACAGGGTACGGATATTTTTGAGAAATCAACTATTGGAACCCTTAGTGTCGTGGTCGATACCCTTTCGCCGGAGGTGACGATTGAGAACCCTGCCCTTGATGGTTGGCTGCAGGGGATTTCAGGTTCGGTGGTGGGCCAAGCCAGCGATACCGGTGTCGTAGGGAACGTGTATTATTGGATAGGTGATCGAGGAGTGACACCTCCTGCCGAGCGGGCTTCTTGGAGCACCGCCTCGGGAACTACAAGCTGGAACGGGACTTTCAATATGGTCGAACTAGGGGAAGGCCTAAAGACTCTCCACGTTCAAGCAGTCGATGGGGCAGGGAATGTAAGCCCCCTAGTAACCAGAGATTATGGCGTAGATCAGAATTCACCCGAGGTAACAGAAACGACCATATCGAGTCCAAGCGCAGCCCGAAGCAATTTGTTCTCTCTCGGTGGTACGTTTTCCGACTCAAATTCAATCTATCGATTGCGAATTTCCCAGCAGAAGGGTGCGGGAGATTTTGTCACCATCTATGACTCGAGCTCGTTTTCCGGTGTGTCGTCTTCTTGGAGTTTGTCGGACCTTCCTCGAGATCCCGATGCCCCAGACCCGACCCTATCCACTTCTGCACTCCTGGCCGATGGGGTTTATAGCTACCTCATCCACGGCGAAGATGTCGCTGGAAAAGTGCAGTCTGTCAGCCGGGTCATCACGGTAGACCTGACGGGACCCAGTGTCACTATTAATCAACCCGGAGATGGGGCGGTTGTCAACGGCACCTCCCTGGCGATTTCGGGGACCTCAAACGACCCGGAAGACGTAAGTCCTATTACAGAAGTCCGCTACTGGGTCGGTAACTCCGTCCAAAGCCCGCCGGTATCCTACGCCGATTGGAGTTTGGCCAGCGGCGGGGCTTCGTGGACAGGGGTACTCGATTTGCAAGCCTTGGGAGAAGGAAATAAAATTCTACGGATGGTTGCCAGGGACAGTGCAGGAAATTGGAGTCCTGGGCCGAGTCAACGGGCTTTTGTTCTCGATCAAAACGTGCCCTCTATCACCGAGGAACTGCTCGGAGCAACCGGTCCGACCCTTTTTAGAAACGGGCCCTTTAGTCTGGGTGGTTCGGTGAGCGACACAAATGGCCTGACCCAGGTCGAGGTTCTTCAGGGGGCAAGCCTTGTTGCTACACTTCCCGTGAGTGGCACCACTTCGGCCTGGCAGATCGATAACCTGCCCGATGGAGTAGGTACCGATGGTTCCTATACCTACACCCTTCGGGTTACCGATGCAGCCGGTAGAACCTCGAGTATCAACCGAAGTCTCACCTTCGATACCACCGATCCCTCGGTTACTCTCGGGTCTTTTTCGCCAATCGTAGGTGTAGATCGGGTGAATGGACAGATAAACGGTACCGCAACCGCATCGGACCTGAATGGAATTCAAGAGATCCGTTGGTGGTTCCTTCCCCAAACCGACCTCCAGCCAAATTTCGATACCCCCACCGGAACTGCGATGCCCCAAGGAAATAGCAGTATAGCCATTGATACTACCAACTATTTGGACGGTAACTATCGTCTTTGGGTTATTGCCAAAGATCAGGCAGAGAATTTTGGTATTACCACAAGGGACTATGTAGTGGACCAAGAGTCCGATGCCCCGGTATTTGGATTTGGGTTTTCTGCGGGAGCCATTTATAACGACACACCTTTTACCTTGGGTGGAACGGTGGCCGACGATGATGGTATTTCTTCTATTGAGTGGCGGGTGAGTGGCATTCTCGAGTGGACACCCCTTGCCCAGTGGACCGAGAACTTTCCCCTTACGACCAATTGGTCGATTACCATCGACTCCTTGGCCGACGGGGTTGGTCGAACCATAGAACTTCGGGCTATTGATTCGGTTGGAGCAACAACGTTTGCTACCACTACAACCAGTTCACCGGCCTTCTCGCTCCTCACTCAAAGTCCAATAATCGAAATAGATAGCCCTGTTTCCGGCTTCTCTATAAACGGCGAAAACGACATTGGGCTGAGTGGTTCGGCCTACGTGGACACGAATGTCTTTGTTCAAAAACTGGAATATCAGCTAGATAACGATGGTTGGGTCTCTTTCTACACCGGAACACCGACCGGACCGGTTGGCTATTCTACTTTGATTTTAAAAGACGTGTTGGTTGGGAAATCCGATGGCATACTCCGTCTACGGATCCGAGCCACGGGAACAAATGATAAGACGAGTATCGAAACCGTCGAGATCCGAATCGATAAAACGAACCCCGAGGTAGCTTTCAGCATTCCGGCCGCAGGATCTACAGTAAATGGTACTATCCGGATAGCGGGAACAGCGAATGACGTAAATGTGGTCGATCGAGTGCGATTGGAAGTTATCCGCGTTTCTAACGGTTCGATAATTCAGACCTACGAGGATTTGGGTCGATTCACCTGGGAGTTGTCGGGAATGTTGGACACCTTGGCTCTCCAAGACAACGAACCATACCTCCTGCGGGCCACCGCCTTCGATGGGGCTGGGAACTCTCAGGTCGTCGCACGGACTATACAAATCAACCAAGCCAGCGATACCCCGGTGCTTACCTATTCAAACTTGAATCCCGATGGTTCTACTCTTTTTGTCGGTAATGGAAATATTCTTGGCACAGCAAATGATGACGATGGGGTTGATCGTTTAGAATATCGTTTCAATTCTGGATCGTGGGTAACCATTGATCTGGGGGGGACGACCCAAGAGAACTTTAGTATTCCGTACTCGGCCCTGCCCGAGGGGACAAATACCCTCGAAATACGGGCGTACGATACCGTTGGTCTGGTAGCGGGAACCTACTTTGGTGGAAGTATCGATTTTGGTATCGATCGACTTGCCCCAGAGGTAAGTTTTCTTGGTCCGTTGGCGGATAGTTTTCAGACCTCGCCCTTCTCTTTGAATGGAATTGCCACCGATGCCAACGGAATCGCCGGGGTAGAGTATCGGGTTGGTGATTCGGGAGTCTTTGCTCCGATAGATGAGTACGTTCCTGGAACTGGGGCTTGGAATCACGAAGTTATCTACTCAGGATCCGATGGCAATGCTCGGGTGTATATCCAGGTAACCGACTGGGCGGGGCGGGTAACGACAGTTAGCCGGCAGTTCGCTTTTGATACGACTCCACCTACCCTAAGTTTCCTAGGTCCCGGGGAAAGCGGTTTTGTCACAGTAAATAGAGATATCGAAATCTTCGGAACCAGCACAGACATTGGAAGTGGTGTCCAATTGGTCGAGTTGTTTGGTGTCCATCCTGGGGATGGAAATCTGGCAAGTCTGGGTACGGTGAACGGAACCGGAACCTGGAGTCTCAATTTTGATACCACTCGAGTATCCGAAGTTGGTGGCGATCTTTACGGATACGCCGCAGAAACCTCCGTGGGAAGTAAAGTCTGGAACCTCACCCTCAGGGCCGTCGCCGGTGATGCTACCGGAAATAGTGGTTCCTTGGACCGAATAATTCAAATTGATCAAACTACAAACCGTCCGGTTCTTGAGTTTTCTAATTTTGTCCCCGATGGATCGGCCATTTTTGATTCAAGGGTGAATATTCTTGGTACGGTTACCGACGACGAAGGGGTCGATTTCTTCCAATACCGCTTCAACGGCGGTTCCTGGACGACTGTAGAGCTTGGAGATGGACCCACTCACGGGATTTCGATTCCTTTGACTAGCCTTCCCGATGGTCCGTCTACTCTTGAGGTCATCGTGCAAGACATTGAGGGCGGTATAGAGAGTGCTCGTACCCTTGGCCCCGTTGGTTTTGTTCTCGATACAACACCTCCTTTGTTGTCCTTCCTTTCTCCTGGTTCAAATAGTTATGAGAACGACGACGTCCTTGTCCGGGTGGCAGCTTCGGATGCCAATGGAATTACGGAAATTCGAGGTCGAATTGGTAGTTCAGGAGCCTGGACGATTGGATCAGATCAAGGGGACGGTACCTTCACCTTAAATCTCGATACCACCGGCCTCGACCAGGGACTGCATACCATTTTTGTGGAAGCGGAAGATGCTAGTGGCCTCCTTGGTCGAGTGACCCAGGCTTCCCGAGACTTTACCTACGACTCTGTTCTTCCGATTATCTCGGTTCTCAATCCCGAAAGCGGAGCAAACGTCAATGGACAAATTTCGATTCTTGGAACCGCCCAAGACGAGTCGGGAATTTTGGGAACCCAATATCGAATTGGAAACCAAGGGGATTTAAATGACGGCTGGATTTCTTTTGCCAATCGACTCAACTGGAACACCGGAAATATTCTGATAAACCAATTCGGGACATCTGAATACGGAATCGAAATTACCCCGAATGTATGGGAGGTTCCTCTACTCATTCGAACCACCGACAATGCAGGGAATCTGACCCTTTTGACTTCGTATTTTCTCGAAATAGACCCCGATGGCGACCGACCCTTTGTACAAATTCTTCAACCCGGCGACGGAGATACCGTTGGGGGTAGAGTGCGTCTGAGTGGTACTTCCCAGGATGACGACGCGGTATACTCGGTGCAAGTGGCCTTTGACATGAATAACGATGGATCTTTCGTTGGTTCCGGTGATCTCTGGCCCTCTCCTGCGGCGGGATGGGACCCAGGTCAGGAGCCCCTTGTAGGTCAAACCGACACCGAGACTACCGGATGGTACACCGTTGAGGCCGCAACCGCCGATTGGTCAAATTGGTACATCAACCTCAATACCTACAGCGAATTTGATCCCGAACCGGGTCAGACCCGCCAAATCAGCATAAAGGTTCGGTCTATCGATACAAAGGATGGCACGAACCCGGGGATCCCAGGAAATCCGGTTACTTTGGGCCTTACTTTTGACTCGAATGCACCTCGAATCGAGAATATGAATTACCAGACCGGCGATACGGTCGGGGGACAAATCGTATTCCGAGGACTCCTCAAAGATCCTACAGGGTTGGAGAGTTTCCGTTGGATTCGAGGCACCAGTTCTACCTTCCTGGTAAACAATGGCACTATCCTCGTACCCGGGCAGATTGCCTTGGTAAACCCAGGGGACCCAGACTTTGAAGCGGGTATTTCGACCTATCGTTTTGCCATTCCAGTGGACACTACGACCATTACCGCTTCGGGCCCGGGATTCTTTACCTTCGAGGCAGCAAAAGGAAACTACATAAGTCAGGTTTACGTGAACCTGCAGATCGACAACCTGGTACCAACGGGAAGCTTCACCTCTCCCGAGACTATCGACGTGGCCGGTTCCTCCTTCGCCCTCCTGTCGGGCACAAACTACACCCTCCAGGGCACCGCCAACGACAGCGGGTCGGTAAGTGGTGTTCGCTCGGTGGCAGTATTTTTGGAAGACGAAAACGGCGATTATTACGATCTAAGAACGAATCTGTATGGTGGAAGTCGGGGCCCGGCACTAGCGCCTTTACTGGCTTCGGAGATTATTGCCGGTCAGACCTACTTGATCGTAAACCCAGGAACCACCGATTTCCTCGCCCTCGGTGCCCTAAGAAACACCCGAGGAATGGTGTTCACTGCGACGGAATCGGGCTCGGTGGGTTCGGGTTCTGGAACCGTGTTGCCCTCCTCGTACTTTGCCCTCATAGATACCTTTAACGAAGAAGGACAAGACCTGGTAGAAAATAAGGGCGATCAAGACGGATTCAAAGAAAACCTTTCCCTGTCCGGAGGGACCGTAAACTGGTACTGGCAGTTCGACTCAAATCTCTTGAACGACGGCCCAGTTACAATCCACTATGAAACAGTCGACCGAGGCTTCAATACCTCGTCGTCTTCGGTGAACGGCTTTGTTGCCAATAACCGCCCGGTTATAGACTCAATTGTTCTTGGTACCGATGTGGGTGGTGATGGATTAACCAATGGAACTGGAGAAAGGGTAGAGTTCTTCGGCGCTTATGGGGCGACACACTTTACCCTTCGAAACGGCGTATTCTTCTATGAGGTTCGAGGAACCTCGGGAAACGGCACCCAGACCTATACCCTCGAATACTGGAACGGCAGTGCTTATCTTCCCCTCAATAGTACCACCAATTCCGATGGGCTTTTAACAGACTTTGTAACTCCCGGAATTACTGACACGATTATAAACGGATCCGAGCCCCCTAACGGTGCCCAGTTCCGCATTCAAGTAACCGATTCCCTCGGGTTAAGCTCCGCGGCAGTTATTGGACTCAATATCGACAATATCGACTCCATTTCTCCGACTTCTCGACTTTTTCAACTCACCGCCGACGATCGGGCCATAGACGGTCTGGGAAGATACCTGGGGCACGTCGAGCCCTGGAATCAGAGTCCCTTCGATAACATGGATTTAGGATTTGATAAGGTCAACGAGATCCTAGGGAACGATGCTGACGTCAGTGGAAGTGTTATATTCCGTGGTGAAGCCTGGGATAATCAGCGGCTGGATTCCCTTTGGATTTCGGTGGAAGTGAACCCCGGCGTAACTACTTCCGAGCAGATTGCCGAGGCAGACCCCTCTACGGGGATTCTGGTCCCCCTTTCAAATAGCCTTGGAAGTCTCGAAATCGATTCCCAGTCTTTGACCCAAAACCAAGGGCACTCGGTGGAATTTGGTTTCCAATGGAACTCCGCGACAATTGCCGGTGTTGCCAGGGCCAACGTAGGAATCGAGATTGTGTCTCGGGATGCTGGTTTGAACGATTCGACGGTGCAACCTCTGTTGAACGCCCTTCAAGTGGACGTCGTCCCCTATATTAGTAAGGTAAGTACCGCCCATAGACCAAACGTCGGTGGGCTAAAGGACTTTAATATTCGTACCACCGATGGCCGTTATACCCTCGCTAGCGGGAGTACGACTGATTTTATAAGGGTTACGGGATTCAACCTAAATCCAATTGCCAACGGAGTACGAGTCAGTCCAGTCAGCTTTCCTGAGGGGGTAGACGGTACGAACCTCGTTGGTGAAAGCCTCGCTTTCTCGAACCTGGCTGGGGACTTCACCTCTGTAGATGTCTCCAATGCTGCTACCGGCTCGGGATACCTGAGTATTGTTGGTGGTACTCTGGCCGAACCAGTTTCGAGTTTGAACAATAGTAACCGCAACGACTTGTCCCACAATATAGAAGAAGATTTGGTGGTAACCAGGAATCGACTACGGACCGACGACCGGTTCCTCCAATTCTATGGGACGGCTACTACGGGCATCAATTCAGCCACCTATCCGAACATGATTATGGACGGAGATACCCCGGTCTGGGGTTATATTCAATCGGGCGCAGCAAACGACCAAATGGTCCGGCGGGGTACCACAGGGGCTTTGAATACCCCTCTGACCAGGATCCTGGCTGGTGATCAGTTAGCCATGACCCGAGATGAGGGCGGACGATACCATATGATTTCGGTGAACAACTTCTCCCAAGGGCGAATTCTCTACTTTAACGACGAATTTGCCGCGGTATCCGGGGACGGAGCGTTTACCAGCCCTTACTGGTCGGGGCATTCAGGGGTAAATACCAGCGCTACAGGTAATAACGCCATTCAGCTGGAGAGTGTAAACCAGGCGCCAGGGCTAAAACTGGGCCGCTACGTACGGCCGGTTATTAGAAGTATCGGCAATAGTAGCGCAGTCGGAGAACACGCCAAACTCTTTATGCTCTACTTCGATAATGCATCGAATCAATTGCTGTTCAGAAACTGGCAGGTGGGTCAAACCGTAACAAACCAGGCCCAAAACTTGAGTGGTACCTATAGATCAAACCTTCGTGAAAGTAACACCGATGGGCGGCAGGTACTGTCTAACTCCGCATCCGAGCACTTTACCATGGCTGTCACCGACGCCGGTATCGTCGTGGTCGGGTATTATGACCAGGCCGTATCTCAGTTTGTCATTCGCTATTCGACTACGACGGCAAATGGTACTGTCGCCGGAGCCCCAAGTGCAGATAATCCTGCAACCCTGGTAAACTGGTCGGCACCCATACTGGTCCCCGAATTATACATCGGGTGGTATCCGTCGATGACCATTGACCCCAATGGCCGAATCCATATTGCGGCCTACGATTCGTCGACTGCAAGCCTTGGCTACATACTTATGGATTCCTTCGATGATTCAACTCCCGAGGTTGTAACCGTCGATACCTTCAACAGCGTCGGGTATTACACGGATATTCAAATTGGCCCCGATGGACTACCGTGGATCGGGTACTACAACGTATCGGAAACCGGTACCCGGGATGCTCTACGGGTAGCTCGCTACCTCGGAACACCAGGTACGGCTCTAGAAGGGGTCGATAGTCAAGATTTTGTCACCGGCAATTGGGAGGTTGAAACTGTACCGGTAGCTTCGGTGCCCAATGGGGCTAATTCGAGCTTCCTACGGGTAAATCTTGGGTTTACTACTGCCGGAGTTCCCATCCTCGGATACGCGGGCACCGGGCTCGAGTATTCCCAACCCCTGCCGGTTATTCAGCCCTAATTACCCGGGCATTTCGGGCCAAAGCAGAAATTCCGAAACCCGTTTCATTGGGAAAACGGGCTTCTTGGTGAATAGGGTTCAGAAATATTTGGGGTCCAACCGAACCTACCCAGAGTTCCTGGGTTTCGGGGCGGGAAAAGAACTCTAAAAGTTCTTGGACCCCGGGGGTTTCTCCCCCATGATCGGGAACTAAGGCACCAATTATCCGGGCGGGGATCATGGGACTTCGATTTTCCCTGGGGGGCAGAAGTCGAAAAACCAGGTTCGGCGCCGATTCGACTGGTAAGTAATAGAGAAGGGAAAGGCTACCGAGGACCAAAGCAATGCGCCCGTCCTGAAGAAGCAGGGCAGCGTCTTCTTCAGACATAGTCGGCGAGTCGGGATGAATGAGTCCCAGGTTTTGCCATTGGTCAAAGACCTGGACGCCGATTCCTTGCCGATCGAACAACCATCGGGCCAGTTCGATAGCTCGTTTACCAGGGATTCCCAGGGGTATTGGATTTGGAGTACCTCGGACCAAGGGAGTCGTGGTTTCTAGTTCTTCCCAGGTACGAGGGAAGGCGAGCCCCCGGTTCTCGAAGACCTGACGATTGACGAAGAGACCGTAGGGGGCCCAGAGGATAGGAAGAAACTTTTCACCGAGAGATTCACCATAGCTTTCGAGAAAAGCCTGGTTTAGGTATCCTCGGTCGACCAATGATCGAAGAATGTCGAGGGTTTCGAGCCTATCCTCGGGTTTAGGGAACTTTTGGAGGACTTTTCTGAGTTCATCAAAGACCGAAAAACTCGGGTTGGGCTTTGGAATATTTTTTGTGAGTGATTGAAGGGTGTTCGAGGAACCAACGAGGTAAACCTGGGCAACCGGAGGATTTTCATTGAAGACCTGGACCCTGGTTTCGATTGTGGGATTTTCGGAACGAAAGCCCTTGAGAACTTCCTCAAGGCCTGCAATTTCGGCCGGTTGGAGGGAGACTGCCAGGTCGATTCCCGGTGGTTCGTTAGTTCTATAAAGGGAGAACCCACAGATTGCCAGGACAACAAGGGCAAATACCAGGGTTCCAAGGCGAAAAGCGAGAGTGTCCGGTTGTCCCATAGATGACTCCTGGACTAGAGAATACAAGGGGAGTATGCGGTGGTGTCAAGGCTTGTACGTTTAGGTAGTATTTTTCTCTTCGGTATTCACGCGGTTTTCCTCTTTGGTGGGGGCCGGGGTGAAACCGAGTGGCAACCCCTTCCCCAGGGCGAAAGCTGGGTTCACGAGTATGACCTAGAAGGACTTGATCCCGGTACTTACAACGTTCTTATCCGGGGGGTCGACGGAGCAGGAAACGAAACTCTCGAAGGACCCTTTAACGTACAAATTGACCCAAATTCCAACCTACCTACCGGTAGAGTAATTTACCCAGAAGACAAACAAGTAGTATCCGGAGACCTTTCGGTGACCGGTATTGCGGTCGATGACGATGGAATCGACTTTGTGGAAGTCCAAATAGACGAAGGTCCTTTCGTGAGGGCCGAGGGTACCGAGTATTGGAGAGTACTTTTCCCAAATACCCCGTCAGACGGCGTACATACCCTTACCGTTCGACCGACTGACATCCATGGGGTCCTAGGAAATTCTACCAGTTCAACGTTTATCTTCGATAGCCAAGGGCCGAGCATATTTGTCGATTCCATGGAATCGGGTGCCTTGGTTGGTGGTGTAGTTCGAATTGATGGGAGGGTTGTGGATACAAATGGGGTCGAATCTCTCGTACTCCAACCGGAACAGAATCTTCGACTTCGAGGTCCCCGGCGAGGAAGCGAAAAGTCTTTTTCCTTTGCCTACGACACCCGAGACTTACCCGATGGACCCCATATTCTCACCCTTGATGCGGTGGATTCGACTGGAAAGAAGGTGAGCGAGCCTATTCTTATTTTCGTCGATAACACTCCTCCAGAGTTACACATTCTTGAGCCCCAGCCAGAAACTCCAGTTTCGGGGGTAACAACCTACCTAGGAAGGGTCCAAGATGCGGTAGGTATCCAACGAATAGGCTATAAATTTGGGGGGCAAGAATTCGAAATCCCTCGAACTCCGGGGGATCTGTATTGGTCTGCCACACTAGACATCTCGAGTGCCGGTCGTCGGGTTCAGGTAGAATTTTTTGCCGAAGATACCCGGGGCAATCGAACGACTTTGAAGTATCTGAACCCCTACGATGAACAATCCGCCCGTGGATCGTTAGTTTTGGCTCAGGACAAAGAGGTTCTTTCCTCCGAAGATGTTCTCGTTTTTCGTACCCAGGGTGGGGTTCCTCCTTATCGGGTTCTCCTTGAAGGGGTCTATTCCGACGGTCCTCGAGAGCGAGAATTTTCCGATCAATTAATCCTTAGGGGAGGGGATTTCGAGCCTGGGCTCCGGAACCTTAAGGTCACGCTCACCGATAGCCTGGGGGTCCAGGGGGTACCTTTTACCAAACGAATTACCGTCTTGCCGCCCCAGCCGGAACTTCAGGCCCCAACCCTGCAAGAACAAGAGGCCGAACCCCGCCCTTGGTACCCGGGAATAGAGGTGAACGGTAGGGCATCGACCCAGATCCATGGCACCCTCACCTCCGCCGGTGCGATTCAAGTCTTGGAGGCCCAGTTTCGACAGACAGACGCACCCGAGACCTGGTCCCGCCTTCGAACTCGACCGATGAGCCCTGGGGTTCTAGGGTATATCCTCGATATTCCCCGGGGAATAACACCGGGCCTGTGGAGTGTGGATATTCGAGGGCAAGACGAATTTGACCAGCCCTTTTCCCAGAGTTGGCAGTTTTTAGTCCAAGACCAGTCCATACCCCCTGGTGGACCCCACATTCTACTGGATGGCCAGATTCTCTCTCCCGGTACCCTGATCTTTGATTCTTCCTTCCCTCGCCAAGGTCGGGTCATTTCTCGAACCCTCGATGATGACTTACGAATTTCGATCCAACCCGAAACCGACCTAGTAGAACTCCAAACCCGGGGTTCGTTCTTCTCTCTTCTTCCCCGTACTACCGGTAGTATCCCTCAGGTACAACTTATAGGAGAGGACTCGGCCGGGCGTCGGTTTCAAAGTTCTCCTTTTGGTATCCAGGTAATAGCCAATGCTTTGCAAGCTCCGCCCATCGATTTCCGGCTCCAAGATGATGAAACTGGTATCCTTCATCCCCTCGGGCAACCCCTTGTTTTAGAAGGAAACTTGACGGGAAACCTCGAAGAGCTTGCAGTGAGTATATCGATCGGGGGTACACCGCCAAAGAATTTACGGATCTCGAGTACCGAGGACCCGAGGGTACGAACCTTTCGAGTATCGATTCCCAGCCCATCAGAACCAAGTAATGAACCCCTTTCGGTACTTTTTGAGGGGACGAATAACAGCGGCCAGAGCTTTCGTCGAGAGTATAGCTATTACTTTGTCAATGAAGGATCGAATTCTCCCGTCCAAGCGGGGCTTCTTTTTCCTCTCTCCGTCCTTGTTCCGAATACCGATACCCTCATCCTGGGAAACCAGGAAGAAGTGTATGTTCGTTTTTTGGGTGACAAAGGAGTAAAAGTAAAACCTACTCACCTCGTTTTAAGGCCCGTCGGAGACTCTGAGCCTCTGGTTTCTACGACCCTTCGAGACGATGGGTTCGTACTTGTGTCTCGGACCGCCGGCCGACAGGATCTTTTGTTTGAGATAGAAGACGAAGACGGGCTCACCTATGAATTTGGACCTTACTCGGTAGTGGTCGATTTGGCATCTCCCGATCTCAGGATTATAGACCCCATTGAGGGGGCAGGATTCGCCGGGCTACCAAGTTTTGCCCTCGAAATAGCCGACGACTCGACCCCTGTCGAAGAGCTTGTCCTGAGTGCCCGGGTTGTTTCCGGTAGCGAAAGCCCGTGGATTGATATTCCCACCGAGAACGCTCCACTTCAGAACGTCGATATACAATCCTTGTCTCCTATCCCCGGTCCCCTTACCGTCCAGTTTCGAGTATCGGACGGAAGTGGAAAGGTTACCTACGCCGAAAGAACTATTCTCTACGACCCTAACCCTGCAGAAATTTCTCTATATGCCCCCGAAGAGTCTCTATCGGTAAACGGGCGAACCTCTGTTCACGGACGAATACAATCAGTCTTTCCCCTAGAGTCTCTCGATCTTTTGGTGGCTGGTGAGGTCCTAGAACGGGTTCCGGTGCCCTTTGATGTTCGAACGGGTTTTTTCTCGATTGAAGTCGATTTCACCCAAGTAGCTACCACCCAATCTACCCTGTCCTTCGAGGCAAGGACTGTTACCGGTCAGGTCAGTCAAAAAGATCTTCTTCCACAAATCACCTTTGAAGATGATCTGCCTACTATTCAAATCCAGAGCCCGGCTGAAGGTCAAATGGTGTCTGGCCCGTTGAGTTCCCGAGGTATGGTTTTTGACGACGATGGGGTGGAGACGGTTTTTTGGCGACTCAACGGTGGAGAGTGGGAATCAATTTCCGCAACCCATACTTTTGAAATTCCAGCTGAAGATTTTGTTCTTTCGGACAATGAACAGGTCCTGGAGGTATATGGTGTGGACGTATTTGGTCTTCCAGGATCCACCGAAACTCGAAGTTTCTTCTCGAGTACCCAGCCTCCCGAGGTGACGGTAGACTTACCCGGAGTAGAGCAGACCGTTCGAGGGCTTGTCGTTTTCCAGGGGCTTTCCAGGGATTCAAATGGTATATCTCGAGTCGACATTTCCCTCGATAATGGAGTTTCCTTTCTCGAGGTCCAAGGTACCGAAGAATGGACCTATCCTCTGGATACCCGAGTTTTCGACGACGGAACCTACTCGGTACAAGTGAGGGCCATGGACACCTATGGAAGCGAAAGTAGAATTTTTACCCTCATTACTATCGACAATACTCCACCGGATCTCGACCTTTCTCAAATTCCCGAATCCCCCTCAAGTTCTGAGCCCCTTATCCTATCCGGAAGGCTCTTTGATGAAGGTGGTATTGATTCATTGGAACTTACCTTCGAACCGATAAATCGGCAAAGCGAAACCGTCACTCGCGAGCTTTCACCCGAAGAGGTCTTTCTGTACTCTTTCGATTTGAGTTCCTTCGATTCCGGTTGGTATAATCTTCGACTCACGGCCAAGGATAGGGGAGGGAACGAAACCTCGGTAGTTCAAAATATCCTTCTCGAATCCGAGACCCAGGGGGAAGAAATAACTCTCCTATTCCCTCTTGTGGGTGAGACCCGGTATGGAAGATTCATGGTTGAAGGAAGAGCCCTAGGGATGGAAGAAGGTGCGAAGGTAGAACTTCTCATCGACGATAGAACCCTTGCCCAGGGCCTTGTAGACCCCCAGGGGTACTTCCGGATCGAGTTAACCGAAGTACCTGGAGAAGGACCACAGTATCACCTGCGGGCTCGGGTTACCGACGGTGACAAGACCTTCGAGAGCCAGTCCCGTAGTTTCTTCCATAATCCTCTCGGGCCATCCTTGGTCATTGAGGAACCCCCCACTGGAAGCCTCCTGGCAGACCGCCCTTGGATAGCTGGTTCGGTCGCTCTCCCCCAGAATGAAGAAGGAACAACTCTTGGGGTCGATGAGCTTCGGGTGAGTCTTGACAATGGACGAACCTTCGAGAGTGTCCGTGTACGGGATGGAAAATGGAGGTACCGAGTAGAAACCGAAGATCTGCTCCCGGGACCTCTCCCGATCTTGGTAGACGCGGCCCTCAACGACGGAACGAGGGCTGTTACCCGGGCTCTGTACACCATAGATAAGACCTATCCGACGGTGAACTTGCTTAGTCCCAGCGAAGGTGCCCGACTCAATGAGCAGGCTATTTTCCGAGGCCTTGCCCGGGATAATCACGGTTTTGAGAGTTTAGAAATCGCCCTTCGACAGGGTGACAAGGCTGGATACTCGGTTCCGTCGTTTATCCAGGGTATGTACCTCGATGGGCAGTTCGGGGGCCTAACCTACTGGAAAATTGGTCTTGGACTTACCTTCTTCGATGAGAACGTAAAGCTCCAAGCAAACTTTGGTGTTGGACCCCGAACGACTTCAGACGGGGAACCCGCTCGTTTATCCGGGTACTTTATTGGTGGAAAGCTACTGGCAAATTTGTTTTCCCTGCCCTTTGAGTCATTTTTAGGGCCCGACTGGTCGTGGTTATCAATGAACGTGGCCCTAGGAGCCGATTTTAGTTACATCAGCCTCTATGATCCAATAGTTGTAGAAAATCCCGGTGGAGGAGTTCTTCGGGAAGAACCGGGAGTTGTACTCAGTGCAATTGTTCTTCAAATAGAATTTCCTCGAATACGAGTTCCTAATCTTACAAGTTTCCATACCTATAGCCTGTATACCGAACCCCAGATATGGTTCATCCCTTCGGATGTGAGCCCATCAATTGCTGCCAAATTGACCTTTGGCCTGCGGATTGGCTTGTTTTGAAACTTCGAATTAGCTCATAATAGGCTATGACAACCCTCGCATCCCTCGATGACTTCAACCTCCTTCCTCCCGATAGAACCTACTACCGGGGAAAGGTGCGGGACGTTCTCGATATTGGACAAAACTTACTCTTGGTTACTACCGACCGTATTTCGGCCTTCGATAGGGTCTTGGGAGTTATCCCCTACAAAGGAGAAATTCTTAATCGCCTAGCGTGCTGGTGGTTAGAAAAATCTGCATCGATCGTGCCCAACCATTTTCAGCGTCGGGTTGGTAGCCGAAGTATGATAGGGAAAAAAGCCCAGGTAATCCCCTTAGAAATAGTAGTTCGTGGCTACCTCACCGGCAGTGCCTGGCGTGACTACAAGGAAGGAAGACCTACCTCAGGCTGTACTTTTCCTCCGGGACTCGCGAAGAACCAGGCCTTTGCCCAGCCAGTCATTACACCCAGTACAAAAGCCCTCGATGGGGAACACGATGAGCCGATTTCCGCTTCCGCAATTCTTGAAAGGGGCTTGGTATCTGCCGATCTATGGCATCAAATACAGGCCGCAGCCCTTAGCCTCTTCGATTTTGGTACCCGACTTGCGGGTGAACAGGGGCTTATTCTCGTGGATACCAAGTACGAGTTTGGACTTCTCCCGGGTGGTGAGCTTGTGGTAGTTGACGAAATTCATACCCCCGACTCTTCGCGTTACTGGTACGCAGACTCTTATCATCGGGCTTATGAAAACCACGAAGAACCGCGCTCCTTAGATAAAGAATTCTTGCGATCGTGGCTTTTGGCCCAGGGCTATTCGGGCCAAGAAAATCCCCCAGAAATACCCGAGGACATTCAAGAACAGGTAAGCCTTCGTTACCAGGAACTCTATTCTCGTATTACCGGAGAGAAATTTACGACAATCGATCGAGGATTTGAATCAGAAAGGCAGGAATTGGCAGTAATACTTTAAGAGGCCTTTGCCTCGAAAGGAACTGCCTATGAAAATCTTACTGATAATTCTTGTCCTCCTCCTTAGTGGGTGTACAACCGGTTGTGATCTTTTTTCTTCCTTTAAACCCAGGATCCTTACCCTTGCCACCTATAACCTCCACAATCTTTTCGACGACCGGGTCGATGGGAACGAATACCCGGAGTTCTCCCCCGATTCCCCGGGCTGGAACACGCGAAAATATTTGGAGCGATTAGGTCGGCTGAACAAGGTCGTTACCAGTCTCGGGGGGCCGGATATTCTCATACTCACAGAGATCGAAGGCCAGGGGGTAATCGATGACCTTCATCGTCTGTATTTGGCTCAAGTCGGGTATATCGCATCGGCAGTAACCCAAGATACCGAATCTCCCATTCAAACAGCGATCCTTAGTAAATTTCCCTTAAGCGAAGTTCGAACCCATACTCCCCAAGTTGGAGCCGCCCAGTTTCGGAGTATTCTCGAAGTAGTCGTTAAGGTAAACGAACGAAGTCTTCGGGTCTTTGCAAATCACTGGAAAAGCAAGTTTGGGGATGAAGAGGGCTCTTCCGAAATTGGAAGGCTTGCGGCTGCCCGGGCGATTATCCAACGTCTAGAGGCTCTAGGTTACTCGGAGAATTCTTCGTCTCTTCCGGTAATCCTGGCCGGTGATTTCAACAGTCAATGGAACGAACGAAAAAACTATCCTCTGGGACCTGCCCCGGGGCTCTTTGTCCTTGAAGGCCCCGATGAACCCCTTCCTCCTGGGGTTCTCGGCCTAACCCCCAGTTGGGAGGTCCTAAATTCCCGGCCGGACGAGCCCATATTCTTCACTCCCTGGCCCGGGGCCAGTGCTAGGGGTTCCTATCTCTACGCCGGAAACTGGGAGACCATCGACCATTTTTTTCTCGATCGAAAAAGCTTTGAAGGCGAGAGCTTTCGATTCGTTGGTTTTTCTGTCGAAGCCTTTGAATTCTTGGTCGATTCCACCGGTGTGCCTCGAGGCTATAGTCCCCGAAATGGGGAAGGGTATTCCGACCATCTACCCTTACTCCTGCGGTTGGAACTACCCTGATGACCTGCTTCCATGACGCCCTATTTCCAAATACCCTCAGCCTCGAGGTGGGCCCTAACTGTACCCTTCCAGTCTTTATTGGCCAAGGGGCTTGCGGGACTTGGATGCAGTATTTGGGTTACGGGCCTAGTTGGCGCAATCCTTCGGAAGGCTTGAGCGGCGTAGGCACCGATACCAACCAGAGCCCGAGGTTCAAGAAGCTGGATAATTTCTCGAATTGCCTGGTCGCAGGGGGTCAAAAAAAGAGCCTGGAGGTCCTTCTTTAGTACCGATGTTGCAATATTTGAACCCCTGGGCCCCAAAAAAAGGAGGGGACAGTAGTTGATAATAAAATTTTCCCGAAAAAAATCCTGGGGGCTGGGATAATCTTCTTCAATGAGGCCCCAGAGTCTCTTGCCGCTGGGTTCGGTTTTTGGTGACTCAAGTCCGAGGACTGGCTTCTTGGGGTGTTCTAAAGGGGGTCGGTGGATTGGGGCTTCGAGCCCGAGGTAGTCTCGTACGCTGGGCACCGAACCAAAAGGTATTCCGGTCTGTCCCATGCCGTCGGGCCCGGGATTCATACCCATGAACAAGACACAACCCGGTTCTCTTGGACAGTAGGTTTCCAAATAAGACTCGTGCATAGCCCCGGCGTAGTCGAGGGGATTGTACACAGCCTCGATTGGAGAGACCAGGAGGTCGGGTATGAGGGCATTCATCTGATTATTGAGTTCGGAGTAAATTGGGTGAATAGGATGGGTACGATGGGTTGGACTCATGGCCCAGTCTAACCTTGAATAAGGCATTCTTTCAAGGTATAGTTCGCACCATGACTGGGGAACAACTCGAACACGCGTACCTGCAAGAACTAGAAGCCCGGGCCATAATGCCCAAGGGATTTTCTGCGGGAGTAACTTCCTTATCTTTCGTCCCCCAAGAACGTCCGACCCAGGCTGCCTACAAGATGAACCTTTCGACCCTCTTTTGTACCAAACCTACCGGAAGTATCGCAGGGGTCTTTACCCAAAATGCCTTCCCCGGCGCTCCGGTTATCATTGCCCGAGAGAAACTCACCCGCAAGAGGGCCCAGGGTTTTTTGGTGAATAATAAAATAGCAAACGTCAGTTCTGCTAGGGGGGTTCACGATGCAACAAAAATTACTCAAACCTTTGCAGATCACCTTTCCCTTGACCCCCAGGATATTTTTCCTGTTTCGACCGGTATCATTGGCTGGGGGCTTCCGGTTTCCGACATAGAGGCAGCACTTCCGGCCCTCGCCAAGAATGTCCAGTCCTCGAGCCTCCTTCCCTTTGCAAAAGGAATAATGACAACCGACAGTTTTCCAAAACTTCGAAGATCTTCCCTCGGATCTGGATCCTTGGTAGGAGTTGCGAAGGGCGCGGGTATGATTGAGCCCAACCTTGCGACAATGTTGGTTTTTCTTGTGACCGATGTTAGCTTCCCCCCAGACCTAGGGCAACGAGTTCTCGCAAGGGTTGTCGATAGAACCTTCAACTGTATATCCGTTGACAGCGACCAAAGTACCAGCGATATGGTTATGCTCTTGGGCTCCGATCACTATGGCCCGGTAAACGAACAGCAACTAGAAGTGGCCCTTACCGAGGTCTGCCAGGAACTGGCTGAAGATATCGTTCGAAACGGCGAAGGAACAAGCCACATTCTCGCAGTCGAAGTTGATGGACGGTCGAACGACAAGGAAGCCAGAAGTATCGGAAAGGCTGTGGTCAATTCTCCCCTAGTAAAAACTGCTATGTACGGCAACGACCCGAATGTGGGTCGAATTCTCTCCTCCATGGGGAACTACCTGGGAAATGCCGGGTTAGGGGCCGATATGACCCGGTTAGAAATTTCTCTGGGAGAAGAAGTTGTGTTCCACCAGGGAACCTTCAAGCTCGACAAAGAAAAAGAGAGCCGAATAAGCGACTACCTGGCCTCCCGGGCGATGAACCCAACGGTGAAAGGGTATCCACAACCCCACGATCGGGTAGAAATCAAGGTACACTTTCATCAAGGACCAGGACGAGCAAGAGTCCTTGGTAGTGACCTAAGCTACGAATATGTTCGCGAAAACGCCGACTATCGCAGCTGAGAAAAACTTCAAGAATTAGTAAAGGATGAGTATGGAACTACAGGAAGCCGAAAGGGCAGAACTCGACAATCAAGTCCACCGGGCTAGGGATTTAGTTCGAAAAAGCATGGACGAAATATCGAAGACCCTAGTTGGACAACAACAAATGATCGAAGGAATGTTTATGGGCGTTCTGGCCGGAGGGCACGTACTTCTGGAAGGGGTGCCGGGTCTGGCCAAAACTCTGGCAATTCGTAGCATTGCCGAGGTTATTGACGCCGGTTTCAAGAGGATTCAGTTTACCCCCGACCTTCTGCCCGCCGATCTCACCGGAACTATGATCTATCGACCCCAAACCGGCGAGTTCATTCCCCGAAAGGGTCCAGTCTTTACAAATATTATCTTGGCTGACGAGATTAACCGGGCACCCGCGAAGGTTCAATCTGCCTTGTTAGAGGCCATGGAAGAGCATCAGGTTACTATAGGCGATAATACCTACCCATTGGCTGAGCCCTTCTTTGTGTTAGCGACCCAGAATCCTATCGAGCAGGAAGGAACCTACCCGCTCCCCGAGGCCCAACTCGACCGATTCATGCTCAAACTAGCAGTGGGGTATCCGAACGAGGAAGAAGAGCTGGAAATCCTTCGGCGAGCGGGAGCGGGCAAACAACCGACCCTCGAGCGTCAACTCCTCAAGGCGGACATTCGACGACTCCGGGATGTGGCCGGCAGTATTACCGTCGACGAACGAATCGAGCATTACATAGTCAATATTGTCACAGCCACAAGAGAAAAAAATCGCAACATCAACAACTATAGTCGATACATCGAATTTGGTGTTAGTCCCCGGGCTACCCTTGCGCTCTATCGATGTTCAAAGGTCAAGGCCCTCTTCGAGGGACGAAGCTACGTAGTCCCTGAAGACGTAAAGTACGTCGCCCCTGCCATTCTACGCCATCGAATAAATCTCTCCTATGAGGCCGAGTCCGACGAGCTAACCGCCGATGAAGTAATTCAGGCCCTCCTCTCTGCGGTTCCCGTACCTTGAGGTAGCCGTGGCTCTAAACACCGCCCGTCTCTTTGCCCGAATCAAACACCTTGAACTCATTTCTAACAAGCTAGTGGAAGGGCTGTTGTCGGGCAACTATCGCTCGGTGTTCAAGGGACCAGGAATCGAGTTCTCGGAGGTCCGCGAGTACGTCGAGGGTGACGACCCCCGACTTATAGACTGGAATGTAACCAGCCGAATGAATACTGCCTATACTAAAACCTTTCGAGAAGAACGAGAGCTTGTGCTCTTTCTGGTGGCCGATATGTCCCCAAGTCTCTTCAAAACCTCAGGATCGTGGAGCTTACGGGAAATTGCCGAAACCATCGTTGCTATTTTCACCTTCGGCGCTATAAGCAATAACGATCAGGTAGGTGGTTTGTTTTTTACCGATACAATTGAACATTGGGTTCCTCCCATGAAGGGGAAACGTCATGGATTTCGAATGATCCAAGACTTCTTGTCTTTTCAGCCTAAGGGTACCGGATCCGATCTTGCCGGAGCCCTGCGTACCGCCGGCGAAGTACTAAAACGCCGGGGAATTGTCATTGTTATTTCCGATTTTAAGACAGCAGGCTACCAGAAAGACCTGAGTCTGTTAGCCCATCGTCACGACGTAATAGCCGTTAGGCTCTCGAGCCCGGAAGAAACCGACTTTCCTCGAATAGGACTTGTTACCCTGGCAGATCCCGAAATGGGTCGAACTATAACCGTTTCGGGTGAGAGTCAAAGTTTTCGTCAGGCCTACCGAGAATACTGGAAGAACCAGCGTTCCCAGTGGCTAAGGGAATGTAGAAAGCGAGGGGTTAGCCCTCTTGAAATTGCTGCCGGCGACGATCCGGTTGCAAAACTTTTTCAGTTTTTCAAGCGTAGGAAGGGGCAATGAAAATCCGAACCGTATGGTCGCTTATTCTGGTTTCCCTTGGGGTCCTGTTGTTGCCACTTCTACTGGTTGGCCAAGAGTATACGATCACCGATTCGTTTTTTCTTCCACCGGTCTACTATGTAGGCGATCAGGTAGAAGTTCGGCTTGTGGTCCGATCTGCCTTTGCAACGGCCATGACCGTTCCTGAAGAACTTCCCCAGCCAACCTGGGGACTAATCCGCGATGCCCGAATAATCGAACGGGGAATCGATAGGGAGGTGCGGGTGAGATTTGTCCCCTTCGAGACCGGGACTAAGTCCTTTCCAGCCCTCAATCTTGGTCCTCTCGTTATTGATGATATAACCATCTTCGTCAGTAGCATCCTCGATCCCGACCAGGATCAAGGCGAAATAGCCTCTCTCCGGGGACAAATTCTTATTCCCGGCACCCAAGCCTTTATCGTATCGATTCTTGCGGGCCTCTTCTTCGTTCCGGTTTTCGGGATATTAGGCTTTCGAGTAGCGAGGGTCGGGTGGGTTCGCCTTCGAGTTTTTTACGCCGAAGGACGTCCTTACCGCCGTTACCTGCGTTCTTTGCGTAGTTTGAGAAATTCTGCCGACGTGTTGGGAGGAAGAGACTTCTATATTTCTTTGCTTTTTCACATTCGGGAGTACTTCCGGCAACGGTTTGGGGTAGCAGCTCAATCCCTTACAACAAAAGAACTAGCTTACATCTTTGATCACTATATTACCGAAGCGGCCGATCGAGAACAAATAATCCAGCTCTTTCATCATGGCGACCGGGTGAAATTCGCTAACTTATCCTCTACGATCACTTCCAGGATGGCTCATCTGGAAAGGGCAGAGAAAGTCATACATAATCTGGAAATAAAAGAGCGAAGAGATGCGGAGCTCAAGAAATCGAAACAGAAAAGAATAAAAAAACAACCAACGGAGGACAGACATCGTGTTAGGATTTGAGAACCCAGAATGGTTCATCTTACTCCTTTTTATTCCTCCTCTGGTCTATCTCCGACATTTTATGCCGAATAGGGGTAGCACTCTTTCGGTATCTTTCATGAATTGGCGGGGTGGGGGATTTTCGAATGTGATGACCCTTCCCCGGTTCTTTTCTGGCCTTTTTGGCATCGGTTCGTGGGTCGGCATTGCTTTACTCATAATCGCCCTGGCAGGACCGGTTTTGGTCTTTCGTGAAAAAGTATACCTCACTCGGGGAATAGATATCATGATCGTTTTGGACCTTAGTCCCAGCATGGCCGCCCAAGATGTCCCCGGTACTTCGCGAATCGACTCAGCGGTTAGAACCCTCCAGAACTTCGTATCTCGAAGAAGAAACGATCCAATTGGTCTCGTAGTCTACGGTTCCCAGGCAGCCTTACGGGTTCCTCCGACCCTCGACTATCCTTTTCTTCTCCAGTCCCTTAGTCAGGTACGAATTGGAGACCTCGGGGAGGCAAGCGCTCTAGGAACCGCAATGGCCCTCGGAGCTATGCACCTCAGTCAGAGCTCGGCCCCAGATAAAGTAATGATTGTCCTAACCGATGGAGAGCAAAATTCGGGTGAAATTAGCTCGACTGCCGGGGCAGAACTAGTTGCCCGACAGGGAATACGTATGTATACCCTGGGTATTGGTGGTGATGAGCCAGTGCCGATCGAATTTATAGATCCCCTAACCGGAGCTCTGCAAAGGGGTACCTATCAGGGGAAAATCGATCACGATGCCCTATCCTCGTTGGCCCAATTGACCGGTGGACAACACTTTCCAGCCCCCGGGCCCGGTGCTCTCGAGACCGTTTTTCAAGGAATAGATACGGCGGAACGGTTAGAGACCCGGGTACGATTGCAGGTGAATCGAGATCCAATTCATAGGAGATTTTTGGCTCTCGGTTTCCTCCTGATAGTTCTCGACGTTTTGGGACGTCGACTCTTTCTGCGGGAGGTAATGTGATAATACTTTACCCCGAACTGTTTTGGGCTCTGTTGGGAGTCATACCTATCGTTTTGGTATTTCTGTATCAATACCGTAGAGGAAAGCGAGTACTGCTGATTCTTCGGAGGAACTGGGATAGTACCTCGGTGAATACCCTCTACTCCCTTAAGTGGGCAGGACAGTTGTTTCTTTTTCTTATTTTTTACCTTGCTATGGTTCTGAGTCTGGCCGAGATCAGTTGGGGAGACTCTCCGGTAGATGAAGATCGGCGAAGTTTGGACATTAGTTTTCTTGTGGACGTATCCAGGAGTATGCTGGCCGAAGATGGAGTTCAGTCCCGTCTCAACGAGGCAAAGGAGTTTATTCTTGGAATAGTGCAGGAATTTCCCGATGCTCGGTTTAGCATGGCGGCCTTTAAGGGTGAGACTATACAGTTGGTACCTCTAACCGAGAATACCCTTGCCTTAGAATACGCTCTCCAGGCACTATCGCCTTCAATAATTTCGAGTCCTGGAACCGACCTCGAGCGAGCACTAACTCGGAGCCTCAGTTTTCTCCCCGAAGGCACCGACAGACACAGAATACTTGTTTTACTTAGCGATGGAGGAGCTTTAAGCGGAACAATCGAAGAGGTGGCTCCCCGCTACAATCGGCTTGGAATTCCAATACTTTCGTTAGGATTTGGTACCGACGAACCAGTAGCAATACCAATCGGTGAAACCGAAGTGGTAAGAGATCCCCGTACAGGGCAGGTTGTGCTAACGTTCCTGGAAAGCGAACTCCTAGAACGAGTCGCCGAACTCAGTGCCGGTACCTTTATTCCTGTTGCCGAAGCGGGTTCCTTTACTCGAACTGTTCGCTGGATTTCGAACTTTGAAACAACCCGTGAATCCGAAGGGTTTCGGCTAGTTCTTATTCCTCGCTACCCACTCTTTCTCTCAATCGCCCTGGTCGCCCTTCTGTTGAGTATCCTTCTTCGGGGAATACGAATTCGGGGTATCCTATGAGCCAGCGATTTCATGCCCCTAGGTTTCGAAGTGTTTGGGTACCTATAGTTCTGGTCCTGGGGGTACTTCTCTTTTCCGGGTGTTCGGCGAACTCCACCCACCTACAAGTTCTGTACGCTAACTACAGTTTCCAACAGGGAAACTACCTCGACGCCACGGTCCGGTATCTGAACTCCCTCGACGATCCCCAGTTTCATGAATTTGTTGTCTATAATTTGGGCAATGTTTATTTCGCCCTTGGGGAGTTTTCTCCTGCCCTCAATCTATGGGTTGAGGGAGAAAATAGCCAAAATCTAGAATTGCTTTACCGAACGGCCTTTAATAAGGGTGTACTATTTTATGAGCAACAAGAGTTTAGTCGTGCTCGAGAGTCTTTTATTACCGCACTTCTGTTAGACCCAGGAAGCCTCGAAGCGAAAATCAACCTTGAATTGTCCTTGGATAAACTTGAGTCCGGCCGACAGACTCCAGTTCCCCGGACAGACCCATCAAATCGACCAACCGAGAATACCCCCGACTCCCAGTCCCTACGGGTATTCGATTACCTCAGAAGAAAGGAGGGACAACAGTGGACTCCTACACCTCAGTCTCCGCAAGAAACCGAATCACCAGACTGGTAGTTGGGTATCTTTTCTTACTTGTTCTCCTTCCCTGGAGACTGGTAAGTCAAGAACTTCTCATCAACCCCGAACTCCCGCGAGTAGGAGATCGGTTTATCCTCTCCTTCGATTTGCCAACCGCCAGCCTTCAAGGGTTTTCCCTCCAAGGTCTACAATTCCCTCGGGAGTGGACCCCGCTTACCGGGCCCGATTTGAACAGAATACCACCTCCTCGTCTATCGACCCAAAGTCCGGGCACCCGAGTAGCCTACAGCCTCCGGGCTCGGGAAGCAGGCTGGTACACGATTCCCGAGTTTTCGGTACAGGTGGCAGGAGAAGTATACAACTTCCCCCAATTTCTCGTACCTATCCGCCTTGGGGGAAACGATGTACGGGTGCCTCCTCATCTGGAATGGAAAATTCCTAACCAGTCAATCGTTGCAGGTCAATCGACACCGGTCTACCTCGAGTTGAGCTTCATGGAGGGGTACGTTCTGCCCGAGAGCTTGAATTTTGGTTCCCAGTCCCAGGGTGTTTTGGAAGAAGTGAGTGGTCTCGGTTCGGCAATTACCGAAACGATCGGTGGCCGAGAGTTCAATCGATATACGGTCGCTTCTTTTATTCTGACACCCGAGGCGGCCGGTCCCCTCTTACTTCCGGAAACCCAAATACAGGTCGAAGGAATGGACGCCCGTAGTCAAGAAATTTCCCTCGAAATTCTTCCTGCTCCTTTAGAAATTCGTACCAGTGGGGCGGTAGGGAATTTTACCCTAAGCGGAACCCCCTCTACAAACGAAGTCAGGGTAGGGGATTTGGTGCGATATGTAGTCCGGCTCGAAGGAGAGGGTAACCTAAACTTTGCTCGAATACCCGAACCCCTGGTACGTGGGGGGCGAATATCTTCCCAGACCGAAGTTTTTCGAGTTAACCCCAGCTCCAATGGGTGGAGGGGATTTCGCGAGATCACCTACCGTATTGTTTCCGAGCGGGAAGGGACAATGGATATAGAATTGCCAACCTTTCGATTCTACGATCCCCTTGTTCGGGGGTTTTCTACCCTTCCTGCCTCGGTGAAGAATATTCGAGTTGGACCGGGGGTTATTTCAAACTCACCTGTTGGCGGGGGGCTTGAACTCGTCGCAGTGAGGGATCTTCCCGATTATGATTTATTGGAACTCTATCGGCGGCCGGAAAGCTACTTCCTCCTCATACCTCCAGTTTTTTTAGGCCTGGGACTGGTGATCAATCGAGGACGCCGTTCGTTCGAGCGTCTTGGAACCCCCGGCACAAGTTTGATTGTATTTCTTTCGCTGTCTCTTATTGTTGTCTTAACAGGATTTTCTTTGCCCCAGTCCGAATCCCATCGTAGAGTCCTCCAAACCCTTACTCAGGCGCAAGACCTGTTTTTACAACAGGAGTATGAACAATCCCTTGCCCTAATGAAGGAAATCAAGGACGAGTACCCTTACTATAATCCTGGGCTACTTCATAACCAGGGCCTTGTGTATCTGGCTTTGGAGCAAGAATCAATGGCAGTTTTTCATTTACGTCAGGCTCGACGGGCCCTTCCGGCAGACAACAGGTTATACACTGCCCTGCTTAGAGTTGAAGACTCCCTTGGTCTTGAGCGCCAACATTCTATACCCGTTTTACCCCCGGGAGACCTCTTTTTTCTGGTCTTTCTTGGGCTCTGGTACCTCGGGTTTCTCATGACCCCCTTTTGGTTCGCCAATCGCGAAATCTTTCGGAGGATCTTCTTCATTTTTTTTGTTATTATGCTCGTAACGCCTCTTGTTGGTTTGGGTCTTTACTTAGGAAACCGTTACCAGTCAGAGGGTATAGTGTTAGAAAGCGAGTTTGCCGGTCAAGTGACCAAAATTCCCGAGCCCAATGCAGCCCTGTGGCTTACTCTTCCCCGCGGTACTTCGGTGGAAATTCTCGATGTTTCAGGGGACTTCTCGCTGATCCAGACTTCTTACGGTATCGAAGGATGGCTTTTGACCGAGGGCCTGGGTCTACCCGGGCAATTGTAGTTCCCAGGGAGTGTACTAGATGAGTGATCATGGATTTGCAGAAATTCTCGATGCATGGGAAAAGAATCTCCAAAAAAAAGAAGATAAGCCGACAAAACCAAGGTCCAACTTCGCTCGAGTTCTTGGGGCTTTTGAAAAAAAGTCCCCTGCCCACGATCCCGAGGGCCAGAAAATCGAGGATGTCGACCTACCTCCTCGACTTTCTCCTCAAAAAACACCGATTCAAGGCGTCTTGGACCTTCATGGAATGACAATCTTGCAAGCCGAGGCGGCCGTCCGAAGCTTCGCTAAACAATCAAGGGCGGCGGGATACAAAAAGGTTTTAATTATCCACGGAAAAGGAAATCACTCAAAAGATGGGAATAGTAAATTACGGGGATGGCTCATTCGATTTTTAGAAACCCAATCTTGGGCCGGTTCCCGGGGAAAGGCGGACAAAGATCATGGGGGTTCAGGTGCTACCTGGGTTATGATTAAGTATTATCGCTCTCGGTAGATTATTCGACCGCGGGTGAGATCGTAGGGTGAGAGGGCTACTTTTACTTTGTCCCCGGGCACGATGCGAATATAGTGCTTGCGCATTTTTCCCGATAGGTGGGTAAGAATTAAATGCCCATTTTTCAACTCGACACGAAACATCGTATTAGGAAGACTTTCCTTCACGACTCCTTCAACCTCGATCGCTTCTTCTTTAGCCACTCTATCTCCTTGATGCGTAGTCATATAGTAGGGTAAGCCTAGGGCTTTGTCAAGAAGACCCGAAGAGAGGGGTATCGGACGGCCGAGTTGTTGACTTTTTAATGGAGATGTTGCAAAGTCATCAAACTTTTTTTCAAGGAGAACCCATGAACCAGGAATTTGTTCAGCAGATGAAGTCGAAGTTGCTGGGAATGAAGGAAGAAATAATCCAGAACCTGATTCATGAAGATGAGGACTTCAAAGAAATCGCTGCTTCAAACGACTTAAAGGATTTAGTAGACGTTGCATCTTCAGACATCGACAAAAAATTGCTCAACGCTTTAAGTGGACAAGACCTGAAAAGGTTGCGATTAATCGATGCAGCCCTTGGGCGGATCGAAAACGGTAAATACGGATTTTGTCTGGGAACGGGCAAAGCGATACCCCGAGAAAGGCTAGAAGCAATTCCTTATGCTTTATACACTATTGAATACCAATCGGAACTAGACCGAAAAAACCGATAGCTTTCTGCAGGAAAGTTTTTCTAGTGCCTCAAACCCTGTGGTGACAAATTTGTCGTCCTTCTCAGTCTTGAATATACCTTGGTCTATACCTTCCCAAAATCCGGCCTGAATTCTCCCACCCCCCCTCTCCACCGCTTCACCCTCCACGGGGACAGACAGTTGCGGTAGAGCTTAGAGGACACCGAAACGTGGGTAAAGGTCTTCCGGTCGGGGTCCACCAGATCCAAGCTCCGGGGGTAGGCCCTGTGGTGGTCGGTTATGCGGTTGAGGATGACCGCCTCCCGGTAGTCGAGGAACCGAATGAGGTTTCCTTCACCGGTGGGGCAATACCGAAATTTTTCCTCAACCTCTGGGCTCCTTCTTACGAAAATGTAAGTAGGATATGGAAGCCCTAAGTCATCTTCAAAACGTACATTACTCTTCTTTATCACTGAGTCAGGTCATGCGACCCCAAGTGTCTGGGGGAAAAATTGCACTTCCCGTTAACTCCTACTCGGTCTATGCCCAATTCAAACACATTGAAGCCGTACCCGCGGGACCCAACGGCTCGGGATACACCCTCTCAAAAGCCCGTTTATTAGACACTCTCATCGACCGTCTCGTTCAGCTTAAAGAGCGTAACCAAGCACTCTCTCCCCAAGAAACTGCGGGTCTTCCGACCGAAGCCATCGACGCCCTTATCCAAGAATACGCCCAGAAGCTGAGTACCGCCGTCCAGAGTGGACTACCGAAGCTCCAACAGGATTTTGGCACGAGTTTTGGTTCCTCCGCGGGCCTAAGTGGCACCTCTGCGCTAATGTTTGATCTCTCTATTTGATCTGGCCTCCATCGTCGACCTGTTGTATATTCCTAGGTACAAAAGGAGGCGGTTTGTGGCACAAGAATTCCGACTAGAATCCGATACGATGGGAGAAGTAAAAGTCCCTACCCAGGCCTACTATGGAGCCCAAACTCAACGGGCTATAGAGAACTTTCAAATTTCTCCCTATACATTACCTCCCCTCATGATTAAGTCCCTGGGGCTTATCAAAAAAAATGCGGCCCAAGCTAACAAGGAACTCGGCTTGCTCGACGAGAAGGTAGCAGACGCCATAGTTCAGGCTGCTCATGAAGTTGTTCAAGGCAAATGGAACGACCAATTTCCTATTGACATTTTTCAGACCGGGTCGGGAACGAGTTCAAATATGAACGCCAACGAGGTCATATCGAATAGGGCCAATGAACTTCTCGGCCAACCCCTGGGGACAAAAAAACCTGTCCATCCGAATGATCATGTAAACCGGGGTCAAAGTTCGAACGATGTATTTCCTACAGCAGTTCATATCGCCAATCGGCTCGGTGCCGAGGGTTTACTACAGGCTCTCAAGGTGCTTCATGAGAGTCTGGACCGAAAAGCTGAAGAATTTTCCACGTTTGTAAAACTTGGTCGCACTCACCTTCAGGACGCCGTGCCCATGACCTTGGGGCAAGAGTTCTCGGCTTTTGCTGTGCAAATCGATAAAGCCATTGGTCGCCTCCAAAACACCCTCTTTAATTTAGAGGATTTGCCCTTGGGCGGCACCGCAATTGGGACGGGGCTCAATACCCACCCGGACTATTCCAGACTCGCGGTGCGAGGAATTGCCAAGGATACAGGAGTAGCCTTTCGACCCGCAGCCAATTTGTTTGAAGGAATAGCGACTCGGGATGCCCAGGTCGAGCTTATGGGGGCCCTCAATACTTTAGCGACGAGTTTAATGAAAATCGCCAATGATCTACGGCTTCTGGCTAGTGGTCCTCGGGGGGCCCTGGGCGAGATTATACTTCCCAGCCTTCAGCCGGGCAGTTCAATTATGCCCGGTAAGGTGAATCCGGTTATCCCAGAAATGGTCATTCAAGTGGCGGCCTTCGTGTGTGGAAAAGCCGTGTCGGTTACTATCGGCGGGCAAAATGCCCCTCTGCAGCTTAATATGATGAATCCGCTTATTGCCCACGAAACCTTGGCGAGCTTAGAACTTTTGGAGAATGCTTGCCTCACCCTGGCCAAGAAAGGTATCGACGGGATTGAGGCCGACGAAAAGCGATGTTCCGAATGGATCGAGTGGTCGTTAGCGCTCGTTACTCCCCTTGCGACCAAAATTGGTTACGAAAAGGCAGCCTCTTTAGCCTATAAAGCCTATAAAGAGCATCGAAAAATTCGTGACGTACTCTTAGACGCCAAAATCCTAGATCCCCATGAGCTCGATCAGATTTTAGATCCAAAGTCGATGTTGTAATTCAAGACTTGTGGTACACTGATGGCCGTATACTATATTTTGAAAGACGAGGTTAACGAAATGAAAGAATTGAATCAAGCAGACCCGGCATACGTCGAGGCGATGACTCTTTATATGTCTGGGCAGTGGAAAGAAGCAGAAACCGCGTTCTTGGCCCTGGAAAAAGAATATCCCGAGAACACCTTCCTTATCTTGAATCTGGCCCAGGTTTATTACAGTATGGGCAGGCTCGATGACGCTATAGAAAAGAATTTGCAGGCCCTAGAGATTAATCCTAATTTAGGAATCGCCAATTATCGGTTAGGTGTTTGCTACTTTCGTGCAGGGCGGCTTATCAGAGCTCTCGAATCCTTTAACGCAGTTGTGGCCTCGTCAAGCCAAAGCCATGCAATGGCCCGCTACTTTGTAGGCCTAATCAATTATTTTCTCGGCAACGACAGCGATGCCGATGTGGCCTTCACCGAGTTTCGGGGTATCAGTAAAGAGTCGATGATTGCGAATTTTTTCTTGGCCCAAATTAAGCTAAAGAACCACGACCATCAAGCGGCCCTTGTTCTTCTGGACGAATTGGCTGCCGAGACACCTAAGTTTAGTGAAGTCCACTATATGCTCGGTCAAGCATATTACGGCCTTCATCAGAACCAAGAAGCTATACGGTCGTTCCAGAAGGTATTGGAAATCAACCCGAATGACTCTCGGGCCAAAACAAAATTGACACTCATGACCGATTTGGATTGGTAAGATTTCGGGGCTTGTTGTCATTGTTCGATCCGGGCTCCTCTATAAAATTTGCGTTTCTGCCTAATCTGGTCATTGTGCCGCAATACCTTAAGGGTCTGAGCCGATTAAGAACTGATCAAGAGGTCCCCGTTCTCCGATTAGTCTCAAAATTTACAATGCAAGAGGGTACTTTATGTTTGTAGGCAGTCGCCATCACGGCTTTGTTATAGAAAAGGTTCTTGACCTGCCGGAGTACAAGAGCAAAGGTATCCTTGCCCGGCACGAAAAAAGTGGTGCCCAGGTCTTTCATACCCTCAACGACGACGAAGAAAATCTTTTCGCCTTTATTTTTAAGACTATACCCCAGTCGTCGAATGGTGTTGCGCATATCCTCGAACACACCGTTCTTTGTGGTTCAGAAGCTTTTCCTGTAAAAGATCCTTTCTTACTTCTCCTAAAGGGGAGTATGCAGACCTTCTTAAATGCCTTTACCTATCCGGACAAAACGGTCTATCCCGGTGCATCGACCGTAAAAAGCGATCTTTTTAACCTCATGGAAGTGTACGGTGATGCAGTTTTCTTTCCATTACTGAAGGAAGACCTTTTCCGTCAAGAAGGACATCGTCTCGAATTTAATCCCGAAGGCAACCTTATTCGAACGGGTATCGTATACAATGAAATGAAGGGTAACTATTCGACCCACGACTCGGTTGCGGGCGATTGGTGTTATAGGGCTCTTTTCCCCGATACCTCCTACGCGAACGATTCGGGGGGAGACCCGGCGGTTATCCCTGAGCTAACCTACGAAGAGTTCAAAGAATTTCACCGCACCTATTACCATCCCTCAAATACCCTCATCTATTTGTACGGCAACACGCCAACCGAGGAATATCTTGAGTTCTTAAATAGGAGGTTTCTGGTTCGATTTGATTCTATAGCACCGCCTCCGCCCGTGGCTCTTCAGCCTCGCTGGACCGAACCCCGAAAAATAGAGGTTTCCTATCCTTCGGGAGATTCGGACGAAGAGGAAACCCACACCTCGGTTACTCTAAACTGGTTATTATTTCCGATTGAAGATGTATTTCGTACCCTATCATGGGAGATCCTTACGGAAATACTCATGGGGACTCCTGCGTCACCTCTTCAAAAACTCGCAGCGGTCACCGATTTAGGAGAGGATCTCTCATCTCCTAGTGGATTCGAAACCGAACTCCGGCAGACTGTGTTTTCGGTGGGTTTACAGGGGGCCGATAGAAGTAAGGCGCAAGAAATTGAAGACTTTTTCCTTAGGGAACTTCAGCGGATTGTAACCGATGGCCTTAATACCCAACTCATCGAGGGGACCTTGAGGCGGTTCGAGTTTCGTAGCCGCGAAATAAAGGGAGGTGGTCCCTTCGGCTTACGGCTCTTACGAAAGATTGGCCGGGGATGGCTACACGGTTTATCCCCGGAAGCAACCTTGGTTTTTGATCCTTTAATCCAGCGACTGAGAAATGAGTTAGCAGAGAATCCACGATATTTTGAGGAACTCATTGAAAAAGATTTACTTTCGAACCCTCATCGTACAACAACCGTAGTGTACCCCGATCGGGAGCAAAATCAGCGAGAATCTGAGGAGGAACGCCAAGAGTTAGAAGATCTCATCCGGTCCCAGCCCGCATCTTTTACCCAAGAGGTAACCAAGGCCCAAAAGGCCCTCGAGACCTTTCAAAGTCAAGACGATAGGCCCGAAGATCTGGCAACTATTCCATTTCTCTCGGTAGAACAAATTCCCCGGGTGGTCGATTCAATCGACACCGAACGAAAGACCGAGGTTTTTTTTCAATTTACCGGATTTACTAACGGAATTAGCTATCTTGACTTGGGGTATCCGTTATCTCATTTAAGCCCCGATGAACAAATGCTCGTTCCGCTGTGGGCTTCCTTTTTACCTGTCGCCGGAATTACCGGAAAAGATTATGAGCAAGTGAGCAGAGACCTATCGATGGTATGTGGAGGATTTAGTTCCTACGCTGAGGTCCATGCCGGTTTGGACTTGTACTCCGGGGCTCGATCGTTACGGGGGGTAACCAACGATAAGAGTCAATCGCTCGTCCATACCCACGTCTTTTTCCGGATAAAGGCCCTTGACTCTACCTTTTGCGAGGCCCTCCAACTCGTTGGAACAATCTTGTCCGAACCAGACTTCTCGGACCTTGTACACGTTTCCGAGGTCTTTTTCGAAATGCGCAACGATATGCGATCATCGATCCTTCCTGGGGGAAGTTCCTACGCGTCGCTTCGGGCGGAGTTGGGCCTTCATCCTGCCCAGGGAATCGAAGAAAGATTTCGAGGTTTAACCCAGTATCTATTTTTAGAAAATCTCGCCGAAGCCCTAGCCCAGGAAAAAAATACTACAAACCCTACCGACAGCCCGATTCTGCAAGGATTATCGGAAGCTTTCCAAGGGTTGACGGTCAAAATATTCGGGCAGGGCCGTCCTATTGTGAATCTTACCGCCGACGAGGGGCAACTCGGGGCTGCCCACGAGGCAGTTTTGTCTTTGAAGGAAAAAGTAGGTAGCTCGAGCATGACACTCCTGGGTAATCCTGCCACTTCGAGCCCAAAGGTAGAGATTATCTACGCCCTGGCCCGAGAAACACGCACCCTCCTTAGTCTTCCCCAACCTCCCGAAACCCTGGAACTTCTTCTGTATCCGAGTAAGGTGGCTTACGCTGCTGCGGCTATCCCTTCGGCAGTTTTGGGTACCCCAGAGCAGGCCTACGAAGCCCTGTTGGCCCATATTCTTAAGACCGGGCCCCTATGGGAAGAAATTCGAATGAAGGGAGGTGCCTACGGTGCCCATGCGGCGTCCGATGGAATGGCGGGTATATTCAGCTTTGCATCCTACCGCGACCCCCATACGGCTCGAACCCTCAAGGCTTTCGAAGATGCCCTTTTGGGTCTCGCTAAAGATGGTTTAGATCAAAGTACTCTCGATTTGGCGAAAATTGGCTGTATTTCAAAGGAGCTAAAACCTTTGTCTCCGGGCGAAAAAGGAATGGTGGGATTCAAGCGCCAGCTTTACGGAATCGATACTCACCTGCGACAAAGACGGCGAGACCTCATGCTGAGTGCAACGGTAGCCGATCTCCGGCAGAGCGCCGATCGTTTAGCTCAACAATTCCAAAATCCCCGAGTAGCTATCTTGGGAGGAGTTGAGCTTTTGGATCCCTTGAAGGAGTCCTACAAGGGTGGTACCCTTACTAGAGTTCTTGGAAGGTAGGTACTATGAAAACGTGGTGGGGACTTCTCGTCTTTTTTGTCATATTTTCCTTCGGACTAAGCGCCCAAGAAGCTGAATACGATCCGGCACTCTACGCAGTCGGTTCCCTGTCTGCTGGGAACTTGTATCTAAGTTATCTGGTCTTAGGAACTGTAGCTGATGGGTATGCCCAAGGTCTTTACGATGCCACGGTGGCGACCAGCATTGTTAGTGAGACTATATTTCTGAATTCCAATGCTCAGACGAGTTTAGTCGAACTTCTTGAGCAAGGAAACCTTTCTGACGAAGATCTAGGCGTAATAGCAAACATAAACCGGGTGTATGATCTGCTGACAAATCAAGGGGAAGCGCTTATCCGATTTATCTCTGATCCCGAGGACACCGGAGACCTCTTTCAGCAAAATCGCGAGGCAGCTTGGGTCGAAATCTCATCCCTTCTTGGCTTTTGATGTCTTGGAAAATACCTACGACCCCTGGACTGTCACGAGAAAGGCGTAATCATCTCCCTCTTCGATAAAAGAGAAGTCAACGATTATATTCCCTCCTGAGGTTTCCCATAAGGCGTGAAGCACTTGGTAGCCGTGATGTTGATAGGTCGAGGGATCTTTGAATTCTTGCAGACCCTTAATAAATCGCAGGGGATTTCCGAAAACCTATGAATAATGGTCCAAGAGGTTTTCGGTTCGTTCGAGAGTAGCATCGAACTCTAGGGGATCCACCCTGGAGGTATACCCAGTAAAACTAAACCAGGCTAAGGCTGAGGTTCGAAAGCCCAGGGTCCAGGTTCCGGGAATTCCAAAGTTCACATCGTCAATTTCGATACTATCGTTGCTCATTTCTCGGGCCGTACCATGAGGAAAACGAGAAATAATCTCGGCTTTTTCCAGGCCCAGAGTCAGTACTCCGGGGACGTCTAATATACTTGCTCGTGAGTTAGCATTCTTTCGTTCTTGTTCTGGATTAACACACCCAAGGATTATCACTAGGGTAAGGAAGTACAGGGGTATTGACTTCATACCTCTATTTCGGCGTACCCAAGGAATTTATAAAGGACTATACACTCCGAGTTTTTCTAATCCCGCAAGGACAAATTGTACCGACATTCCCGATAAGAGAATTCCCATGATCCGTTCTATTACCATGACACCTGTTTTTCTAAGAAATTTCGCTAAATACGAACTCATGAGCATGGTGCCGGTTCCCATGACCAGCACCAGGCCGACGACTAATTGAAGGGTCAGGGGAAACCAAAATCCCCCAGAATAATCGCTTAAAAAGAGGAGCACTGCTGTAATAGCGCCGGGCCCACTCAAAAGGGGAAGGGCTAGTGGGAAAACTGTCGGATCGTTTTCGTCCTCATCCTCTTCCGGGTCCGAAGCCTTGGTTCTCCGGGGCTTTCCAAAGAGCAAATCAACCGCAATGAGGAACAATAGAATTCCACCCGCAATATAGAGGCTGGCAGGTTGTATTCCTAGGGCTTCAATTATACCCGGACCCAAGTAGATGAAACTGCTAAGTACTATAAAGGCTATGAGGGGAGACTTTAGGGCGATTGAACGTTTTTTCTTTTGAGTATAGTTCGACGTAAGGGAAAGGTAGACCATAGAAATGCCCAGGGGGTCAATAAGAATAAAAAACGTAAGAAATATTGGAAAGAGTTCTGTAAGTAGGCCTTGCATTGGGTACCTCAAAGATCGTTAGGCGAGTTTTACAAAACGACAGATGCCCATAGGCACCCAAACGAGCTTGTTTGTGTCATCGGGGAGTAAGAGACGACCTTTTTCGCTCTCAATACCCAGAACTGGGTAATTTCGTTCTTCTCGAAAGGAAAGAGTACTTCGCCGTTCTTCGGGAACCGACTCGAGGAGTATTCGAACATAGAAACCAGCTTTCTGCATACCTTTCTTATCGCCTCGCGGTATAGTACTCTTGAGGTCTATTATGATCCAGGAACAAGTTCCCTTCAACCCCACCTACGATGATTGGTATTTTTCACCCGGTTCAGGTTACGATGAAAGCCTCTATGTGTTCTACGAGGGGAACGAAATTTCCAGCCGTTTTTCGCCAGCCTTTCGAGTCGGAGAAATTGGTTTTGGTACGGGCCTCAACCTATGGGTACTTCTTCACGAACTTTCTTCCCTGGGAATATCGGGCTCTTTAGATTTTCGAACCGTCGACGAGGCGCCTCCAAAGCCGAGGGTCGTGGAACAAATCCTGCACCCTTATATCGATCAACTCGGAGGTCCACAGGAACATTCCCGGTACCTCGATTATTACCAATCGCTTACTTCCGAGGAAAATGAAGGTTGGCACTCGGTAGACTTGGAAATTCCGATACCTATTGAACCCAACCAGCCCCAAACCCCATCGAAGATGATCGTTTCTTTGGCTTTGTGGAGAGGAGAAGCCTCCGATATGGTGACTGCCCTCCAAAAAGAAGGCTGGTTAGCCGACGGGTGGTTTCTCGATGGCCACGACCCAAAAAAGAACCCCAAAGCATGGAGCGACGAGCTCCTCAAGACCCTTGCGCGGTGTACAAAGGTAGGAGGAACCCTCGCGACCTACAGCGCTGCGGGTAGGGTAAAAACTGGACTACGAGAAGTCGGTTTCGAGGTACGCCGTCGAAAAGGATTTGGCACAAAGCGACATATGGTCCAAGGTTGGTATCGAGGTACCGGAATAGACTAACGACTTCTATCCAAATTCAATGGGATACTATAAAATGCGCCTATGAAAAAACGAGAATTTCCTAACCTTCCTCTTATGGTGAAAGGAATGGCCATTGGTATAGCAAATGCGGTACCCGGAGTTAGTGGCGGTACCATCGCAGTCGTCGTGGGAATCTACGATAGGGTCATATCGGCGGTCAGTGGTTTCTTTTCCAACGAATATGGATGGAAAAGGAATCTTCTTTTCCTCGTTCAACTGGCCATTGGGCTTTTGGCAGGACTCATTGGATTTGCGAATATCCTCGATTGGCTCATCGAGTTTTATCCCTACGAAACGCAGTTCGGCTTTATTGGACTCATCCTTGGCTCCGTACCATTCTTAGTAAAACTTGCCGAGGTGCCCAAGCTCAAACTCCGTCACTGGGTCGTCTTTCTTGTATTTTTAGGAATTATGATTTTTGTTGGTCTACAGGAAAGGCCACCGGCCAGCGAACCATTGAGGGAGTTCTCGTTCCAATCAGCCCTTACGGTCTTCGGGGCAGGTATAATTAGCTCAGCGACAATGGTTATTCCGGGCATATCTGGAAGCTTCGTGCTTCTCCTTTTGCAGCTCTACAGTACGTTTATTACGGCTATTACCGAATTGAACCTTCCCCTTTTAGGAATATTCATTCTCGGCTCAATATTAGGAATTATTCTCGTGAGTAAGGCCATTCATTGGGTTCTGTCGAGGTATCACTCTCTGGCCTACGCGGCAATTATTGGTCTGGTAATAGGATCGGTTGTAATGCTCTTCCCCCGAGATGTCAATTACGCCTTCACCCTCTGGCAAGCCCTGAGTTTTCTACTCGCCTTTGGAGTAGCCTTTTTGCTCAGCGGCGAACGGAAGATGAAGCACCAGACCTCGACCGGAGGTAGGGAGTAGTGGCAACATTGTTAGGAGGAATCGAGGCTGGAGGCACAAAGTTTGTCTGTGCCATTGGTCATTCTCCAAACTCAATACTTTTAGAAGAACGGTTTCCTACCGATGACCCCGAATCAACCCTTCGCCGGTCGTTAGATTTTTTTCTCCGGGCCCAGAAGAAATTTGGTCCTCTTAGTTCCCTAGGCATCGGGAGTTTTGGACCTATCGACCTCGATGTATCTTCTCTCACCTATGGCTCAGTAACCTCGACACCCAAGTTGCGCTGGGCGGGTACCCAAGTGGTTCAAGCCTTCACAGAATTAGGGGTGCCCATTGCTTTCGATACCGATACGAACGCCGCAGCCCTAGGAGAGCTCTACTACGGAAAAGGGAGGGGGCTGGATACCCTTTTGTACATTACGGTTGGAACCGGGGTAGGGGGGGGGATTGTCGTAAATAGAAAACCGATTCATGGACTGGGACACCCGGAAATTGGGCACATTCCTATTATTCCGCGAAAAGATGATTCCTTTCAGGGACTCTGTCCTTTTCATGGTACATGCCTGGAAGGAATGGCCGCTGGACCAGCGATTCAAGCCCGATGGGGAGTACCAGCAACCGACTTACCACCCGACCACCAAGCCTGGGACCTGGAGGCCGAGTATATTGCCCAGGGTCTATGGAGCTTTATTCTTACTATTTCGCCCCAAAAAGTTATTCTTGGAGGTGGTGTAATGCACCAGCCCCAGTTATTCCCTCTTATTCGAAGTCATCTGCGTAGACTCCTTTCGGGGTACGTTGACCGGGCCGAAATTCTTGAGGATAATGAAGACTATATTAGTTTTCCCGAACTTGGAAATTTCGCAGGAATTACCGGCGCTTTGGTTATGGCAGAGCAGATTCTTCGCGAGCCTTCCGTTGGGCAAAAAGAGAGTTAGGACCAGATTATGGCAGAAAAGAACAAACGAAGAAGGAATCGTCGGCGTAGAGGTTCGGGGAATAATTCGGAGCAAAAAGCGGCCCCCCCAGTCCGTCCCTTATATACTCCAATAGATGATCCATCCCGAACCTATATGCCTCCCGCTCCACCCATTCGGGAGTATGAGCCCGACCCAGTGAGCGGCGAGCTCTTGGAAAATCCCCTGACCGCAATTGCCCATCCGGCCTCGGGTAAACCGATGAATCTCGAAACAGTCATTCGGGTTTTGGCCGACCAGGAAACCTTAGGAAACGCCCAGGAAATTGCTTACATCGGCGCAGGCTCGTTTGGGGTCCTCGAGACAAAGAATCAGAATGGCAGACCAGTTGTCGAAATCGTTAAAAAAATCCCCTACGAGGACACCCACGAAAAGTATCCATGGCGCCGGGAACTAAGCCCAGGAATTTCTCGAGATTACATCCCTCAGCCCGAGCCCCTGGATCGACTCTATTCCCAGGAGGAAATTCAGGCCTTTCCAAAGCTAGGTGCTTCGGCGGCGGCTATGCCTCGAACAACCTAGTTTCCAGAGGATTCCCCCAGTTTTTCGCCGAAAATCCGTATATTTATCTATTTTTACTGCATAAACCCTTGCTTTTTCCCGGTATTTTCCTAATCTTACACTCATATTATGCAGGAGGTAGCATGAAAAAATTACTTGTACTCGTAAGTATCTTGGCCTTGAGTTTTTCTATGGTCTATGGAGGTGGTGGTGGAGAGGCCGCACCAAGCGCTGGGGGAACTCAATTCGTAACTATTGGAACCGGAGGAGTTACGGGAATTTATTATCCCGTTGGTGGGGCCATTAGTCGTTTGGTCAACGCAAAAAGTGCGGATTACGGTATTCGGTCCTCGGTCGAATCTACCGCCGGTAGTGTATTCAATATTAATGCGGTCATCGGTGGCGATCTTGAATTTGGAATTGCTCAGTCAGACAAACAATACCAAGCAATCAATGGAATGGCTGAGTGGAGTGAACTTGGGGATCAGGAAGATCTTCGATCGGTATTTGCCCTTCACCCCGAGTCTGTCACCCTCATTGCCACAGTCGAAAGTGGAATTAATTCCATTGCCGACCTACGGGGTAAAAGAGTAAATATAGGTACCCCCGGATCGGGGAACCGACAGAATGCCCTGGACGCCTTTGCAGCCTTTGGGCTCAGCGAAAGCGACATGACCGCCGAGCAGGTAGGTCCGGTTGAAGCCCCCGGACTTATACAGGACGGACGGTTGGATGCCTTCTTCTACACCGTCGGACATCCAAATGGTGCTATTACCGAGGCCACCAGTGGCCGAATTCCGGTTCAGGTGGTAAGCATTGCGGGGCCCGAAATTTCCGCCCTCATCGAATCGATGCCCTACTACGGGGTTTCGACCATACCCAAGAGACTGTATCCCCAGGCAGCAAACCAAGGCGATGCAACCACAATTGGAGTATTGGCCACTTTAGTGACCTCGGCGAACGTTCCTGAGGACGTTGTCTATGCGGTAACAAAGGAAGTATTCGAAAACCTCGATGCCTTCAAAGCCCTACACCCAGCCCTCGGAGTTCTTACCCCTGAAGGTATGCTGCAAGGCCTCTCGGCTACATTGCATCCGGGAGCCCAACGTTACTACGAAGAAGCTGGTCTGCTCGACCTTGTAAATCCTTCAATTCGTAACTAACAGTATTTCCTATGATTACTCCTCTCATCCTTGTAGGGTGGGAGGAGTCTTTTATTTTAGAGAGGCCCTTTAGGAGCTCCGATATTGCCTATGAAACCAAAAAAAGTGTCCCAAGAACAAGAAGAAAAAAACCTGGATCTGGAAGAAATACTGCAACAGGAAGCCGGAGTAACCCGGGTACATCGGACCTTCGACCGGTATCTTATTTCCTTCGTTGCCTTGGCGTGGGCGTTTTTTCAGTTGTCTCTCCCTCGTTTTGTCGTTCTCGATAGTGTATTTGTCCGATCAATTCATCTGGCTTTTGCCCTTGTTCTGGTCTTTCTTGGGGTGCCCTTTACCAGAAAACGAAAAAGAGATATTCCCGGTCTCCACTCCCTCAAACACACCCCGGCGATCGATTTTATCTTGGCGGTAGTAGGTGCTCTATCGGTTACCTACATTATATGGAACTGGGATAGTATCGCCCAGCGGGCAGGAATACCTAGCACCCAAGACATTATCATTGGCACAACTATGATTATTCTTCTTTTGGAAGCGGCCCGAAGGGGCATAGGCCTGCCCATGGTAGTTATTGCTATTTTGTTCTCTTTATACGGATTTTTTGGGCGTTATATGCCCGGGGTTATGGCCTGGCGGGGAATAAGCCTTGGTCGATACATTGGTCAAGCAGTGTTATCCTCCGAAGGTGTCTTTGGTATCCCCCTCGATGTATCCGCTCGAACGGTATACCTATTTGTACTTTTTGGAGCATTTCTGGATCGATTTGGAGCTGGGCAGTTTTTTAATAATGTTTCCATTTCCCTCCTTGGGCGATTTAAAGGTGGACCGGCGAAAGCTGCGGTCGTTTCCAGCGGTTTCACCGGTCTGGTGAGTGGGTCGAGTATCGCTAACGTAGTTACTACGGGAACTTTTACCATACCCCTCATGATGAAGGTGGGGTATCCAGGCAAAACCGCCGCTGCAACCGAAGTAGCAGCCAGCACCAATGGTCAGCTCATGCCTCCTATAATGGGTGCTGCGGCCTTTATTATCGCTGAGTACCTGGGAATTGGGTACTTGGGAGTCGTACGGGCTGCTATTATTCCTGCGGTAGTTAGTTACATTGCACTTTTTTATATAACCCATCTCGAGGCTTCAAAATTAGGTCTCATGGGATTAGAAAAGGAAGACATTCCAAACTTTCTCAAGACTATTTCGCAAGGATTCCATCATTTAGTGCCCCTGGTTATTCTGATCTATGAACTGGCGGTAATGCGTCGGACTCCGAACCTGGCGGTTTTTAAAGCAATTCTCTATTTGCTCGGTATCTATATTGCCCGGGAGATTTGGTTTAGTAGTCGCGGGGGAGAAAAACCTTTACAAATTCTTAAAAAGGTTACAATAGAGATTGGTGAAGCCTTGGTACAAGGAAGTAAGAATATGATTCCCGTAGCTCTGGCTACAGCAACGGCGGGAATAATTGTCGGCATCGTGAACCTCGGTATAGGGAGCCGCATTGTCCAAATGGTCGAGGTTTTGTCCATGGGAAACGTTTTTCTGCTCCTTTTTCTTACGGCCTTTTTTAGCCTAATTATTGGGATGGGTCTACCGACTACCGCAACCTATATTGTTATGGCGTCTTTAACCGTGCCGATTATTACCCGCTTAGGTGGCGATATGGGACTTGTAATTCCTGCAATTGCCGCCCATCTTTTTTGTTTCTACTTTGGTATTCTGGCCGACGATACACCCCCGGTAGGTTTGGCGGCCTATGCAGCGGCAGCTATTGCAAAATCCGATCCAATAGCCACAGGAATTAAAGGATTCATCTACGACCTTCGTACTGCAATTATCCCGTTTATGTTTGTATTCAATCCCGCCATCCTCCTCATTGGTGTTGAAGGGTGGGCGTCGGGCTTGGCAGTCTTTGTAACCGTAACTCTCGGAACCCTCGCCTTTACGAATGCTGTCCAAGGTTGGGCCTTGGTCAAAAATAAGTGGTACGAGGTTCCAATCTTTTTGGTCGCAGGGCTTTTCTTTTATCTTCCAAATATCGTCTCTGAGTATCTTGGATGGCAGGCCTCGAGCTATTGGCTTATTTACCTCGTGGCCCTTCTCTTGTACGGTGGGGCTTTCGGTTTACAGAAGTTACGAATTCGAAGTCTGAGTGGAGCTTCGGTTCACTAGGTAGATTCCAAAGGCAACCGCAGGGAGAGCGATAAGATAACGCCATTCTCCCAATGACTCCCCCAAAAAGATGGCCGATAGCAAGGCCCCCGAAACAGGAATCATAAAATTAAATACCGTAATAGAGCTTACCTTGTTGTATTTGAGTAAGTTCGTCCATATCGTAAAAGCCAGGGCCGATAGAAGTGCCAAATAGCCCAGGACGAGCCAGCCCTGCACTGGTGCCTGAAGTCCGGGAGATCCACCCGCCAGGCCAAGGACGATCAGAACAAGACCACCAATAGAAAGTTGAGACCCCGTAACCCATGCGGGGTCTAGCGTTTTGGTTAGTCGCCGGGCTAACATAGTTGTCAGAGCCAAGAGTAGGGCAGCGATGACAATGTAACCCTCGCCAACCAAAGAAAACTCGAATCCGAGGTCGGGGGTAAAGTTTACTGCAATTACTCCCAGGAAGCCTAAGAGAATCCCCCCAATCTTTTGAAAACTGAGTTTATCGTTCTTGTAGACCAGGTGAGCCAAAATGGCACTAAAAAAAACACCTGTAGAGTTCGTAATTGAACCCTTCGCGCCCGAAACCTGTGCAACGCCGAGGTAAAACAAATAGTAATGAAGAGTTGTCTGGGACAGACCAAGAAGGAGAATTGAGCCCACAGTTTTGACCCCTACCTTGATCGGCACTCTTTGGGTCCGGGCCCACAGCAAGACGAGTAATCCGGCGAGGGTGAAACGAATACCCGCAAAAAGTAGCTTACTTGGAGTATCGGCGCCGTCAATAGCAAAAAACTCGTAGCCAGACTTAATTCCTGGGTACGCGCTTCCCCAAAGCAGTCCACAAAACGAAGCTAACAATGCAGCTACTCGAGGATTTGATAAGGTAGTTATGGACATTAGAGCACTATTCCCTATCTAAAACCTTAGGTCAAGGGTACACTAAAACCTATGAAAGACTCGAAAACGAAACGATTTGGAATCCTTACCGCCGGTGGCGATTGCCCAGGGTTAAATCCAGCGATCCGAGGAATCTGTAAGGCCGCTCACTATACCTACGGAATGGAAATCCTCGGAATTGAGGAAGGGTATCGGGGCCTGGTAGAAGGCAAGGGACGCATTCTACAGCCCCACGATTTTTCCGGAATAATTCACAAAGGTGGTACAATTCTAGGAACCTCCAGGGAGCGCCCTTTTAAGGACCCGGTTAAAGTCGACATGATGATCGAAAACTACAAGAAGTGGAATCTCGATTGTTTGGTTGTCTTGGGAGGAAATGGGAGCCAAAAACGGGCCTATTGGCTGGCCGAAGAAGGAATCAATGTCATTGGACTACCGAAGACTATTGACAACGATGTAGAGGGCACCGATATGACCTTTGGATTTCATACTGCCTTGGACATGGTTACCGATGCGGTGGACCGTTTGCATTCAACGGCTCACTCCCATCGGCTAGTACATATAGCTGAAGTTATGGGGAACGAAGCGGGTTGGCTCACCCTGTATGCTGGCATCGCCGGCGGCTCAGATGTAATTGTAATACCCGAAATCCCCTACGATATCCAAAAAATAGCCGCCCACGTTTCCGAACGACTTAGGCACCCCGAAGGTTTCTCGGTCATTGCGGTCGCCGAAGGGGCCGTTAGCCTCGAGGAAAGCAAATTGCCCAAGAAAGAATTAAAAAAGATTAAGAACGAAGGGCCCCGGGCGGGAGAACGGGTGTCGAAGGCCTTGAATAAGGCCCTCGGAATAGATACCCGAGTTTCGGTCCTCGGATATCTCCAAAGGGGAGGTACTCCCGTTGCTTTTGACAGAGTACTGGCAACCCAGTTCGGCGTCAAAGCCGCAGAACTTCTTGCCGAGGGCGACTATGGACGTATGGTGTCTTTAAAAGGTGAAGAAATTACCTCGGTGCCCCTTAAGGACGTGGCAGACAAAACGAAGTACGTCCCCCTCGATGACGTGGCCATTCGGGCGGCGAAACTGACCGGGGCGGTGTTCGGCGACTAGTTCCCCTTCGTCCTCTAGTAAAAGCCAATTTGATACACCAGGACCTCGGCCTCGAAGTCCTGGTACGCCGCTACTATTGCCAGACTGGAAAGCCTATCGGGACGAATGGTTCTTCGCAAAGTAGCTTCCGACTCGAATTCACTCCAGGGAATCCTTAGGGTCTGAGGATTCTCCGTAAGAGAGAGGGGTTTGCCGTAATAACTCCATGGAAATACGTTGTCGCGGGTTCGGGCAAAGAGATAGTAGCTACCGGGTTTGAGGGCGACAACCTCAATTTCCACCCCTGAATAACCCGATCCATTAAAACGTCGCTTTTCGTGTTCTAGTTGGACCTGAATAAAACCGCCCCCTCGGGTAACTACCTGTCCCGCTAATCGCAAGGCCCGCCCGGTGGCAGTGTCCACAAGGGTAGGGCTCTGGAGCACGGAATTTCCACCCATCACGGTGTCAGCGAATCCTTGGATATTCCATCCCGAAATTGGCCGGGCAGCTTGTCGAAAGTCTGCGATAGTCGAAGCCCCAGGGACCTGGCCGGCTAAAAAAGAACTCAAACCAAAGATTATGACCGGTACAATTCCTCGTTTCTGCATATAGGAAAGGTACTCAAAAAATAGTAGCCTAGGGAAATGAAACTGACCGTTCCCCTTTGGTTGGGCCATCTTTTTTTGGTTGGTCTCTTTCTATTCCTCTCTTTTCTGTTCGCAGGGGTTGCCTGGAATTTCTTGCCCTTCCTGCCCGTCCTTGCCCTGGGTATTTGGCGTTCTCCTCGTCCAATCGGCCATATTCTTCGACTACTACCCTCGGGTGCTCTTAAGGATAGGGGAGTCCTGAGAATAGTTCGAGCACTGTTCTTCTTGAGTCTTGGTCTAGGGGGATGGATTTTTGTTGCGGCCTTCATTGGGACCGGGGTTCAGGTCCTACGGCCCCTGCCCCAAGAATATGCCGGATTCTTCGAGGAAGTTCTTACTAAATTACCCCTTATAACCGCAGTCTTGGTGGTAGGGGTTGGGGCCCCCATCTTCGAAGAACTTTTGTGCCGGGGGTTAATTGCTGGTGATTTGTTAGAAGAGTATTCTCCCGTGGTCGCCTTAAGCTTTTCGGCCTTGGTCTTTGGCTTTCTTCATTTTAACCCTTGGCAGGGGATTCCTGCCTTTTTTACTGGTATTGTCCTTGGGGTAGTCTATTCACGAAGTAAGGCTCTTCTCTACCCAATCTGGGGACATGGCATCTATAACCTGGGAATTCTCGGTCTCAGTAGACTCGATTTTGATGGTGCTTCGTACTCCCAGCCCACACTTCAAGACCTGGCATTTACAGGCCCGGGAGCCCTCTTGGGCCTGGGAATTTTCTTATTTGGAACCCGAAGATTTCTTCGTGCTGTTACCGATCCAAAGGAGAATCTTCTCTTGGAGGGTCTGGAAAAAAACGGGCTTTGAAAGAAAGTCGTCCATTCCCGATTGATAACACTCCTGTTGTTCTTGGGCGGTTGCACTGGCAGTAAGGGCGATAATGGGAACTCTTTTTGTAGAGGCAGATTCGGCCTCTAACTTTCGAATTGCCCGGGTAGCATCCTTGCCGTCCAAATTGGGCATTTGTACGTCCATGAGAATGAGATCCGGCACCTTGGATGAAAACTCCCTTACTGTCTCGACACCGTCGGCGGCGTTTACCAGTTCATAATGGGTGTAGATTTTATTGAGCATTCCACGAATGAGAATTCGATTCATTTCCACGTCTTCGGCCAGAAGGATTCGAGGGACATGGGATTCACTTTTCGATGGGCTTGAATCATCGACTAGGGTCATAGGCACCACAGGGCTATCTTGGGATGGTTTAGAGACATCATCCTGGTACTTAACTTCAAGGCTGAAAGCGAAGCAAGTACCATTTCCGAGGCTGCTCGAAACATCGATATCGGAACCCATGGCTTGCACAAGAAGTTGACTAATGAGCAGTCCTAATCCCGTACCCCCGTAGGCCCGGGATTGGGTAGAATCTACTTGAGAGAAAGGTTTAAAGAGCTTTGGTAATTGATTTTCGGGAATTCCTATTCCCGTATCTTGAACCGAGAAAGAAAGCGTTCCCACTTCCGGTTTATCGGTCCTGAAATCAACTCGAAGAATGACCGAACCCTTAGGCGTAAACTTAATTCCATTATTCAAAAGATTGAGTAAAATCTGCTGAAGCCTTTCAGAATCGACCCATATTTTCGAGGGGAGGGGAGAATGGTATTCAACCCAGAAATCCAGGCCTTTTTCTCTTGCATTTACCGAAAGGATGGCAATAATGTCGTCGAGGACCTTCAAAAGATCCGTTGGTTCCATTTTGAGGTCAACGATTCCGGCTTCGATTTTTGAAAAATCCAGTAAATCCCCAATGAGGGTCATGAGATTCTTCCCTGCCTTGCGAGCTAGTTCCAGATAGCTCTGTTGCTCGGGTATCATTGGGTAATCCCCCAGCAATTCGGTAAATCCCAGGACAGCGTTCAAAGGAGTTCTCAGTTCGTGACTCATATTTGCTACGAACTGGGTCTTAATCTTACTCGCCTCGAGAGCCTCATCTTTAGCCAGAGTGAGCTGAGCCTGGATCGCTTTTCGCTCGACAACCTCTTCGGTGAGGTCCTGAATGGTTTCTTGGAGTTTTTTAAGCATTTGAAAGAAGGACTTAGAAAGAATCCCAATTTCGGTAATTCGACTTGGATCGGTAAATTCTATCGACCAGTCGCCGGCTGCGAGGGTTTGGGCCACCGAGGTAAGTCGACTGAGGGGAGATGCAATCTTTTTGGCAATATAGGAACTTATTATGAAAACCACAAGAAGAAGAAGCGAAAGAATGAGCAGGGTCGTTCGGACACTCGACAGGACCTCTCCGATTATTTCGTGTTCAGGCATAAGGGTTGCGATAGTCCAACCGAGGCCTTCGGGATAGGGGAGGGTTAATGTTTCGATGTAGTATCGACGATTCTCGAAGTAAACCGGATCTTCTTCTTGGGTATGAGGGGTCTTTAGTTCTTCGCCCAGTATTCGGGTCAAGGGATCGTCGCTTTCTACAGCCAGGATAGGACGAAAAGCTCCTTGAGCATCTCGACGGAAGGGACTTTCCCCCCTAGAGCTGGCGATAATTTCGCCTCCTGGACCCAGTATTAGACACTGGCGTACTTCTTTTTCGTACATTCCTTGAAGATAGATCGACAGGTCGGATAAGAAGAGGTCTACCGCCAGGATACCTAGCAAATCTCCATTGGAATCTCGTACAGAGGTACTAGAGGTAATGGCTGTGTCCTGACCGGTAAAAAGTTGGTACGGAGCGCTCCAGGCTATCCTCTCGGTTTCTAAGGCATTTGTATACCACGGTCGTAGACGGGCATCAAATTCCGGAAGGGTCAGAAGAGGTGGCTCGTCGAGAGAAGACGAATCGACGGCAATTTTTGTAAATTGTCCCGGGGCAAAATTCTCTGTTCGAATTTGGTAGTAAAAGCCACCGGTACCCTCTCGCCCGGCGTTGGCTATACCCCCCAGAGCGTTTCCAAAGTAAATACTACTTACGGCAGGAAAAAGTTCAACCTGATGTAAGAAATTCACAACGAGTTGTTCTTGATTGGTTACCTCGAGGTCGCCTCGAAGCATTCTACTTTTATTGCCCTGGAGGATTTGCTCGGGAACACGAAAAAAGTCTGCGAGGCGTTCCTCTATACGTACATTAATTTCTTTTCGGATTTCGTGATTTACGATAACCAGCGCGTCGCTCGACAGTTTCAACCCAAGAACGCCGACTAGAAGAGCACCGAGTAGGGTAGAGACGATGAATGACAGAAAAATTACCCACCGAAGCGATATACCTTGCCGTATCATTTCCTATGAAAGTCCATAAGCCGTAGTATACGGGTTTAGATCAGAATTGTCCCGTTCCAAGCATCACCAAAGTACATGCTTCCAAATAAGGAATGTTGTGGGCATCGAGGGCGTTCATAAGCTCAATAGACTCGGTCCCAGGGTTGAGAATGACCCGCTTTGGGCGAAGCTTAAGAATATGTTCAATTTCGGCTTTGAGGTGCTTCTGCCCCAAATAAACGGTGAGGGTGTGTACCTCATCGGTAACCTCGCTCAAAGATCGGCGAACGGGTAAATTTTCTAGAACATCAAGAGTTGGATGTATTGGAATAACCTCGTGACCCTTTGCCAAAAGACGATGAATTGCCATATTCGAGTATCGATGGGGATTTTTACTTGCCCCTAGGACTGCAACTTTCATATAGTGGGGACCCCCAAAATCTATTTTTCTGGCCAATATAGTCATTGCACCGCAATGACTTAAGAGCAGGGGATACTCTAGAAACAATGTTTTTGGAGGTCCCCAGAGTGACTTTACATCCCTATAAAAAATTTACTGAATATAAATCTCGAAGGCAAGTGGGTCTGGAGCTCCGAGGATGCGGCTGCGACCGTCGGGCTGGGAGAATCCCGCAAAGAAGGTCAATTTTCCGGTCCGAGGAACTCTACGTCCGAGGGAATCGACCGTCGTTAATCGTTCGGCTGGAATTTCGAGTTCGAGTTTTGCGGTTTTCCTTGGACCGAGCTCAAGTCGTTTAAAGGCGACGAGTTCTCGAACGAGACCCGCTCCTTCGAGGTAGATTTGGACAAGGTCTTTCGATGGGGCGTCAAAGGGATTTTCTACCACAAGTACCGCCCGATGGTCGGGTACTATCTCGAAACTTGTGACTGCCAGGGGACGATAGGAAAGTCCAAATCCAAAAGGAAAGAAGGGCTCCCGGGTAGCAAATCTATAGGTTCGTCCGATCATCGAGTACTCTTCAAAGGCTGGAAGATCGTCTACCGAGCGCGGAAAGGTAAGGGGCAATTTTCCAGAAAAGTCGCTTTGGCCAAAGATGAGTCGACCCAGAGCCTGCCCACCGGCCTCACCGGGATACCACGAATAGATGAGGGCTGCGGCTTTTTCGTAATAGGGGCTCAGGTCCAGAGGACACCCCGCGGCAACCACCACAATTACCGGCTTGGGTCCGTCTAAAAGTTTCAAGAGAAATTCGTGCTGGCTCGGGGGCAGGGCCATACTGGGCACATCGCCGTAGGAGTCTGAGGCGATTGCGTCGCCCTCTTCGCCTTCCAAAAGATTGGTAAGCCCCACACAAGCGAGGGTAACATCGAACTCCCGGGACTCGTACAGAGCCCACTCAATGGGATTTCCCTTCGCCTGGTTCAGCAAAGCTCCGTGTCGAAAGTCCACCTTCACCCCCGGACCAGCAGCTTCCACGAGCCCTTCACCGAAGGTGCTCCACCGGGTACTTTGTCCGTGGTAGTTTCCAATGAGGGCTTCGACCGAGTAGGTCAGGGGGCCGATGAGGTACATGGAAGAGAGGGTGGTGCGATCTAGGGGTAAAATCCCATTGTTTTTTAAAAGAACCATCGAAGCTTCGGCGGCCTCCAAAGCCAGGTCCCGGTGGGCTTGGCTACAAATGTGCTCTGGGCCAATAGAGGTGTAGGGCTGGTCGTTCGGGTCATCAAACTCGCCCAAACGGAATCGGGTCGTGAACAGGCGGCGAAGAGAGGTATCGATATCTGCTTCGGTGAGTAACCCTAACTCGACGGCCTTGAGAAGGGCAGGGTAGGTGTCGCCACAGTTGAGGTCGCAACCCGTTTTGACCGCCAAAGCCGCGGACTCTTCTGGACTCTTCGTTACTTTGTGATTCGTATGAAAATCTTTAATTGCCCAGCAATCGCTAACAACGTGGCCTTTGAACCTCCAGGAACCCCGGAGGGTATCTTGTAACAAGAACTTGCTTCCACAGGCTGGTTCGCCGTTTACTCGGTTGTAGGCACCCATGACCGCCTCGACCCCCGCGTCCTGGACCAAGGCCCGGAAGGCAGGGAGGTAGGTTTCTTCCAAGTCCTTGGGGCTCACGACCGCATCGAAGGTGTGCCGCAATTTTTCTGGACCCGAATGGACGGCAAAATGTTTTGCGCACGCAGCGGTTTTTAGGTATCTGGGGTGATTCCCTTGTAGCCCTCGCACGAAGGCCTTTCCGAGTTCGGCGGTTAACAGGGGATCTTCCCCGTAGGTTTCTTGGCCCCGTCCCCAACGGGGATCACGAAAAATATTTATGTTAGGGGTCCAAAAGGTGAGCCCAGTGTATCGACTAAAATTCCCTTTCTTGTGAAAAAGTCGAGCCTTTGCTCGAGCCTCGGTAGACGTGGCATCGGCGATGCGGAAAACCAGATCGGGATCAAAGGTTGCTCCCAGACCTATTGCCTGGGGAAACACTGTCGCTAATCCTCCGCGGGCGACCCCATGCAGAGCCTCGTTCCACCAAGAATGTTCTCTTATTTGTAGTCGAGGAATTTCGGGCGCCTGGTGCACCATTTGAGAGATTTTTTCTTCGAGGGTGAGTTGGCTTAGTAAGTGTTCAATTCGCTGTTCGGTCAAATTTTTTTCCATAAGGAGCAGTATCCATCGAAGAAGAGGAATTTTCTATGTGTACTATTTACGATTTCTATGTACAAAATTGACTATGGTTTTGGAAGTTACCGATCTTCAAATTTACCATGGATACCTATCGGAGGAATATCCCGAGCACAGCCATAGATTCTGGGAAATCCACTGGATTACCCGGGGGCAGGGTCGACTCATCCAAGACGACCAGACCTATGAGCTCTCGTCTGGAGTCCTTCTCTTGTCGCCTCCCGGATGCAGGCATACCTTGGAAGTGAAGGATCCCCTCCATTTCTTGTATCTTTGGTTCGATGCCAGTGGGGCTATCGAAGGCCATTTGACCTCGATATGGGAGAATCAGCGGACTACAGGCTTCGGATTTTCAATTACCCGTCGGCAAAGTCCCCTAACTTCGGTCAAAAAGAAAATTGATTCCGCCATTCCAGCCCTTGAATTAGCGGGACTGCACGAATTTTTGAGCTTTCTTTTTACCCTTCCTGCCCCTGCCCCTGCCGGTCTGGGTCCTCGTCTTCCAAGCTTTGAGTCCCAAAGAATAACCATGGCTCGGGGATTTATCGAATCGCGGATTCACGAACCCCTCACCCTCGGTCAGGTTGCCGACACTATCGGAATGAACATGTATGTTTTTGCCAGAGAATTTCGTCGACTCACTGGTACAAGTGCAATGGAGTACCACCGGCGTGTTAGAGTGGAGGCCTCAAAGTACTACCTGGCCACTACCACCAATACTCTTGCTGACATTGCCGCGACCCTCGGATTTTGCGACCAGTTTCATTTTAGTAAGACCTTTTTGCGATACACGGGATTGAGCCCCTCGGCCTTCCGACGAAATACCCAGGGGTAGATTGCAGCCCTCTTCAAGTCTCGAATAAGATCAGGATGGTGTTTCTCCAAAACTCTCAGGGCTCCGAAATCTACCGGCCGATAGGCATGAAAGTGTTCGACACGGGGGATGGTAACTTTAGTCGCTTTACTCGTTGGTGCATTCCCAGTGGCGACGATAACCCAGATATTTTTCTTTTTTCCTTCATCGAACAGACATGGCCGTGATTGGACGGAATCCGGAAATATTATCGACCAGCCCAAACTGGTCAAGCACCCACTCAAAACGTCCCTGGGGCTCCTGGACAATTTAGGCCCCTGGTCGGCATTGAGTGTACAAGGACTCCTAGGCGGGCATCTCGAAGGAAGGAAGGTCCATGGGTTTAGAAAAGTAGTAACCTTGAACCAAATGAACACCATTCTCCCGAACCCAATCTAACTCGGCACGGGTCTCTACTCCCTCGGCTAAAAGCATAATCGAAAGATCATTAGCAATACTTGATAGAGCACGAAAGATCGACTGCTTGAATGGATCGGAATGGATATTTTGTACCAACTCCCTATCGATCTTCATAATGTCGGGTCGTAATTGGGCAAGGATATTTAATGAAGAATACCCGCTGCCCACATCATCAAGAGCGGTGCGCACTCCCTTACTTCGGTAGTAGTCCAAAATGGCAATAAGTCTTTCGGGGTCTTGAAAAGATTGGGATTCGACTACCTCGAAGACGAGTCGACTATGATCGATACCCATTTCATCAACCACTCGCATAGTCGTTCTAAGGCAGGTTTCGGGATCGTAGATAGAGTTAGGTAAAAAATTTATAAAAAGATACCCGGGGGTATTGTTATTGGCTGCTAAACGAATGATCGTCTCTCGGGTGACTCGGTCAAGATTAAAGGTAAGGTCTAATTCCACCGCCTGCTCAAAGAGTGTGCCCGGCGGAATGACCCTTCCATCGTCGGCTATCCCTCGCATTAGGCATTCATAGCCGTAAATCGACCAATCATCTAATCGAATTATTGGCTGAAACTGGGCGGTAATAGACTTTTTTTCGACAATTGAGAGCAAATCGTGAGCCTTGAAAATTTGGTACCACCGGTTGAGGGACTTGAATTGTTCAAGCGTCTCAATGGATAGCTCCTCGGCCTCGTTGAGAATGAGAATTCGGAGGCTGTTTTTTTCTTCTACCGAAAGATTCAATTTTGTATACAGCAATTCTATCAAGGACTCGGGATCGATGGTCGTTACCTTCACCAAAGACCTCTCCAACGTATGGGCAACATCCTTCTCGGTTAAAAAATGGTGGAGGGTGAGGGCCGACGGAGCTATGTCCGGTTGTAGGTATACTATTTTTAAGCCCTCAGTAGCGATTCGCCCTGTAAGGGTACAGTTGTAGCAGTTCACTCGTGTAAGATACTTAAAAATACGACGAGTGCCCAGGTATTTATGGGTGGGTAGTTCGGCAAAAGACAAAAAAACCCCTTGGGGTTCAAGGGGTTAAAAATCTTGCCACCGGACAGAATTGAACTGTCGACGCACGGATTTTCAG
>Ga0210043_1000140_pt1 | contig 79693 bp, 72 predicted proteins | sample CryGeymet201501t_FD_183990 | JGI IMG/M metagenome (GOLD analysis project Ga0210043, IMG submission 183990) | Groundwater microbial communities from Crystal Geyser aquifers in Utah, USA - Crystal Geyser metaG 2015-01t (SPAdes) (version 2) | ecosystem: Environmental > Aquatic > Deep subsurface >... | reverse complement strand
TATATAGAATTTCCTATACTCCAGTTTGCTATATTTCCGCTTGTTGCTGTTAATAGTCCAGTACTACTTACACTAAACTTATCAGTTAAAGATAAACCACTAGCACCTAAATACATTGCTGTATTGCTATTTGCGTATGTTCCTGTTCCTATGTATAATTTATCACTTGCAATATTTATGTTGGCGATTTTTGCACCAACACTATTTATATGAAATACTTCTGCATTATTTGTATATCCATATAATCCTTCATAGTTAAGTATAGTTCCATCAAATCCCGCACCTGAAGTATAGTTTCCTATGTATGTTCCGCTAGTAGTTACTACTGTATTTTCACCCGCATTTTTTACAGAAAGTCCGCTAGAAGATAAACCTACTACGGGATTTTGTATAGTACCACCAAAACCGCCAGCTATAGACCACATTCCGTAAGAGTTTGCATTGTATTCTCTAAGTGATGCTTTATCTAAGAAAATATAATTTCCAGCGACACCGTTAAAACCAACCATAATAGTTAGGTCTTGCCTACCCCCAGCCCCATCAAATATAAAGTCTAATTCATAATATTTCCATCCATTTTGTTCAAATAGTAGATTACTATTTCCTTGACTAAAAGTTGAATTTGGAGTTATAACACGAACACTAGTAATAGTACTAGCAGTGCCTTGATTAACATATATACCTGCTTTATAGCGTTTACCTTGCTCTAATATATAATTTCCACTAGAATTTACAAGAAATATTTCTGCTAAACCAAGTGTGAAACCTGTGTTGATAGTATACTTAATACTAGCACTTCCTTGTAGCTTAGTAGTTGTTTCCGTAGCATAAGCACATTGATACGCACTAATATCCGTAGTAGTGTCCATACTTGTATTTCTAAGTAATTCCTCTGACCATAAGTATTTAATAGTAGAATCTGTAGATTGATAAGAAGTTGCCTCTAAACCGTATTCCCATTGAACTCCCCAGATGTAATAATCACCAATTGGTATAGTATTCATATCTAAAAATGAAAATTCAGTACCATCATAAGGTCTAGCACTTGGTATTCTAATCATTTTACGAGTCCACTCAGTAGTAATAGTCCTATTTTCTGTACTACTTAAATCAGATGGTAATCCAGCTCTGCCATCCACATAGTCATAACCTCCAATAGTCTTAGTAGAGCCTGTAGTTTTAATGTAAAATGAAATAACAATATCTTTTACATTAAAGTGATTTTCATGGTTATACATTCCAAATCTGATATTAGCGGTGGCAGATGTAACAGAACACTTTAATGTAGCATTGATTCCATTGGGAGCGGCTACTTCTGAAGAATTTCTAGTAAACGCACTAGTACCACTTAATGAATTAATAAACCCATTAGTGCCATTTTGGTTTGGAACATCACTACTTGCAAACATATTCTTAGAAATACCACCAGCATAAAAAGTATTACCAAATCCATTAGCATCTCCTGCTGTAAGAGTTCCAGCTATATTTACATTTCCTTCTAAATAAGCATTATCACCCCATAAGCCATAACCTTGTAAACTACCATAAATATTAGTTGTTTTACCTGCCAAATTTCCTAATCTTGTTCTAACACTTGTACCATCACTAAAGTCTATAAAAGGTGAATATGTACTACTTGCATCAAGGAGAATAGTACCGCCCGAAATCCTTACTGCGGTCATTCCTGCTTGTACACTTGTGTAAGCTCCTTCAGTATATGTACAAGTATAAGTAGTATAAGCATCTTGCCCGCTACCACTACTTGTGCCAGCGTTTGTTATAGTTAATTTAATCGATGATATTGTACCAGTATCAGAATTTGCGTCTTTTATCCATAATTGCATACCACTACTAAAACTCGCAGATTTATCATTTCTAAACGAAATTGTTGTACTTGTAGCACCACTAACAACTCCACTATCAGATACATAAAGATAACCATTTGTAGCTTTTACTATATCTTTCTGGAATATATGTGTTCTTAATGTATTTCTTACTGTAATATTATCTATTTCAAGATGCGAACCATTTGCTGTTTGTCCAATAGAAAACCCCGCACCTAAAATACCGCTTGTATAATTGTTATATAATTCTACGTTACCACTTTGTTGAATGTCTGCGTTAATATAAAGAGCCTTAGCATTATAATTTCTTATCCAAGTAGCATCAGCCATATACCAACCACCACCATAGGTTTGACTATACCAACCTGTAGAGCCATAAGTACGAACCCATCCGCCTCCGTCATCTCTAAGTGTACCTTCTGGAGCTATTATAGCACCAGTAACATATATACTTCCTTGAATGTCTAGTTTTTGAGCAGGGTTGGTCGTCCCAATCCCGACGTTGCCAGCAAAATAATTATTAACTGCTGGCTCGACATAAACTCCGTAGTTGTAACTTGCCCCGCTAACTTTCTTAACGTATACACCATAGTTGCTATTACCTCCGGCTGAAATAGACACCGCACTAAATACACCACCATAACCATTAGCACCACTAGTGCCGCCTCTCACATTACCAATGCCAACTACTCCAATATTTGGCTGATTATTAGAAGTTGAATTTGCTATAAATAGTCCACCAATCATAGGGGCTACTCCGAGATCAAGGTAAGAAGAAGTCAAATTAAAAGATTCACTACCACTTACCCCTAAAACAGCTAATTGGTTAGGTGCAGTTGCAAAAGTCATTGCGGCGTTTGCTCTTAAAATATCTAGTTTTGCCTGTGGACTCGTCGTCCCGATGCCGACATTTGTTCCATCTGTAAAAATTGGCGAATTAACTAAAGTAGTACTACTTTTATATGGTAGATAGCCTGTAGTAAGATTAGTGGGCTCTATACTTGCGGATTTTATTGCACCACCAAAGGTTGACAGCCCACTTACATTATCAAAGTTAATTTCTGATGAAGTGCCATAAAATAATCTAACGCCTTCACCTGCACCAGTTTTACCATATTGTAATTCTATTCTCCCACCTGTTCTGTTAATCTGAGCAGATGACCATTTAATAAACCCATCAAAAAAAGATTGAGCGGATAAAGCACCTCTAATAGTAGCGGTTTGTGAATGTAAAGCACCTAAGAAGTAACCATCACCATTTCCGCCATTTAAAAATATTCTTGAATTTCCATCACTTGCTACATATAAACCCCAACCTCCTGAAGGAGCTACTCCTAAATCTGTAGTATTTAGAAATGTAGCAGAAGAATCAGAAAATCCAATTCCATACATATTAGCCAAAGTCGCATCTGCTGGATTATAATTACTTCCTATAGTATAAATAGGATTAGATTTTGTTCCATTTGCACCAATATTATTATAACTACCTATTAAATGTCCAGTATGATGGGCTGTTCTTATATATCCTGCTGCGGAACTTATTGTACCACTACTTATTATCGCTCCACTACTTATAGTACCTATATTAGTTAAATCGTATACCGCTTCTGTTCCTGTGATATTTCTTGTTGCTATAGATATAAAACCGCTACCTGCTTTATTGTGTAAAGATAATCCGCTTTTAAAATATGTTTGTCCTGTAACAGTTAGATAATTTTGGGCTTCAATGCCTGCTTTGAAAATATTATACCCAGTAGTCTGATTTTGAGTTATAACTCCACTTAATGTTAAACTCGCAAATGTAGGACTACTTGTAGTCAATACAGCCTGATTTAAATAACTAGCAAATTGATTACCGTCCCATAAGTCCGCATTTAAATTACTGACAACCGTAGTGCTTGTTACACCAAATGGAGATGTTCCAGTTGCAATATTAGATATAAATCTTGGAGAAGTTACAGCATCTACAAAAGTCACACCAGAAGCTCCTAATGTTAATTTTGTAACATCTGTACGCTTTAACAATAAATCAGAACTATACGAATTTATGTAATTAGAACCCAAGTCAATAGGTTTATCAAAATAAAATTTAGCTCTGTCAGTATAAAAATGTGCATAACTTGGATTCATTGAGCCTATATCAACATAACCAGTAGAGGTTTGTATTCTTAAAACATTTCCACTTCCTTCTAATAGTTTTGTATTAGTATCATTTAGGTATAAAGCACCAGTTATTGTTAAATTCCCAGGAAAACTAGAACTACCTGTACTATCACATATAGTTACAGTATATCTTCCGGCCCACCCTAATGCGCCCCAGTTATCAGGAGAACTATTTATTTGTAACCCACTTTCAGCATTTAAGTATATAGATTCCCCTGTTTGTCCTGTAGCTACAATATGAGATTCACCTGCATTTATTATAAGATAGTTGCCGTTTTTCCCTCTAATTTCATCGAATAATCCTAGATTGCCATATATTCCATTAGCAGATATATAATTATCAAATGTCCATTTGTCATTAGTCCATATCATAGAGCCAAGAATAGCGGCGCCATCCCCCTCTATCTGAATACCACCACTAGCTGCAGATGTAGTTGTACCACCACTATTAAGTGTTATTAAATGATCTTCTACATTTAAATCATTAATGGTTTGCTGATTAATTACACCACCAAGATATATATCATTAAATACTGTTAGGTTTCCTAGATTATCAAATTTGAATAGTTCAGTACCATCTTTTTGGCTAAGAATAGATAAATTAGTAGGATTGAATTTAAGGGTAGGGTTCGCCGCGTAATTATACGTGCCGTCATAATGTAATCCTATATTCCAATGAAGTTTAGACTTTTCAATAGTAGTATCTGCTATCCTATCATTAGTAATGGCAGTTAATGCTATCGCTGCATTATCTACTGACTTAAGTTGATATGCTATAGTGGGTATACTTCTGTATGCATACTTTTCTGCTGTGATAAGGTTATTATCAAGGTTTTTAGTTCTAACTCGAATGTTTTGTTCAAGGGACATGGCACTATCTCCAATTTAGCTTTTCAGCTATAATTTAAATAAAAAGTATGGGAGTACTATTCCTTTTTGGAATAGTCTCCCCAAAAGAGGGGGAATTCGAGGGCGCTCTGTAATTCGCCTTTATGCGATAACTCGCCCGGTGTTAACAATGAGTCACTACCTCTGCTGTCTATTAGAGCGTCTATCCCCCAATATTTTAATAATAATATTCTACATATACTTGATCTGTATCTGTAAAATAGTCTACACCAGTAACAAGGGTAACAATTCCCCCTGCCAGTGTATAGTCGATATTTCTTCTATATGTTACTACACCTACACTTAAGGTCATATATTCTATGCTTATTGGTGCATATGTTAATATTATTGTATTTGTTGTTGATGGTATATCTTTACGTTCAGAGAAGCCTCTAAAATTACCTCTATGTAAGTTATCATTACCATTTATTTTCATATTATGACTGAATTCAAATAGAGAACTTCCACCATTCCATCTTATGTATTGACTAGAGTTTCCAAAGAATAAGGATTTATTTATATTAGAGTTATCTGTATCTATAATGAAACTATCAGATGTAGTTCCGAGAAGATCGTTCGCCGCCTGATATGTTGTACCCAAAACATTTAAATTACCTTTAATAGTAACCTCTTCGAATTCAACGTCAGCACCCCTAATAATAATGGCGTCTGTACCAAATTTAATTTGTTGACTAGGACTTCTAAATGCATGAAAACCTTTATCAGATAATTCTACAAATGAATCCCATCTTTTCATTGTTACACCAAAGACATTAATAACTGAATCATCAAATTCAGCCATAATAGGAGTTCCAGCAGTAATGTGAATATAAACATTTACTTCTTCTGTATCAAATGTTATATCTAAACTATCGATTAGATTATTAGTATTCTTACGGAATGTTCCGCTTTTAATTACAGTAGAGTTATTCGCGGCCTTAATCTCATAATAAGATTCTAATGCCCAATCAGCACCATACTGTATTTTAACTTCTAGTACTTTAGGATTGCCAGAAGTAACCCCTGTAGCCAATGCTCCAGATGCAACAGTTTCAGGTGCAGATCCATAGGTACCAGTTAATACGATAACACTATATGTTTCCCATGTAGTAACAGTATAAGATGGAGTCCAATTATCCCTAATGTCTTGAGCAATACTGCCAAGTGTATCGATATTAGTACTTGTTTGAGTATTCCAATATTGATTAACTGAACTTAAATAAGTATTAGTATTATAGATTTTGCTAGCATCAGCTGACCATCCAGATATAATATTAATTCCTCCTAAAGAAACTACTTTTACGTTAGAACTATTATAAAATTCTAAATTAGTATCTGTCCATTGCATTCTACTTGCACCAGCGTTACCAACTCTAAATCTACTGCTTGCCGTACTAGATAACCATACGCCATTTCCTGCAGAATAACTTGTTGCGGTTAAACCTATAGAACCTGTTGTTGATGTTTGTAAACTAAATGTGCTTGCCTTAATATCTAAACTTGTTCCGCTTCTTCTTATGTAATTTGTTGCGCTACCATAAGATAAGAAACCGCCTGCATTATCAATAACAGTTCCAACACTTGTACCAGCTACGGTTAAACCACTTGCACTTGTTCCCAACGCTATTTTAGCAGTATCTACATATAAAGTTGTGTTTCCTTTTAATATAAATGAATTAGATTTTACTGTAAGGGTAGTTCCATTCCTTTGAATATAGTTGTCAGCATTACCAAATGACATCAAATTACCACTATTATCAATCCATGTACCTGCATTGGTAACATCTGAAATACCTGTTGTTACCCCTAATTTAATGTATGAACTCGTACTACTTCCATAAATCTTCAAGGAACCCGCTACTAAATCAAATACAGAAGATTTAAGAGTTACAGTAGTTGTAGTAGCTTTTATAAAATCTGTCCCTGTAGTTGCTGTCCCTGCTCTGAAATTCCCAGATCCATCGACAAATACTCCGGCCCCTAAATCAATAGTAGTTGCAGCACCTACTTTAATAGAACTACCACTAGTAGCCATTACTATAGAAGCAGTCCCAACAGATGTTAATAACCCTGCAGTTATATTCCAATAGTTAGTCATACCACCAATCTTACCTGTATTTGCTGTTACTTGCCCTGATATAATTGCATTAGTAGCATTTAATACACCGGCATTTGTTACTGCAAATGTTGCCGCTTGAGCACCAGCTAATGTTGCATTACCAGTCCAAATATTTCCAGTTGTATCTACCCTAAACCAATTCGGAGAGGTACCTATACTTAATTCACCTGAAGTTACTGTTACATTACCTTTAATCTTAGCATTAATACCATCCCACCAAAAATATTGAGTTCCATTACCAGCATACCACTCATAATCTGAGCCATCTTTACCTATTAAGATCCCAGTGCCAGAACCAAATGTTGTGGTCACACCAAGTTTGATTCTCTCAATTGAAGAATCAATTTCAACATTACCTTTAGAAAACTTAGTGTTTGTAAAGTCCCATCCAGCTATACTTGCTGTTCCATTTAATCTAAGAGCAAAAGATTCCGTACCGCCTGAAGTATAACCAAATAAACCAGAAGTAATTCCAGTACCATTACTAGTAAAATCATTAGAAATTTTTATTGCGGAATTTGCTGTTCCTGTAATATTACCAATCATTATAGAATTTGCTTCTAAAGATGCTGTATGATTAGCATTTTTTATTTTCATTCCATAATCATATACTTGGACTACAGGATTCTGTATTGTTCCGCCAATTCCTGCATTAGACATCCATACTCTTTTTTCTATAGGGAGGATTTCTTTAATTGAAATATCATCAATATCTATCGCTGTTCCATTAACCTGATTTGCAGTTAGATAGATAACTGCTAGTGTACTAGTAGCTGTAAATTCAATACAATAATATTGGTAATTAGAAGTTATAATAGGGTTACTAATTATACTTGTATCTGACATAGTCCAGCTAGCATTCAAAAATAAAGAATTAGAAAATGCTAAAGATTTAGCTTTGAAAGAAATAATATATCTTTTCCCAATTTCTAAAAGGTTACTCTTACTAAGATATTGTCCACTACTAGCATCATTTGTTATAAAAGTAGCATCTGTTGTACTACTATTCCATGATAAGGTACCCCTATTTTTAATCCACCAACTAGTACCATCGGTATTAAAAGTAGAACTACTTATAGGAACTAATTCATCCCCATACCCACTCACAAGAGTTCCATCTGTAGGTTGATAAGAAGTTGCGTATTCTCCTTCTTCTATTTGCCATCCCCAAAAATAAAAAGTAGTACTATTTGAAGGATTATTAAAACCTATATAATAACTACCAGTAGCATTTTTTGTGAATGTTATAGAAACTCGTTGCCACGTATCCGTAACAGTAACATCTACTGAGCCTCCCGCATTAGCTCCAAAATTAACAGTTCCAGAAGTACCACTAGCAGTTCTTACCCAACAAGACTGCGTATAAGTAACACCAGTTACATAGTTTATTGGAGTTGAAGTCCAAAACCAAGAAGTACCTGTAGTCCCCGAAATACCTTTTGTTGTAGTAGTTCCGCCCATAGGATTTGCGACATCAGTTGAGCTATCTGTAATTGTCCATTTAGGCTCGGCATTCATCAAATCACCATATAGGTTACTATTTGGTAATAAATTCTTATTAACCCTACCAGCATAAAATATATTACTTGCGGTTAAAGTTCCGTCCACGAAAACGTTGCCTTCAAAGAAACCTTTCTGCGAATAAATACCAAATGTTCCAGTAGGCAATGAACCATAAGCAGAAGTAGGTACTCCAGATAAATCTCCAATTTGATTCAATGTAGTTAAATCAGTATAAGGAGCAGTTGACCAAGTAGCAATTCTATCATAAGGTTTAGCACCAATTGGACTAATAGCGACTCTTTCTAAAATACCATTGCCACTTTGACCATAATCTATTGCAAGTGAACCTTTTTTGTAAGTAGTTGCTGTACCACTCATTACAATAAAAGTAAACGTCTGAACTTCATCTTGTGTATTATCAGTCAACGCAGTTATTTTAATCCATGCTTCCGTGACACTTAAAGAATTGGTTCCATTAGTACCACTAATATCAGATATTCTTAATCTTATATAGTCATTAACTGCAAATACCCAACCATTGAATCCTTGAATTTTTTCTACTATTAATGCACCGGTGCTAGAAATTGCACCTACCACACAATCTGCGGCTAACTTTGCAACAGACTTAGCAATTACTTGTCCACCAACTAAAGCCATTTCAATATCTGCTATAAAACTTTTAACGTGTAATTCGTTAGCAGTTATTTTACCAAATGTAGAACCTGCTTGGGTAATATAATATCCACGATACGGATCTGAAACTGAGTAATCATTTGAACATAGTGCATATGCATCTGCAACAACAGCACCTTCTGCAAAATAAGAAGTGCCATTTACATTTAATTTATAAGCTCCTGGTGCCGTCGTCCCGATGCCGACGTTGCCAGTGCTTTCATCAATAAATAGTTGTCCTTCATTAAAACTAATATCACCATTACTTAATAATTTAAGAACATTATCAGTAGTACCACCTGTTTGGAAATATAATGAACCAGAAGCGTCACTTGCTTTAATATAACTTGCACTTGGTCTTGTAAATGTCATTATTGCTCCCTGACTATCTATACCCCAATTCCCAAGTGTTCCACCAACTTCTAGTTTGTTAGTCGGACTCGTCGTCCCGATGCCGACGTTGCCGCCATTTTGAATTACCAATTTAGCTGCACTTAAAGAATGAGTTGGACTAATTATAAATTGATTTGATGCTACACCTGCATCGTAAGGAGAACCAATAACCCAATCATCAGTTCCAGCAGTAGAAAATCTCATTGTTGCTGAACGCACATTTGAGTTTCTATCTATCTGAATAGCTGGAAAACCAGTAGAACCAGTCGTTTCAGCTTTAATTAAAATTTCCTCTGACCCAGTTCCAGTAGAAGAAACAGTCAATTTCTTCCCCGGTGCCGTCGTCCCGATGCCGACTTTGCCAGTACTTGTAATTCTCATATTTTCATCAAATGAAGCACCTGCAGAATCCCTAGAACTAAATATAGTATCGGCCACACCTCCACTACCTGTTCTTAGAAACTTTATTTGAGCAGATGGCAATGATGAATTATAAGAAGCTGTACTACCCCAGAAATTTATAGCAGAAGCAGTTGTACCATCAACAGCAGTATTATCGTGAAGTAAAATATCAACCCGACCATCTTTTTGTATTTCAAGTTCTTCTTCGGGCCCCGTCGTCCCGATGCCGACGTTTGTTCCATCAGTGTATATAGGACTATTAACTAATGTAGTTGCGGATTTATAAGGCAAATAACCTGTAGTAAGGTTAGTCGGAGTTATACCAGCAAATGTAGGACTACTTGTAGTTGCAATGTTTTGTATTGTATTTAAAAGATTGCTAGTTATCTTTAAGTTTGTTGTATTATAACCTAAACTTAATGTTCTGTTTGAAGTTAAATCTCCGCCCCCAGTCAATGGGTAGGTCGTTGAGATACTTCTGTCAGCTCTTACGGCGTGAGTAGTTCCGCTTGCTTGTACACCTAGTATTAAATTAAGTCCATTAAATGTTAGTCCAGGGTTAGTATCAAATGTATAGTTAGTTCCATTCCATATTGCAATACCAGTATCATTAAGAGTATTATCTCTTAATGCTAATGCTTTAGTATTATCCGTTGTTATAATTTCATATGTAGATGTATTGTCTGGAACAGTTGTCCATGCAATAGATACAGTTGCAACTTTAGTACTTCCAACGTAGTCAGTAATAGTTCTTTTCTGTCCGTAACCAGTTCCACTTGTTATTTTTATTATTTTATTATTATATATATCATTTACAGAACTTGCAGTAGCCCCAAGAGTAATAGTAGATGCCGCGCCCGCCCCTGCCGTGCCTTCTTCAGTAACCAGTTCTCCATATCTACCTGTATCGTCGGATTCTCTATGAATCAATGCATAGTTAGAAAGAGTTCCTCTATCGAATACCATACCTGCGTAACCGGCTGTAATACCATCTCCAGTTTCACCTTGATTCAATAGTATAATATTATCTGTAACTTCAACTGTTTCAGCATTAGTAATATAGTGACTACCACTTTGTGTTATATTGCCACCTATTGTAAGATTACCTCCAATAGATATTGATTCTGGAAGTTGATGAAAATGGTCAGCTCTAGAATATTCAAGAGCACTACCACTTCCTCCTGGAAGATTACTTACTCTTTCTGAAACTATATTAGATGGAGGTATTGAACTTGCTACAAAATCTCCGAAGAGAGCTGTGGTTCCATATACTTCTAAATTTTCTTGTACTGTTAAATTCTTAGTGCTTAGTGTGACGGTATTTACTATAATGCCATCTTTAGTTGCTTTTATATATTCATCAGGATTAGAATATATTAATATACCATCATCATTAATTTGTGTAGTTTTATATGTTCTTGTAAAATTAAAGTCGTCGAAATAAATACCAAGTCTAAAGTTAGTAGTTCCAGTCTCTCCATCCCATGTGCCACTGTATCCACAATTGCCAGTTACAACAAATTTTATATGTGTAATATTATTAACACCATCTGGTATTCCAGATATTATACTATATCTTGTAAATGGCGTATCTCTGCCTATTACTATGCCAGATATTTTCTTTATTTCTATATAATTTATTCCATTAACAGAATATAATATTTGCATATCAATTGTAGTAGAACCATTGGGAACTTTCCCAGTTGCACCACTTAATTCTCTTGCAGCTGCGTAGAATCCTAAGTTAATAGTTGATTTATCATCTAATGTAGTTATTGGAATAATCTTGGTTAAAGAACCACTAAAACTGTTATTGCCATTATATTCACCAACCGCTTCTATTAATACTGATTTAGTTCCACTGTTAAATAGGGTAGTAGATATATAGGTAATACTATTGGCACCTTCTATAAATACCCAGTCAACATCATCTGATTCAAACCCAGCATTAGTTAAAGGAACATCTGTTCCAACTAATGATGTAAATGCTATATTTCCTATTTCAACTGACTTGTTATTATTGGCAGTTTTAAAATATAGTGACTCAGCACCATCTGTTGATTCTAGGAAAAGATTATTCTTATATATATTTGATGCATTTACAGACCACCCACCTAAATTAGCATTAGAGCTAGATAGAATCATATCATAAAATTCGGCGTTATCTCCTTCTATTTTCCATCTTGGTCCAGTACCACTAGCCCATGTTGCGCTTTGAAGTAATCCGGCGCCAGACCCATCACCAACGGTTAATGAATGTGCTATTGTAGCATCTCTAACAAATAGTACATCTGTTATTTGCGTCCATTCATAATCTGCTTGATTAGTAGTCCACGATGTAGTTTCTTTATTATAGGCAACACCCATATACTCCGTGTCTGTTGTAGGAGCATCGGTAATATCAGTGATAGTTACACCGCCATCTATAGAAACGCCATATACTATCCAAGTATATTGTATCGGACCATCTTCGACTAGCGTTAACCAAGAAGCTCCATCATATACATATGACATCCTATCTACTGTATTATAATAGTACCAGTTTTCTACAGGACCAATAGGAGGATTAGCAAGCTTGCCTTTAAAAATAAGAGGTCTTCCCTTAACTACTTTCTCTATATTAAATGTAGTTTCATTAAGAAAGTCTCCATTATCACCTGTTATATGCATAGTAAAATGCATACTATCAGAAGTAAAAGCATTACCAGTAAGAACTACAGAATTATATGATCCATTGAAAGGAACAAATGTAGGGTTGCATTCAGATATGCCATCTATCGTCATAGTAATAGGTAGTATAGTAGTTCCTTTAATAAAGTCTATTTGTATTATTCTATCAGTATCATCTATAGGGTATCCGTCGGCATCACATACTATTGATAAAGTGGCTGGTTTTATGAATAAAGAATATGCACTATTACCAGATTTATTTTTAGAAACAGAAAATACCTTACTTATTGCAATTCCATTATATGTAGCAGTAAATGTAATAGATGAAGTATCTGCAGTTAAAATATCTACCGTAGCAGTTCTCCCAGTATAGGTAAATTCGCCAGCCCCTGCTGTATTATCCTCTACAACTCCAATTTCATCTCTATTATAAGTAATAGCCCAAGAAGTTAATATATCATCAGATATATCTAAAATGCCCCTATACAAACTTCCATTACTTATTGCTCCAGAATAAGATGTTGGATTACCATCTTCGTCACACGGTATCGCGTGAAGTTGATTATCTAAATTAATATTTAGAGCATCAGAACCTTCTACTAGCTTAGGTACACTAATAGTTTCTGTCATATGATTATAGGCACTTTCCCAATCACCTTTTTGGTGATATGTAACAGTAACAATAATATCAGTAAAAGTATTATCAGTTAATTCTGTAATTGGTACATATATAACATCTGTTTGAATAGCTTCACTATCTTTAGTTATTGGTATAGTGCATGCAAGGTCGCTAAAAAAATCTAAATCATTTGCATTACTATCTATAACACTCCATGACGTATTACCATATAAATGTATTTTATCTAGCTTATATTTTAAAATTTCAGGAGTTTGTGGCACCCCATCTGGAGTCGCATATATTAAATTGTCACCTGTAAGCTGAAATATTTTAGCAGAAGTAGAATCTACAGTCTTTATAAGACCAACATAACCATTACTCATACTATATCCTTAAATTTAATTTCGCCTCTAACAGTTTTAATATCCTTTGTAGAAGATGTTTTTGGCATTGTTGCAGTACTACATCCTACCCAAAAACCAATTTGTTTATTGACAGGTATGGCGCCGATCCTAACTCTATACTTTGGCTTAGATGATGATTCTGCATGTATATCAGGCACAACATCAACTATAAACCATTCAGTTGAATTATCTGGATATGTAGATTGGGTTCCACTATATGTAAAATCTTTAATTTGCATAAATATTATGTAGCTTTTATTTTTGAGAAATTGTTTCTTTGTAACATTTTTAATTGTACCATCTGCATGCATATGGTCATTAATATCATTATGATTCCACATATTATCAAATTCTAAGTCTATATAACCCATATCATTCCAATCGCCAGCATTGTCTAGATCTGAATATTCATCTAGGTTAATACTATAATATTTTAGATTGGTGACAGATGGTATTTCTTCATATTCATCACTAATACCATTAAATTCATAACCATAACCATCTGAGTTAAATAGATATAGTTGATTTGATGGATAGAATAGTATCTCGCATTCATCTCCAAAAATAGTTGTCCCGGCATCATCAGTAAGAGATAATTGAATAGTTTGACTAGTATTGGATACTATCCTCATTGGATTAACTGTAGTATAAACTCCATTTTGTATAATAAGGCACTCCATACCAGACAATTCATTGGGATTCCATGCTTGTTCATCTGTTGCAGTAAATATCATACCACTGTCCAGAGAACCAATATATGCATCATTATCATAATAAACTGATGCTAATTCTTTATTGCTATCTATAAATTCTAATTTAAACTTATGAAAATATCCCACAGGATGTGCAGGTATATTATTCACAACAAAATTTTTTGTATTATATGGACCATTTAATCCTTGAAAAGAAAATGATTGCAATAATGAATATCTACTTGGTATGGAAATAGATTTTTTGCTAAGATCAGTTTCCTTTGAATATGAAGATATATATACATTAATAATACTTAATTCATTACTTGTATTTAAGTTTATTATATTAAATATTGCAGAAGAATTAGTTCTCTCTCTCCCATAGTCATCTACACTCTCACTAACATTTACACTAATAGAATTAATTATTGTATTATTTGAGTTAAATTTTGAATCATATCTAACTAATCCAATATATGCATCTTTATTAATCAAATTTTGCTCCTATCCAAAATGCAACATATTTATCAAACGGTATTGTCATAGTATAATGATTTTCTGTTGTAATATCAATAAATTGCCATTCGCCATACATTTCTGCAGAGGTTGGATTTGGAGATATATCAAAATCTAGGTTATTCGGTCTTCTATATTTGGGATGATAAGGACTATCGCTAACATATATATATATAACATAGTATTTAAAATATTGTTGTATAGTTTCTGGATAAAGCTTAATTTGATTATTTTTTATATCATACCATGTACTAGAAAATTTATTAGCAGTAAAGTCTGAGGTTTGTTTTACTTTTGTAATATCTCCCCATGACAAATTTACCTTTGGACTTGTCAGTAATTGGCTATTTTTATAGCCATATTTATTAATATCATTAGTATCAGATGTCTCTTCAATTGTTACATTTTGCATATCTAATAAATTATTTCTAAGATGTAGTCCTAGAACATCCATTTCTTGATATAATTTAACTTCATTATTAGCATATTCTGCTATCTCATTAGAATCACCAACAATTACAGCTACAAATGTGTAGGTATTAGGAGTTTTATCTAAACCTATTTTACCTTTATCTAAAACATAATTTTTAATGTGGTTATAATAAATTGTACTGTCTAACAAATATTCATCAGAAAGCTGTACATCTACTGCATTAGTGTATTTATATGGAAGTGCATATATTTTAATCAATCTACCTACACCATGAAGTATATTAACATTATTAATAACGGCACGGAATGATACGGTTTCTATCTTATTCACTATATCAAGTGGTGTAATATAAAATGATGGAATGTTTGTAAGGAGTAGATTATCTCCGGCCGACCATACAGATGATTTTATGGCAAATGGATCCTCTTTTGGTGGTACCTTTTTATCTAAAAGTATTTTACCATAATTTTTATTTGCCATATTATACCTGGTTTATATATGAGAAAATACCAGAAGATTTATATTTATCGATTGCATCAATTATATCTTGTTCATCATAAGAACCAACAACTTCAATATAGATACCGTCTTTGACTGCTATAGGATAGCCATCCAAATTGCCCAAGTCCGTGTAATTAGAGAATCTCTTAGATGTAGCCACAACAGTATTATTAACAAAATAATCACTAACTCCACCGCCTAATATATTCGTAAGAATAAATATTCCCTCATTATCCAATACACCAACTATTCGCTCACCACTATCCTTTGTTGCTCTAGTAATAACATCAAAATTTAATAAACTAGTAGATATAACAATCTTCTTAGTAATAGATTTTGTTATCATTCTATTAAGGTTTGAAAAATCTACATATGGCCTATGCACTACATGTATCTTTTTTAGTGCATTTAATACATCATCAACACCAATATTAATAAAATCAGATTGGTCCAATTTAACATTTTGATGATTAATAGATATTCTAAAATGTCTAAGTATATCTTTTATTCTAACTATTTTTGTGTTTGTGTCAAGCATTTTTATACCTCAACTATAATATCTACTAAAACTAATTTAGATACGTCTACAGGGGCTAATGGATTTAAGTCAATTTTTGTACCCAATGGAAGAAATGATAACAATGGGACTGCATCGTATGATGTTATTTCGAATGTTAACTTATCGCCAGTAACGTAAATTAAGCCTAACATATCATTTTTAGATGTGTATGCATCAAGAGCAACTACAGATTGCATGGGAAATTCCGGCACCTTAAACACAGATACTCCACCAGAGTATGAATATCTAGGCAATACAGTAACACCATATGAAACAACCGGCCCAATACATACTACATTGGTGCCATCATAATAAAATAAATCATCAGCCATATCTATATTATGTATTCCATCGGCCCAATAACCTGAGTATTTCCATTCTCTTTTAATTCTTAATCTTAATGTACCATCTACTTCTACATGCTCAAAAGTTCTTAATTCAGGAACTAATAACATATTAGGAACTAGCCCGTTCAAACTCTTAGTCGCTGTATTTTGTAGTATATGAACAGCATTTTTGGGGTAACTGTTGATAGTATGCGATATCGAAGAGTGAACTCCTACTGGAATATATCCATCAATAGATTTGATGTTATAAATGATACCATCCCTTATATTTGAATCAGAATTATGAGATGATTCATCTAGAGTTGTTCCTTTTATATAATCTAATAAACTTGTATTAGCTAAATGATTTTCTCCGAATTTCCACATTATATTAACCTCGTTGGTGCATGTTCTTCTGTTTTATTGTATATGTTATTTATTAATGTTTCTCGTGCTACACTATTTCCACTCCCAAGAAGATGACTATCTAAATATTGTTTTAGTCCCCATGCTGCTATATTACTATAATGAAGCATATAATATTTTTCTATTATTACTATAATAACAGATATATATTCTAAATCACCTGTATACTTAATATATGTAGGATAGATTTCTATTTCATCATCATCTGGATCTACATTACTATTTAATGCATATGCTGTATATATCTTTTCATGTTTGTATATAATAGGATATATATCAATGTCTTTTCTTATATTTAGTTGTATAGTTCTATAATTTTTATATGGAAGTAAGTGTTCCGCCGACTGTGTTTCATTACTAATAAACTTAGAATTACCTTCCATGATGCCAATTAAGTCTTCTATTCCATAGTCTATTAGTTCTGTTTGATTATCATCTACAAAAATGCTTTTTTCAGATATAACAATTTGTTTATCATAAATATTATCAACTGAGATTTCAACTCCCTTAATTAATGCTGGTTCTATTAAAGATCTTAATTCAGTAGATATTCCATAAATAAGATTCTTTTCATTACTACCTATGTTTGTATTTTTTAGTTGTTTTACATAAGGTATAAAGTTATCTATTGATTCATTGTATTTACGTTCTAGGTTAAGGAGTGCCGCGATATCATCTATCTCTGAATATATCTTATCAGTAACATGTGTATCTTTTATATTAACTCCATTTAATGTTAAAGTGGTGTAATCATCTAACCAGTATAAATAGTTATTATCCTTGAAGTAATTATCATAATGATAGTTTATATAACTATATGTTGTATTATCTTTTAATATTATTCTATTATTATTGTCAAACGATAACGTTCCACTTATAGCACCAAGAGATTTAATTGGGTTTTTATATAAGGAGGGTACATATTCTACAGTAGAGGAAATGGCGCCGCTTACATCCATAACATCTAATATTATTGCAATATCTTCACTATCTAATGTGTAAGAATATTCTGGAGACTTAAATCCATAGCTAGCACTATCATTATAATGGTGCCATACATTAGTGTCAGTAAATAATGCAGATGCAGTATTAACTGTAGTTATGTTGTTAGTAGTCATATATCTATCTTCAGATAAAGTTACAACTCTAAATCTATATTTATATATTCTATTGGCTCTTGCGTCAACTTTAAATAATCCCTTAAATTCTATATTTTTAGTAGATACATTATAATGTATATCTACTTCTAATGGACAGAAAGAACTTGATGTATTAATATATTGTACTAGGTCAGTTAATTCATTTTCTTTATGATAAATATATAATTCATCATCGCCATTAATATATAATAATTTATTCCTATCATCAACCAATAATGAGTTTATATTGCCGATTGAAGTAGTACCATTTGTTAAGATATATTCAACAGTTTCAAACATTTGAATATCACCTCTATAGAATGCATTTATATCATGACTACTATATACAGTTTTAATAAGTACATCATCGCCAGATTCAGCCCTATAACTCCATGATATATGTTGTATAGTTTTATCTGGCATAACTTCTTGATATGAATAATCGTTAATTTCAGTATCTAATGCAGAATAATTATTAGCAATAGATATAGTTACACCTGTTATGTCTAAAGATGTAGATGTTGTATACCCTGCCATATAATAAAATGATTTAGTTAATCTTTGTATTCCAGGAATATAAAATCCAACTTCTTCTGATATATGATTACCATAATAGTCTAATCCATACAATGTTATGATAGTAGGATTACCATTATTATCTACAAGCATGCCATCTTTAGAGAGGGTTATATATGTCGGCGACTCTATACTACCACTATATCTATCATCTATAATACCTTCTCTTAGTAGTGTACTTGTACTAAGTAGTTCCTTATATGTATATGTAATTCCTTCAAGACTAATTCTATTAGGTATAGATTGTTTAATAAATGCAGAATCATTGCCTATAAATTCTGTTAATGCAATTCCATCACCAAGCAGAGTATTTGGTTCTGCTATTTTTTCAGTATGATAAACTCCATTTTGATATGGGGGATATGTATCCACCTTTAATGCATCAATAGAGGCCTGTACTGCATCACTAGTGTTTTCTAATTCAGAATTAATTGAATTAATCATAGAAAACGAATTACTGAACTTATTAGTTCTTGCTATATTACTAGACGGAAGCTTATTGGCTATCCTTTGTGATCTGTTGGAATACGTAAACATTATTTAATCCTTAGACTATTAAATGTAAATTTTTCATATGGCAATATTGTGTTTACTGTTTTAAGTGTTTTAACTCTATCATATCCATAAGCGGTTTCAGAATATGCTTCTGCGAATAAAGAGGAACCAGCTTTTAGTTGAATATAAGAACTTCCGTTTGATAACATAATACTGTGTAGTGTTGCTAATGACAAACTCTCACCAATGTCTAAATTATTAATGTAGTCTTCTGCTATTTGAGATAATAAATTCTGTGCACTATTTGTATTAATAGCACTAGAAACAATATTACTAGCGTTAACAACAAGATTAACATTAATATATTCTGGTAGTTTGGCTACTATACTTCTGCCGTGAGCGATTACGGATGTAACTGCATATTGAACATCTGATATAAGACTTGATCTTGGATATAGCTCAGAAGCTTTTATATAAACTGTAGTTATTATATCACTTAATATTACAACATCAGATACTCCAGGGACACTTAGTGCGGCAGCTTTTATGGCCGCAAAACTAGCTTTAGCCAATAGTGCTTGGTTAATTTGAATTCTATATCTAAGGCTTTCATCGCTTTCTAATAGGGCCCCATTTGATATTGCATTTGAATTAAATACATATAATATATCAGAATTATAATTGATAGTAGTAAGTGCGCCAGGGCTTACATTATTTTCTTCACCTGCAGTAGTAGCAACAACCCCAACATATACAACATTAGCAGTACTAGTTACGGGATATGTACTGTCTACATAAAAGCTTATGGTATCACCAGCATCGTTTGTGCCACCTATTAGAGTACCCGATGGTATTGATGTTATACTATTGTCGCCAAAGGTAGACCCATCTTTAGTTGCTATTTTAACATTCTTTGCATTAGCATTAATAGCAGCCATTCTGCTTAGTCTATTTTCTTTTGCTAGTACGTCAAGTGCATCTCCAGTGGATGTAGAAAGCATCATGCCTTCTAGTGATTTATTCATATCTTTTCTTTCATCAAATAATGTTTTAGAAAAAGATTCTACTATACCACCAATAACAGAACCTGGTTCAATTAGTGTTAGTTTTGTTTTATTGACAAGTTGGGTTTTTATTGACTCACTTATATCATAAGCCGTTTTTGATGTGAGCATTTAATTAATCTCCGTTGTATGTTAATTTGGTTTCTGGTAATGGAACTCTAATCATTATATTGTCAGTATTTGTTTGATAGCTTGGTGTATATATAAAAGATGCTACCGATCCAGATGTAGTATCAAATATAGCTCTAACTGCGTAATCGTTTTTTATAGTTATGAACTTAATCACTATAGCCACAGACTCTTCTGTCATTTTAAATGCTTGTACATCTAGCTCAGATCTATATATACTGCTATTATTTGATATTGTATCTAATATAGTATTCTTTAAATTCCTCAATAAGTCATTGTCAATAATATTCCCAAGAAAGTCATTGGGGTCAAATACTGTAAGGGGCATAATTGCCGCATCTCCTGGTGGAGTGGATATTATATTCTGTATTAATTGATATATAGCATCTGTATGTAGTGACAATTCAGCATCTCCATTGACTAAAGATAAATCACCATTTATATCTTTTTTTATATCTCTTATTATTGATGTGTACATTATATAAGTCCTAGAATGTCTTGTAGTGTTTCATTTAAAAAATCTAATGTATTTTCCATTGGAAATGAAAAAGTAAACATTGGTATTGGTGTTACTATTGTTGATGCCATAGTTGATGTATTTAATCCATTTATCTGGAATACACCGCCCATTTTTATATTCTCGGGATGTGTTGTAAATATAGTTTTACCAACTATATAATTTCCAGTTTTGCCATCTGATATAATTCTATTATCTGGAGAAGAACCTATGGTAGCTCTGTCACTTTCAATTTCTATGTATGCAATTGTATCATGTTTTAATTTAATTACTTTAGTTTTTTGAGTATCACCCATTAGAGTTCTCCATATAAAATATCTGTACCGGACTTCTGCACCCTATTAGCTGATTCATTTGTTTCTTTTGGTTTAGACATAATAGTAGCAGTGCCATCTGCAGGTTTTCCATTACCAGAATACATAATTCTAATATGATCACCAATTTCTGGCATTCCTAATATCTTTAAGTAGGATAATGGCATATCCATTGGTATCCATTTAGAATTTACCTTTCCGACATCATTGCCATAAACTTTGCCTATAAGCTGTTTATTTTTCTCTGCTTTTACATAAACAGAATCATCAGCATCACTAATGCTAACATCTACAACCTTAGCGTATGTATATTGTATATTCATAGTATCCTATATAATTAATATATATTATAACATCAAACAGTGATGTACCATAATCGATTATACGTCAGCATCCTTCTGTTTGGCTATTCCTAAAATTGAATTTAACGTATTAGATGATATATATTTAATAACATCAACAGCTTCATATACCATTTTAAGCTGGTCTGCTTCAAACTCTGCAAGTGTTCCCATTTTATAGGTATCAAGACCATACATATATGGAATGCCGTGCATTAATAATGGTCTTAAATATATAGAATCTGTGTATTTAGCCATATTAAAAGCAGTAGTTCTAAGACTTATTAGTAATGCGGTCGTTAATATAAATACACCAGCAAATGGTATTAGTGCACCTGTAGCCATGCTACCAAATATAAGACTAGATGCAATAGATATACCTGCGGCACCAGCCATTGCTTTTCTTGGAGAATTTAGAGCCTTGAGTACATTACTATTGTATTTATTACTCATTGCTTCTATTTGTTCTTTTGTAAGAGTAGTATTTTCAATAACTTGATTTATTTCATATGACGAAGTAGCGATATCTTCAAAATCACTCATTGTCATACTCGCAGCGGTTGATACGTGCGACGACATAGATGGAACTATACTACTAATCATTCCAGAATACTGTGATATATTAATAATATGATCTTTAACTTCTATATTACCACCCATACCTATTGAAGAATCTACTAGAAAGATTGAATCATAAGGTTTTATATCGGAATTTATTATAATGCCGAATGTTCCTTTATATAACTTTTTGCTTTGCTTCCACAATTCTGCAGTACCATAATCATATGCACCACCAAACGAAATTTTCGTTAACTTACCATTAACAGTAATTTCTGCCTCATGTCCAGTAACTTCAAGTGGGGCATTTGGCGCCAATAACACCTTAGTTCTGACTTCTTCAGCTTTAAGAAATTGATTTAATTTAAGGGATACACTATCGCCACTATCTCCATAATTAACAACAACTCTAGTATAAACATCTTTATAGTCAGCTCTTATTCTATTATAGCATAGATTCTTATGCGATGAAACAAACCACTTTTTCTGAAACTTTCTAACAGTTCTATTCCTTAGATTGGTTAAAAGATCTAATCTATCATTACCTTCAAAATATGTAGCACCAGCAATTAATCTTTCTCTAAATGTAAATGCTCTATTATAATATAGCCCAGTTGGAGGTCCAAAATATAATGTTACCCTATCTTCATATGGCAATACTTTTGCAACATAGCCAGGATATCTATATGTCATTTCATCTATGATTTCCCATGGAGTCTTCGCATTAACATCAAAGTCAGAAAATATTTGGTCAAACCAATCGTTAAATTTAAGAGGATGTTCTGCTAATTGGGAGGAAAGACGATCAAACTCTTCTGTAATTGGAGTAAATAGATTTTGATCTGCATTACTTCTAGTGTATACCCACAGTCTATCTGTTATTCTTCCATCTGCTCTAATTCTCTTAAAATCAGGAGCTAGACCATATTCACCAAAAACAAGACCACCAAGACCAAATCCAAATTTACTATCTGTCATTTGTAAGTTGGAAGATGACATTAATTTCCATTTGCCAAAATGAACCATTTCAGGTTGTGCTAAGGCCCAGTTTAATATCTCCCAAGTACCTGGATTAAAATCTGTAATATCACTATTTTTATTTGGATTTTTTACGTCATATATAGCTTCTACTCCAAATGACTGACATTGCATTTCATATTGCATTCCATCGCCTTCAACTGAAGCTATAAGTCCATTAAACTTAGTAGGTAGTTCTTGTACATCATTACCGTACCCAGCCTTAAACTGTACACGGGTTCCTGGTTTTAATACGATTCCAGTAAGTCTATTTTCTGCAATTGTATTAAGTGTTTCAGTAGGCTTTTTTTCAGTTTTTGGTTTATCTCTATACTTAGCAGAAGTAAATTTCTTAGATACATCTATAAATTTTACCATCAACAAATCGGCAGGCTGATCGGCATGTTCTATAAAATCTATTTCTGCAACAGCGTTCAATCCAAACATTTCATTTAAATCATGTCGCATCCATGCAAACATTTCTTCATCATCGTCTTCAAGAATATAGACCTTAAATGCTGGAAATGCATTTAGTAGAGTAAGTCTGTCTCTCACACCGTTATCTATTGCTATGTTGTACTGTCCGACAACTTCCGAATCCTTTCTCTTTGATTCTATTTCTAATTGCTCCGCTTCAGATAATTCTTGCTTTTCTCCAAATATAATTGCAGTGGTTATTGCCTTGTGATCCGAACTCGTAGTTTCAGTATATGTCTCGGTTGAATATGCACCTTTTGATATTAGTATATTATCAAAACTTGCCGTGTCTGCATTTTTACTGCTATAATAAGTATTTTCTACAACTGCTTGACTAAAGCCAGAATATTCACTAGCAACTACATTATTGAAGTCTCCAAGAACTATTATTAAGTCTGAATTAAAATTTAGTTGTATTTGATTTCTAATATCGGCCAACATAAAATTAGCATTACTAACATCTTGACCACTTGGAAAATGCACCCCAACAATAGATATTTTTTTATTACTCTTTGTAGTTACTATTGCGTGTATTGCATCTCTATTACCATGATATTTAATTGGGTCTTCTATCTCTATAGACTCAAATGAATCATTTTTGATAAACATAGATGTTCCCCATTTCTTAAACTCATTGGTAACATATTCTCCATATGATCCTTCTATTTTTATAATTTCAAATTTTCCATTATCAAGTTCGTCAATATTCATATTATATATTTCATTGAATACAACTATAGAGTTGTGTAATAACAATTCCTCAGCATATAATAAATCCTCAGGATTGGTACCAAATTTTACATTCCATGTTGCAATGCGTGCAATCATACTGTCTGAATCTGCCAACTGATCTATCTCTAGTTTGGTTGATGTATTAGTGTTATTGCCAGGAGTAGCAGAATTAATTGCGTCATCATCTTTTGCGGCCTTATTATCATCTAGGGCTATATTATATGCACTCTTACTATGTCTTAATATTCCTTTCGTATTCTCTAGAATTTTTTTATTTCGTTTTTTTTGTATATCACGATATGCTGATGCATTTCCTATTCCCATATAGTTAGCGCCAGTTATCAGTGATTTAGATGTAGTTTGTTTTACTATATCTTGTTCTTTATTGGAATCTAGTGTTACTTCTTTATATTTATTTGCCTTATCGTTATTTTTACTATTCTTTACCTTTTTAGTGGCTTCAATCTCTTTTTCATTTTGTTCTTTTTCTTTTGCACTAAACTCTGTTTGAATTACAACACTAGATAATATGTCGCTTAATCTTGTATCATCAAATTGTTCTTCGTATTTCTTTAATGCCTTATTATATTGCTCATTATTAAGAACCATATCATTATTGGTATTTTGTGTTTTAAAGTCATAATCATGATATTTGCTTTCTTGATAAAAATAAAAATCAGGATTTAATGTTGGAGGCAAATAAAAGTCACTATATGCACTCTCGGTTATCTGATCTACAAAATCTAATGTAGTCAATCCTAGCTCATTGGGCTTTAACATAGCACCAAGGGACGGCCATGCTTTATATATCTTACCTAAATTAGCTTGGACACCCGACCATAATGCATCTCTGACATCAACTTTGATAACATCCTTACTTCTAAATACAGAAGATAAATCAATATCAACCTTTTTAACAGTACCAGTAAATTTACTTGTAACTATTTTTGTTACACCATATTTACCAAAAAAACTATCCTTATCAGTTATATTTCCAACAGCACTTTCTAATCTTTTTAGCATATCGTCTATAACTGCTTTTCTTGTATTAGTTATATTTTGTGGGTAATTTATTACTGATATTTTATATTTAGCATTACCCTTGATCCCTTTAGTATATATTCCCGTTCCTACATTATTATATGACACAAATCCTTCTATTTCATATGAAGCACTAAGTATTTCTAATTCTAGAGTAGTTCCAGTAAATATCTCATCTATGAATTTGTGAATAATATCACTATCGGTATATCTTTCTGTCATACTAAACATGTTACTAGTATAAAAATGAGTACGCATCTTAGTAATATTAGTTGCTTGTAATAACATAGCCTCACCGCCAGGAATTTCAGGTATAGTTTCTATTCTACTTGAATCAACAGAGAAAAATACACCAGGAGCTATAGTATTAAGAAATGGGTCTTTAATAATAATACCATCCATTAATGATAGATCTTTGTATTTAGAAAGATTATTATGTATTTTGTCTAATATTTGATTGAATTCTAAAATTGAAGATTTAGCTGATTCTAATTGTTCGTCAGCAGACACTATTTTAAGGGCAATAGTATCCTCGCGACCCCCTAGATACTGATGTGTAGCTAGTCTATGTCCCGCTAGTGGTACTCTAGGAATTGTAACATTTCCATTAACTTCATATGAATCTATAATAATATTTTTAACTACATGCTCATTATATGTTCGTAGATAGTATATTGCAGTGAATGCTATATCTGGAAATTCAATATCATAACCCTTATTGGTTTCATCGCCATTGATTGGCGCATAGTCTACTTCTACAATTTCTTTTGATGACTTATTTAATAGTTCTTTTGGTATATCTAATAAGAACAACTTTGCTTCATCAACTCTTCTTATTTTTAGTGCAGGAACAATATTGTGGTTAACATCTTTAAAATAGGATAGCATCTTATTAGCCGCACCTTGATAGTCGCCATCATTAATAAATGAAACAATACCATTAACATTAGATTCGCCCGCACCTCTATTATAGAAATGTGATATTAACGCATTAAACATATTCATTGTTATTGGAGCTGATATACTGTTTTTAACTTGGTAGAATACCTCTTTCTGTATGTGAGTTAATACTTGAATTTCTGCTTCACCTCTTGTCATTGATAATGTAGCTAATTGATATGCCTTATCAATATCTTCAGTTCTAAAAACTATTCCAGCAGCATTATTTTTGTCAGCTCTAATAGATGCCAATTCTTTAATGCTTAATAACTGTTTCCCTTTATTTAATACCTTTTGTACAGATGCCCGAGTTCCATGTCCAATAGAATAATGATCTACGTCTGGATAAGCAAATTCACTATATCCTTCCTTGTCGATAATAAATTTTAATATACTACCACTAAGTACAAACGGATTGGATGTACTTGGATTGCTTATATACCTTTTTACTGCTTCACTAATCTTTTCCGTTTGAAGATCTGTAGCTCTTTCTTTGAATTTATCAATCTTTTCATTTTCTGCTTTATAATATGTTTCATCATAAAATGCAACTTTTTGTACATCACCTGCTTTTGGGTATCCTTTATTGGCTTCAATGGCCATAGCTTTTGCTGGGGACATTATGCCTTTTTTTTCAAACAAACCACTTAATCCATCTCTTTCTATATCGTCATATGTAAATGATATTTCTTTAGGCTCATAAGTATAATATCCAAGAACAATACTATTGCTTGGTTTATTGTATATCTTATACCATTGAGATATCGCATCATAAAGTTTATAATTTAATGCATGAAACTGATTGAATGCTTCAGACTTTTTAATGTCATATGTTAATCCTGGAGTTTTAAAATATCCACTATTGCCACGCTTAAATATAGTATTGTTACTAGATACATTCTCTTCACTTTTATAGTTAAATGTTTCATAGTTCTTAACATACTTTATTGAATCTGCATATGGTAGATAATTAAATAGTAATAGATTTAATGTAAGCCTAGTTGCTCTAGGGGTATTTTGATCCGGCATTATTGCATGACCATTATAGGTAAACATTAATTTATCCTTACTAAGAGATAGTGTATCATAGTTAATCTCTTTAAGTTTGGTTATTAAATGTTTTCTTAGGAATTCGTTCTCCATTTCAAAGAACGGCATATATGTTATTTGAGTAAGAAGTGGCATCATTTTATTAATAATTTCATCTTCCATACTAGTTTGGAAATATGGATTGTCCGTAAATACCAAAGATAATTGTATTGCAACTTCTGTATGGTTAGTATCTATTGATACAGTGTGTTGAGTTCTTAGATTGGGCATATTGATTTTACGTTCTGATATATTAATAGCTATGTTCTCAGGTGGTATTGTTAATAATATATCATTTATTCTAAGAAGGGAGTTGTCGCCCGATTCTCCATGCTTACGCATGATTTTATTGTCTGTTAATTCACTGTATGTTTTATAGCTTTTATAGATGGTATTTGGAGTTTCATTTGGATCTAAATATCTATTTACACTATTTATCCAATAAGCCTCTAAGTCATACTTGTTAGTTAAACTTCCACCGTTTTGTACTTTATCCATTATTAACCACCATAGTTCCAATTATTTTGTTTGTTATCGTCTTGCAATTCAGCTAAATACCTTGAATTGATTGAATTCGATTGATTGATTACATATTGAGATCCGCCACCTCCGACTGCACCTTGTACATCCCCTGCAGACATACCTGGACCTAATTCTCCAGTAAGGGCATATCTTGCACCACCAACTGCCTTACTAACTATTCCTGTTGGAGGATTAATACCATTCTCATATGTTCTTTTATTTTTTATTCTAGATTCTTCTCTAGCTTCTTGATTCTTTATATTATTGTCTGGACTTTGTAATAAAAATGCACCGGCTAATAATGCACTACCTGCAATAAGTAGTCCTTTGTTATCTTTTATCTTCTTAGTGATATTCATTAAAGAATCACCTGAAGATATTGCAATCTCTCTCATTGCTCCTGTACTAGCTCTATTTCTTAATAATTGTTCGGCACCAGGTTCCATAATATTATAGTCTTTTGGTAGGTTGCCAAGAAAGTTATGCAGCGTTGCCGCGCTATCTCTAGTAGTGGCTTTCTTTGTCATTAAATCTACAAGTATAGGATTCTCGGCATAATACTTTCTACCGCCTTTAAGATAATTCTCTATTTCCATATCACTCATTTCTGCCATAATATCGTGACCCTCAAGATTTTTCATGGTAAGATGTTTCTTAAATAGATCTCTAGCTTCTTCTATATTATTTTTCTTAACATCAAATATATTATAAATTTCCTCTAACTGATCTTGTGCAATAGGACTCTTAGAACCAATGGCTCTTTCAGGTAAAGTACTAACATAATGTTCCATAATAGCACTTTTAGTCGAAGCTTTAAAATGTTCTGAGTCTTGAAATACATCTCCTACATAAGGATTAATAGATCTACTATATGGCATTGTCACATTATAAAATTCAGAAATACCCTGTTGAGACACGTTGGCTATTTGATTGGGCACAAGCCCTTTTGTCATATTCTTAAATACATCACCACCTTTAAGACCCCCCTTATTTGATTCAGAAAAGAACTCTAATAATGGAGACTTATAATCTTTCCATTGCCTTGATGTAGCAAGTCTAGCCTCTTCTCTAGATATTGTAATAGCAGACCATGGATCTTTATCTTGATCTAGTAAACCTAAGAATTCCGTAATTTGATTAGCGGCCATCTTATCATTCATTCCTGCTATCCATGTTCTATCATATTTATTAACGCCTGCTATTTTGTTTAGTTGGTCAGCCATATCTTCCATGTCTAACACTTTAGATACAGTAAATGATTCTGCGCCATAATAAGGAGCACGACCGCCTGCTTCAAATAGTCCCTTTTTAATTAACTTTTGTCTAGTTTGATTATTAAATTCAGACAATTGTTCTGAGGACAAATTGCTTATTCCAGTACTTTCTTTATAACTAGCAAGTTCTGTTTTATACATATCTGTATATGCTAATTTTTCATCTATAACAGCACTATTATATCCAGTAAAGGATTTAGTTTTTAATTCCTCAATACTAACACCATATCTTTCTGCTAGCATACTTTGTACTTTGCCACCGTGTTTTTTATCAAGAGATTCTAACATCTGTATATCAAATCCCTGAGGACCAACATATACTCTAGAAGAACTATTTGGATGTAAGTGATCTATTTTAAAGGCTGCTTGTTCTATAAGTCCAACAGCAAGATTTGCCCTCAATGCTTTATTGGCTAATATAGCTTCATGTTTTCCAGCTCTAAGGTTTTGTATAAAATCTTTATTAGCAGCATTATATTCGCCAAGAATATCTATAGAACCTTCAAGATCATATTGATTAGTTGCACTAGTATATTTACTATCAAATAAAGCTAATGGTATATTGCGATAATTATTACTTTGTCCACTACCAAGATCTATGTAAAATACAGTATCTTTTGCAACACTCTTATTTAATAATTTATTATCAAGACCTTGATTAGCCATATCAGTAGCACGTTTTCTGGCAGCGTCTACATCTCCACCAAAGAATATATTAATATCCTCGTCTACTAAGTTTTCTAATTTAAATCCATAAGATGGACCAGATATATTGTTTGCTATAACTGGTAATATCTGCTGAGTAACATTCTTAATAAAAGCAGTATTTGCTTCAGAGCCTATATTAAGTTCTTTAGCTGCGTCAATAAATCCAGCACTCATTAATCTTCTTTTCTGTATATTATTAATAGATACTTGACCAATTCCTATGCCGTGATTTGCTTGAGTAGTATCTGCCGATATATATGATTCATATAAATTTGCACCACCAAATATACTATCATTAATTGGCTTATTCATTCTTGCAAGAGGTTCATTTTTACGATGTGGCGGAGCCCCAGTAATAAGCAGTTCTAAATCCTTATCAAAACTATTATGGATTTTCATAATCTCTCTATACTGTCTATTATTTTGAGGGCCAGTAAGAATTTTAAACATTTGTTGTTCATTAATATTGTTGTTCATTCCATATATAGTTGCCGCAGCTGACATTTTAGTATTAACTATTCCAGCACCTTCAAGTTTGCCGAATGAACCCCAGAATTTGTTACTCTCAGCAAATTTAAATATAGACTCTCCATGTATCCTAATGCCATCTTCTGTAGCTGTAATTCTTTTTATTATAGTATTAGAATTGATTTCACCTTTACTCATAGGATTGTAAGTTAAGGCTATCTTACCCTTTTTCCTTGTTAATCCAGACATTTGTATGCCTTTTAATGTCATGCCACCTGGTTTAGATACTCTGGCTGCAAAGTCTTTATATACTTGATCTCTGATACCTTCATTGCCTGCCTCACTCATCATGAGAGCTAATTTCCTAGCTGTTTTTCTTTTGCCTTTAACAGACATATATTTTCCACCACTAGATTGTAGCATGGCATCTGCTATCATTAGGTTGGCTTCATGAGTTAATGCAACTCCCTTACCTTTAAAGGATAGTTGTATATTTTTACTAGCATCTTCTATTAAGTCTTGGGCTGCCATGGTCTCGCTCATTAAAAATCCGTCTTTTCCAAGAGTGGTAGTTACGTCGCCGAATGCCCCTGTGCCCATAAGTTTATTAAAATATCCAATGAACTTATCATCAGCATATAAACCCTGTATCTTTTGTAGATTAGTCCCTGCTATATTTGCATTTGGTTTTGCAAATCTAACTGTTCTATTCTGAGTTTGTCTCAGGGGGTTGCCGCCGGCTTTTGTATCCCAAAAATTTGGCCCCAATATTTTAGCCTGTTCCTCATAACTAGATCCTATAATATGCGCTCTTGGATTTATTATTCCACCTATACCCATAACTTCATCTTTTAATAATGCAAAGGGATTAATTTTAAATCCAGCTTTAGCTGCACTAATAGAGTCATATTTTAGGTAATTGTCTGCTAACTGGTTTACATATGCAACCACTGTTTTATTGTGCGCTTTTTCTGTGACAAACTTGTTTTTATTATCAAATAAGATTGGCATAATAACATTAGACCATGTTTTCCTTGATTGACTTCTTGCACTCATGCCCTCATGTAGGTGGGCGGCCATTGATTGCATTGCAGTACCTGCATCTATAGAGGCTTGTTCATATGAACTGACATTGCCATAAATTTTCTTTAATACATTAATCCTTGCCATATTGAAATTCATAGCCTGATCTAACATAGAGAATGCATTTTTGCCACCCATTATTTCTTGAACCTGTGCAGTACCAAAAAACTTAGGTGCATATAAATTACGACCACCAGGCATATTCATTACACCTGCCTTATTAACATACCCACCTAAAGAAACTCTTCTACCACCTAGTGTGGTATTAATATCTACTACCTTTCCACCAATAACATCTATATTAATATGTGTACCCTTTTTACCATGATCATTTACTAATCCAGCTATACCTTCTAAAAAGTTAGTATCCTTATTCATTATAGTCTTTTTTATAATTCCATTAGGATCTAACAATTCAGTAGCTGTAACTGATATCGTTTTCCTTTTATCAAATAAGCCAGACAATGCATTGGAATTAGTAACATATTTCTTTCCTGCATTTTCTACAGATGGTGCCAATATTTTTTCTGATGCATAGGCATTTCGTCTTCTTTGTAATTCTTTATATCCATAATATCCGACGGCACCGGTAACACCAAATGTTCCAACTGAACCTACTATACTACTTCCATCTTGATCGCTAAATAATATTCCCATAATAATACCTTAATTCCATTGACTGCGAGTTATCCAGCCATCTTCTCTCATTTTTCTTTTGATCTCATCTCTATCATTGGTTCTGAGATTGACATATCTTCCTGGATTTATATTTGATGGTAATGCCGAAGAACTTCCGAACATACCGCTATCTACTAATTGTTGATCTATTTGACTAGACATATGCATAAGTGATTGATTATTATTAAACATTGGACCAGCATCCATTCTACTATCTAATACTGCAGATGCCATTTCATCCTTATGCCATAATTCATACTTCCTTACATTTTCACCCATTTTATTAACTACTTTAGTTTTGAATGCATTAAGATTTACACCTGGTGCATATGATACGTGATCATTATCTGGTAGTTCATTAGGTGCAACTTGATAATCTACAGAAGCTCCTATTGATGGACCTGTTGGTGTATAGTTCTCAGGTAATACATTTTTTTGTCTTTTCTTCCATTGTGCCTTTAATACATTCTGTATATCTGGAGATACATATTTAAGTGCATCTGCATCTGGACTGCGTAACATTCCTCTTATATAACTTCTTTTATTCATAGAATAAGCACTTGCCACTTCATTTGCATCCGCATCTACTTTAACATCAAATATTGTTTTCTTAACAGCACTTCTATAATATTTTGCAACTTCTGAAGATCCAGAATCTTCTGCGAATCTAGCTTGTTTCTCTAAATTGTCATTCTTTTTATTTTGTAATGCTTGAAAATACATTTCTGTTTCATACTTCCTAGTAGCAGATCGTGGAATATAAGGGGTCATTGAGAATGTATTAATTGTTTTATTTAATGATGGGATAACGTAATCACTTATAGGACTACTCCAATCTTTAAATGTTGAATCTAATACCATCTTATCTCTATATTCGGTTGCAGCATCTACAGGTCCAGCAAACTTATGGACTGGAGATATGGGATATAAGTTTTCTGTAGGGAGAGCGCGCCCTATTTTCTTCATAGCTAAATAATATGCTCCTAATGGACCTCTACCATTATCAAACTGTTTACCTTCTCTTATAATATCGCGTTGTCTCATTATCTCACCAAGCATATCTATTGCTCCTTGATTAAGGTCTCCTCTTGCTTGTTGGTTTTTAACTGCCATAAGAGTTTGTTCAAACTGAGAACTATCAGGTGATACATCATTTAATATATTTAATCTATGTATTTGGTCATAATTTTCAAAGGCTACACCATCCATTTCTGGGTGTAGTGCCGCATACCCTGTACCAGGGAGTCTTATGTCTCCCATTTGTATTTTGGCATATGGGTCACCAGTTTTAAATTTATCTGGCATCCAAGATGGTTGAGTATTTTGTAGATTACTACTAATATATTCAGTACCATAATCTATATGGTAATTCATTCTACGATAAGCCTCATTGGCACCAAACATATCACCAAGATCACTATCCCAATATTGTCTATTAACACTAGTAATATCTGCGGATGTTGAATATTGAGCCATTGGTTGGAATGGATGTTTAACTCCAGTCATTTTGCTCATAACAGCTCCACCAAGGAATCCATGAAAACCTGCCGCGTCTTGTAGCGATGCATAAAGATTGTATGCAGAAGACTGTGGTCCACCAGGGGTAACTGGGTCTGGGGAGAATGCCGCAGGATTCACCTCTTCAAATGAACCATAACCACCAGCACTTCCTGGACTTGGGATAGGATTAGGTTCAGAGGTGCCGGAATATCTCCCTTCTGGATGCGCTAATGTAGTAGGTTTCATTAATTGTTTTAATGGATTTAATACTTGTTCTACAAATCCTAAACCATAATCTTGTGGACCCCAATATGCATATGGACGATCTTTATCTAATTTCTTTTCTAATGCATATGGATCAAGCAATCTTTCTAATGGCTGCCTTAGTGGATTATCTATATATTCTTGTGGCATCCTGCCTTTCCAATCAGCTTGAGTAAGTGCCCTAACTGACCAGTGTGGGGCAAACATTTTTGTATCTCCACCTTCAAAGGCTTCTAATCCAAATGTCCAGAATCTACCACGTTTAATTTCTACCTTACGTTTGCCGTCATAGGTATCTCTTAATTCTTTACTACTATCTTTAGAGCCAAGTTTACCAAGAAGAGTAGGTATTGTTGCCGCGACACCTATGGCCGCACCTATCATACCAAACATTCCCTTTCTACCCATCTTAGATAGCTCAAATGCACTACTAAATTTCCTAGCATTTCCACCCATAGATTCCATACTAGTAGCAACAAACTTCTGCCACGGTAAAGCATCTGCTCCACGTACCGCATTATGTTTACCAGCAATATCCATCATAGAACCTAATGTAAGTCCTGCTATTCCAAAGCTAGTTGGGAAAGCTAATGTGGATAACAAAGAAGTAGAACCCGGTGCCTGATATTCTTGAAATTTACTAAGAGTAGTTAATCCAGTAATATCACTAAAAGCACCATAGGCCTGTGTGGCATCCTGATAAGCCTTGCCTGCTATTCCCGGTATTCCAGTTCCAGCAACTGTATTATTTAGAAATGGTAGAGTTCTTAATAATGCATTGATACCAAATATGCCTGCAGTAACAGCAGCTATTCTAGGGAAACCGGTTTTAAGATGTTTCTTAGCTATACCAAGCATATCAAGGTTTCGCATATTACTACGACCACCAACGCCAAATATATTCCTAAGACCAAGTTTATTTAATGTACTGCTTCCAGAATCTAAGAATCTAGTTAATCTACCGGATTTACTTGTACCTGCTTCTATTAATGAATTAGTAAATTCAAATGGATCATCTAATAATCTCATCAAGTTTTCAGCTACATTAGTACCATATGCATTAACAGCATTTTTTGTAGCAGCAAATCTCGTCTTACCACCTATAATATAGGCTGGTTGTTTTGCTGTACCTAATCCAAATATACCATGTGAAGACTTAATATATCTAGGAGTAAATGCGGCATCTCTACCATATCTGTCAAGAACTCCATCAAAAGAAGTTCCAGGCATTACTCTACCAAATCCTATAGGAGTTTTACCATCTATGCCACGACCTTGATAAATGGCACCCTTTTTAATAGTAAGTCCTTTGGCGAGTATTTCATCAGACATATTAAGATTTAGTATATTCTCTAAATATCCTCTTTGACCCTCTATCTCAGAACCTGACATAAAGATTTCTTGTTGTCTTAATATTTTAGAACCGAAGATAGTAGATGCAGATATTGCCCTAGGAAACTTTAGTAATACTTCTTCACTGCCGCGTATTGCATTCCACATTACTTCTTGTATAGTGGCAATGCTATTAGCAGATTCTTTTGTCCAACTTCCGTTGAACATAGAATAGCCCTGAAGATATTTAAGGTTTCCCCTTTTAATGCCAGTTCCGGCAATTCCAGCTTTCTGTTGTATTAATTTATCAAATACAAACTTCTTACCAAAATAACCACCAACAACAATAGGGGCCACTCTACCTAAATTCGAAGGGTCCCTATCATCTGTTACATTATATATGTTGGATTTATCTATCATTAGCTCTTATCTAATTGTAATGGAAGTTCTGGAACACGTCCTGTTAATACCATTTCAGCTTGTGCAAACATCGATAATAATTCATTCCATGTTTTTTCTTTCTTTAGTGTATCTATATCTAGGTGGTATGTTGTTGATAATAATGACAATATTATACCTATTAGATCTTGTTCTTGAGTATATCTTGCTATGTTTAAGTGATGTTCTAATTCTTCTAATGAATGTGGCGATGATACAGATAAGATAGCCGAAGATATAGATGAGATGGCGCCCGCCGATATCATGTCTAATAATTCTTCGTATGTAGCAAGACCTTCTTCATTAGGATCTGCACCATTCAAATAAAATAAACCAGCCTTTATATCAACAAATTGTATAACATATTTCTTAAATATAAAGTCTTCTGCATTTGCAACTTGTGTAGGATATGTATTGATGAATTCGCTATATGAAATATGTTCACTTAGTTTCATAGAGCGGAAAATGGCGGATATGCCATCTCCCAACTCTAATAAAAAAACATCCTCATTACCTATTTTAGCTTCTAATATATGAAGCATGATGATTACAGTTTAATGATAGAACGAGCTATATGTTCTTCTGGTAGAAAATTAGAAACCAATCTAATAGCTAAAGCTACTGCATCTATAGTTCCTGCGCCTAATCGTTGTTTTAATTGTTGATCAACCTTAGGATATAATACATGTTTATTAAAGATTTGTTCATTGATTTGTTCTTCTGTTGCATTAGATAAATCACCACCAAATGAATTTAATATAGCTTTCCATTCTGGTCTAGCCATATATCTATAAATATAGGTTTCACTATCATCAATACGGAATACAAATACTTTACCAAAGTACATATCTTTCCAATCTAGAATTTGTTCTTTAGTTACGCCGACTTCTTTATTTAAGAGTTTATAGACTTCTTCCATTTCTTTATTCTCTTCAACCCTAACCCCTTCTTTTACTTCATCTACAATTTCAGTTTCCATTGCTTCTTTAGCTTGATTGTTTTTATCAATTGCATTAAGTTCATCTGCGAATGAATTTGTTTGTTTCTTCATTTTGTTTCTCCTTGCTGTTTGCTTGTTATTAATTATATTACTGTTTTTGCCATAAAGGCGTATGAGTCTTTTATTACTCCTTGTTCTACTGAACGTACCCTAGATAATGCATCTACAAATACGTCTTTAATTATTATTAATTGTTTATCTTCATTATTTAAAATAGATGGTATCCTATCATTAACAGAGAATCTACTATTGTCAACTATTTTTATATCAAATGGTAAAGCAACCATTTCTGGTCTAACTCCATCAAGTATTGAATTATTTGATACATTGGCATCTTGATTATTATAATTTCTATATATATTAAGTTCTTCATTTGTCATAGTTACGAAATTACGTAAAACCCTATCTTGTGAATATGCATTCTTAGATTCTTCACTCGACTTTTCTATTTCTATTGCATTTGGATATATTAATGACGTAAAATAACTATTAGCTAGATAGTTGACTATAAGACGACCGGATACTTGAACTCTACTATTTGATACTGTATCAAAATGCATAGATCTGTATCCAAAGAATGGTATGTGCTGTGAGCTGTATTGAAAATCTATAGATGCTATTTCATTGCTAATATGATCATTGAAATATATTTGTGTTTGTGCACTAGAGTAATATGTTTTATGTTCATAAATCATAAGAAATAATCCTTCATTTTTTTGAATGCAGCATCTGCTATTGTATATTCTGTTTCTAGGAATGATTTAACTAATATGCTTTCATTAATACTTCCTTGTCTCATTGGTAATATAGCAGTGGCAAAATAGTTTACTGAATTTTCTGTTATTAAATCATGTATAGACATTACCTGTCCTTCGTTTACAAATTCTACTCCAAATATTCCAATTCTTGCAGCATCTCCCGCTTCATTTGTAAAGTCTAAAAATATATCTAATGGAGGCAGTTGATCTATTCTTATAGGATTAATACCATTTTCTTTTGAGCGAATTGCCTTAAATACATTGTCTAATATATGAGTTTTAACTACAGTAAATATAGCAGTGCCGGCAACTACTGCCTGTCCCTTCACCATTCCACTTGCCGTATCTCTACCAATAGCCCTAGCATGATCTGTATCCCTATGAATAGAGTAACTAAATGTCTGTATATTATTTATCTCTATTATTTTATTGGCACCATCTGCAAGCCATTTAGTTGGTATAACTGCAGTAATATTAATATCTGCACCAGAAAATGACATTCCTGAAGGCAGAGGTGTAAGTGAATTTTGAATAAAATCATATTTTTCTGTATCATATAACATATTATTACTCTTTTATTATTTATTAGCTATATACTATTTACTAAATATCTCAACTCGAATCAATACAATAAAAGCCCCAATCCATTTACATGAATTGGGGCTTAAGCAAGGAGGGAGTTATATTAATAATGTGACCACAGAGTGATCACAGAATACAATTTAGTTATTTATCTTTCTTCTGATGTAACACCACCAATAGTTACCATTCTTGATAACTCTCTAGCAACAAATGAATATTGTGTATCAAGGCTAATATCTTCTATAGATATTCCACTTCCTTCGTTAAGTATCTCTACTCCGAATAAGCTTTTTCTAGCTTGTTTACCATATTCGTTGTTGTATGCTATGTGAATGTCAAATGGCAATACTTGATCTGCATATTGTGCACTTTTTTTATCTCTAAACTGAGAACTAGTTGAAGTTCCACCAGTTGTATCTTGTCCAGAAATTGCAGCATTAAATGCCGCAAAGGCATCAGTAGTAGTAAGTCCTGTAGAATTAGCATTTAATATACTATCATCAGTAGCGCGAATATCATGTTTACTAATCCACATTTGATCTTTATTAGCTTTATTGGCATATGTCATAAATGCTTCTTTATCAAGGTTAGTAAATGCAAGTTGTCCTGCAATTGCTCGAATGCCTCTTCCGTATGCTATAGGATCTGCAGAACCATTCATCACATGAATTGGTCCCTTAGCCCTACTTGTACTCCAAGAGATACTCTGTAATGTTCCCAACTCAGTCGTTCCAATTGACGCTATAATATCAGCGCCAGAGAATGTTGAATATTTTTCCATTATTTATCTCCTTATTTTTGTAATAATACGTAAGTTGTTATTCTTCTCAATTCACCAGGAACTTTAAGAATTAAACGACACACAGCTCCACCATCAATTCTTTGTTGTGCTGTTTGAACTACAGTAGCAGTTCCAGCAATCAAGTATTGCGATGCACCAGGTGTCTGTAATGCTTTCAATCCACTAATAATGTCTTCTTGTAGATTAGATATTGATGATGGGCTTGTTAGCGAACCTAGATATGGCTCGGCAATAGATCTTACTACATCTATAACTCCTTGAACCACTCTAACAGAAAATCTACTTTTATAATCACTAGTTACTAATGATGCAGTTGGTGAATCTACTACTTTTGTAATTCCATTTTGGTCTACTGAGAAAGCTACTGTTCTTGCTTCTATTAATTGGTCTAAATATTTCTTAGCAAAAGGATATGCCGCGCGAAACGTGCCGCTTGGTAATGCCTTACGCATTAAAGGAACATTCTTTTCATATTTACCTAATAGTCCAGCATAAACTGCAGCACCATCTGTAATCTCTCCGTTTCCAGATACAAATACAGTATTTGATAAGATTGGAGTAGAAACTACATCTATCAAATAACCAATATCCATAGGAAGATTAGTTTGAGCACTTATTAATGCAACACCACCATAAAGGTCGTTAGCTGTTGCAAAAATACCAGGTGATTGACCAACAGAACCGGCAACAAGTTTATTTCCAAGAACTCCGCTTCCAGATCGAGTAATCGTTCCGTCAGCATCTTTAATTGGAAGTTTTCCTAACCATGACATAACCGATGACTTAGAAAGAGATGTAAATGGTTTAAAACCAATACAGCCAGATGTTTCGTTGTCGTTCGCAGAAAGGTCATAACAATATGTTGCTAATTGTTGTGCAAAGTTTATTTCTGAAAATGTTAAATCGTTTTCTAGTGCAGTTTCATAATCTGAACCAGCATTTTGAATTTCATCAAATGTATGCGTTTTTTCTAACCATGCGGCTGCTTCCCATCCATCAATACCTAACTCATATGGAGCAGGAACAGAATCGGCAACAGTTGCACTTGCGTTAGCAAAGACCATGTGTATTTGACCAAGTGTTTCAAATTTATATGCCTTACCAAGATGTGTTAATGCACTTTGTGCGCTGAATACACCTTCATTATCAATTACATTAGGGCTGTCAATATAGACTTCATTAGGAACCACAACATCTACTTGCGCAGATTCTAAATCCCAATATGCTCTTTGAAGTGCCAAATATGTCTGGTTAGGTGTCATGTCAAGACCATCTGCTTTATCAATAAGTCTAGCAATAATTTCAGCATCAACAGCACTTGCTAAATATGTAATATTTGTGAATGCAGTTAAAGCACCTGTAGTAGCATTAACAGTATGAGATGGATATATTAACTGTTTAGTTGCAACAGTAGTAACATAAGATACTAAATAATATACAGCACCATATTTTACAATTTGTCCAGCTTTAAATGCTGTAGAGGCAAGGTCTGTTTCAAAATATATAGCCAATGCGTCATTAGAAGCTTTTACAGCAGTATGAATTGTTTGTCCAGCTAGTGTAACGAATGAAGCTAATGTAGGCGAACTCGCCCACGATGTTCCAGTATCACCAACAGTTTTAGCAGCAATTTGAGAACCAGATACAGTAACACCAGATGTTCTAGTACCATTAACAAGGTCATATAAAACGACTCCTGTTGTAGCATCATATATTGTAAGCTTGCCATCAGCCATATATACCTTATAGTCAGCAGGATCACCATCAACTATAATTGTATAGCCATTAAAGAAATCTAGAGCAGCAGGTGATGCACCTATTCTGTATAGAGCAACATGTTTAGCTCCAGCCTGTAATGCTTCATACATTCCTTTTAACAAAGTACCAGTTTTGGCATTGTCAGGATCATATAAAGTTTGAGCCTCTTGACTATCAGTGATTAACTTCATGCCATAAGGACCATCAGGAGCTGTACCTAAGATAAGAGTGACATCTCCGGCTACTGTATTAAGAAAGGCGTAGTTGCCATCCTCTTTGTAGACGTAATGACCAGGAAGGTTTGTGAATTCACTCATTTTATTCTCCTTTAAATTAATTAATTATTTATTTATTTGTCAAGACAATGCGATTTGTCGTTTTGTATTATTGTAAAACTTCAGTTGTTATTCTAAGTTGTTCAAGTTTCTTTGTAAATTCTCTTTTAAATTTAGCAGTACGTACGATATATTTCATTGGAGAACCATACCACATAGTACCACCAACCATTCTTGTTATATCTGAATCTCTTTCTATAAACCTTAACATATCTAATCCTTTTTTCTTAAAGACTACATCATATTCATTGAATATATCTTCTAAGAGGAATGCTAATTTATCTGATTCATATTTATTTTTTGACCATGGATTAAATTCTATTACTGTATCAAACACTTGTCTTCTAATCACTATTTTATATCCAGGAAAATTAGGATCTTCTAATTCTTTGTGTTTAGCCCATACGGGAGATCTAAGAGAAGCGGGCGAAAACTTATCGCTACTTACTTGTCCATATGTTCTACTAATGATTTTATGTCTTAGTGCTATTGTTTCAACATCACCTAAGCTCTCATATGCACTTGTAGCATTTAATACTATGTTTGGAAATTCATTTGTATGATTAAAATATTCATTTAAAAATTTGTATACATCTTTAATAAATTCTGGAACATCATATCCAGCAAAATCTCTAGTATCAGTAAAATCTGATGGTAAAGATGGTTCTACTTTTAATATTAGTTCATCTATCATTTTATTACCTTGGCTATTGCTGTTTTGAATTCTCCGCGTCCATTAATTTCACTATGAGTTGGTATTTCTATTATAACAAAATCTTTTAATGGTGTTACTGGATTTATAACATTACCTTCTTCATCTAGTGCTATTGTTACAAATACATCTTCTGATTTAACATCTAGGTCATTATCTAAGTAAAATAAATACTTACTTTCATTATCGACACCAGGTTCTTCAATTTGTAATGAAGCATAATATCTTAACTGAAAAGGTACAACATATGCCCTCACTAAGCTCTCAGAGCACTTATAGCCAGTAATTGTAGTGTTAGGATACCTTTTATCTAAAGGAACCTCTCCAGTCATTGCATACGCGTATGGAGACCTAATTAATTTACCTCTTGAATCTCTTACCAGACTTTGTAATACTATCTGTGTACCTAATGGTCTAACTTCGTCTGTACCATTTATCATGGCAGCAAACTCTTTTCTCATATCTATATCTACAGCAACATCAAAGTTATACATCTACTTCCCTCATAATGCCATTATATACAAGGCTATTAAGCATTCCATCTGATGGATAATATGAGGCATTTATTGCAGGAGCATTAGTACCCCTTGGCCATAGTCTTCCTATGTCGCTAACGAATCTTTGTTTATTTCTGACAAAACCACCGCTACCCATAGAAGCCATAGTAATTTCATATTTTCTTTTCCATTCTTTTATACCACCCATAAGACTATTATAAAGGTCTACTTTATTCTTACTGGTAATTGATAATGAGAAATCGGCTAATTTCTTAGATACTGAATCATGTAATCCACTATTCATATTATTTAATAATAATCCTTCTAATGTATACATAAGAACATATTTTTGCTTTATAAAATTACTCATTTTAGAATCCATTGTGTAGAATCTAAGAAGGTAATCTATATCATTGGAGTAATATTGTATTAATGATGCTATATGTAAATCTGAATGTTTGGATAGGAGGGTTCCGGCCGCCAATCTTACTAACTTACTTGATACATAGTATGGAGTCATTACTGATAAATATGATAATTCAAAATCTACATCTAAGGTCTCTGCATCTATTGACTGTAATGACTTGTCTATTTTAATTGTATATATTTTATTATTTTCATAATTAAGAGTAACGGTAATTATTGAACCAGCATACGCAATAGACGCATCTTGTACTTCACTCTCTGGATAATCACTTAATAAGTCAGCACTGTAAACAGTAACAAAATCTGTAATGGTTACTGATTCGGCTATATCTTTATTAAATGTTATTTTTGCTGCACTACTAATTAAGAATGAATCTTGATTAGGATATGTATTTAATACATAAAATGAAGTATTAACAACTGGTACGTAATCTATATTATTATATATTACATTAGTACCTATTACTGTGTTTAATTCTGTTATTGCAGGAATTTCATCACTACCTAAGTCTTCTCTAAGAGTGGTAAATGACATGTGATATATTGTGCCTAATTGTACGTCGTCAGTATCTGTGATAGTGTCCGATATATATACATCGTATTTAGTAAGTGGTGACAATAATGAATTCGGTGTAAATACCAAATTAACATCATCTACTATAGAAATGGCGCCACCTACAAACACACTACTTTCTTCGTTAATAAAATTGTCAGTAGCAAACCTACCTGTATTAGTAGGGACTTTCCCGCTGTCTACCATTCCAACATTTGGATCTATATAAGATACAGTAATAGACCCGCCATCTAAAGATGTTGGGTCTATAATACTGTCAAATGTTACTGTTATTACACTATTAAATGCAACCACAGAGCTATTGTTGTTCGGTATGGTTGATACAATATTCAATTAAGCAACCACTTCTTCTGCATTTACTTCGATTTCTTCATCATCTACTTGCATAAAACCAGATGATTTACCAATAGCACCAATTCTTTTTTCAAAGAGTTTAATAATTGAAGTTCGAGCATCGTCGCCTTTCTCGCTTTCTTTTTCAATCGCTAATTGAAGCAACTTAAGATCTGCTATTCCTTCTTTAAGAGATTTGTTTTCATTGAGTTCTGCAGTACCAACTATTTTTTTGGTTTCGTTAAAATTATTAGCAAGTAGTTTTTCTACTTTTAAGTTAAGCGCCTTTAGGGCTTCTTCTTCTTTTTTCTTCTTTAAATCTTCCGCAGTATTGATTGGTTCTTGTATAAAAGATTGTGGAACAACAGGTGCTGGTTTAGCTTTTTGAATACTTTCAAGAATAATATCAAAATCATTTGTTTGAAGATCTCTTCTTGTTATTCCATTATGTATCTCAATAAGTTGATCCTTAGTTAGTGTTGTTTCATCCAACTCTACAGATGGTGTCAATTTATTAAGAAAAACTTTATTATCTCTAGTAAACCAATAAGGGATTTGAATTTGAGATCCATCTCTTAGGTTTCTATAATATCCTAAACTTATTTTTATCATTATATTCTCCGTTTGCTTGTTGATATATTCCGTATTGCGATATGGAATATATTTGAAAATTTAAACATATCCCACCTAATTAAAGGTGGGATAATAATCTATCTTACTTATAGAGTGATTACTGCTGTACCAGCTTGGTCAGTGATAGGTGTAAAGGTACCACCGCTCATTGTAGGCTGAATACTTGGAGTCATTCTATTAGGCTCAACTTTGATGTATCTCATAACTGCAATAGCATTACCATCATTATAAGGTTGAATCGCATAACGTTCTCTCATTTTGATTTTAGTAATTTCATGCAATCTATCAGGTATCTCTTCCATTGTAGCTTCTTCTTCAACAATTAAAGCACCAAGACTATTCGAATCAACGAAATAGATATCAGTAAGTTTAGTTGTTTTATTATAAGGAACAAATGGAGAAGCAATGATTCTTATAGGTAGACCTAGGTATCCAGGTATTTTTGGAGAACCATTAGGAATATTTTCAAGATTACTCATTGCAGATGCAGGACCTGCACCAGGACCGGCTTGTCCCATAGAACCTTGATTGAAAGGAAATTTGTTTTGTCCAGAACCATTCCAACCATTAAACCATGCACCACCACCGTGCTCTAATGCCATTGTTCGAAGAACAGGGTCACTTAAGAACATAGTATATGTCAATGGGTTAACAATTAATGTGTCTGCAATAAATCCATTTTCTAAAATTGCTGAGTAGGCTGCATAGATATCTTCTAATGTTAAAGAACCATTAGCTGTACCTGTATAGTCATATCCAGTTGTTGTACCAAAAATAGAATCACTAGGACTAACGTTGTTGTGAGTTGTGATACCAACGCTAGAGAGCATTGACCATATTTTTGATTCTTTCAATCTTGCTAACGCTCGTCCCATACCTCTAAGATATACATTAAGCATATCAAAGTTGCTATGTTTGAATAAATCATCAGAAAACTTGATCGCAAGACCAGATTTTCCCATGCTAACAATTTGAGCACCAGGTCCGAAGTTTAGACCAGTTTCTGGATATTCACCAGTTTGACCGATATCTTCAGCAACCATTGCGCCAATGTTAGTAGCGAATGAAATTTGCATACCATTTTGGTAGTTTACTCTCTCTAAAAGATTAGTACCTACAAGCATTGGTTCAATTGCTTCTCTTACAATAGTTTCTACTACTGTAGGGAAGAAGTGTGTTGCATTTTCGTGAGAAAGCGCATCTTTAAGCTCTACTCTATCTACTTCACCTTCTTTGTGGAAAACTCCACTTGATTTAAAGACACTTAAATAATCTTTAAAATCTTTACTATCTTTGAATTTCATTTGGATTCTCCTAGTTTTATTGAACTAATAAATTAATTCTAACGGTTTTAGCTGTTGCAGCAGTTGTTTCGCCAGCCGAATATAAGTTATGTGGTAAACCATCAGTCGCACTACCAGAAGGTATGTTGTATTTTGGTGTAGATGTAATACCTGCATCATAAGTTCTAACCCATTGCAAGAATCCTTGTGGATATTGATCGTTAATGAAGTAAATTCTACCTAATGATTCATTTGCTGCTTTATTTGCCCAAGATATTATTCTGTTAAACTCTACTGTCAATTCTGCATCAGTTACTGTATTTGGTGTATATGATACATAAGCAGAAGCTGCTAATGGATTGAATGATGTAAAGTTTGAATTAGCCGTAAATGTAACTAAGCCATTATTAGAAGGGGTTCCTTCAAATACTGCAAGTCCAGGAAGGGCTATATTTGTTAAATTTGCAACTACAGGTAGCTCAATGAAATATCTAGTTAAGATAGTCACACCGTGTTGTAAGCTCCAGTTGTTGTTTGTAAAGTTTGCAGAACTACCAGCTTGATAGCCATTAAAATATCCAGCACCATTTTGTTTGATGATATTTTGTGGGGCTATACCAAGAGGTGCACTTACAAATGTTAATTGTGTATTTGTTGAATCATAATTGCCAAAGAATGATGCTACTACTGGTTCATTTAATGTTACTGCATCGCCTTGTGCGTTCAATACGCCATTAGCCACATCTACAGAACTATATACGTTAGCGAAAGCCGCTGTACCTGTAATAAATTCAGCCTTTGTATTATATGATGTGCTACTAGATAATGCTACTTCAACGTCTTTGCTTAAACCTGCAAGAACGATGAAACCGTTGTTATCTCGTGCAACTACTTTACCGTATGAGATAACTACATAGTCATCTAACTTGTCGTCATATCTTACTAATGGTAAATAAGAGGCAGCAACATAAAGTTTAGCTACTCTAGTACCTTCAGAAATCTCGACATTAGGTGTTTGGATTCCAAATGGAAGTTTATTTGCTTTAAACATCTGAAAATCTCCTTAAGATTATTGAATAATTAATTTTCTTTTGAACTTTCTATAAGTTCTTTAATTCTTTTTGTAGAATCTATCATATACTTTTCAGCTTGTCCAAAGTTAATATTTAATAGAGTTCTATAGTTGTTTGATTGCTCATCTTTCATTTCTTGAATCTGTTTAGGAGTAAATTTCACTTTATTCTTATTGCTATCAATGTTGATATTGTCATCTTCTAAATTAGAATTTGTGTTTGAATCTAATTTAGTGAAAATAGCAACCATATCTGAATATGTTGATTTTAAAGAATCAAGAGAACGTCCTTTGAATTGTTCGCGTAATGTATCAGAGTCTAGAGAAGGATCTTCTTTAGTTCTAAAAGATAATAATTTTTCAATATAATTATCTTTTAATTCTGAAGCCAACGAATCTGCAGTTTGGACAAGTGCAGAATATTTTGCTTGTTGTACTTTGCTTTCGTATTTAAAATTATCAATTCTAGCCATCATGTCAGCAAGTTCATCTGTAGCAAGAGAAGTAACTAATTCATTTTTGAATTCTTTATCATTCAAAATAGAATCAATTAATTCTTGCGCATCTTCTTTGCTATCTGAGTATTTTTGTACTAAAACAGATAATAGGGCTTTTTCTTTATCTTCTTTTTCATCGGCAAGAGACCATTTTTCGTCAACGAATGTAAATGTTAATTTACTCTCATCTGTATTATCATCTTGTGATAGATTTTTGTCTACATTGTTATTAGTAGCTTCTAATCTTTTGTTAAGAAAATCAAGTAATTCAGCTTTTTCGTCACAGTCTTCTACTTCATTTAAAAGTAAAATAGAGGCATTAACTGCATCTGTACTGTTTGCTAAAACTAAACGCTTTGAGCCTACGAAAGCATCATCATCAAGAGATTTTACTTCATCTAATGTTAATCTAGAATCTTCTGGCATTTTCTCTAATGTTTGACTATATAGAGAGTCACCAAGTTTTTTAAACTCTTTGATTTTCATGAGTGCTCCGTTTGTTTGTTGTTTGTTTATACTGTCATTAAAAGTAAAGTTTACATCACACTGTCCTGCGCATCCTGAGTTAGCTAGGTATTTAATAGCCACATTATCTTTTTTCGCATTGTCTTTCTTGTGGATTTTTAAATAAGAAGTATTTCCAGCATTTTCATCGGCCGGTGCATTTACGTAACTTTTTTCGAAGTATCTTAATTTACCAAATATTATATACGTAGGTCCATGTCCATAATCCTCTCCAGTAGTATGATCACAATCATAGTATGAGTTACCACATTCACTGCATACAATACTGTTTGTATCGTAACCCATAGATATTGTATCATATGTTTTGTTAAGAATTTTAGTAATGGCATCTTCATTAACAATGTTAGATGTTGTTTCTAATCGCCCTAAACCAAGATTACCTTTTGTAAATAATATATTATTGTATTTTCGTAATTTTGTATGTATATTTTTTGTACTAAGAGACATTCCGAGGAAGTCGCTTATTTCTCCGCCTAACATATTGTGTTTAAATGTATCAAAAGTATTAACGTATTTTCCGCCGACAACTCTTCCTATTGCATCTGTATGTAAATCGTGATGTGTAAGAACTGGAATATTATATGGATCTGTTAAGCTATCAATGGACTGTTGCATTGAAGCAGGTAAGTATAAATGGAAGTGGGATGTCAATTTCATTGAGTGCGCATCAATCGAATCCACCATTAATCCTTCTAATTGGTCATGATCTCTATAGGTTTTTTGTGTTTCAACAGATTCTAATATATTATCAGTTAATCTATTGGTATCATAATTGCCATAGCCATCAATATTAATCTTTAGGTAATCATAAAATTTCATAACAAGGAATTCCTTTCTTTATTTAACGTAAAAATTATCTGGTTTACAGCTAAATCTTTTACATTAAGAGAATCTTTATCTGTATTTATATCATTAATGATAGAATGAACTTCATCTTTTATCTGAGATATATTATACAAAACTTTAAGTGGCATATCAAGGGATAAAATGTACTCTAGTGTCTTATTGACAACAATATCTGTGCTATTTTCATCTATTTTACTAATAATACCATATAAAGACTCTGGGTCTATTGAAGATTTTGCTTTTGTTGGACCTAAATTAGTCCCGTGTTGATTAGTTGGTTGCTGTTTATTTTGGGCTTCTTTATTAACAGATAGGGACATATCAGCTTCACCCTGTAATTCTATTGTTTTTTTTGTATAAAGTTCAAAGTTGGTTTTAGATCTGTCTTCTTCAGTAAATGGTTTTCTACCCAACTTTTCGCGAAGTTCATCTTCTTGTATTCCATTTTGTTGGAATATTAATTGATAGTGATTTTGTAGTTTAATCATGTTTTCAATATCTACTTCATTCCAAGTAAATTTAACTCTATGTTCATCTGCTAGAACATTTGAATTATATTTCTCAAGTAAGAGTGGATTTATAATAAACATTTCGATTTGCTCTTTTATTTCATTTTGATAGTCTTTAACATCATCTATTAGTATTTTAGATGCATTGTCGGCAGTGGAGCGATTCATGCCCTCCCCCTCTCCCATATCTAGATTAGAGACACCAACAGATGTATATGCTCTTTTCTTAAAGTGTTCTAAATACTTTTCTACATCTAATACAGATCCACTGCCAAGTAGCTCAAATTTATGTCTATGAGAAACAACCAAAGAACCACTAGATGGCATAGATTCTAACTTTTGAGTATATACATCTATTTCATCTTCTCCTGTTATTAGTTGTCCTGCAGGATACTGATCTGTTCCTATTGATACAACTAATAGTGGGAATAAATGTTGTTCTATTAATAGTTCTACATTCTCTTCTATTCTTCTTAGTGCTCTTATATCATCAACTGCAGGTAATAATGCCGGAGGTGCCATATTAAGACCACTTCTTGGATTCATTCTAATGTGCTTAATTTCACTAGTATTAAATTCTCTAAACCTACCATCTGGTAATATTTGCATATACTTAATAATATGACCATCTTTATTAAGTTTAAATCTCATAGTTTCGGGTGCTATTAATGTGTAGCCTATAATCTTTTTAACGGGTTTGCCAATGACTCCATTTAATGCGCCATTGGGTATAATAGAAGATTTATGTTCTCTAACATAGGCATTATTAAATCTAATTGTATCTCCAACAAGATTCTTAAAGAATAGTGTCATTGATTGTTTCTGTATAATACCTATTTCATTAAATCTTTGTTCAATATACCTTACAGTCTTTCCATTTTCCCCAGTTAATCTCCATCCTTCTTTTGATGCAAGAGCTCTTTTTATTTTAATACTTCTTTTAATGATGCCATCTACATCTTCTGCTTGGGATATATCATATAGATTATACTCTGGTAATTCAAAACCATTATATTCCATATGCATATTTCTAAATCCAAGAGTAGTTTTCATAGATCTTGGTATTACATTAAAGCTGCTAGATAATTCTGGAATAGTAGGAATTATTGCCCCACCCTCTATAGGCAGATTAATTATATTATAATCTTTATTTGTTGATGTTATTATTTCCATTATCCCTTACTCCAATCTTTAATATCAAAAATAGATTTTAGTCCATCCATGTTAGGTATACATTTTGAAGAAGAAACATTACCCACAAAAAATGCTACTTGGTTATTTATATTTACTACTTTAAGTGATTTCATGTTTTTTTTGTAATTGTTAATTAAATCCATATCAATAATATTTGTTTTATCAAGCTTCAATATATCATCTATAAAGCCATTAGTCAATGCTTGATCTACTGGACCGTCGACGAAATTATCATCAATGGTTGGATCAATTGGTTTTCCAGACCCCTTACCACAATCACATTGTGTCCATTTATCCTCTGATTTAATATATATATGTGTACCTAATTTGCCGTTTTCACATGTACAGCTTTTTGTATCTCCATCATTATAACCGTCGTTTCCATCTTCATTTCCATCATGATCTTTATCGTCGCCAGTTGGATCTATATTATCTTCATTACCTAATATAGTATCTATTAGGTCATCTGCTATTATATTAATCCAAGGCTGTTCAACATATGCGGCAACTGCGCATACATTCTTATCTATGGATCTATCATTGCTTACATATCTTTGAATCTCCAAGAACATAAATAACAAAGAATTATAAAATTTAATAATATCCAATATATCCATTTTATTATATCCATCAACAAGACCTAATTGTTTTGATATTCCTAAATCAATAGGAATCCCCGTTTCGGCTTTAGTCCATTGTTTTACTGCCTCTGTAAGATTTTTGATTATAGTTTCAACCTTTATTCTATAACTTTGTAGTGTAGATATAATAACTGATGTATAGTCTGGCATTTGTATATCTGGTACTTCATAATCTATGGTATTCTTATTACTATTATCTCTATTGGTGATAGTGCCGCCAGTATCGTTCCATCCGTCTATTATAGCATTTAATCCTTCAGTAGCCTTCCTTGCCTCATTATTTAAATGATTAACTGTACAATCTATAAGATTAGTAATAGTATATAATACCTGCATTGCTTGATCTAATAATATTTTAGTAAAGGCTTGCAATGTTATCTCCATTCCTATAGATAGAGAACCAGTAAGGTCTAATGAGGGTATGCCTAATTCTGCTATTTTACTTATCATTTCTATGGCTTGATTAATCATTGCTCTTATGGAAGCAATTATTAAAGCTATCTCTGGTAGACATCTTTTATTGTCCCATGCAGATTGTATTGCACATAAATGTCTAGAGAAAGACATGCCGGTTATTGCGTTGAGTTTTGCATTAATCATATTACGTAAGGCATTAATTGCATCAATAATAGACATGTCTACCCAATTATTAAACCATTGATGTTTATCGAATGTTACATCCCATGACTTTCCAATAGCACTTAATGAGTCAAAGAAACATGGAATACATTCTTCTATTATATTATTAATGGTATTTAATCTTTTATCTACTGTATTTATTCCATCGCTCCATGGTGATATATTTTCATTAATATTTCTTAATATAGTATTGTCTGGAGGATTAGTATCTCCCCCTTTGCCTACTATTTTCATAATAGTGCTATTATTATTATTAATTTTTGCTATTTCATTAAGACAAAGTGCTGCTTTATATAAGTTACTAGGTGGGTGCGGGAGCTTTGATACAAATGCTTCAATTGCTTGATTAATTTGACCAGTACCACCATTCTTGGCTTTGTTGTATGCGGCCCTAGTTGATTCATCTAATAGTTTAATTTGTATAGATATATATTCTTTAGGCTGTAATATCAATTTATCTATTGGTAATACTGCTCTTCTAATTGATATAGGAATCGAGGATATAGATACAGTTTCACCAGCAATCTCTGCCCTTTTAGTATGTAAATCTACAAGTGTTTCATATTCCTTAACAATCATTTTATTAAGGTCGCGAACATTTCTTAAGTCGGTGAGTTTCTGTGGAGCCTTTTCTGCTGATTCTAACTCGCCAATAGCAGGAACTGAATTGTTGTATACTTTTGGCTCGTCTCGTTTGGCATTAAGTTTTATTTTAAATTTATTCATTATGGTGTACCTATAAGTCTATATGTTGAGTTTAAAAGCATATTTGCCAGAACGTATTTTTCTAAAGCCTTTCCAAATATTTTAATAGACATACTATCATTATATGATTTTTTTGAGACAACATCAAAATCAAAAGATATAGTAGATTGAGGAAAGTAATTTACAAAAATTACACCTGATGGATAAACAGAAGAATTAATGGCTATAGTCACAGCAGTATTCCATGCAGTCTTCCATATTGTGAGATTTTTTATTAAAATAGTAGATAAATCATTCATAAATAAATCTAATATTGGATATTTAATATTAGACTTAATAGATTCCATTGCAGTATTAATATTACACATTTCTTGTAACTTTATCTCTTGTGGTATATAATCATCGATTAATGAACATAAATTAACCATTGATAATGAATATCGGTCGGCTTCATCTATCTTTTTCCACCCACTTTCATCTGGAATTTCTTCATTATAATAATCTAGCATTCTCATTATGAATTTCCTGCATAATTAGCATCACCCGTTTCATCTGTTCCTGAATCTACATCAAATGGAACATATATTAATTTAGATGAATATTGTTCATTGATAGATGGTACACTTACTCTTGATATCATACCATCATCTTTCTCTGGATCTCTATGTGATAATGCATCTGTATATGTGCTTGATGTTGATACATATGCTTCTGCATCTTTGTAATCATCATCTTCCATATGCTTTGTCCATGGTTCTATTGTTATAGTAGCAAGTGTAGATGCTGGGGAGGTGTTTGCGCCCATATTTCCTATATGCATATGACTATTAAATTCTTCTGCATGTTGATCTAGTATATTTGTCATCTCTTCGTGTATATCCTTTTCCCATTTAGCACTATCTATTCTACTTCTAAAATCTGCAACAATCATAGGATATAGCATTAGATATAGTTGTATTAATTGATCTTCAGTTATCTGTATTGGAGATAAGTTAATTGTTTGTAGTTTTTGTGGATCCATAGACACATAATCGCTCCACATCCCAATAGAACTTTTATTGCTAGATAATATATCCATTAGTTTAGTTTCCTATAATGTATATTGTCATTTGATAATTTTATATCAGAAGAATAAATTGAAACATAATCAAAATCACCAATACATGCACTAGTATGTACTGTTTTATCATTAAATAAATATACAGAACTAGTAGTTAATATTGGAGTTAAAGTACCTACCCCTACACCCTGCATTATAACGCTATTTAAAGTACAAAGAATTGTACCAGTATCACTTATATGTATTCCTAGAATGTACTCCGTAGAATAACTTCTTATAAAATCGGAACTTGTCCATACATATGAACCAATTGTTATTTCTAATTCTGAAGTTGCAGTAAATGCTATTTTAAGATTACCAGATTCAAATAGTGTTTTACTGGCAGGTGATGTAAAGTAGCCCTTGATAAACAACCCAAGAGATGTCATCACTGGCATATTAGACACTAATGCACCTTCGTCACTGTTGCTTATAGATATATAGCTATTATCATTCAATAGATTGGAAGAATATGTTCCTATTAATGAAACTACTTGAGCACCTTTTCTGTATGAATATGTGTAATTATTAAAATCCAAAAATAACTGCAAATCAGTAGTATCTGTTATTGAAACATCGTATTTAAAGTCTATATTAGTAGACAATACGTCTATATCATTACCTGCAGATATAACTTCTAATTTTATCTTATATGTCCCACCTACAGGTATAACGGCATCTATAGAAGCGTCTATTGAGCCAGATAGTCCATTGTGTGTTTTTGACCATGCATTATTTATATATTCATATATTGATATACTAGTATCTGTGGGCGCGATCGTTACAAGGTGTATATTATATATAAAGTTATCTTCATCATTTGTTATTAATACCTCTACTGTATCTGTACCATCATCCATTAAGTTAAATGGCATTATATCAAATGGCTCCCAATCATTTAACGATTGATTCATTATGTCTAATTTCATATATTTTTTCTCCTTGTTGATTTATTTCTATTAACCATTTGGCTTCTTGTGCCAGTATTTCTAATTATCATTGATTTGCCTCTTTTATACATATTTTGATTGATAGATATACCATGTGCTATTTCATATTCTTCTCTTTCCATTGCTTTATCTCTTTCTAACATATCGTCTATCGGAGACGTTGCATGATGTTTGCTGGATCCATATAATGGAGAATTGTTTACAATATTTAAACCAGTTGCTGAATGACTCATTAGTGGTTTAATCAATGAAGAATATTCCATATGGAATGCAAATAATCCTAACATAACAGCATCCAACATATGATCTCCAACCTTTGGATCTTTACCATATACAGGTACTCCAGATGGAGTGAATTTTTCTATAATATATCCAGAAAGTTGATCTATTAGTAATTGGTCATTAATACTTATGTCTATGAATTCATTTTCAAATATTCTAACTGCATTATTAACCATATAAGATTTAGTTTGTTTCTTTACTCTCTCTTTAGTCCATGGATCTATTACTTCTATCGAAGAAGAATAGTTTATTGATTTTGCATGTATTAACTTTCTTGATTGGGAGTTAGGGGCTGAATAGAGTCCTATCTCATGTAATCTTTCTATTTGTGCAGAACCATGTCCATAATCTGCATATATAAAGTCGCACTTCCATTTATTGTTTAATTTAACAATATCTGCTACAGCCTTTGTTTGAGTCCATCCGGCTATATGTACTGAACTTTTATCTACTACTTTATATCGTTTATCTTTAATATTATACCCAATAATAACTATTTGAGTTCCGTTCTCTGCATCATTCCAATCAACACCCATGGCATATAGCCAATCGGGCTGTTCTATTTGTTCTGCATATGCATAATCTTTTTGTGCGGCCTTTACAAACTGTGCCTGGAATACTGTCTCTCCATCATCTGAAAATGCAGCTAAAACTTCATGGTTATAACCTGATATTGTAAGCTGATTCCTAAAGTCAGTTTCCATTTGTAATGACCATTCTGGATGAAATTTATCTGTTGGGAAATAAAATCCAACAAATGTTTTATCGTGAACACGATCATAGAAATAGTCTTTATGGCCCTTAGGTGTAGAAGATACCCATAGCTCCACATCTTGATGTTCATTTATAAGAGCAATTACTGCATCTGTATCTTCACTAGTTAAGAATGAAGCTTCATCTAGTACAAGGAAATCAGCCGCGCTACCACGTACAGCAGACGATCCAGATACATAACCAGTTATAGTAACACCATTATTTAATTCTAGTGATGTAATAGGAGATTTTCTAGTAGGAACTTTACGTTTTGATTTAGCTTCCCTGCCACACATATTCAATAATTCATCATTACCATCTATAAGTTCTTCTATCATCTTAAAGATAACGTTAACTTGAGATTGGTTAGGAGTAAAAATTACTATATTATAAGTACCTTTTTCTTTAGTTGGCTTCCAAGTAAAAGCTCTATGAACTATACGAACAGATAAACTAGCACTTTTACCAATACGACGTCCGGCTCTAGTAACAATACGTTTACTAATACTGCGAACCATCTGTCCTTGATAAGGGAATCCATTTTTAGAAGTTCTAGGCTCCCACCCACCATAATTAACATATAAATTATTCTTAGCCCATGTAACAGGATCATAATATTCTACAATCTCCATTATCTCTTCTTCAGAGAGTACAGCTCTAAGCTGTTTTGGTATTAGTTTCTTATAGTAATCTTCAATAGGATCAAACATAAATGCAGGATCCATTGCCATGGCTTCTGATATATATATCTCTCTATCTTTTTTGGCTACTTCTATTTGCTCTATAATGCGTTTTCTAATTTCTTCTTCATTAGGAGGGACTCTTTCAAATCCATCACGGCTAACTTTATTATCGTCGAAAAGTTTTTGTTCATGACGCTTATAGAAATGCTTATACGGATTACCTATAAATTCATCGTCACTATTTAATATTACTTTTTCTTCACTCATTTGAGCACTTCTTGTCTTTTAATTAATTTTATTAACATACTAGTTATCAATTCTTTATGTTTATTTAAATATGAATATAATAATAAACTTTCTTTTTTAGCAACTATATACATATTTAAGATATCTTTTGTAGAGAGTGTTTTATTAACTATTCTTCTAAATAATGATTCAACAATTTTCTCTTTTCCAGTAATAGTATAATGACATTGTGTACATAGTGTTATACCATTATCTAAGCGATAAGTCAAGTCTGGAAAATCTATCTTACGCTTAATGTGATGAGCATTAACATTGCCCATTCTTCCGCATAATTGACATTTATATCTATCTCTTTTATAGACTTTAAGTCGCCATGTTTTATATGAGGGACTATTGTAGTCATAATTCTTCTTTTTGGCCTTGCGTATCACTGTAAATTCTTACTTGCTATCTCCGCTAGTTCAGATCTCTGACCGTGTTTTAATGTTATGTGAGCGGATATAGTTTCGTTCTTCATTGCATTGATTAAGTAGTTCAAGCCATTAGACCTACTGTCTAAGTATGGTGTATCTATTTGGTCTAAATCACCTAAGAATATAAGTTTTGCGCCTTCTCCTGCTCTTGTAACTACAGTTTTTATCTCATGAGGAGATGCGTTTTGGCTTTCATCAATAATGAAGAATACACGAGGCAAACTTCTACCTCTAATAAAATTCAATGCCTCTATAGCTATCTTTTCATTAGCCAGTAATGCATCTATCTTCTCTTTTCCACTTTTACCATTATCAGGTGCGGTTTCTCCAATAACCTCTAAATTATCAAAGAATGGTTGTAAATATGGTTTAATCTTTTCTTCCATAGTTCCTGGTAAAAATCCGATCTCTCTTCCCATATCAACTGTGGGTCTTGCTATTAATATTTTTCTATAATCCTTTTTATGATGCAATGCAGCTGCTATTGTTAGAATAGTCTTTCCTGTACCACTATTACCTGTAACTGTTACTAAGGGTATATTGGGATTCGCCAAAGCATCTAAGAGGAATATTTGTTCCGCGTTTCTTGGATTAATACCAAATGCATTATATGAATTTATTAATTTATATTGATTGTCAATTTTATCGTATCTACATAAAGCAGACTGCCTACCTGACTTTAATGTAAAATATTCGTTTGGAATAGGATCTTTTATTTGCTCTAATTCTCCAACAAAACCTTTTGAATATATTTCATCAATTACTTCTGAAGGCAATCCTCTGACTGTTCTATATCCGTTATACGATTTAGAAGATTGAGATAAATTTTCATTCTCATAATCCTGTACAGACACACCAGAAGCCTTTGCGATTGTTCTTAGTGATATATCTTTTGTAACAAGTGTAGAACCAGATAATTTAGCAACATGTAGTATTTTCTCATCATTAGTGAAATCATCTGGAACTTCATAGCCATCAAGAATTAACCAATTATATTCATTTTTATCTACATCTCTAATAAAACTTCTTGCATTAAAATTATTTACCTCTGTTCCATTCTTAAAAGTATCTATTTCTTTTAAAACAGTAAGAGGTATTATTACTTTTGAATCTGGGAAAGCATGGATACTTTCGGGATCGTATAATATAACATTTGTATCAATAACATACGAATTCATATTGTTCTCCATTTGGTTATAGAATAATTAATTTATTAATAAAGAGCATTCATTAACATCTGTGATTCTCTTCCTAGCTCACTTCTCAAATTCATTTGAGATGTTCTTATAGATAACATAGATCTCTGTCTCATTGTTTGTGTCATTTCATTATCTCTAAACATTCCGCCTGTTTCTGGGGTACCGAACCTACGTACTGCTCTTGCTATATTCATAACAGTTGGGGCAAGTTGATAACCTATGTAACCACCGGCTAACATACCAATAGCGCCACCAACGGGCGCGCCAACTCCACCAGCAAAAGAACCAATTGCAGTACCAATAACACCACCGGCCCTAGCACCGACAGTAGCTCCAATTTCACTACCAAGACCTACATAGGCGCCTACAAGACTGCCTTTATCTCTTAGCCCTTGTTCTATGGACATGGTCCCAAACATAAATCCTAATCCAGGAGCAAGATACTTAGAAGAGCCTTTAACTCCATTCAAATATCCTATCTCTCTAGTAGAAGCGCCTATACTTTTTCCATTGATTATATTATTTCTATATTTTAAGGTCCATGTTCCTATATTCATACCAACACGTCTACCTCTATCAAATTTTCTTCCTATTATTCCAGGACCTAAGGATACATAGTCAGTTAGCAATCCTTTAGCATTGCTTTTGACGGATCTTTCTATTGAATTCACTCTAGATCTTTTAGATGCACCTTCTATACTCTTCCATGCACCACCTACCTTTCCTCTGATGCCACCTTGAGTGGCCCATTTACTACCATATTTATCATAAGCATTACTGCCATAATAACCGTATAGTCCAGATGCAATAGGAGCGCCTGCAAGCAGTCCTATACTAGCAACATAAAAAGGCTTACCGGATAATGCTATACTAGTGCGTTCATCTGAATATTCATCGTAATTTGCATAATTCATAACTTACCTATTGCCTAACGTTTTGAATTTTCTACCATTCTTATAATGTGTTTTTCCCTTATATCCCGATACTATAAGATTATTTTTTAGAGCAAAATTTGCCTTAATAGTTGCTCGCACTTCTCTAGCTTTCTTTTTCATGTTATATGCTGTCTTTGCTGTGGATTTTAATCTTCCAGACTCTTTATATAATTGTCCTTTTGCCAGTCCAACATTTTCTCTATATTTACCAATCGCCTTTAGTCCCCTTTTGCCTCCTCCTCTAAAGAATCCAACGGAACCACCTAACATTACACCCTTAAATGCACCAGACAAAACAGTTTCATCATCACTAAAAGCTCCATATACACCACCTGCGGCAACTCCAGTAATAGCTCCACTAGATGCTCCAACCATAGAATTAATAGCATGAGCCGTGGCGGGCATTTTGCCCTTGCCCATTTTGCCAGATAGATAATTCAACATACTACCTTTCTTAGCTTTGCCAAACATATTAACTACATCGTCTGCGCCCATATTTTTAAGACCTCCAAGAATTCTTCCTTTGCCAAAGCGCTCCATTCGTTGAGCAAATCTGGCGGGTCTTCTACTCGCATACATACCAACACCAGCCATAGCTCCCATTAAAAGAGAAGAGCCGTAACCTCCACTTTCGCCTTCTGTTTTATTATAAGCAGCTTTGAATCCGAGAGCTCCTACAGCTCCAGCTCCTGCAAGTGCAGGCATACCAAAACCAAAACTTCCGCGTTTATTTGTATAAGTAGAACCGGCACGATCAGATAATCCAAGTTGTGCCATCCTTTTTTCTGCGAGTCTCTCTGTGGCACTATTGGATGCACTTTTTGCAAGCCTGCCCCACCATCCTTTTGCTTTATTAGCAGTATTCATTACATCATTTGTAACGTTAGCTATATTCATAATACTTCTCCTTATTACATGACATAATGATTTGTCATATGTTTACTCATTTCCAATCCAATGCCTGCAGTAGATACAAACTCATTTTTTCTTTTAAAGAAAGATGCTGTTTGATAGCTATTTGCAGTCTGAAATGTATTAGACGGTTGTATATTAATTCTTTGTAATTTTTCTATGGGTGAATAATCACCATTATAATTATCATCATCAGATGATACTTCTTTTTCATAACTATTAGTGCCCATTGATATCAATGTACTTGCTGCTATTAATCCTGCTACTACTAATGCTCCTTTAGTTATAGAACTCTTAAGGGATTGTAATGCTTCTTTCGAGGAGATAGAAGAAATATGGGGCGGCCTCTCCATTATCTTAAATTTATTTGTTTTTTCTTTCCATATTCTAGATGATATAGTATGATTAGCTTCACTAAAATTCTTTCTCATTGAATCTACTTTATCTTCTAATTCCTGACCAGTTAATCCGTATAAATCGTCTTTTAATGGTATATATAATTTAGCTACTTCATCTTCGTTAAAGTCCGTATATCTTTCAGATATTTGTTTAAATATAACACTTTCGCTACTTGAAGCATTTCTAGGCTCTCCTTTTGGACCTGTATCAAAATACATTAAATCTTTAGAATCATTAATATCTACTATTCTTTCTCTATATGCCATATCTATCATCTGAGATTGTAAGTTGTTTTCCGATATTCTATATGCATCATTTTTAAGACCAGTACCTTTATCAAATTCTGGTGTAGATATATCTTCAAAATACTCTAACATAGCATTAGTTTCTTTTTTAAGATTGGCGTGAGATATCTCGCCACCGGCAGCTATTATATTTATATCACTAACTACTGCTTCTAGAACAGATTGGTTCATAATAACATCCCATCTCGTATGTCCTATTTTTGCAGTATCAATACCAATTAATTCAGCAAGTGTATCTAATTTATGTCCTACATTTATATTATCACCAAACTGTAAAAATTTATTCGCGGCCTCTCCATCTCTTCTTGTTATATTAGCTTGACTAGCCATACCTAACATTATTTTAGATATAGTGAAACTATCTACAATAGCAGCTTTAGTATAAACACCACCCACTTTAGAAGCTAAAGCCATTTCTACATTTTTATTTATCTTAGACCATGCTTCATGATATTTACTAGTTGTTTTCCTTGTAGCATTAGCATCTAATAAGAGTTTACCTGTTCCACCAGTATAAACACTATTTTGTTTCCAATATGCTATTTCTGATACTTCTTTTTTTGTAACACTTCTACTACTAAGGATATCTTCAATCTCTGATATAGACATGCCTATATTTACACCCAAAGGATCCATTCTAGTTTGTAGTTTAATTAATTGTTCATTAATTAACGGATTATTCAATTCCGCATAACTCATTACCTTTCTCATATCAAAAGATAAGTTATGTCCTGTCATTATAGGTGTCTTATCTAATTGTTTGTTTATATCTAATAACAACTCCAAAGGAGATATTTCTTTTTTGATGTTTGGACGCGCAGCCTCCATAAAAGGTTTAGAGAATGATGATGCATTTCTTCTTTCTTCTTTACTTAATTGTAAATATACTTCCCTAGCATCTTCGTCTCCCCACTCAGCAAAAGCTGCAGACCATATACCTTGATCATTCTTAAGACCTGTAGTTTCAACGTCAAATGTAAACATCTTATCCGTATGATGCATAAGATTGTTTAATCCACTCTGAGCCTGCTTAGTGTTAAAGTACTTTTGATATGATATCTTTGTATTAAAATCACCCATTAGTCAAAAAACCCTGATTCATCCATTAATATAATTAAGTCTTGTAAGACTTCTTGACTATCCATATCTAATACATAATGATATATATCATTAAATACCTGTTGGTGTTCTGGATTGTCAAACCTTAATATTCTCATAGCTGGGATTGTCTTATTATTAGTCATAGCTAAAGAGGTCTCTATAAAGTCCTTAATATTATTAATATTATAGTTAGCTACTTCCTCTAAATAATATTCTTTTGGTAGTTTAATCCTATTATTCATTGTTTTTCCCTTTACTCATATCTTCTTTAATTTGGTCCATGATAGCTATCATTTTATTTACTCTTGCTGTTTTAGTATTATCTTCTTCAGAAGCACTTCCATAGTCTTTAATCGCACTTTTTGATTTTCGGGTTGCATTAAGCGATTCTAAAATTTTCATCCTTCTAGTCTTCATTTTTTCTTTTAATCCCCAAGCCCAATGTTCTACTTCTTCTTGTATAATAGTGCCATCGGCGGCAACACTCTCCTTAATTCCATATAATGATGCATTCTTAGGTTCTGCTAATACATTAGTAACTCTAGTTTCCATAATAATAAGTTCACTTAACTCTTGTATTAACATAATCTCACTATGTTCATTAACATCTACATCAAACTCATTGATAAATCTAGTAGTATGATAATTTAATAAATCAGCTTCAACAAGACATGGTTTCCCCAATGGTTCTTTTCCTAGTTCTACATAAGGACAATTTTTAGCGAATGGACATTCAGTACCTTGGCATGTCAAGGGAACCGCGGCATTTACTCCTGTACTCATTTTCTTATAAGACATCATTAACTTTCTAGCTTCTTCTTCTGTTAATACAATATCTCCATATTGTTCTAACTTAGTAGATTCCATATTACTAAAGAATTCATTTCTAGTTAATATTCCTTCACTTGTTAATGATATACCTGTTATATCTGTTAATATAATAGTACCTGTTTCTGTACTTTTTTGTGGCGGGAGCTTTTCTCTTAATTCTTTATTTGTTTCTACTCCTTGCCTCTTTCTTTCTTGCTCTAGTAATTCTATAAAGTCATCTTTTTTAGAGTTTATATCTATTTCTGTATAGTCCATCTTACTTCATCTTTATTATTAGTATAGTTCATAATACTTATTATATATAACTATATCAATTATTATTAAATATGTATGGGATTAAGATGTCTAAGAATGATAATAATAGAGGATAAGATGTGGCGTTTTTGGTTTAAAAATAGATTATGTGATAGGGAAAGAAAGTCCTTCGCCTTTTGTGTATCAAAATGAGACACTTCTATATGAGAGTAAATATATTTTTTTTTAAAAAAATGAGAATAAACGAGAATTGAGAGGATTTAGAGGAGATGGTTAGTGCCCCTACCCATCTGACAGTAGCAAATAGGACGCTTCTTCGTGTAACATGGATGTTCTAAATAAAAACACTCTTGCCAGGGATGTGAGGTAGTGTCACTATAATTGGTAGATACCTTGGATAAAATTCATTGCGAGCCCCTACCGGTTTGCGATTTGGCCAATCTTTAGTATTTATTATTGTATCCATTATAATGATAAGGTTATATACTTAATAACATCATCCTTGAGATAGTGTAGTATAACCATTCTATATTATATGTGTGTAGCAAGCACATAGAGTGAAGTAGCGTATCATTCGTATAGGTGTATTTATACATTGACATAATTAATGTATTGCGTTTGTATATTAACAAGAAAAACATAATATACAGTCACATGTGAGTCTATATGTAGACCATGTGGTTACCATTAATATAGAAAACACATAGCACCTGTGTTACAGAAGGTAGCTTGAGGAAGTAATGTCGCCGAGAAGTGCATAAGCAGGCAGAGAAGGACATAATGATACATATTGTACATAGGGCAGACTAGTGAGATACAGCTAGTATGTTATGTATGATATAGACAGTCATACTACAACAAGTGGCGTGTGCATGGTTCCACATGCAGATGGTTCGAATCCATGAGTATGACCTATATATTGGCTTAATTGACGAAAACAAGCGGTGCTAACTGACGTGTCAGCCGCAAAACAAATAATAATTAAAATTAGTCCTTGAGGCGTGCATCAAGTATTATAGCCGCTGGTTACTAGCATCGGGTACAACCGAATAGCGTAATTATACCAGTGGAGGGAAAAAGATATATGTCGATAGGACGAGGAGACAATATGGCAGGATTCATCAGTTTAAAAAATAACGAAACCGAATATTTATTCGGAAAAAATGGCTCAACATTTAAGTGGATAGGAAAAGAACTATTCCACATTTCAAATGATGAGTCATTTGAAAAAGTATACCTTGTGGGGGACAGGGTATATTTTAGAAGTGAAGGGGAAGAGACGTGGGAGGATTTAGATACTGATTACTAGTTTCATCAGGCCCCTCTTCGGAGGGGTCTTTATTCAACTCGTCTGAGCGAGTATAAACAGATGATTAAGCTCAGAGCGTCCTTTTTAGGGGTCAATTAAAAATTAAAAGGAGAAACTTATGAAACTAAAGTTATTAAGACTCCTATTTATCTTAGCGACGTTCATTGTCGGAGTAATAGGAAGGCAGTATCGTTTCCTATGGCTATATTATTATATAGCCGGTTCCGGCAAGGAACGTATAATGCCAAGAAGGTATTTGGATCCACGGATGATGGCTAAGGCAAGGAGAAACTCTCGCCGAAAAGTCACCACGAATAGTGGTTTCAAATATCTTCTCCACCATACATTGGAGTATGACGGCTCGGGCTTTTGGGGTCGTCCTACCGCCTTTTATATGGTGGGGTGTATGACATACGATATCTCTTTTAAGGGAAACCGTGTGATTGTCAGCGGCACAGATGGCAACTTTCATACATCTGCACTACATGTCAGGATTGTAAAACCATTGGCAAAGATATTTGGAAGTGAGTACTTTCAGGTATCTGGCTTCCCAATGGGTAGTCCTGGCATTTCAAATAAGTTGTGGATGGATTTTGAGGCAGTTGGCGCAAAGCCATTCACAACCGTCATTCATGAAGAATTTACTTCTCATGAATGGCGAAAGATAAATAGGAGGGTGTTTTAATCACCAAGCTCGGTGGTTGTCCGAGCATAAATTGACAACAAATGCAGTGCTTCAAAGGAAGAGTTCGGTACTGCTATTGGCGTATGCCTTTTACCCGAATAGGCTGAGCTCGTGTGTTGTAACACTTAATTTGCAAGGCAGCTTAACAAATCAATATACCATTAAAGTATATGTTGTTGATGACTGAATAACTGCAAACCAATAGGCTGTTGTTACTGCGATAAGAGAAATTCGTATACACATGTGGCTGTGAGGCTGGCGTTTTGTGATGTCGTTTAAATAATCGCGATTTACCACTACAGCGAGAAGGATATTCAGGTTTCGAGACCTGTGTAGTGGCTATTTATTAATTAGATAAAAGGGGATAAATGTTTCACGTATCACCAACGCCAAATATAGACGTTCTTCTGCCATTCAGTTCGGCAGAAGATATAATAGATGGAGAAATCGTTTGGGACGATGACTCTAAAAATATATTTAAAAAATGTGTCTCATTTGGGAAAACTGTAATTGGATGCCTTATGGATGTTCCAATGAATAGCGGATATATATATATCCCAGATGAAGATATAAAAGAATGTGAAATTAGACATTTCTGGAAAGAAGCGTCAGAATTGCATATCCTAAGCTTGTTCTCAAAGGAAGTTAGAATATACAGACCTGTAAAGGTTCTGTGTATAGGAACTTTCAATGTGGAACATATATTCGCCACAGATGGATATCGTAGGCGATATAAAATAAATATTTATTAATTAAACCCATTTAATATGGGAATTTATTCTTTTATCTTCTTAAGGAGGAGATATGTTAGAAGATTTAATCGTAGAAAGTAATAACGAAGAGCTAAATATGGCTCTTCGTTGTGCTATATCTGATATGGAGCTATCTATGTCTGATATAGAATTCGGTATTATGATGGATATTACCGAATAGTAACAGACTGGCACTCACTATAATGGTGAGTGTTAATGTCTGAGAAAAAAGGAGAATCTACTAGCCTTTAAGTAGTAGAAAAAATAAATACTATACAAAGTGTCAAGATGTTCCTTTTAAGGTCAATCGGCTAAGTATAGAAGGAGATATTATGAAAATTAAATTATTTGCACGTTTTAATCGTATAGATGGCGTGCTTGATATTCGTCCAGAAGACGGGCAACTGATTTGGAGACGTGGCAATGGTGACATTGTTACTCTCAGGAAATCAGATGTTGCGGGATTATATTCATTTTTCCCAAAACCTTCAGATGCTAAAAAATTCATCGAAAAGAATTTCGATGATAACGGTATCTATTCCTGTGCCACAACGCATTGAGGGAGGAGATATGTTAAACAGTAAAATATACACTATTACTATCAACATAATCAAGACGATTGTGTTGATAGTAATAAGCATAGCAGTACTCTATGCTATGGTGGTCCGTAGTATAGAACTATGGGAAACAGATCCAATCCCAGTACTTATAGTAGTGGCATTGGCTGTAACGCTATTACTATCACTAGTGATAGTAGAGTGACAGATGGCACCCCAACGTCGTGAGATGCGGGGCAGTAATGTGCGGCGTCAGATCCAAAGTTCTGAGCGGTAGTACGTATTTTAAGTTAATCAATAAATAGGGAATGTACCCTAGTAGCCGTAGTATATGGTGGCTATAAGAAAAAGTTCATATACAGTGATTGGTGTCTACTAAGTGACATAACAGAGCCTTATTGTCAAAATGACAATAGGATTTTTATCAACCCATAAAATAATGGAGATTTATTATGGGACAAAAAACATTTAACTTCTTGATGGATCAAGAAGCTAGCACTTTCATAAGTGCTAATTTGTTGTGGGTTCGATTAGGAGACAGAAGATTAGAAGTCTCCTTCGAATCGGATAATGAGATAATAGTGCCAATAGAGGCACATATAGTCTCTTACAATAGAATTAGACCAATTCCAATTATGGGACAAAAGTCTCGTATATTGAAATTGGTATCTATTCTGAAAGGTGCCGATGGCGATCCTTTCCAGTTGGCTAAATCGATAGCCGATTTTAATATGGCAGAACAGGAGATCCACTTCTTTGTTCCTGCCAAAAATGGCAGGAATTTAAAGTTTGTGGGACAAAAGACAATGTTCCGTCAATCTGGGTACCTAACCCAGAATGAAAAAGTCTGTCAAATAATGATACCCCAAGAGGGGGTGGTGGAAGCAATAAACAATGAGTCAGTAAGCTATGACTCATTAATGGAGTCTTTTAGACCTATGAGTATGGGCAAAAAAGACTGGCTTATTGGTATAAAGGTTATACCAATATTGTCTAATATGTACAATAAAGAATTCTTTTATCTTGGTGGAAGCCCAGATAAAGGACTATGTGTAGTTACACACAACAATAAAATCATTAAGAACACAAAGAGGAAATCCTCTCAGAAAATAGGTAAAATCCTATTGGCTGGGGGGATCCCATTTTCATTTGGGGAGCTCAGTTTTGTTGCAATTGAGTTCCCAAAAGCTATAGATGGTGTTTATGCCATCGTATCAGAAAAAGAGATGGAGATTGCAACAGCTGCCAACGCCTTGCATGGCAGACATTTACAGTCTCGCTCTTTGGGGTTTGGGTTAAAGGGCACTATTGCCACCCCAGAAACAAATATATTAAAAAATGTCTTGGGCAACTATAATGCCGTAATAGACATCAAAGAACTCAATTCTACGTATAACCTAAACTATAAGTTAGGTAATACTGTAGAATTAACAGACCTTATAATACTGTCTACAGATATGGATAGTAATATAAGAGATTCCAAAGTGAATATGCAGGCACTAAGTCGTGCAGGCATATCTCAGACTAAATTATTATACCATTTTATAGATAATATTGATGAGAAAGATCCCCTCAAAATCATACCATCATTTGGTATTTCAAAAATGTTTAATTCTATTGGACATATAGTCCAGTGGGATGATACCCAAAATGGTTATCAAAAAATGGTAAGTTTGATTCAATCAAACTTAGAGTATTGGAAGTTAAATACTCTAAGAAAAGGAATCACTGTTCCTGGAGGGTATTTGTATAATCTCCCCTCCAATGTGCCGTTTGATGGCGCATTATTATCTAATGAGTTTATGATTAAGCATAATCTCACTATTGGTGATTATATTACAGTGCTGATAGCTCCAGCATTGTTTCCTGATAGAGAAGGTAAATCTCCATTCGTCTTCTCTAAAAGAATAGTTGGCAAATTGAAATCACGGTCCATATCGATCTCAATGAAGTCCAATGAATACGGACTGAGAGACTATGATGGTGACAAACTTATAGTCCTGTCAGGCAGACATGCACTGGACCAAGGTGTATGTAATTTCGACTCTCTTAAAGTGGGGACACCAGCCGAACTTGAGTTACAATATGACTCGATATCGGCTGCTCAGGTCTTCTGTAACGCCAATAGTCTAGTTGGTGTCGCGGATGACACTGCGGGGTCTATGTATTTATATGGACTTAATGACACTGAGTATTTAGGTGCATGCATCCAGGCGCCGGTATACTCCATGAAACATACAATTCGTAAGGGCTACGAATTGGAAGACTTATTGAAATATGGCAAGGAAGCTATACCAAAGGCATTTAATGGCAAAGGTAAGCTAATAAAGCATCCTGATCTGATATGTAGAAAGGAATCAGATACTTTTAATGAAGCATTCAAAATGCAATCAAAAGTATCTAGCTACTTGGCAGACATCTTAGAACTGCTTAATGATGTCACGATTGATAAGTTTAATGTCATTGAGTTTAAAGATATGATGTTATTATGTGACACATATCTAAATGAGGTTGAAGATGACGTCCTTGATGACTTAAAGGATTTAAGTAATCAAATATGGTCTATGGCATTCTCAAAATTGCCAGATGACGATAATGAAACCGACTTCAATATAGTTACGTCGGTTATTGGTGGTATAAGAGCAAGGATAACGCAAGAATTTGGTCCAGAATTCTTGCGTCAATTGGTCGCACTAATGATTGCAACCAATAAAACTGGAAAAATATACTATCCACTATTACTAGGACAAGATGTCCTACGAAAAGTAATAGATGGAAAGGTGGCGAAACATATCGACTATAGCGTTGGTATGGCGAATGAAGTTATAAACAATGGTGAATTAATCACTGTTGATATTTGGAGATCCAGAGTCAATAAGGACGATGTCAAAGAAGTTAGCTGTTCTACAGTTGAGTTTGAAGTTGATGATGTCGTATATGTAGTAGACGGCTTATTGAGACCCATTAATATGGTTCCCGCTAACATTAATGGTACACTCCAAGATGGAGAGTATAGGATTGTTGCCAGTAGGCCGAGATGGAACAAAACTGGGGAAGTTATAGGAACCGGGATAACCCTCACTCTTAGAAGAGTTTAACAGAGTGGCACTCACTATGATGGTGAGTGTTAATGTGCCGTCGCATGGTCACAAGTCCATGGTAGTAGTACATCCAATAATGTCTGAGGAGGATATTATGTTATATGTATTATTAATTAGTTTTATTTGTTTTGCAATAGTTGTCATTTTAGTGGTCCACTATTGTCTCCCAAAGAGGGTGAGCATTTATACCTATAATGGAAAACTACACGCCTATAATACAGTGTGGTTTGATAATGGATATGGTGGAGGCTGCTACGATGACAAAGTATATGCAAAGGGAAGAAATATTATTGAATTATATTTTAATGTTACGTTGTATAGACTGGTAAATAGAATGGGAGGGCATTTTTCAAGTGCCACTAAGATTTGGTGGTACGAGCATCTGTTAGATACAGAATGTAAGATGTTTGAGTTATTAGCAAATGTAATAAAAACATCTATAGATTGAGACTCCGCTCCGCCCCCTCGCTCTGCTCGGCCCTACGGGTAAAGGGCTCCGCAAAGGATGATATGTATTGTATTTAATAAGTAATATGGATTGGCTGTTGATTGCTTAATTGCAATGCAGATATGTGATAAAATATCTGTACTAATTGGAAATGGTGAAGTGTCTCCACACGATTGCTTGGGTTCGAATCCCAGGACAGCCACTCTTTTTTTTATAATTATGGAGGTTAAGTGAGAATTAGTAAAAACATAGACTTAAGATGTAATATTAATAATGGCGCTAATAGGATCTACTATGCTGTTGATTTATATTGTACTATATTTAGTCTTGTTGTTTCTTTAGTTTTTTGGAGACTAGATAAGGATATGCCGCCTTTTCTTGCCTATGTAACATTAGATGGATATGAAATACTAAACAAGAATGAAACTATGTTTAGTATTATAACTATGTTTGCTATAATAATTGATATTGCCAATCGCACATATGAGGTAGGATGGTTTAGTTTTACTCCGTTTTGGGAGGGTAGCAATATCCTCTTGGTGAGTAGCGTTGTTTCAATTGCAATGACTATCATTATGTGTATAATGTGGCTTATAAAGTTTAATAGTTATATGAAAAATACAAAAGATTGAGAAGACGAAGAAAGATATCGCGGCCACATTCCACTAATTAAATAATGTAGTTAATACATATGAAATCACAAATTGTAAAAATGCCAGAGGCTAGAGACCTCAGGGCATTAAAACGGTTAGAATTAGCTCCCTATATATACTCTAGGGAAGCACGTCAAAGTATACCTGAAAAGGAATACGAACGACTTAAAAGATTAAGAGTTAGTAAAATTAAACGTCAATTTAACATTAATGAAGGAGTTGTTGTATGATTTATCCAATTAAACAGATGATTGTAAAAAAATAGCTACTAATACTAAGAATATTAGAGATAGTATAGTGTCTGAATTTAATATGAGAAAATCTGCCGCAAATGATGCTATACGCGTTGTTCGTAAGCAGTTAGGATTGTACCGGAAAAACTCCGGTAAACATTTAATAGCAAAAACAAAAAAGGAGTCAGCATGACAATCTTAGATTATCTAGTTAAAAACCTTGAGTTCGTCCCTGGTGATGAGGTTGAGGAAGACCGTGAAGACAGCATTAATGTATTAGACGAATGTCTAATAGATGAATACTAATAATGTACGAGTCAAAATTAATCCTCGGAAGGGTAGACTCTAATGTAGAATGCCCTTTCAAGGTAAAAAATAGCATTGGTATTCCATGTAGTTTTACATGTGATAAGCCTGATGCTAATGGTTTAATAAATTGTCCTATTGCTAGATTAGATGACAATAATCTAAGATATGAATATAATAGGAATAAATATGAAGCAGGGAGAATAGGAGATTTTGACCCTGTATAATCACAAACTGCAATACTGTAATCTGGAGCAGGTCTATGAATATCAAAATATCAAATTTAAGATTTGGCAAATATGCCAACAAGAACACTGCCATTACGGCAGAAAATTTTAGTATAACATCAAATATTTTACTTAAATTAAAAAGCGACGATTTAGTCGCTATTAGGGATAGTAAATATTTAATCGACGAATTAATTAGTTCTAAAATCATTAAGGAGGAATATTTACAAGAAATAATAGAAGGTGAAGACAAAATACTCATCTATCAGTTGACAGATAAGTGTATTAATCACAAATAATAACGAGGTATATTATGTTAATGGCAGATTTACTTGCACAAGTTGGGCTTATTACTGAAAATAAGGCAGCATTTCTAGCAAGGAAAAGACAAGCTTATGAAAAAGAATTACAATCTAAACGTCCTGATCCTAAGAGATTAGAAGAGTTACGTAGTATTATTGGAGTTAAAACTAGTGAGGGTATAGAGGTGCTATAATGAGACATGTAGTTATAGATATATTCGAGGAGTATACGTGTAGTGCCGCGATACCTAATGGTATGATCATTAAAAGTAGCATTACGAACATAAATACTATTGATGGATATCTACAAGAGCATAATGGTTTATTTGCTCTATACATTGCATCTAAGCTACCTTTTGCTACAGCCAGAACATTGAGGCAGAAGCTTAAAGATTTAGCCTCAGAGGCGCTCATACATGCCTCAAATGAGGACTGTTTATGCACAGTGACTGGTGGTGTAAAAGTAATGAATAAATTATTAAATTAAGAGGTTAAGATGGAACATGTGCAGTTTTTACCTAGTCATATCCCACGTCAAGATTATGTATATGTTGATGGGTATACCAGCGGCAACCCTGGTCCTGGTGGTTTTATTGTCACCGACCATACTGGTAAAATATTATTTAAGAAACATTATAACACTCCGCATACTAATAATTGGTATGAGTTGGGCGGAATTGCATCTGCTACAGTTAAATTTCCAGGAAAGATTATATGGAGTGATAGTGTTACTGCTATAGCTTGGGCTAATGGTCGCATGGGAAAAGAGTCCCGCAAACTATATGCTAATGACGCATCATTTCAACTAATGCAATCTATAATATTGAGTAAGCAACCCACAATTTATAAATGGAATACAGAATTATGGGGAGAAATTCCTGCAGATCCCGGTCGTAAGGGATAGTATAAAATAAAATCATTATAAATAATTAAAAAGAGTTAAAAATGAATAAAACAGTTAGAGTATCAATTTCCCCAATAACAATCGATACACAAATTACTGGTGCTGTATCAATGGAGGTTGATAATGAAAAAGACATAAGATTTAATTATGAAATAGATGGCGAAAAGTTGCAAATGAAGTTTCAGCCACATATGGTAGGAGATAAAAGATATGCTAAAATTATTAATACCCTTAAGTTGCGGAGGCATGTGGCAATAGAATCTAAGGAGGATGAGAAGCCTATTAATTTAATTACTGAATTTATAGGTGACATTGTAAAGGATATACATAATGTTGCTAATTTCATAGATAAGACTGATACAGATAAATTAGTAGGTGAACTATGTGATATAGTAATTAGTGAAAAAGAGAGTATTGCCGCCACACTATCTCGTGCCCAATCATTATTTGAAGGATTATTCTTTTTAACAAAAGAAAGTAAACATTTTGTTGAAGGGGTGAATAAAAACGACAAAGATAAGGTTATTGCCTTGCTAAATACTCGAGAAGCCAAATCATGTAAAGACGCTATTGCTACTATGTATACGTCATTAGCTGATGTTGGAAAAGCTATTGGTGCATATACTGTCGTAGTTAATGATACACAAGAAAAGGCACTGACTCTCTTTGAGTCAATTAAAGCAAAGTGGAATACTATACACTTCTTTAGAATTAGACGCTCATTTAAGTTTCAATTAGCATTTACTAAAATAGTAAGTGCATTTAAATAATCAATTACAAGGAGTAATACAATGAGAAGAGAATACAAAAATCTCGACAAAGCAGCTGACTTATTTAGCGCTGCATTTAATGCAACAAAAAGAACCATCAACCAAATAACTCCCGAGTTAGATACGGTAGTTGGTTATGTTGGATTACAAAGAATTCCTACTGGTACTCAACAGACCAAAGCTCAAAAGAAAGCAGCTAAGCTTAAAGCTCAACTTGCTGAATTGGAAAAGGAATTAAAACAGCCAGTGGATGCAGAATTCGAAGATATGCCTGCAATAAAGAAAGGCTTGTTTGATAAAGTAAGTAACGCCATTAATGACATACTTGACCAGAAAGACTAATGCCTGTTCTAGTACTTATAATGATATGGATTGGTTATCTGGCGATTAAACAGTTCATAGATTGGTTTGAAGAATGATTTTATGGGGAAACTACTATCCTTTCTATATATAGTTATTATTTATTCTATATAATCCACTATACAGTTGAATCTGAATATAGTAGGATAAACGGACGATAGTAGCCCCATAATAAAAATACAAGGAGAATAATATGTTCATATATGAAGAGGATGCCGCGCCAGAACCTATCCCTAACTCTAATACCATTAATACATTCATTAAAGAATTACAACGTATTAGTGCTGACAAAAGAGAATTACCACTATATATAATATGTCCTAATGGGCTAGAAGTATATCCTAGTATAAAAATGAAGTTTGAAAACTATAGTTCGCCACTCTTAGGTGATAAAATAGAAGCTATGATAATAACCTGGAGAGATTAAAATGAAGTATAAAGGCAGAAAAGTAAAACTAGTTAATATCATTTCTAAAGATGAATCAGCATGTGCACAGTGTGTAGCGGAAGAGTATCCAGCAGAAAACTCTTTATGCATAAAGTGTGGAAAAGATGGTTATTTTGTATATGGAAAGAATTCAAAGAAAGATAAATATATCAAAGAATTAGAAGATCAAATTAAAGTCTTAGTAAAAGCCAATGAAGGACTAGCTAATGCATATAAGGATTTAGCTATTAGTTGTATATGCGAGCGTAGCGAGCATGTTAATGAGAACAGTAGTAAATCAGACGCGAGCGTAGCGAACGCTTCTGATACTCCCGAGCGTAGCGAGGGGTTAGACGCTTCTGGTATCTATATAAGTAATATCTATATATAAGATTTTGAATATGCCAAGAGGATAAGGAGGCGGCCCCTCCCCTTCTGTCTCATAATGAGACATAAAAAGGCCACTACTTCTCTTAGATTATACTAAAACTACTATGCGTTTATAGCTCATAAACAAACATTTAGATACTTTTCCCTATAGGGGTAATCCAATGGAATTACTAATCTTGTTAACAATAGCAGTGGTAATAATTACCGCTCTAGTTTGCATATTATATGCTATATATTATGTACTAGTATATAGTATTATAAGGAGTATTGGCTATTGGTATAGCCTATTAAATAGAGTTATGCCACCCAAGGAAGGTAATCGGCCCAAATAGTGTCTACTATTGTATACACAAAAAGGCGGAGAAACTATTCTCCACGAATAATAACTATATACTAACTATATAATACTAGTTAATACATATAAACATATTAACAAAGTCCCTATAGGGACAATTAACAGTTGATACATCAGTGTAACTGGTTGGATAACTACTATATTTACTATATTTACTGTATTTACTATATTTATTATAGCTACTATATTATGGATAGCTACTATATTTATATTATTGGTATTATTAGTATATTATTAGTGTGTTTATATATAGTATTAATTATATAGCTTGTATTAATTATTTATAAAAAGGAGTTAATAATGATAGATAAGCGTAAACAAGAGTTAATCAATGATCTAAAGGTTGCATTAACATTAATGGAAGAAAATAAGCATTATTATATATGTAATGCATTAGCTTTTGCAGTAAATAATCGATTATTTAATTCTTGGGATACTAATTATGCTCATATGTATATAAAACATAATTATCTTGAATTTGTTATGTGGATTATAGAAAATGGTGAGAAGTTTACTAATGGTATATATAGTTATGGAAGAGCATGGGATTGTGATGATATATCTATTAAGATAAGAATGTTGAAAAAGTTTATTAAGAAATTAGAGAGATGATATGTTTTTTCGAAGAGGAAAATCTCCGCCCGTTTTTGTGTCCCAAAATGAGACTAAAATAGTAGAATGATGTTAAGTAATAAAAATAAGAATTTAGATTAAAATGATATTAATTCGTTGTTCCCTGAGGTAGACAGCCTGTCTGATATGGATACATATTGGCGGGCTTAAACCTTAATAAAGGTAACATGGTTATTAATGTCTTATTCTACGTATAAAATGGAGTAAATAATGAAAACAATTAGTTTTGATTATGATAAAACAGTATTGATTTACATATAGATGATAATCTATCTGATGTAAAAGCATTGCAATCTATTGGTGTTAATGCTGTTTATATACATAATGATTTAGAAGATTAATCAAAAGGAGTAAGCTATGAAAACATTTGATAAATTAGTAGTAGGTTCTGCATTCTTACTTATACTATATGCTACTGTATTTGCTGGTGTGTTTGTAATGAGTGCTATGCTAGTGGCCGCGGGACTTGTATTCTCTGTGGCAATTCTTATGCATAAATTTAGTATTGTTCGTAGAATGGTAGTAAGATTTAGTAAATGGTTTGATTTATTAGCATTTGCTATTGCATTCTTAGTAGCTAGTAGTACTTTTGGATATATAGTTGCCACATTTGCCGGTGTATTAACCAGTGCATTTTTAAGTTTATATGTAAAGTTTCAATCTCATGATAACTATAGTGTTAATAAGAATTAATTAATGGAGGATATATGTTTAAAAAACAGATAACACAATATAAAAGAAGACGATATGTTAAAGCAATGATGAATGCTATAACTAAAATACGAGAAGGTCCTGATGGTAAAATATCATCTAAAACAGATGCATTACGTGTTATTAGAAAATTTGAAAGAGTAAATAGTTGTACATTTAATCCATTCGATTTCAGCCATGTTATAACTGTAATGGGTTATGGTATTTTTGTATTAAAATAATGAGGTTTAAATGAAACATTCAAAATTTATTGTTGTATTTACCAATCACAACAATATAACAGTATACGCATTTCATGTAAAGGAAGCTATAATATTAGCTCAAGCTAAAATGATAAATAAAGGACTCTCTTATAATGTAGAGTTCGTTAAGGACGATCAAAATAGAATCATTAAACGTGGAGGATAACAATGTTATTAATAATTAAAGGTAAGATTATATAACCAAGAATTTATACACTTGAATAATAATTAAGGAGTAAATATGAAACAGCTAGACCCAGTGTTTAAAGCGTTTCTTATCGCAAATAATATATTAAATAATTATAATAATAATTATGATGAAGAATTTAGCAAAAACATTGATATGAATATAAAGGAAAATTTCATTGCTTGTGCATTTAATTGGATAGAAAGCCCAGAAGGACACGACTTCTGGGAGGAAATAGATGACAAATGGAATTATGTTATTGGTGACGGTCAATATGTAAAATTTAAAATGCAAGAATTGATAAATGAAAAACAGTTTATTATTACAGTATATGATGTTAATAAAAATATATTAGCAGAATATTTATCCAATGTTATACCTAATATTGATGATTTTTTAGTATTAGAAAATGATGAAATATATAAAGTAAACAAAAGACTATTTAATGTTAAAAATCCAAATGAAATAATTATAACATGTAAGGGTGTTTAAAGGAGTAAATTATGTCAAGGTTTAATGCAATAGATAATGATGGTAACGATATAGCATATGGGATAGATATTGCATTTGGTCGTTTTTATACTAAGTATGATAAGAATCATGAGATTATTGTAGATAAAAATAATCTGTCTAGAATTCAATTAATGACTTTATTAAGGACGTCAAATGCTCCAGAAATTCACATTTATAATATTGCTGCGGATCTACATCCAGATGGTATAATGTAATGGGGACAAATTATTGATCACTGGAAGAATAAATTACAAAGAAATAATCTATAAATTTATTTAAGGAGAAATGAATATTAAATTAACACTAGAAGAGTATGAAAAAATAAATAATATAATTGGGTAATAATTATTCATCAAGAAAAAGAAATTTTTTGTTTAGCTTTAGAACAATATGACTGTTTTGACAATGTACAATTATTTTACATCCTAGACTTAAAACGTTTAACAATATATAGAACTGAAAATAAATATAATATTATAATGTAAAATGTTGAGTTATGTGAATTAAGTTTGTTTGTAGATAAATTAAATAATAATTATCAACAAGTTCTTCCACGCTACATAAATTTAGGAATGCTAAAATGACTTATGAAGAAATATTTAATAGAAATAGTAAGAATGGAATTATGGAAATGAATGAATTTTTAAAAGCACAAAACTATATTCAACAGATAAGTGAATTAGAATATTTACAAAGTCTAATTCCAGAAACAGATGATAAGTTAAAAATGAATAATATAGTAGCTAGAATAAATGAATTAACAAAATTATTGAAGATATAATTATGATAATTAACATTAACAAAAATATTTTAAGCCAAAAATCTTTGACATCAGCAGACGCTGTTAGGCGTCAAATTGAAGTTTTTGTTAGCTGAATTTGGCTTGGGAGTAAAAATGGATCAACAAAAAAAAGAAGAATTAAATAAATATTTAATTAAAGGAATATGGAATACAATATTATATATTCAAAGAGAAATACCAGAAGGTTTTAATAGATTAGAGGAATATTTATTGTCGATGGCTGATTTAGTAGAATTTTTCAACAAGGCTACTGGCAATTGTGTCTAACACTTGATAAACGAATGTTGAGGAAAATAAAATGGAAAAGTTACTAAAGAAATTTAAAACAAAGAATGATTTTGATAGGTTCAGTAAAATACTTTTTGAAAGAATGATAGAAAATAAACCTATATCTGACAAACCTATGGTTGACGGGATTATTATAGGATATATACTCACTACAAATTTTGCTATTGATTTGTTTTTACAGAAAGAGATGGGTAGAGTTTTAGATGGAACAATTCAAAAATTAGAACAAATAGTAGTTTGGTGTACAAACAATGAGGAATCGCTGTGTCGTCTTTTGTAAAAAATATTGATTGCATAATTAAGAAATAAGTTAAAAAGGTGGAACTAATGAGAAATAATTGGAAACAAAACTACAAGGATTTGCTAGAAGTGTTTGAAAGTCAAAAAAAGTATATGAGAGAGCTTGAAGATAATTTACCCTTGCAGAGAGTAAAAATAGCAGATGTTATTGCTATGCTACCTTTCGTAACCCTTTTAGAAAACGTAAATAGAGTAGAAGTAATTGACCAAAATGGTAGAAGCTATGTAAACTGGAAGCCTACAAATAAAACAGAGATAAGTCTGCAAGATGAAGGCAGAACGTTGAAGATCTTTATTAGTAATTGGCCATATTATTATCGAGTGCAAGCTGGAAAAAAGAAACTCCTTGCGAAATTATCAAATGTTTGGAAGATATGATAACAACATTTACTATGTTATGCAACGTTGTTAAACACATGTGTAAATACTACGCTAAATATGAAGGTATTACAAGAAGTAACAATGGTGTTATTTTACAAGGTAAATGCATAAGAAATGATAAAATAGTTTGGAGAGACTAATTATGTGACCATTTTACTTACAATGGAGCATAACACTTGATAAACGAACCTATATTCTAAAAAAATATTGTAAGAAATTAAATTAATAATAGCTTGACATTTAATTGGTAATTCAGTATTTTTACATATAACAATTAAGAGAATAATATGAGCAAAATTATGAAGCAGAAATTGATTGACAGAATAGAAGAAATAAAAAAAACAAAGTAATATGCGATTTGTGAAAAGAACATACTTTGGTGAAAATATGAATGAGATTGACATTTATAATATTGATGAAGATAAACTACTTGGCTTATTTGAGCAAATGGTTCGCTTAAAAATCGGTGAAAATTATATAAGTGGTGATAAAATTCAAATGGGAGTGCCTCAAATGGATAGCGAACTACAAAATGCTAAAATCTTCACATATAGTGAAGCAATTAGTAAAATGCAAATGATTTGTTTTGAGGCACGTATGATAGAAATTTAATTGTTTATAACGTTTTGCGGCTTGGTGTCTGTTATTTTGCCTTGCAGACATTCCAAGCCTTAGATAAATTTAATAGGTAAAATAATAACACCAAACCACTGTTAGTGGCTAGTTACTATATTATATAAAATAATAATAAAAATAAAGGTGATTAAAATGAAGTACGAATTAACTCAGGAAATAAAATCTTTTAATGGTTTAAAATTAAGAAGAATAAAAGCATTAAAAGATTTTAATGGTATTAAGGCTGGGACTTTAGGTGGCTGGATTGAAAAAGAAGAAAACTTGAGTCAATCTGGTAGTGCTTGGGTTTATGATAATGCTAAAGTTTCTGGTAATGCTAAAGTTTCTGGTAGTGCTTGGGTTTTTGGTAGTGCTGAAGTTTTTGGTAGTGCTAAAGTTTCTGGTAGTGCTTGGGTTTATGGTAGTGCTGAAGTTTTTGGTAATGCTAAAGTTTCTGGTAATGCTAAAGTTTCTGGTAATGCTAAAGTTTCTGGTAGTGCTAAAATTTATGATAGTGCTAAAGTTTCTGATAATGCTAAAGTTTCTGGTAGTGCTGAAGTTTTTGGTAGTGCTAAAGTTTCTGGTAATGCTAAAGTTTCTGGTAGTGCTGAAGTTTTTGGTAGTGCTTGGGTTTATGATAATGCTTGGGTTTCTGGTAGTGCTGAAGTTTTTG